>Ga0209979_1000020_pt1 | contig 351676 bp, 224 predicted proteins | sample AnhtaG_FD_183114 | JGI IMG/M metagenome (GOLD analysis project Ga0209979, IMG submission 183114) | Deep subsurface microbial communities from Anholt, Denmark to uncover new lineages of life (NeLLi) - Anholt_01485 metaG (SPAdes) (version 2) | ecosystem: Environmental > Aquatic > Marine >...
GGGCGATCCGGAACAACATCGTTGCACGGAACGATGCTAATGAGAGCGGCGGTGGGCTGCATAAATGCGCAGGAGACATCCAGAACAACACAATTTTCGAGAACTCCGCTGACAAACGTGGCGGCGGATTGGCTGAGTGTGAGGGTACCGTCGGAAACTGCGTCGTCTGGGCGAACGTGGCCCTGTTTCACGCACAGGTTTATAGTGGGTCCGATCCCGTCTATTGCTCCATCCAGGAGTGGACGGGCGGCGGCGATGGGAACATAAGAGTAGCCCCGCATTTTGTAGACCCGCAGAACGAGGATTTTCATCTCAGGTCCTGGTCGCCGTGCGTAGACGCGGGCGATCCGGCTTCTCCCTTCGCAAATGAGCCGCAGCCGAACGGGGGCCGAGTGAATATGGGCGCTTACGGGAATACGACGGAGGCCGCGTCCAGATCCCCCGATACGGATTCCGACGAGCTGCCCGACGACTGGGAGTTGCATTGGCTGGGAAGCCTTCAATACGACGGCAACGCTGACCCGGACGGGGACGGGATTCCTAATAGGCGAGAACTGGTTTTTGCGTGGAACCCCAGCGCGGAAGCGAAGAAACTTGTTGAGAACGTGGCCAAGAAGTTGCGGTACGAGGCCATCCGGCCTGCCCTTTGGGAATCCGCTGACCGGGATACGATCGTGGTTTCTCCGGGAGTCTATAACGAGAACATCAGCTTCTGGGGTAAGAACGTCGTATTGAGAAGTTCCGATGCATCGGATATGACGGTGGTCGCCAAGACAGTCATAGACGGGAGAGAAAGGGGTCCTGTCGTAACCTTTGTAGGGACGGAGGGGCCGAACTGCGTCTTGGAGGGCTTCACCATCCGGAATGGCAAAGGCGGCATATATGGTGGATCGTATCCGGATTACAGCCAAGCAACAATCCGGAATAATATCATCACAATGAACTCGGGCAGTGGGGTGGCCTACTGCGGCGGAACGATCCAAAAGAACATCATATCTCAAAACGTGTCATCCGCGGGGGGCGGAGGTCTGCTTGGATGCGATGGCACTATTGAGAACAACACCGTAACGGGCAACCGTGCTGACTGGGGCGGCGGACTATGCTACTGCGACGGTGCCATCCGGAACAATATCGTATCTGACAATGTGGTTGATGGCTGGGGGGCTGGTCTGGCTTCTTGCGACGGCGCGATCCAGAACAACATTATCTGCAGAAACTCCGCCAACTCGTCCGGCGGTGGATTGCATGGCTGCGACGGGATGGTCTTTAACAACACGATCGCTTGGAACTCGGGGGGTAGCGCGGGAGGGGGCCTTTGCCACTGCAATGGAGTGATCCTCAACTGCATCATCTGGGGAAATGGTGCCGAGGAAGGTCCGCAGCTTTGGTTCTCGACTAGTCCTGCCTATTCGTGCATCCAAGACTGGGCCGAAGGTGGTGAGGGGAACATTGCGGAAGATCCGGAGATTGTTGATCCAGAGAATGGATATTTCCGGCTGCGGCCTTGCTCGCCGTGCATTGACGCAGGCTATAGCCATCCAGATCTTCCCGAAACAGACATTGTGGGGATGTATAGGATTATGTATGGGGGCAAAAGCCTGGTCGTGGACATTGGCCCATATGAGCATTACATCAACCGCTTGGAGTTGAGACTTGGTGGGCAGGAAACCCTTTTGACGTGGAGCTCTTTCGCCCACAGGACCTACTCGGTCCTCTACTCTGATGATCTTCTTACGTGGCATCTCGCTCATAGCGTGTTCTCGGGCCACGAGATGACAAGTACTTGGACGGACGACGGTTCGAAGACCGGCCTGTCGCCATGGTTGGTTCCCCGCCGCTTCTATCGCATCCTTGAGAATCCGTAGGCAGGCAGTGTAATATGGGGGCAAGTGAAAGGCGGAGAGGACGGAGAGGACTGAGAGCACTTATCTGACGAATGGAAAGGAACAAGGATGAAGAAGGTTTGTTTGATCGTCGTTTCTTGCGTGATGTGTGTGGCTGTCGGGTTCGCTGAGGACCCGGTGTTCAAGTTGGAGCCGATTGATACGGAGTGGCCCCGGCCGGAGGGATGCTGCGTGATTGATGTGAATCGGGACGGGAAACTGGACGTCATCTCCGGGCCGTACTGGTACGAGTGCGTGAAGACGGACCCGAAGCGGCTCGACATTGTCCCAGGGCCCGGGCAAGTCCAGGAGCCGCTCTGGAAGCGTCACCCGCTGCGTGAGTGCCCCAAGATGGGTGCTGAGTATCACAAGGATTTCGGCGAGTTCGCCATGGACGTCAACGGCGATGGACTCGATGACGTAGTGACAGGGGCCTGGGGGAACGAGCCGCTTGTCTGGTACGAGAATCCGGGCGCCGTTGGGAAGGAATGGAAAAAGCACGAGATCGTCCCCATGAAGGGAGGCGAGTCCTTCCTGATGGCGGACGTGGACCGGGACGGCGACCTCGACATCATCCCAAGTCTTTACAGCAAGACGCCGGTTTCCTGGCTGGAGAAGAAGGGATCGCAGTTCATCGAGCACACTATCGGAGCGGCTCACGACAGGCACGGCGCCGGCTTCGGCGACGTGGATGGCGATGGACGCGGCGACATCGTCACCAGCCACGGGTGGTATCGAGCGCCGGAAGACCCGAGATCCGGGAAGTGGGAGTGGCTTCCCGAATACGACGTTGGCGGCGAAGCGTGCATTCCCATGATCGTCATGGACGTGAATGGCGACGGGCGAAGCGACATCATTTCCGGCGCCGGTCACCATCACGGCTTCGCCTGGTTCGAGCAGAAGGTCACGGCGACTGGACGAGAATGGGTACGCCACGCCATTGACGACACCGCGTCTCAGTTCCACACGATCGTAGTCGCTGACGTAGATGCGGACGGCGAGGTTGACATCATTACCGGCAAGCGCTATCGTGGACACAACGGAGATGACGCCGGCGCCTACGAGCCGCAAGGTGTGTACTGGTACAAGATAGATCGCAAGACAGGGCAGTTCGAGCGGCACGTCCTGGCTTACAACGCCATGGTCGGCGTCGGGATGAATATTGCGGTGCGAGATATTGACAAGGACGGTGATATTGACATCGTCGTGCCGGGCAAGTCGGGGATTTATCTGTTCAGGAACATGGGGCACCCCAAGAAGAAGTGACGTTGCGGGAAGCCGTTCCCGGGGCTTGATCGCCCGTGGGCTTCGGCGAAAGTGAGTGCCACAAGGGCCGAGCGCGGTTAGCTCTCACCGAATGCTTGTCCGGGGCGCGGCTTCGGGAGATGACGTGTCCGACGGAGGCTCGTCCTCGGACTCCGGGCCGCGTTCTCGCAGCCTTTCCAATCGCTGGAGAGCGAACTGAAAGGTAGGATTGTGGGGATCGAGTTGAAGGGCTTTGAGGATCGCACGATGTGCGTCCGCGTACCGCTGGACGGCCTCGTACGCACCGGCGAGAGTGCTCCAGGAGACCGGATCGTTCGGGTATCGCGCCGCCAGCTTCTCCATGAGCGGGATGGCTCTCTGGTACTGCTGTGTCCGCAGGTAAGCTCCAATCAGGGACCTCGACTTCTCGACATCTTGGGGTGCTGCCTCAACGTACTTTTCGAGAAGCGGGATTGCCTGGTGGTCAGTTCCCGCAGCGAGGAAACCTTCAGCGACATCCTCCAGAATGAATGGATCGCCCGGCGCGAGCTCCGCGGCCTGCCGGAGTTCTTGGAGCCCGTCATCAGCGAGATGGCGATTCTCTTCGGCGTGGCCTTTGCTAATGAGAAATCGCCCGAGCGCGATGCGAGTCCAGGGGGACTTCGGAAAAACGCGCTTCCAGCGACGAAAGTCGGTCAGTGCTTTCTCAATGTTTCGTTTCTTGCGGTAGTGCTCAAAAGCCAGGATGGTCATCCACCGCAGGTACCAGGCGATGTCGGCGTCCTCCCATCCGGAGGCGTAGACCTCCTCCAGGTACTTCAATCCCTCGACGGGCTTTCGCTCGTGCCAGCAGCGAACCGCCTCCAGGTACGGCCGCCGAATCGCGATGGCGGCGGCGATGGCTTTCTCCTGCTGCTCAGTTGCACCGATGATTTTCGGAAAATTCTCCCCGACGGCTTCCGCCAGAGCACCGACGTTCACAGGGATCAACCGCTCGCCGAAAGCCCTTCTCTCCGCGAAGGCGAGGGGGCTGTTGTCCTCCGTGGCGATGGGCGAATCTCCCGCGAAACGCCGAAATCCGTGCTCGTCGAGAATCAGATTCTTCAAGATGGCGGGGACGTTCTCCAGGTGGACTCGGCGAAATTGAGCGAACGTTTCTTCGTTGGCTTGCAGGACATTGTTGATGCTTTCCGCATCAATCACGAGCGGCTGGGGCGTTCCCAGGATGACTGTGTAGCCCCTCGCAAACCAGAGGGAGGCGTGAGGGAAGACACTTTGAAAAGTCCGCAGGATCGTTTTCAGGTCCTTAGTAGGAAGAGCATGAAGCGGGACCCACTGGCACATCACTCCCCCTTCACGCAGCAGCTTTCGGCAAGCGGTGTAGAATTCCCGCGTGTAGAGCACCCAGCTCTCGGAAGCCCCAGGATGGGTTGCATCGGAGGCGATCACATCGTAGGTGCGACTCGTCGCCTTCGCGTAGTTGTTGGCGTCGCCCACGATCAGACGAAGCCGGCTGTCTTCCAGAGCACCATTGTTTTCCTCCGCAAACAGCTTCGCTGCCTCAAAGACGGAGGGGCATATCTCGACGGCATCCACTCTTTCCACCGGGTGGCTGAGGATGGCGCCTGTGGTTATTCCTCCACCAAATGCGGTCACAAGAACATCCTGGGGATGCGGATGAATGAAGAACGGCAAGTGGCCGAGGAGATGGAAGGCTTGCAGGGCGTCGAGGTCGGTGGGGACTTGCGGGTTGCCGTCAATCTGCATCATCTTCAGTCTCTGTTCGGGATCGAGAAACACAGCCACCGTGCCCGACACACCCTCGCGGTAGAAGATGAGGTCGCCCCGCTTGCCGTGAATCCCCTCGCTCGCGCTCCCCACGTCAATCCGGGGTGGCAAGCCAATCACCAAGCATCCAAAAGCTACGAGGGTGCCTGTAGCGGAAAGAACCTTTGCCCTCGACGACAGATGGGGAGAAATTCCCACGAACACCAGCCCAATAACGATATTGAGGACAGCGGTGAGAAGCATTGCCCCTGCGAGTCCGAGAGCCGGGATGAAAAGAAAAACCGCGGCCACAGAACCGAGGACCGCGCCGAGGGTGTTGCTCGCGTACGCCCTCCCGACGTCGCCCCCGAGCTTTTCGTGCCGGCCAGCGTAAATCCCAACCACCGCCGGAAAGATCATCCCAAACAGAATCGCCTGCGGGAGAAGCGCGATTGCGGCGATGACATACCGCACGAAGGTGTACGAACCATAGCTCCAGTCCGGGAAAAGATTTTTCAAGCCTTCAAAGAGGGACTGGTAGGATCTTGTCACAGCCACTCCTATCAGGGCAAAAACCGCGATGAGAATTTGGATGACACACGCCATGATGAAAAGACCCTTTGCGCGGGCGAGATACTTGGCAAAGAGATAGGAGCCAAGTGCCAGGCCCAGTAGAAACGTGGAGAGCATGATCGCAAAAGAATAGGTCGTGTTGCCCACAACGAAAACAAGAACGCGAGTCCACAGGACTTCGTAGGAGAGGGCGGTGAATCCGGACAGAGCGAACAGGAGCAGGACAATGGAGCGGGTTGAGCCTGGAAAGGTTTCTGAGGGAGCTTCTGGAGGAGAGAGGACAGGTGCGGGTTTGAGAGAACGCCGAGTAGAAAGGGCAATGGCTGTGATGCCGACAATGGCATTCAGTGCTATCGCAGCGAGGTTGGCTCCTCGTGCTCCGAACTCCCTGATCAGGAAGAAGCCAGCTAAAACAGTGCCCAGAACCGCCCCGAAAGTGTTGACCGAATAGAGCCGCCCGACACCTTTCCCGACGGAGATCGGGCTTCGCAGATAGAATTTGCTCAGGAGCGGGAACGTGCCGCCCATCAGAAACGTCGGGAGGAGGAGCAGGACGAAGGAAACCGCGAATTTTACACCGGTGAGTGCGAGGGGATGTTCTCCAAGGAATGGATAGAAGTAGGGTTGGAGCGAAACGAGCAGCGAGCAGGCGGCTGGGAAGGCGAGGGCGAAAGCTGCGATCAGAAGCTCAAACAGCCCGTATCCCCGAAGAGGGTTCTTCCACCGATCCGCCCAGCGACCGACGACAATCGAACCGAGAAACAGTCCGCCCATGAATGCGGAGAGGACCGCCGCCGTGGCGTAAATCGAGCCTCCGAGAACAACGGAGAGCATCCGCCGCCACACCACTTCATACACCAGCGCAGTCAGACCGGAGAGACAAAAAAGGAGCAGAACAAGAGCATTCAATTTCGGTGTCGCCCCCCTAACGCTGCTTCACTTCTTCTCGTAAACCCAAAGCTTGGGGTTGCACCAGCCGATGGAGAGGACGTCGGGATCACCATCGTCATCAAAGTCGTGAACCGCGGCCATGTTTCGAAGTGGATTGCCGATCGTGCGACGTTTCCAGGAGGCTGCAAGATCGCCCGGATTCTTCCACCACCAGCCGCCGGCGATGAGATCCTTTCGTCCATCGCCGTCAAGGTCACCTGCGGTCACGAACATGGCCCTTTGCGGCAGTTCATCAATGAGGTGGCGCTGCCATGGATTAATGGATCCTTTGCGCCTACCTGAGTTCAGCAAGACGTCCAGACGAGGGGTCTTGTGATGGTAAGGCTTCATGAGAATATCGAGATCGCCGTCGCCATCCAGGTCACCGAGCTTGCCTTCGTGAATACCCTGGCCGCTCGAGGCGACGGTTTCCTTGAAATTGCCTTTTCCATTGCCGTACCAGACAAACGTCCTGGCTTTATCACCAGCGCCGGGCTGTCCCATCTCGCCAATCATGATGTCGAGGTTCTTGTCGTTATCTATGTCTCTGATCTCACACGTATGGCCATGGACGACGTAGCGCAGTTTGTGTGCTTTCCATCCCTTGCCGTCCCACTCATACCATTTGGCATCTCCGTCCATATCCCCCGGAGAAAAGACGACCTCAGGACGACCGCCTTTGACCAGTTGCCCAGCCGCACACTGGGTGAACCGCATGCTATCATCAATCACGTTTCCCTGATAATTCGTTCCGCCCTTGTGCTGGAACCAGCGGCCGCCACCGACGATGTCGAGCTTGCCATCGAGGTCAATGTCCACGGGCAATGACGGGAAACCTTCGAGCTCACGTCCGGATGACCAGGAGTAGATCGTAGCGGGCCGCCAGGGCCCGGACTGCTTCGGATTCGAGGGAATCTCAAAGAGAAGCAACTTCTTTGCGCCCTGGTTCCAGGAAACCAATTCCGCAGCCCCATCACCATCGAAATCTCCGACGGTCTGGTCGTGATGCTTATTGCCTCCTGAGTTTTTGATGTACCGCCGTGTCCAGGGCTTCTTGTAGTTTGGATAAGGGTTTTCCCACCACCACATGTCGTTCCCGCTGGCGTCCTGGCCGAGGATGATGTCGAGATCACCATCTCGATCAATGTCACAAAAATCGCCGCCCGCTTCAGGATTCAGCCTGGTATTGTCAATCACGAACTTGTCCCAGCGCTTGCCGTTGTACTTATACCAAACGACAGACGGTATCCGAGTTCGTTCGCCGACCACAAAGTCCTCAACCCCATCTTTATCAATATCGAGGACGAGACAGCACGTCTGCTGCTGACCATCGTTTGGGGTTGGCATATCACCCGTTGAGCTGCTCTTGCGTGTCCATATTACGGTGGCATGCGCGACAGACGGGCAAAACATTGCAGTAACCAGAAGGGGGAATACTACTGCCATCCAAAAGTCCCTGCCTGCATGGCGACTTCCATTTCCACCTGTGAGCATCCGCATAGTCCTCATCACTAACCTCCTTGAGTCATTCGCCATATCTGTGCATTCCCCAGGATCAAGTTCGTGGGTTGCTGGGGCACTCGATCCAGAACAAGCCCGAAACGATATCCGGGCGAGTGTCGCCGTTGCTGTCGGCGGTGCGCATGACAGACTGAGGCGGTTTGGCGAAGGTGCCGATATCATATCGTTTCCAGGGCTTCTTTGGATCTTTTGTCTTCTTAAGTAAAAAGAGATCCCTGCGGCCGACCGGCACTACAATACCTTCCCCGTGCGTTCTTGACAAGGCCTCACCATGGTGGGAGAATCATCCGAGGAGAGCAAAGCGGGAGGCAATGAGAACAGGGGCAGGGAAGCGGGGGCAGAGGCCGCGAGGTGCCGTGGCAATGATTGAGCGCCAAGCAGGAACAACAGGTTCAACAATTCGCGTCGGAACGGCAGGATGGTCTTACGAGGACTGGGAGGGGATCGTTTATCCTTCTCCTGTTCCGCGGCGGTTTGATCGGCTGGCGTACATGAGCCAGTACTTCGATGTCCTGGAGATCAACAACACGTTCTACCGTCCTCCCTTGCCCAGAAACTGCGAAAGTTGGGTGCGCAGAACCTCACACAAGAAGAGATTCATGTTCACGTTGAAACTGCACAGGAAGTTCACGCATGAGAGGGAGGGCATAACGTCGGAGGATGAGGTCATCTTCAAGAGGGGCATCGAGCCGATCTACGATGCCGAGCGGCTGGGGTGCATCCTGGTTCAGTTTCCGTGGTCGTTCAAGTATCTGCCGTCGAGCAGGAGATACCTGGCCGAGCTGGTCGAGAAATTCAGAGACTACCCGCTTGTCATTGAGGTGAGGAATGCCGGTTGGGATAACAGCGAATTGTACTCTTTTCTGGCGGAGAAGGAGGTGGGCTTCTGCAATATAGATCAGCCTCGGATGCGGAGGCAGTTGAGGCCGACAGAGTGGGCAACCAGCGGAGTGGGATATGTGCGGCTGCACGGTCAGAACATCGAGAACTGGTTCAAAGAGGATGCGGGCAGGGATCAGAGGTACAACTACCTCTATAGCGTGGACGAGTTGGATCCCTGGGTCAAGCGGATACGGGCGGTCGCGGACCAGACGGAGAACACATACGTGATCACCAACAACCATTATCGAGGCCAGGCTGCTGTCAACGCGCTGCAACTTCAGTTCCTGTTGAAGGGGGAGAAAGTGATGGCGCCGGACTCACTTCAGGCGATCTATCCGGAACTGAAAAAGGTATCGAAGGCAGGTCCCACCCAGGAAACGCTGTTCTGATTCTGGTCAGCGGATGTCACCAGGAAAGGAGAAAAAGAGGGAAAAGCGTATGACCCGATTGGAGGAAGTTGAAATCAAGCGGAAGAGAGTTCATGACTTCATGGAGGAGCATGGACTGGACGCCGTCATTCTGGAGAATCAAAACAGTTTCGCCTGGTACACAGGAGGGGGCGACAATCATGTGGGTATCGCCACGGAGCGCGGCGCGGCGCTGCTTGTTATTGCCCGCGACAGTGAGTTCGTGGTTACCTCGAACATAGAAGCACAGCGGATCATGACGGAGGAGGTGCCGGGGCTGGGACTGGAGGTTGTGGAGGTTCCGTGGCACGAGCCGGGCGGAGTTCCCGAGGCGGTGGAAGGGTTGATCGGGAACGCGAAGACGGCGTCGGACACGGGCTTTGGTGGGTCCGTGAAAATGACCGAAGAGCTTGCGGAACTGCGATTCTCTCTGACGGATGCAGAAGTTGAGAGGTATCGGGAGGTGGGGAGAGACACGGAGGAATCGGTCAGGAACGTCTGCAGGAGGGTGCGGCCGGGGATGACCGAGAACGCCATCGCAGGGATGGTGGCGGGGGAACTCCTTTCTCGGGGCGTCACCCCCGTGGTGCTTCTCGTTGCGGCGGATGACAGGATGGAGAAGTTTCGGCATCCGATCAATACCAATAAGAGGGTGAGCTGCTGCGTAATGGTGGTGAGCTGCGCGAGACGCTGGGGATTGATCGTCTCCTGCACTCGCATCGTCTATTTGGGGAGGCTGCCCGGGGAGATTCGACGGAGGCACGACGCGGTGTTGAAAGTGGACGCAGCCCTCAATCTCTCTACAGTTGCTGGGCAGGAAATCGGTTCGGTGCTAAGAGCGGGGATTGAGGCGTACAGGGAGGTTGGATTCCCTGAAGAGTGGAAGATGCATCATCAGGGAGGGCCGACTGGATATGCATCGAGAGAGTTTCGGGCGATGGCGGAGGAGAAAAGGCAGGTAGTGCGGAACCAGGCTTTCGCCTGGAATCCTTCCATTGCCGGCACGAAATCGGAGGATACAATTCTGGTGACGGATCAGGGAATAGAGTTTCTGTCACTGTCTTCCGATTAGCCGATGGTGGAGGTTGAGTACCGCGGAAAGGTGGTCAAGCGGGAGGACATCCTGTTCATTTGATCATGCCTTGTCGCGGAATGTGGGGGGGCCGTTGGATGGGGCGCTCAGAAGCAACTCCTCTATTGCCGATAGAATCCTGGCTTTCTCGAAAGGTTTTTGAATCACGAGCGAGGCGCCGCTCTCTTCGATCTGTTTTTGATCCAGTTGGACACCCCAGGCCGTGATGAGAAGGACTTTTGCAGCGGGATCGTGAGCCTTGATTGTCCTGGAAACCTCCAAGCCCGAGATTCCCGGCATGCCAATGTCGGTGATGACGATATCGAATTTCGACTCTCGGTATTTCTTAATTCCTTCCTCTCCTTCGGTAACCGCCATTACTTCGTGGGATGCGCTTTCCAGCACCTGGCGGAGCGTCTGAATCACCTCCGGATTGTCATCAACGATCAGGATTGTCCCTTTTCGAGTAAGGTACGGTTCGGGGGTCTCGCGGACTTCGTTAGCAGACAGATCAATGGGAAAAAGCAGGGTGACGGCTGTTCCCTTATCAGGTTCGCTGTTGATCTCTATTTGTCCATTGTGCCTCTTGACCGTTCCGTAGACAAGGCTCAGGCCAAGTCCCATCCCGTCGGCTTTGGTAGTGAAAAATGGTTGGAGGACCTTCTTCTGAACCTCGGGGGGCATGCCCACGCCGGTATCCTTGACTTCGATGAATACGTTGTCGCGGCGGGTACCGGTCCTTACGGTGAGTTTCCCGCCGCGAGGCATAGCCTCCATCGCGTTGAAGACAACGTTGGTCAAAGCCTCCCGAAGCTCGCTGGTATCCCCTGAGATGGGCTTCACCTTTTGAAGCTTGCGGACAGCATCGAGCTGCACGTCCCCCACCTCCGCCAGCTCTTTCCGGCGAGGCTCGATGGTTTCGAGAACCTGGCGGACCATTTCGTTGACGTCAACCCGTGAAAAGGGCTTCTGGGAGACCGTCCTGGAAAACTGCTGCATTCTTTTGACCGTGCTTGCGGCATCTCGGGAAGCGTTTTCAATGGATTCAAGTCCCTTGAGCACGGCTTTCTCTTGGGTCACGCTCTTGAGAAACTGGGCGCGGCCCAGGATGATGGAGAGGGCGTTGTTGAAATCGTGGGCGACGCCGGCCGACAGCTCGCTGATGGCGCGATATTTCTCGGCCTTGACCATGGCATCCTGGGCTTTCTTGAGGTCGGCATAAGCCGTTTGGAGCTCCGTGTAAAGGCGGGCATTTTTGATCGAGAGGCTCGCGTGAGCGACGAAATCGGAGAGGATATGCAACTCCATATCAGTGAGAGAGCGGCGAGCCGGTTCGCCAAGGGCAAGCAGGCCCGGGGAGTCGTCCAAGGACATGGGCATGCAGACACAGGAGTTGACTCCTGCGTCGAGAACAGCCTGTCTAATGGGACATTCTTTCTCCCCTTCGGCGGAGCAGGAGCAAGGCTCGGAGATTTTGACAAGCTCTTCGAGGGGATTGCCCCTGGCAGTGAACGACATTCCTTTCTTAAGAGCAGACGCCTTACCGTTGATCTTGCCCGCGACGACGGAGAAGGAGTTTTCCTTGGCGTTGTAAGAGAGGACGGCGGCATGGCCGCATGGGATAATGTGCACGACCTGGCTGGTGATGGCATCAAGCACGGCCTCCGGATCGAGCGCCGAACCGATGACCCGGGTGGCATTCACCAAAGCCCTGAGGCGGGAGACGTTCTCCTTTTCCCGCGTGTAGAGCTTCTCATTCTCGATAGCCATGGCTACGCGCTGGCCGATAGAGCAAAGTAAATCCACATCTTCAGAGTGGAAAGAGGGCGCGTCCAGTTTAATGACTGTCAGGGAGCCGGTCAGTTTCGTTCCTGCGGAAAGGGGAACACAGATGAACGAGCCATTGTCCTGCAAACCTGTCACTATCCTGGAGAGGTCGGGGTCTTCGAGGAGACTCGTGTCGAAGATGGCCCCACCCCGGCCCAAAATGCGGCGGTTCATGGTCTCGAAAGGCTCGTTGGGGATTTCCTCTGTGGAGAAATGCTGGGCACCGGTGGCGTAAACCTTTTCTACGCGAGGAACGTCCTCAGGGTTGCAGACCGCCAGAGCACAGATCTGACAGTTGAAAGCTGCGGTCACTTGCTCGACAACCTGGCGAAGCCTCTGGTCAATGGCAGTAGAAGAGCTCAGGGTCTGGCCCACGGCATAGAGGGTTGAGAGCTCTCGGTTTGTTCGAATGAGGCTTCGTTCCGATCGCTTTCTCTCCCGGATATCAATGGCAATGATTAAGTGGCCGATCAACTCAGCTTCTTCGCTGCGAAGGCTGGTGGCAAAAAGGCTGACTTCTATCTTCTCCTGATCGCGGCCCACAAACTCCGTTTCATGATCCTCCACTTTCGCCTGTCCTTTGAGCTGCTCAAGGATGGTGTGAAAATCGGCCTCGCAAGAGAAGACTCGGCTTGTCGGCGTGCGGAGCATTTGCTCCGAGGAGGAACCGAGGAGTTTCTCGGCTCCCTCGTTAAAGAGTGTGACATTTCCCTCACCGTCGGTCGCCATGATGGCCACGATGGAATTGTTGACGAGATCGCGGAAGTAGCGCTCTCTGGCCGTGATCTCGTGCTGGAGGGACTTCGTCTCAGTGACGTCGTTGATGACGAGCAAGACGTCGCTGGCTTGCCCCTCGCCGCCTGCCTCTGAGGGCACCGGGCAAACGGAGATATCGAGAAAGTGCTCGACCTGCTGGTCGTCAACGTAGGAAACATCAGGGAGCCGAGCTGGTTTCGAAGTCCGGGCAACCACGCCGCAGGCGTGGATGATGTCGTGCTCGCTTAGAAGGGAGTGGGGTAGGGAGTCGGCGAGGAAGGCTCCTTCGGCTTTTTCGAGGAAGTGGGGAAAGGTTGAGTAATACTTGTCGTTGGCGGACAAGATCTTCAGATGTTCGTCAACGACGAGGAGAACCGAGGGAACGGCGGCAATCACCTTTTCATTGAAGTCCTTCAGGGCCCGCATCCGCTCTGTGGCTTGAGCGAGGCGGGCATTCTTTTCGTTGAGGTCGTCGTTGAGAAGCTGGAGTTCTTCGTTGGCGGATTCGAACTCCTCGTTGCTGGTCTGCAATTCTTCGTTGCTGATTTTGAGCTGTTCGTTCAGCTCTTTGATCTCTGCGGCCCTTCTTTCCAGCTCCGCGGTTTTCTGTTCGACACGAATTCGGAGCGTTCGGTTCCAGAGGAAAATGGTGGTCAGAAGGACGATAAGAATTGCGGCTCCGAGGACAACCAGAGCGACACTTTCCGCACTGAACGCCAGGCCCAAAGGAACGGATTCAGGGAGCACGCCTATTGATAAGAGAACGGCCATTTGTCGTCCTCCTTTCTCTGAAATACCTTGCAGGCACGGTCCACAACAGTGAAAGAATTGCTGACTTCTTGCGATAAGCTTTCCGATTTGCCGAGAACCAAGTAACCGCCGGGTCTGACGGCATAGCGTAGCTTCTTGAGGACCACCGACTGGCCTTCTTTATCAAGGTATATGAGAACGTTCCTGCACAAGAGAAGGTCAATGCGGGAGATAGGTGGATTGCTCAGGACGTTGTGCTTTCCATAGCAGATCAAGTTTTTTATGAAGTCCTTGACGCGATAGCATCCATCGAAGGAAAAATACCGCTCCAGGGCGGAAGGGGGCACGTTTTTGACGCTTTCAGCGGAGTACGTGCCGGCGCGCGATTTCGCCAGCGAGGAGGGGTCCACGTCGGTCGCGAACACGGTGATTTTTTCGCGGCCGATGTTGCCTTTCAAGGCTTCGAAAAGAAGAATGGCTACGGAGAATGCCTCTTGCCCTGCGCCGCAGCCTGCACACCACACACGGATGGGCCCTTCACCGCTGACTTTGTTCTGCCGGATGATCTGGGGAAGGATGGTTTGCCTCAGCAGTTCAAAGAGTTTCTCGTCGCGGAAGAAGAGGCTGAAATCAACAGTGACGTCCGAGATCAAGGTGTGGAGCTCACCGGGGTCCCTATGCAGGAGAGAGGCGTATTCAGAGAGATTCCGCACCCCACAGGCGCGCATCCGCCTATTAATAGACCTTTCGATGGATGATCTCTTATAGTAAGAGAGGTCGAGGTCGGCCGAATTTTTAATGAGCTTTAGGATGGAGTGCATTGGGCCATCCACCCCTCCGTGTCGGCGGCGCCTCAAAGGCACGATCCCATAGGGAACGAAGAACGTATCCTGTATGATAAAGGGAGGGGCGAGATTTTTCAAGTAAAATTTATGCAATGGCGTAATGCCTCACTTACGGGCGGATACCCGCTTGCGAGGGGGAAGAGAGGAAGGGGAGACTAACGCAAAGGCGCGAAGGCGCAGAGAGGAAGATGAGAAGGAGCCCCTCCTCGCCTGCCGTGGCATGGGCATGTTGCCCGTGACCCGGCACCGGAGAATCCCGGTCTCAATGCTTTCGCATTGTTGTTGCAGCTAAGTCCCCTTATCCCACCCGAGACCGAGGCGTTACGGGATGGCGAGAGTTAGTTGTGTCGCTGGATTGAATGCGGGCTCCGGGAGGTTTTGCGCAGGGCTAAAAAGTTGGACCAAGATACGATTGGGGTGAAGCCCGCCACCCAGAACATGAAGGTGGAAATGAAGAGCGGGGCTACCTCAGGCAACAGGAAAAAAAGAAAGACGTAGAATGTCCAGATGAATGCAAGCCCCGACGCGATGACAGAAGAGGTCGGGACGTTCCGAGTTTACCTTTCTTCTTGCGTGTGATGCTCCGTTCGGTTTGCCTGGTGGACGTTGCTCTCATGCTCGCGCGGCGGTCCTTTTCCGCCCGTTGAACCTCAAGGGGCCGCAGGTGGCCTCTTGCCACTGGTTTCGGATGTGCGCTACAGCGTGTCCGAGACCATTGACTCCCTGTTTCTCCGTGCGGCCAGATTCTACCTGGCCAGGCTTTCTCGGAGGCGGCGCTCCCAGTCCGTGATGGGACTTCCTTCGCGGATCCGGTCAATACCTTTCTTTCGGGCGACCCCCATAAATTTATCGAGCAGTTTGAGTTTTTCGCTATTGCTCAATCCGTGGCGCATGATGCGAACGTACCATATAGGAAGTCGTGCGACGAGAACGCGCTGACGGATTTCGGGGCTGTCGGCGAGTTTTTCAGCTTTGTCGAAAAGGGCTTGGGCCTTTGTCAGGATTTCCTCGGTAAGATAGGCGCTGTTGGGGCCGGCCCAGATATTCACGTGGATGTTGTCCTCTTTGACCTTGTTGTGAAGCATATCAATGTACTCGCTGATAGGCTTAGCGGCTTTCCCATAATAGCCTTCAAGGAAGTCCCTTTTCAGGGCTTGGACATCCGCATCCGGGTTCCACAGGAGCTTCGCTATGAGGTATGCGCGGAGCTCCGCCATTTCGCCGCCACCTCCCCCGCTGTAGTTCCCTTGTTCAAAGATGCCTTTGACATTGTGCTCAACAAAGAATTTGATGTTGGGCTGGAGGACATCGAGGTTGGGGAAGGGCATGATGTAATTGGCGAAATCGGTGACATAATCCCAGATGTAGAGGCGGGGCGCAATCTTAGACCATCCCACAATGTCGTCACGGAAACTGGCGTTTTTGGGGCAACTGTCCAGGGGGTGGGAGAAGCAGCATTCGATGCTACACAGCCGGATGATGACATTGGGGCGAGGACGCACGGTCTTCGGCGGCTTGCGAGTGTACTGGTAAGCGAGCGTGTCAATGGCCTTATCGGGATACTCTTTTTCGATGGCTTCTGCGACCCTGTTGACAAAGGTGAGGAGCGAACCCATGTGGCTTTCCTCACGGTCGTCAATGGCCTTGCAGTCCGGGCATTCGCACCAGCCGGCGCAGTCGTTCTGGGAGACGGAGTAAATGTCGGCTTGGGGGTCCTGGGCGATCCAGCGCTTGACGCCTTCGATGACGATGCGGAGGACGTCGGGGTTGGTCAGGCAGAGCTGGGCGCGGCTTCGGCGCCGCCTGCCTTTCACAAGTGCGAAGTATTCAGGGTGCTCATCGAAATACTTGGCCGGAGGGACGAGGGAGTAGAAGGTGTGGACGAAGTGAGAATAGCGGACCTTGCCGCCGTGTTTCTCCTGAAGACGGGCAGAATGGCTATTGGATTTGTTGCGGGCCGCCCAATCGCCGTCAAAAGCATCACTATAAAAGGTCTCCCGGTATTCCGGAATCGGTTTCTGTGTCACGTTGATGGAGGGAATCTCGATAACCTTTTTCTTTGGAATACGGGTGACTTTTGAGGAATACCATCGGCAGCCGAGGTAGTCTTCGAGGAAAGTGTAGACGGCGTAAAGAGTGCCTCGTTGTCTGCCGCCGGCAAGAACAAGATGCGGACCTTTCGTCTGAATGACGAAGCCTTCCTTGCCCAGGGAGCCAATATCGAGACCCGGAGCGAGTTTGTTCAGGACTTTTCCTCCGCCGACGAGAATCATTTTGGCCGAGGCGGACGATGAGATAGACAGCGTGCAGCCGGACATTTCTTTGAGAAAGTGCTGGAATTCCTGCGCAGCGTGTTTCTCAGAAGGGGAGGCGTCGGAATCCAGAAGAATCGTGTAACCGCTCTTGCCGTTTTCGACGATTCTCAGGGCAGGAAAGGCGGTGCTGCGTAAGGGTCCAGTCATGGCGAAAAGCAGGGCAACCAAGAGAAGCCTTATGTTATTACTCACCATGTATACCTCCGAGTGATGTTCTTTGTTGAAGAGGTGTCCGGTCTCATACCGGCCATGGCTAACATAACACGTGCCGCAGTTGGTCGCAAGAACATCACCGAAAAGAAGTCGCACCTGAAAGGAGTGTTCTGACAACAAGCAGGGAAAAGCAAGAGAAACAAGGTGGCAGGAAGTATCCCGATGCGTTGAGTATGAAGCGGAAAACTGAGATTTGTTCTGGCTGCGTCACGGAGCGGGGAGACGTGGGAAGCTGGAGCCGCTTTGGATGCGACCTGATTGACGAATCGAGTGGCGTTTTCTGTTGACAGTCCCGCCGGTGGTGAATATCCTCTGCATTGATCTCCTTGCCTTGGCGGGGGGGATGTGCCCAACGAATACGCCCGTGAAGGATTAGAGCCTTGCCAATAACCGGATTCAAAGGAGGAGTTCATCCGCCTTATTGCAAGGAGGCGACTCGCGAGTGCCAGATCAAAGCGGCTGCGCTTCCCAAGATAGTGCGCATCCCGCTTCAACAGCACATCGGCGCCCCGTCGAATCCTGTCGTGGAGGTCGGTCAACATGTCAAGAGGGGGGAGCTCATCGCGGAGCCTGGAGGCTACGTCTCGGCAGCGGTTCACGCCAGCGTCTCGGGAAAAGTCACGGCCATTCGTCCTTTGCCTCATCCCCTGGGAAGCAAGCTGCCAACCATAGAGATCGAGTCTGACAGTTGGGACACGCCATTTGAGGAGGTCAGCCCGCTCACCGATTACCATTCCCTGGGCGCCGAGCACATCATTGATGCTGTCCATCGGGCCGGAATTGTAGGGATGGGGGGGGCTACGTTTCCCACACACGTCAAGCTTAAGCCTCCAAAGGGGAAGACCATTCATACCCTCATCCTCAACGGTGCCGAATGCGAGCCGTACCTCACTTGCGATTTTCGGGTGATGATCGAGAGACCGGACGAGATTACTCAGGGCGCCTTACTGTTGAAAAAGGCTGTTTCGGCGGAGCGAGTCGTTATCGGCATCGAGGCAAACAAGGAAGAAGCGATAGAGGTGATGTCGAAAGCCGCCGCAGACTTCCCCGACATTTCAGTAGAGCGCCTTGAAGTCAAGTACCCGCAGGGGAGTGAGCTTCAGTTGATCAAAGCCCTGGCCGATGTTGAACTCCCCAAGAGCAAGCTCCCGCTCGAAGCCGGATTTGTCGTCCAGAACGTGATCACATCGCTTGCAGTTTTTGAAGCGATTGCGAAAGGGAAGCCCCTGTACGAGCGAGTGGTCACCGTCGCGGGCAATGGTGTGAAAGAACCAGGCAATTTCCTGGTCCGTATCGGGACGCTTTTCAGCGAGCTCCTCGAGCAGGCGGGGGGGATTGTAGACGACACGGCGAAGGTGATCATGGGGGGGCCGATGACCGGTTTGGCTCAACATACGCTTGACTTGCCGGTCATTAAGGGAACGTCCGGCATCCTCGTCTTTCGCGACGAGGAGGTTGGAATCTCCGAGCCACTCGGATGTATCCGCTGCGGCCGCTGCGAAACACACTGCCCATCGGGCCTGCCCACGGCGAGGATTGGGTTGGCTGTAGAGTTTGGGAAGTTTGACATTGCGGAGGCTCTATCTGTCATGGAATGTATTGAGTGCGGATGTTGCTCTTACGTTTGTCCCTCGAAGCGCCCCATGACTCATTACATGAGAGCGGCGAAAGCAGAAATTATGCAAGAGAGGCAGAGGGAGAAAGCCGCCAGTGGAAAATAGGCTTCTCGTCGTTTCCTCCTCGCCGCATTTTCGGGCGAAGGGGTCAACGGCAAGAATAATGTTCGATGTGATTATCGCACTGCTTCCGGCAGTTGTCGGGGCCTGGCTTTTCTTCCGGGGACGTGCCCTTATCGTTCTTGTGGCGTCGGTCGCTGCTGCTGTCCTGACGGAATTCCTGATGCTCCGTATGCGAAAGAAGAGAGCAACAGCCGCCGACATGAATTCCGCTATTGTCACCGGAATTCTCCTCGCATTCTGTGTGACAGCCACCCTTCCCTGGTGGTGTGCTGTTCTTGGCTCCGCTTTCGGTATCGCCATAGCAAAGCATTGCTTCGGTGGGCTGGGCTTCAACATCTTCAATCCGGCGCTTGCCGGGCGAATTTTCATTATGCACGCCTACATCGTTCGAATGACGCTCTGGACGCCTACGTATTTCGAGGAAAAGGAACTTCAAGGCTCGCAGGTGACGCAGTCCGCTGAAGCTTCTCAGAACGTGGACGCGGAGACTTACGCCACGCCGCTGGGGAAGATCAAGGAGGGGATACAGCAGAAGCGGCCCGTCCAGGAGATCAAGCGGAGCCTGCCCAACTATTGGCGATTGTTTGTCGGCAATGTCGGAGGTTGTCTGGGTGAGACTTCTGCCCTGCTTCTGCTTCTGGGAGCAGCTTATCTCCTGTCGCGAAGAATCATTAGTCTCCACATTCCGCTGGCGTTTCTCGGTTCGCTTGCCCTGTTCACGTGGATTTTCGGAGGCGTTCACATGATTGATGGCCAGCTCAAGATCCATTTCTTTCACGGCGATCCTCTCTTTCACGTTCTTGCCGGAGGCGCGGTCCTGGGCGCATTCTTCATGGCGACCGACATGGTCACTTCGCCAATGACGCCCAAAGGCATGCTCATCTTCGGTATCGGCTGCGGCGCTATAACCACCGTCATTCGCCTGTGGGGTGGATTCCCGGAGGGGGTTTCCTATTCAATATTCCTGATGAACATGTGCGTTCCGTTGATTGATCGGTTTACCATCCGGAAACTTTTCGGAGCGGACTTCGGAAAATGAAAAAGCGCGAGGATACATTTCGCGGCATGATTATCGTTCTGGCACTGATCTGCGCGGCGGCTGGGCTTACTCTTGGCGCGACGTATCGCCTGACGCGCGGCAGGATAGAAGCCCAGCAGCAGCAGGAGAGAATGGCCGCTCTGGGAATCGTCCTTCCCGAAGCCCACAAAGATGGCTTCCTCGAAATTATTGTTGCCCGGGGGATCGTGGAGAGGTTGCTGGGCAATGCTCTCCAGGAGCATGTGGGTGGAAGTCAGCGATACGTTCTCGTTGATCAAAAGACCGCCAGAAGGCTTTACCTGTTGCGCAACCCGGCGGTAGAGTTCGACAAGTACCTGGGGAGGTTGGTGGAGGTTATGGGCCCGGTCCGGGAGGGAGTCAAAGATCGCAGGCGTAAGGTCGGTGAAGGAGAAGGGATTCCGGAGCTGTCTGTCTTGCGCATCGGGAGGCAATTGGACGCCACGGTTCCGAAACCGGCCTTCGCCACAGACGGCAGGTACTACGAAGCGTACGACAAGCCGCTTGCCGAGGCTTCCCGGGAATTGCTCGGATACGCCCTGGAAGGCTCCGAAATCGGTTATAGCAGCACCATCCGCGTCACCGTGGGTGTTGACCCAAGTGCGGAGATCATTCGAGGAATCAAGATCACCTTCCAGCAGGAAACGCCTGGCCTTGGCGCAAACTGTGAAGCCGTGGAACCTGAGGGTACCCTCTGGGACGCCCTCGTAGGCAAACTGAAGCAGACTGCCCAGCTGGAGCCACGGTTTCAGGCCGGGTTCCATGAAAAAAGGGCCGACAGCTTCCGGATGGTGGGCAATAAGTACCAAGTCAAGGTCGGCGATGAGTATCAGGAAATAGATGGCATGACCGGAGCAACCATCACCAAAAACGCGGTTATCAGCGCAGTCCTCGACGCCGTCGAGGAATTCAAGGAAAGGGTGCTGAAGACTGACGTTGCCACCAAATGACGGCTACTGGCGAGCATTTGCGAGGGAGCAATGAGCAAATGGCAAATATTCAAGGACGGCGTATTCAAGAATAATCCGGTATTCGTTCTGTACCTCGGTCTTTGCCCGACGCTGGCGACATCCACCACAATTCGGGACGGATTCGGCATGGGCCTGGCGGCCACTTTCGTATTACTGGGTTCCAACGTTATCGTCTCCGCCATCAGAGGTGTCATTCCCAGAAGAGTTCGCATCCCCTGCTTCATCGTGGTCATCGCCACCTTTGTCACAATCGTGGAGCTTTTTCTGGCGGCTTATCAACCGGACCTCTACAAGAGCCTCGGCCTTTTCGTCCCTTTGATCGTGGTCAATTGCATCATTTTGTACCGAGCGGAATCGTTCGCCTCGAAGAACACGGTCTTCTCTTCTTTTCTCGATGCCCTGGGCATGGGCTGCGGTTTCACCCTGGCCCTCCTTCTCCTCGCGTTCATAAGGGAGAGCCTGGGAAAGGGGACACTTTTCGGTTATCAACTGATCCCCGGTTTCGATCCGGCTGTGATTATGATTCTTCCCCCGGGAGCGTTTTTGACCATTGGTCTGCTTATGGGATTCTTCAATTGGCGCAAGAGCAAAGGGAAAAGACCCAAAGGCGCTTGAGAGAAAGGAACAGATCTGAATGCTCTGCGTCCCTGCGCCTCTGCGTTGAGAAATAATAAGAACGCCGAACGCAGAGACGCAAAGGCGCGAAGAGATAAGACGAGGAGCTTGAAAGTGAAGAGGAGTTGAGAAATGAGTTTGGGTACAATCTTCGGCATCGTGATTAGCGTGATCTTCGTCAACAACTTCGTTTTTTCGCGTTTCCTCGGGTTGTGCCCGTACCTGGGCGTGACCAAAGAGACTTCTTCCGCCATCGGCATGGGCATGGCCGTCATCTTCGTCATGACCATGGCTTCTATTGTCACCTGGCCACTGTACCGTTTCTTCCTTGCGCCGTTTGGTCTGGAGCGTGTCCTCAGGACGACCTCTTTCATCCTCGTCATAGCGGCTCTCGTTCAGTTCATCGAGATGCTGCTCCAGAAAGTCAACCCGGGGCTGTACAAAGCACTCGGAATTTACCTGCCCATCATTACGACCAACTGCGCCATTCTCGGCGTCGCTGTGCTGAACATTGACACGTTCTTCAAGGATGGTAAACCGATTGCGGGCAGCTACCTCGGCAGCATCGTCCAGGGGTTCGGCGCGGGGTTGGGCTTCACGCTGGCGATGGTGCTGATGTCCTCCGTGCGCGAACGAATGGAAATGGCCAACATACCGAAGCCCCTGCAAGGCGTGCCCATCGCCTTTGTTACCGCTGGCTTGATGTCCATGGGATTTCTCGGTTTCTCCGGTCTGATCAAATGATCCATGAGTAAAGAGGCGTAGGTAGTTTCAATGTTTGAAGTTCTGATCGCCGCAGAGATTCCCGTGCTTCTACCTTCCGTCCTTGGACTTGCAGGACTCGGCGCGATTTTTGGATTGGCCCTGGCCACGGCTTCGAGGAAATTCAGGGTCGAGACAGATCCACGGATTGAAGAGGTCACCGACCTTCTGCCGGGCGCCAACTGTGGCACGTGTGGATTTCCAGGCTGTGCAGGCTACGCGGAAGCCCTCGTGAAAGGAACCGTGGACATCGGGCTGTGCCCGCCGTCTTCTCCTGAAGCGACCGCTCGCATCGCCGATCTTCTCGGAAAGGAAGCGAGCACCAAAGAGAAGCAAGTCGCCTTCCTCCACTGTGCCGGCGGAAAAGTCTCCAAGCGAAGGTTTACCTACGACGGGATTCGCACCTGCGCCTCGGCAAGTCTTATCGGCGGTGGCGACCTGGCATGCGAGTTCGGCTGCCTGGCTTACAACGACTGCGTCCGCGCCTGCCCGTTCGAGGCGATCGAGGTAAACGAGATCGGTATGCCCCGCGTCAACCCCGACAAATGTACGGGATGCGGGATATGCGTCAAAAGCTGCCCTAAAAATCTCTTTGAGATGGTGCCGGCGAGCAAAACGATCCTCGTGGCATGTTCCAATACAGAGCGAGGCAAGTTCGTCAGGCTCATCTGCGATATCGGATGCATTGGATGCGTGAAATGCGTTAAGACCTGCAAGCAGGAAGCCATTGAAATGCGGGAAGGGCTTGCCGTTATCCATCACGAAAAGTGCACCGTATGCGGGGAGTGCATCCCCGTGTGCCCCAAGAACATCATCCACAACTTCGCTGAAGCTCCCGCCGCTGCTGCGGTCGCTGAGGCGACAGCCGAGTAGCCCCCACCACCCTAAGCCCTACCTAAAGCACTGCGGGCGTATAAAACGACAATCTCACTGCTTTTCCCTTGACGCGGCGCGTTCCACAAATGTAATCCTCGTGGAATTCAGCAAGCCCTTGAAATGAGAAAAGCGAGATGGATGGAGTGGATGACAGGCTAATCGACACGTCTGCAAACCCGGGCGGGTACCGCGACGTTCTTCGGGTGGCGTTTCCGCTGGCGTTGAGCACCAGCTCGTGGGCGCTACTGCATTTCGTGGATCGAATGTTCCTGAGCCGGCTCCCGAACGACGCCGTAGGTGCTGCAATGGCTGGGAGCATCACGAACTTCTGCCTGGTGTCTCTGTTCATGGGTACCGCCATATATATCAATACCTTCATCGCTCAGTACATCGGGGCGAGGCAACCCCATCAAGTCGGACACATCCTCTGGCAGGGCATCTACTTCTCCATTTTCAGCGGGATTCTCCTCCTGGGAGCCATTCCTCTGGCGCGATCGATCTTTGCGTTCATCGGGCACGATCCGGAGGTGATGGAGATGGAGACTCAGTATTTCCGTATCCTGTGCTACGGGTCCGGGGCGGCCGTTCTTGGGAGCACCTTTTCCTGTTTCTTCATAGGACGGGGGAAAACGCTTGTCGTGATGTGTGTGAACCTTACAGCCGCCTTCACGAACATCATGCTCGATTACGCCTGGATATTCGGCAATTGGGGTTTCCCTCGCCTGGGAATCCGCGGCGCAGGTTATGCCACCGTCGCTGCCACCGTGCTGCGATTGGTATTGTACACGACCGTAGTCCTGCGTCCCACTTACAGGCGAAACTATGCCACCGTGCGAGGATGGAAGCCAAACCCTCGTTTGTTTCGGAGGCTCATGCGCTTCGGTCTGCCCAATGGAGTTCAGTTCATGCTGGAGATTCTCGGCTTTTCCCTGTTCATCATCCTTGTAGGGAAACTGAGCAGCGAAGCCCTGGCCGCCAGTGCCATAGCCTTCAGTATTAATTCCCTTGCATTCACTCCTATGCTCGGTTTTGCTTTCTCCGTTTCGACTCTTGTGGGGCAATATCTGGGAGCCAACCGTCCCGACATTGCCGCCCGCAGTGCCAACAGCGCGTTCCGCATGTCGTGCATGTATGTGGGGATGTTCTGCTTGGTCTATCTGGTGGCTCCCGGCGTATTCGTGCAATTTTTCGGCTCGAGGAGAAATCCGGAAGAGTTCGAGTCCATCCGTCAAACGGTCGCCCTCCTGCTCAGATTCGTTGCGGTCTATTCCATTTTTGACATGCTAAACATCATCTATGCCCACGCCATCAAAGGGGCCGGGGATACGCGATTTGTCATGTGGGTGTCGGCGGGCTTGTCGTGGCCCATTCTGATCATTCCCACTTATGTGATTTGCGTTGTCTTCAAAGGCAGCATCTACGTCGCTTGGGGCTTCATGACGCTTTACGTGATTGTTCTTGGGATCACCTTCTATTTGAGGTTCCGGGGAGGAAAGTGGAAGACAATGCGTGTCATCCGGGTGGCACCTCGCGCACCAGGGCCTTTCCCCGAGGTGCCCACGGCGGAGCCAGAGTTCAGCCCGCCCCAGGAGAGAGGCATCCCCCGTGAATCGCAAGGCAATGACCATCCCAGCGGCGAAACAGAGGCTGCTTCAGGAAGGGGTGCCGTGTAGTCGGGTCGCGGAGAAAGCCGAAGGGATACATCACACAGAATTGTGGCGAAGAGATGAAAGTTGTCATCGTTCTCCCGGTTTACAATGAGGAGAAATCGCTCGCTCCGCTCCTGGAAAGGCTGCAAAGGAGCATGACCGAAGCTGGAGTCTCCTACGGCGTTGTCCTGGTTGACGATGGCAGCACGGATGGAAGTCTCTCCATCGCTCAGTCTTTCGGACGCAGCCTTCCGCTGAAAATCGTGCGGCATAAGAAGAACGAGGGATTGGGGAGAGCGATCAGAGATGGGCTTCTGTTTGCGCTGGAGGGTTGCTCCGACGAGGACGTCGTCGTAACCATGGACGCGGATAACTCTCAGCCGCCGGAGGTAATCCCGGAAATGCTCAGGCGGATCGGAGCTGGCTTCGATGTCGTGATAGCCTCCAGGTACGCGCCCGGGGCGAGGATCTTGTACGTGCCTCTGTATCGGCGTCTGCTCAGCAGGCTCGGCAACATCGCCTACTCGCTTTCCGTCCGGGCGAAGGGGGTCAGAGATTACACGTGCGGCTTCCGCGCCTACAGAGCTTCTATCCTGAGAAAAGGGCTGCGATTCTATGGGGACCGGCTGATCAGTTCGCCTGGATTCGAGTGCATGGCGGAAATCTTGATCAAGCTCTGGTCTCTCGGCACCCGTTTCACGCAGGTTCCCTTCACGTTGGATTACGGAGCCAAGCCCAGCCTGAGCAAGATGAGATTGGCCCGGACTCTGCTCGGCAACCTCCGCATCCTGGCCATGCCGCACGCTGTCGGATGGCCGCGATCAGTTCGCCAGTCACGATGAAGATGGATCATTCACGCGATCTGGTTTCCACCCTGTGGCGGGCGAGTTGCGGAACGGCGTCCCGGTGGACAGGGCTGGCCCTTCGCCAGGCAGCAGATTGCAGCGAAGGCCGCCCTCCAGGAAAATGGCCCGGGGACCGGCGTGGCAGGGACGCTGAACAAGGTCACAGGGTCGGGGCGCCAGCCGCCGCAGGGGGTCCGCCGGGCGCTGGCCTGGGCAAGGACGGGAGGGTGCCCGGGGCCGGGATGGGCGCGGCTGGGGGGCTGGGCGTCGGCAGGGGCGCAATGGTGGTGCCGGGCGCGGGCGTGGAAGGGACGCCGAAGGGGGACGCCGGAGTAAACGTCGAGGGGACGGGCGCGCTGACGCCAGGGAAACCAGGAGAAGGCTCCACAGCGGCGGGCGTGGGGAAGCCTTCGGGTGCTTCAGGTGGAAGAAAGGACGGAGCCGTCGGCTGGCGGCCTTCGAGTCTGCGGATCAACCCCTCGATTGTCCGTATCTTCGATTGGGGATCCTCCCCCAGGAGGTTGATAATTCCGTAGATGGCGTCTTTCTTTTTCCGAGGGTCCTGTGTGGTGTTGAGAATCTTTTCGAGCTCAGCAAGGGCGGCCTGTTGCTTTTCCTGTTCCTGCAGGACCTCAACGAGGGTCCACCTTGCTGCGTTGGTCACTGTCCCGTTGAGATTGCGAGCGATGATCCTCCTCAGTTCCTCGGCGGCTCGATCGTACATATTCTGTTTTCGATAGAGCTTGACCTTCTCGAATCGGAGCATCGTCGCAAGCCCTGCGTCTCCATGGGACAGCATGGCGGTTTCAAGTTCCCTTCCCCTGTAGCCAAGTGAGTACAGCTTTGCAGCATCGTAGGCCCGTCCTGTCGGATCCGGGGCTACTTTGTAAGCCCCCTCGGCCTGTTTTAGGGCGAACGCGTCCATGTAGGCTGCATACGCGGCGTCCGCCATAATCTCCTGCCTTTGGCGGGCTTCGTCTTGGGCCTTCTTAAGGTTCTCCGAAAAATCCTCCAGCGATTTCTCCTTCGTTTTAATCGCCTCCGAGATATCGTTCATCACTCCTTCCCTCTGGAGTTGAAGCCGGTCCATCTGGACCTGAAGCTGCTCCATGGCTTTCTGGAGTTCCCCGTCGGCCTTCTTCTTCTGCTCTTTGACCAGCAATTCGGTGTCCCTTACGACCTCTTCCGCTTTCTTCTGGCCTTTGAGTTCCTGTATCAGGGCCCTGAGCTCTTGCAGTTCTTTCTTCAAAGCCTCGTTGTCGCTGCGAAGCTTCTCCATGGACTCCGTGCGCACTTCATCCGGACCAGCCTCCGTCGTTCCTTCTTGGGCGAGCAGAGAGCCTCCTGTGGAAAGGAGTGACACTGTGAGGAAACAGACGGTGAACAAGGTTGCTCCAAGAGTTCTCATGTTTCTTCCCTCCTTGTTAATCGGGTTCTTGATCCAAGTATCATGCTTAGTGTGTCCTCGGACTCCCTGACGGTTCGTTGAAGCAGTCCCGGAACGAAAGATTCAGATGCATACTCCGGCGGCGTGTAAGGAAGACTGGGGAAGGGAGCCTCATGGCGGCGCACAACTTCCGCCACCTCTCGAACAGTCTCTCGGGAAGCGGCCGCCGCCATGGACCACGTTGTCATGGGGGTGCCAACGTTGTCTCGGCCTTTATCGCCCCTCCCTCCTATTATGTAGAACACCGAAGCTGCGGCAGCAGCGAGAAGAAGAACCGCCGCTGCTCCAGCCCACAGGGGACGCAAACGCGGAATGACTCTCCGCGATGGAAGGCCGCCGATTTCCTCGAGCATTTGCTGTTTACCTGCCCAGCTTTGGCCGGACAATCTCACCAGCCGAAGCTGTTCTTCGGCGAAGACTCGATCAACTTTTTGGGAAGCCAAGTACAAACTCTTGCAATCCTGGCATTCCGAGAGGTGGTCAAGGATGGAGCGAGAGCGGAGCCCGCCCTCATCGTCAGACACGCTCAGGATGATTCTCCCGACTTCTCGGCATGACATTTTATCGTTCATATCCAAGTTCCTTCTGAAGAGTTTCGCAGAGCCGTTTCCGCGCCTGGAAGAGCCGAGATTTGACCGTTCCCAGACGGCAGTTGAGAACCTCCGCTATCTCTTTGAGGGTCAGATCATCAAAGTAATGCATGGAAACGGGCATTCGCAGCCTGGCTGGCAGTTTGTCCACTGCCCTCATCAAGAGTTCCTTCTGTTCAGAGGCTGCCGCCTCACCGGCCGGAGAGGAATTCTCTGAGCTTACACTCTGTGCCAGGTTGGGATTGGCCTCGCTTCGGACAAACCCCAGCCGCCTGAGCAACTTCTTTCTTCGATGATGCTTGCAACAATTGTTAAGCATGATTCGGTACAGCCACGTGAAAACGGAAGATTTGCCTGAAAAGCTGTCGAATTTCCTGAAAGCGGAGAGAAAGGTCTCCTGCACAATTTCCTCTGCGAGGTGTCGGTCACGGGTCACGGAGAGGGCTCCGCGCAACACCCTTTCATAGTGAGCCTCGACCACTTCCGCGAAGTCTGGCTTCTTTTCCTGTCCGGACATTTCGATTGTTTCCGTAACAATTAGAGCCGCGACGGATGCAAAGGTTCGCTTTTTCTTTCGGAAAGACCGTAGGAGCTTGCAGCACGCCTTACAATAGAACATCCCACAGGAGATGAAACCAGGCAAGGGGCTGACTAAGGAAAATGCGATGGGGGATTAGAGGCGCCGCGCCTTGGATCAGGTCAGCCCCTGACACTCTCCGTCCCCTCGATTTTCACCCCGCTGCCAGCCAGAACCATCATCATCCTGAGATTCTCGACGATCATCCTGCCGTTGGAAAGCTCTGTTGAACGCCGAGCCAGCTTGTAATAGAATCCAGCGCAAATGAGAAGCGGCTGAATCGTGGCACGCCGACCGTACGCAATAGGCGGCGCCGCGGTGAGAAAGCACACTTGGTCATTTGGGCGCGGAAGTATAGGCGCAGTCCCATGACACGGAACAGAAGCAACGATACCGGCACAACAAGTAGGATGAGTTCATCCCGCGGGGGGGCTTCTTTTCCGCTTGGAGCCCCAAAGAAGTCGGTCTGGTTCATTATCGCTATTCTTTGTCTTGCTGTTGGAGGGTTTTTCATAGCCAGGCTGTTGCGGACCGTAACGGAAGAAGAGAAGTCTCCGCTCCCTCCCGCGCCACTCTGGTCTGACCCGGACCCTGGCGCCGAGCCGCGGGAAATCGCAGGACATTACAAGGCGGAAGGACTTGCGGTGGCGAAGCGGCTCATGAAGGACTTCCCGGGCAGGGCTGATCCCATCCTGCTCATGGGGCAGGTGCATTACGGGCACGGCAATTCCACGGAGGCGATACGCTACTGGAAAGAGGGATTGAAGCTCGACCCGAAGCGGGTGGACGCTTATGACGGAATGGGCTGGATCGCCTTGCGAAAGGGTGATTTTGAGACGGCGGTTTCGCACTGGCGGAAGGCTCTGGAGATAAGGCCAGATATGCCCGGCGTGGGCAATAGCTTAGCTCGGGCGCTCATGGGCTTGGGGAAGGTGGAAGAGGCAATTGAGGCGCTGAAGAAGGATCTCGAGATTTCGCCAAGGTCCAGCATGAGCCATTTTCTTTTAGGGCAAGCGTATTTCCAGTTGGAGAAGTATGACAAGGCCAGGGAAGCCTATGAGAAGGCCATCGCGATTGATCCTGCGTGCACGAATGCCTATTACAATCTGGCGAGAAGCCTTATGAAGCTTCGCCAGACGGCTAAGGCCAGGGAGTACATGAAGACATTCCAAAAGCTGAAAGCCGAGGATATGAAGGTTCTCAAGAGCCGCAACACGGCATTTGACGATATGGTTAATGTGAGAGGTCTGTTGGCGACTACGCACGAAGATGCCGGACGAATCTATCGCAAATATGGGCGAAGCCGACGAGCAGAAGAACATTGGCGTCGGGCTCTCGTGCTCGATCCGAAGCTAACTTCCTGCCGGGTGCATCTGGCTTCCTTGTATGAGAGTACGGGCAGAATCGCCGAAGCCATTCGCATCCATGAGGAGCTCGTGGAGCTTGAGCCGGGGAATGCGGTCCGCTACCTCGCTGTCGCTTCTCTTTATGTTCGAGTCAAGCGGGTCCCTGATGCGGAGAAGACGCTTGAGAAAGCCATCGAGCTTACGCCGAAGCTGTCGTGGGGGTATCGCGACCTGGCGCGGCTTTATCTGCGGACCGACGAAAACCTTAGCAGGGCGAAAGCACTGGCCGAGAAAGCTGTCGAATTGGAACCGAGTGCGGCGAATTACAACGTCCTCGGTTGGGCACTCTATGCCAACGGGGAAGTGGCCGGATCGTTGGCGGCGATGCGACGCGCCATCGAATTGGATCCGGACAACGCGGAGTATAAACGCCGGTATGTTCAGATTCAGCAAAGACAATGAGGCAAAAGCACCGACCATCGGCTGCAAGATGCGTTGCAGCTTTGGGCCTATTGCGGGCGTTGGTTTCACTTTGGTGTGTGTTCTGTGGGCCGGAGCCGCGATAGGACAGATCGTCCTGCGGGATGTGACCGACGAGACAGGCATCACCTTCAAGCACATGGATGGTGGATGTGGAAGACGCTATATCATGGAGACGGTGAGCGCCGGCTTGGCGCTTTTCGATTACGACAGGGATGGCGATATAGACATCTATTTTCTCAACGGCGCCCCACTGCGGGGGACAGAGGTCAAGGTGCCGCCGAGGAATGCGCTGTATCGCAACGATGGCGGATGGAAGTTTACGGATGTGACTGAGGAAGCGGGAGTCGGAGATACAGGATATGGCCTGGGTGTAGCTGTCGGCGACTATGATAGCGATGGCGACCTGGACCTTTACCTGAACAACTACGGTCCGAATGTTCTATATCGGAACAACGGCGACGGAACGTTTACGGATGTGACAAAAGAGGCGGGTGTGGATAACGGTTTTCAGGTGGGCGCGGGCACGTGCTTCCTGGATATGGACAAGGACGGCGACCTGGACCTTTACGTTTCCAACTATCTGGAGTTCTCCTACGAGAAACACGTTTCGTGCACGACGCACGGTGTGCCGGTATATGCCAATCCCAGGCATTATCCTGCCGTACCGGACACCTTGTACCGCAACAATGGAGATGGGACCTTCACGGACGTCAGCGCCGAATCAGGAGTCGGGCTGCACGCGGGATGGGGGATGGGGATCGTCTGCGGCGATTACGACAACGATGGCGACACGGACGTGTTTATTGGCAACGACGTGGCGGAGAATTTCCTGTTTCAGAACGATGGCACGGGAAAGTTCGAGGAGGTCGGCCTCCTCACCGGCGCCGCTTACGATCTTCACGGGGACGAGCAAGGGAGTATGGGTGTGGACTGCGGGGATTACAATAACGACGGCTGGCTCGATTTCTTTGTGACTTCCTATCAGAACCAACTGGCTACCCTTTACAAGAATCTGGGTGACGGTACGTTTCAGGACGTGACTTTGTTGACGGGCGCGGGCGCGGGAACGCTGCCAAATGTGACCTGGGGCAATAGCTTCGTGGACTTCGATAATGACGGTGACCGCGATCTTTTCATTGCCTGCGGTCATTTGCAGGATAATGTCGAGCTTTATGATGACACTTCGACCTACCTCGAACGGAACATTCTCCACATGAATAGCGGCGACGGGAAGTTTGTTGACGTTTCGGACGAGAGCGGTGATGGGTTGTTGGTGAAGCTGAGCAGCCGTGGAGCAGGATTTGATGATCTGGATAACGACGGCGATGTGGACGTCGTGATACTGAACTCGCGTGAGAAGCCGACCATTCTGAGGAACGACGCTTCAAACGGCAACCACTGGATTCAGATTCGCCTGAAGGGCACGAAAACGAACCGAGACGGTGTGGGAGCGAGGGTAAAAGTCGTCGCTGGGGATTTGACTCTGGTGGACGAGGTCCATAGCGGGCGAGGCTACCAGAGTCATTACGGCATGAGGCTGCACTTCGGGCTGGGCAAGCGTGGTCACGTTGACCGGATCGAAGTCCGCTGGATCGGCGGCGGCATGGACGTTTTGGAGGATGTCAGTGTTGATCAGTTGCTGACGATCATCGAGGGTGAGCATCAGTCATGATAGAATGCTTGGCACAGAAGTGGCATCCCCGGCTGTAGCTGAATCGGCTTGGTGAGGAGGTAAATAGGTGTGCGGTAAGGAGCGCATTTGATGACGAAACGAGACAAGGAATCCAGGCGCTCTAAGGGCAGGCATCCTCCTTCGGAGGCGGCGAAATCTTTGCGCGGGAAGAAAGCAGTCCTGATCGCAGTAATCGCCCTTGTCTGTCTGGGCGTTGCGGGCTTCTTCATTGTGAGGGTTTTTCGCGGCGGGGAGAGAGAGCCCACAGAGGCCCAACTCGACAATGAATTCGTCGAAAAGGAATTGAAGATCGAGGAGTCGGCGAAGGCCTATAACGAAAGGGCTGTGCAACTTGCGGAGCGTTTGGTCAGGGAATTTCCCGGGCGTGCGGAGCCGATGTTCCTCTTGGGCCAGGTGCACTATGAGCAGGAGAAGTACGACAGGGCCACCACCGAATGGGAGAAGGGGCTGAAGATTGATGCAGAGCAGCCAGCGGCATATCAAGCGATGGGGTTGATGGCGCTGCAGAGAGGGGATCATGAAGCGGCGATCTCGCACTGGCGCAAGGCGCTGGAGATCGAACCCGATTGGCCCGGCGCCCGTCGAGCGACCGGCCTTGCTCTGATGCACCTACAGCGCATCGAGGAGGCTGTGGAGGAGTTCGAGGCGGAGCTCAAGGTCTCGCCGGGTAGCGCTCAAACGCATTTTCTGTTGGGTCAGGCGTTGCTTCAGTTGGGCAAGTTCGAGGAAGCGAAGAAGGAGTACGAGTCAGCGATAGAGTCCAATCCGAGGTTTACGAACGCGTACTATGGGTTGTCCAGAGCGCTAACGCGCCTCGGTCAGAGGGATGCGGCAAAGGAAGCGCTGGAGAAGTTTCGACAGTTGAGGGCCGGTGAAAGGAGGGCGAAGCGAGAAGGAGAAGAGGCGTATGACGATATGATCGCCCAGCGTGGGGGACTGGCGAGGACCTACGACCGGGCGGGGATGGTCTATCGCGAATACGGAGATACCAGGAAAGCCATCAATCACTTTCGAGTAGCGGCCAAACTCGATCCTATGGACATCCCTTCTCGCCTTCACCTGGCCCGCCTATATGAGAGGCAAGGCAAAATCAAGAAAGCCATAGGCGTGTATGAAGAGATGGCGAAGGCGCATCCTCAGGACGTGCGGCCCTATCTCTCGATTGGCGCCCTGTATGCCAGAGCCGGGAGGTTCGAGGACGCCGAGAAGAGCTTCAAAAAAGCCATCCAGTTTGCGCCACGCCATCCCGTCGCTTACCATGAGCTGGCCAAGCTCTATCTTGCTGCAAAGGTGAAATTGAACGTTGCGGAGGCCTTGGCCAAGAAAGTGCTCGATCTGGATGCCAGCGCCATAAACTATGACCTCTTGGGGCAGGCGTACTATCTCAACGGGAAATTCGCAGACGCAGAGGCCGCGGCGAGCAAGGCTGTCGAGCTGCAACCGGACAATCGCGTTTACAGGGAACACTATGAGACAATTCGTGGGAGGCGATAGCAAGCGAGCTATTTCTCGGCGCATGGGAGGATGTTGCCAATGGGCCGTGATAATCGGATCGCTGACTCTTACCGCGACGTTCTGTACGCTCCAGGTCTCGAGCCAGGTCACCTTCAAGGATGTTACGGGTGAAACGGGCATTACCTTCAGACACTGCGACGGAAGCAGCGGACGCCATTACATTATGGAGACGGTGACGGCAGGTCTGTCCCTGTTTGATTACGACAATGACGGTGATATTGACATCTATTTCTTGAGCGGCTCGCCGCTGCCGGGGCTGCAACCGGATGTCCCTTCAAGAAACGAGCTTTACCGCAACGAAGGGGGATGGAAATTCACGAACGTGACCGACGAAGCGGGCGTCGGGGACAAAGGTTTCGCCCTGGGCGTGGCTGTTGGGGATTACGACAACGATGGCGACCGGGACATTTTCGTCAACAACTACGGTGCGAACGTCCTGTATCGAAACAACGGCGATGGGACGTTCACGGACGTGGCGGAACAGGCCGGCCTGGGCGGTGCAGATTTTTTCGCGTCAGGCGCATGTTTTCTGGATATTGACAAGGATGGGGACCTGGATGTTTACGTCTCCAACTATCTGAAATTCACCTATGACCTATATGGTCCCCGTTATATGAGGGGCGTTCCCGTCTACCGCGATCCCCGCCAGTACCCAGCCTCCCCCGACATTCTTTACCGGAACAACGGCGACGGCACCTTTACCGACATCAGCGAAGCATCCGGCATCGCTCTGCACGAGGGCTGGGGCATGGGGATGGTGTGCGCGGACTACGACAATGACGGCGACACCGACATTTTCATAGCCAACGATGAATCAGAGAATTTTCTTTTTCAGAATGACGGCACAGGCAAATTTGAGGAAGTGGGACTGATCGCAGGAGTCGGGTACGATCTTCACGGCGATGAGCACGGAAGCATGGGAGTTGATTGCGGCGATTTCGATAACGACGGATGGCTGGATTTTTACGTAACCTCTTATCAGAGCCAGTTGGCCACCCTGTACAAGAACCTGGGGGATGGGACGTTCCAGGACGTGACCTTGATGACCGGCGCGGGAGCGGGGACATTCCCGAACGTTACCTGGGGAAACACCATCGCGGACTTCGACAACGATGGCGACAGGGACATTTTCGTCGCCTGCGGTCACTTGCAGGATAACATCGAGAAGTACACCGATTCTTCGACCTACTTCGAGCAGAATCTTCTCCTTCTGAACACGGGTAATAGGAAGTTTGCTGATGTTTCAAACAGCAGCGGCGACGGGTTGTTGGTCAGATTCAGCAGCCGGGGCGCTGGATTTGACGATCTCGATAATGACGGCGATTTGGATGCGGTCATTTTGAACTCCAGGGAGGGGCCCACGATCCTGAGAAACGACACGTCAAACGGCAATCACTGGATTCAGATTCGCCTGCAAGGAGTCAAAACGAACCGCGATGGCGTGGGAGCGAGGGTGAAAGTTGTGGCAGGCGATTTGACTCTGATAGATGAGGTCCACAGCGGGCGGGGGTATCAAAGTCATTATGGCATGCGGCTTCACTTCGGACTTGGGAAGCGCGACCGCGTTGATCGGATTGAGGTTCGCTGGATTGGTGGAGGCGTGGATGTTCTGGAAGATGTCGCCGTGGATCAGGTTTTAACGATCAGAGAAGGCGATAACCGCGCCGCAGGTGCGAGTTCCTCCCCGAAGGAGGCAGAAGGGATGTGAGAAAAGTCATCTCCATTTCAATGCTGATGCTGCTCCTTGTTCATTGTGGCTGCGGGTCGAAAGAAACGGACCGCGAGGACCGGGCTGAGCCTCCAGTCGCACCCAGAAAAGCGAGTAAGGAGCAGATGGGACTGATCGGGCCGGTTCAGAGCGTCACAAGCGAGACCGCCAGGCTGTCGAACGAGTCCGGGGAATGGGTTGAAGGGCCGCGTGTGCTCTCCGCGAAGGTTTCTTTTGACCGCAAGGGTAATATGAGAGAGGAATGCTGGTACGACGCCAGCGGCTCTCTTGATTTCAAGGTTGTGTTCACCTATGACGCAAAAGCAAATATGAGGGAAGTTGTGCGGTGCGATGCTGAGGACTCCCTCCTTGAAAAGTTTGTGTACTCATACGACCAAAAGGGGAGGCTGACAGGGATGGGCTGTTGCGATCCCGACGGTCGTCTTAAAGAGAAAGGTCACTACGCGTATGATAGCAGAGGAAACATGACCCGGTACGCCCTTCATGACGCAAACGGCTTTCTCGTTCGTAGGGAGGTTCACAGCTATGACCGGAACGGAAATAGGACTCAGACCGTGTGGTACGACGGCAGTAATACTCTCGAATGGGAAGAGGTGCTGACCTACGACCGCAAGGGAAACGTGGTCGAAGAATTCAGATTCTCATACGACTCCAACGGCTCGCTTCTTCGCAAAGATGTTTCCAGCTATGACGCGAAGAGAAGAATTACGGCGGAAACCTCCTACAGGGCTGATGGCTCCCTTCGGGACAAGTACACCTATTTCTACGAGTATGACTCGTACGGGAATCCGATCAAACAAACCAGGTCCGAGCTTGTCCAGAAAAATGGCAAATCATCCTTTGTGCCGGTATCGGTAACCTACTTCTCCATCACGTACTACCCTGAAGGTGGGAAGCCATGACCACGGGGAGCCGGGCCATCCTCACGCCTCTGCTCCCTTCATTTAGCACAGCCCATCAAAGCCAAGGCAGGAGGCGTTTCGGCTGGGGTAAGGGCCCGGTTTCACACCAACGTTCGGAGAAGGTGAGCTCAAGGCCTGCTTTGCTCAACGGAATATCATCTTGATTTTCCTGCCGGATATGTTTTATTCTTCGGCTTGCCAAAGCATAAAAGACAAAACGCAGCCAGCGTGACGTCACGATAGGATACAGAAAACGGCTCATGTTCCCCGCCATCATTGCGAGAGCTCTCTGCTGGCTCAGCCGATAACCAGTACACAAACGAGTGAAAATGAAAGGCAATCTTGGTTCCATGACACACGGAGGCGGTGGATTTTCTCGTTTTATCAGCCGGCCAATGAGCGTAGTGGAAGTCCAGAGAAGCGACCTCAAGGAGTTCTTTTTGACCTTTTGCCCCAAACGACACTCCTCGGGAGAAAATGAATCTATAGAGGACATCTACGAGCGCGTGGCTGAGTTCATCTCGTATATTCGGGGTGACATCATGCAGGAACGGTGTTATGCCAGGACAAATACCTATACGGAAATCTCCTCTGCGCGTGAGAAAGCTTATAAGAAGTACGGCGTAGAATCGAAGGGGACGCTTTGTTTTGTGGGAGAAATGCCTTGCGAAGCATCGCCGGTGGCGGGCATCCAGGTGTGGGCGGTGCAGTCAAAAAAAAACGCGGCGGTGTGTCAGTTGATGATTGAAGCACAGGTCGTTGGCAGGACCTTCTGCTACCAGAACATCTGCTACGTGTCGGTGGCGTCACTTGGTCGTCGAAAGGACCTCGGGGAAGAGCATAAACTTGAGGAACACGCCAAGTCCATGTTCGAGCAGGCGAATGAGATTCTTCGTGCGCACGGGCTTAGCTACCGGGATGTGGCGAGGACGTGGATTTACCTGCCCAAGCTGTTGAGTTGGTACGACGAGTTCAACTGCGCCCGCCGGCAAGCTTATCGAAAGTTCGGCTTGATGGATGGGCAAAAGCCGGTGTGGCTGCCAGCGAGTACCGGTATTCAGGGAGACTGTCCTTTGGGTCGGGAGTGTATGATGGATTTCCTGGCCATATCGCGCCGGGAAGGAGGCACGCTGGAGATGGACATGCTGCAAAGTCCCCAGCAGTGCAACGCAGTCGAATACGGCTCGTCGTTCTCGAGGGCAGTGGAGATCAAGGATGAGTCTGTCAGCCGCATCTACGTTTCGGGCACAGCCAGCATTGATGCCCGGGGCAAAACAGCATACATCGGGGATGCCGAAAAGCAAATCCGTCATACCCTCCACGTTGTGCGAGACCTCCTGGCTTCCCGCGACCACGGCTTTTCCGATGTGGCCCAATGCGTGGCTTTTCTCAAACGTCCTGAATACTCCAGCGAATTCCGACGCATCGCAGAAGAAGAAGGACTGGACCACCGAGGGGTGATCGAAACGGCTGCCGACATTTGCCGGGACGACTTATTGTTTGAACTCGAGGTGATGACTATCAAGCCGCTCGGGGGAAACTAATTCCGGCTTGTCCGCGGTAAGTTGGTCGGGACGTGAAGGTTCGTATCATCACTGCACTTCTTCATCGCATCTTTCCCATTGGCTTGTACGAAAGAAAATGACTTTTTGTGTTAAGACCGGTTCAGCTTTGTATGAGGAGGGCTGGAAAGTGCTCAAGAAAGTGTTTCTTCTGGGATGGGGAGCGTTGTTTCTGCTGACGGTCGTTTCGGCTTGTTCGGCAGAGGCCGGGCGCCTGGCAGAGACCTCGCGTCTTCGGAATATGGGACGCGCCTATTACGAAGAGGAAAAATACGAGGAGGCGCTGAAGATGTTCCATCGCTGTCTGGAAATTGTGCCCGATTTCGCCATGGATGAGATCAACACGGGCATGGTGCTCGTTCAGCTCGGACGCTACAAACAGGGGCGACAACATCTGGCGAGAGGGGAGAAGCTGGACTCCTCCCTCGCTCCGTACGCTTGTTACAACGGCGCGGTCACGTATAAGCGGGAAAAGCGTTTCGCGGAGGCGGCAAAGGAATTCGAGAAAATGCGCAAGCTCGACCCCACCTGCCCCGACACCGCCTACAACCTCGCGGTCGTCTATGAAAGCCAGGGCGAGTTGGAGAAAGCGTTCGAGGAGCTGACCCGCGCCGCGAGGCTGGCGCCTGACCAGATCGCCCCGCACTATCGTCGGATGATTGTCGCCATGCGGCTGGGCAAGAAGGAGATCGCTATTGAGGAAAGGAAGACCTTTCTCGAGCTTCGCGCGCTGGACTCGAGGACCCGAGTCCCAGGCGAGCTTGAACGGAGCATGTACACCGAAATTCTTGAGCCAGAGCGGAAGCGGCCGGTACTGGCCGCCCCCGTCGTGAAGAATCCGCTGGGGGTAAAGTTCAAGGATGTGACCATCGAGTCGGGTCTACCGTCAGAGCCGGTGGAGTTGCCTTTGCTCGCGCGGCAGCCTCTCTGTTGGGCGGACGTTGACGGTGATCCACGCCGCGACCTCCTGTTCCTGAAAGGATCGCCAGAACGGTCGCTCGAGCTGTGGCGCAATCGAGGCAATGGCGCGTTCCAGGAGGTATCCGCCGGGGCGGGTTTAGCGAAGCTGAAAGGGCGTGCCCTTTCTATCGCTTGCGGCGATCTCGATCACGATGGAGACAATGAGCTGTGCGTTTCGGACGGGGAGGGCATCCGCATCCTTTTCAAAAAATTCGGCGCCTGGCCTGAGAAAGCGCCGCTCGCCGCGGGGGAGAAAGCGGTGGACCTTCTTTTGATTGATTTCGACCATGATGGCGACCTCGATCTTTACGCCACATTCCAGGCGGCGTCTCCAAAGATGTACCGCAATAATGGGAAAGGTGAGTTTTCCGCTGTGCCGGAGGAATCCGGTTTGTCCGGAGATGGAACTCCCGCCACCGTGCTCACCTTCATTGATTTCGACGACGACAACGACGTGGATTTCTTCCTGGCGCATGCGGACAAGCCGAACCAGTTGCTCTCAAGCATGCGTATGGGGAGATTCCAGGACGTTGCCAGTCGCATCGGCGTGGGGGAACCGTCCAATCCCAGAAACGTCGCCGTCGCGGACATCAATAATGACGGCTGGTCTGACATCGTTCTTCTGACGGGGGATGGAGAGGTCGTCGCGCTGTTAGGGAAGCGGTTGGGGAAGTTCGAGCGCTCGGTGCTTTGTAAGGTAAAGAACGCCGGTCGGGCTCTGACCGTACTGGATTATGACAACGATGGCGATGAGGACCTGTTTGTGGCGGGACGACTTTTTCAGAACGACGGAAAGTTCACAGATGTGTCCGAGGTTGTGGGCCTCGACCTGAAATACCCTGAGAAGCTGCTTCAGGCTACGGCGGAGGATTATGATGAAGATGGGGATTTGGACTTGGCGGTGTGCTGGCAGGACGGGCGGCTGGCACTCCTCCGCAACGAAGGGGGAAATAAGAACAATTGGATTCGCGCAAGCCTCGAAGGTCTCCAGAGCAATCGCTTCGGCGTTTCTACGAAAGTGGAGGTCAGGGACGGGGCGTTCTTCCAGAGGAAAATCTGCATGGGGCAACCACTACTGTTCGGCGTGGGCAAGAGGGAAAGCCTCGATGTCCTCCGCCTCTGGTGGCCGACAGGAGTCGCCCAGAACATTCTTTCTCCGAAGCCGGGCGGAACAGTGGATGTGCTTGAGAAGCTCGGCCCGCCATCAAGCTGTCCCTTTGTCTACGTGTGGGATGGCGACAAGTTCTCGTTCCTGACGGATGTTCTGGATGGGACTGCACTCGGCGTGCCGCTGGGTGACGGTAACTTCTGGCCATACAGGAGCAAGGAGGACCTTCTAATCCCAGGATCACGCCTTCGCAGCAAAGATGGCAAATTGGTAATTCAATTGACCGGGGAGCTGCGGGAGTTGGTGTATCTGGACAAGGCGCAGTTGATGGCGGTTGATCATTCATCCGACCGGGCTGTCTATCCGGATGAGTGCGTCGGTCCGCCGGGTACAGGGAAAACGCGAATCTATTCCGTCAGAAACCTCCGCCCGCCGGTCTCCGCAACAGATGATCGAGCAAATGATCTCAAGCAGATCCTCTCAGAGATTGACGGGCGTTATGCGGACACGTTCGCTCTGACGAGATTCCATGGTTTGGCGAAGGAGCATGCGCTCTTCCTGGATTTTGGCGATATGTCGGCGATGGAGCACCCGGTTTTGGTCCTGACCGGCTGGATCGAATGGATTGACGGGGATACTCTGAATGCTCTCGGCCAGGGCGCCGGACCGGCGCCACTCGGTCCCGTTCTCAAGATGCAGAAAGGAGATGGAAGCTGGGAGCAGGTCAGCGAGAATATCGGCGTGCCCGCGGGCATCGGCAAGAATGTTGTCGTGGACCTGCCTCGTCAGCTTTGCGGCAAAAACACGCGGCTTCGCATCACAACGAACTTCGAGATTTACTGGGATCGCGTGGTGATCGGAGACGCGGCCGGGTCTGCGCCGATAACGACATCCACGTTGAAGCTAATAGGGGCGGATCTGCATTTCCGAGGTTTCTCCAGGCTCGTTCGCGGCGGGAGTGGAAAGCCGCCGTGGTACGATTACTCCGAGGTCACGCCCACGGCGCCGTATCAGCCACAGCAAGGATTGCTGACTCGCTGCGGAGATGTCCTGCCCCTCCTCAATACGGCGGACGATCGCCTCGTGATCTTCGGTCCGGGCGATGAGCTCACGCTGACGTTCTCACTGCCGCCAGAACTTTCCTCCGGTCAGAAGCGAGATTTCATCCTCCGGCTCGATGGCTGGATCAAGGACGCCAATCCCAGCACCTACATGGGCGACCGCGTCGAGCCACTGCCTTACCGCGCCATGAAAAGCTATCCGCCCGTTGCGGAAAAGGGAATCACGGACGATCCATCCTATGCCGAGTACCTGATCCGCTACAATACGCGCCCGCTGACACAAGACGCGGCGACCCTGCGCTGGGCCGGCGAGAGCGCATTTTAGTCGAGGGTCGCTGGGCCGCGGTTACAGGACGGCCTGCCTTGCGGGGGAACTTCAGTTCTGCGTAGTGGTTGCCGCCGGACAGCAGCGCCCGGCCCATTCTTTCGTGGCATCGGCATCTTGCCGATGGGGTTCACGGGCGAGACGCCCGTGCCACGCGGATTGTCTACAGAAAGCGGGATGGAATTGGCTTGCTGCGAATGCTATAATCCTTACAGAATCCGCTGAGGGATTCTGAGTGTCATGCTCGCTTTGGCACGGCGGCTGGGGTGAGGTCTTCGTAACAAGAGGCGCTGCTCGGGACTTAACCGCAGCGCCGGACCATCATCCATCGTGGAGCGGACATTCGCGAGGAGGTGAGTGGGGTTCGGGCCAGGTTGACATTATGCGTGGAGAACACTACTACAGTCTGCTACGATCTCGCGCAAAATGGATTCGGCATGTCTGAGGGGAGGTGATTCCAAATGTTTTTGGATGGTGTGCCGGTTCGTTTTCCCAGGCCGCTGGATATTGTCGAGGCCGTGGTTGCCGCTCTTGCCTTCAACGGTTTTCTCGCGCTGAGAGTGGCCCGGGACGCCAGGAGGCGGAATATACCCTCCGGCACCGGACGCCTCTTCGCAGTCGTAACGCTCCTAACAAGTTTTCTGGGGATTGCGGCTTACATGGCTTACGAGATTGTCTCACGGCCCAAACGGATTCCAGCCGAGACCCCACGTCCGAAGGAGGCGGGAATCATAGTCCATGTTATCGAGATTGTGTTAGCAGCCATCATTATCGGGTTCTTCTATTTCTTCGTGCGGCGAATCATCCTGATGGACGTGTCCTTATGACGGAGCAGCGATTCTCCCGGCTGCCCCGCCGTGTTGCTTTGATCCTCCTGCACTGCAGCGGGGATCGCCAGTTTTTATGACGCGTATGCCAAGCTCTCGCCGCATTGAACCGATAGATGCTTGGTTGGCTGTTTATAGGCTCAAATGGAACCGTGCTGCAATCGGCATCGTCCATGACTATTATACGCCCTTGAAAAGGCCGGAAAGATGCGGTAAATGAAAAAGGGGCAAGCTGCTTGGCCTGAAAGGTGCTCTCAGGTCCACCAAAAAAACGCCGGACTTCGGGAACATGGCGAAACTATCGGTGTCTAAATTAACGGATGTCCAAAAGGAGACCGCCGATGACGCTCCGGAAGAGGAGCGCGATGCGGACTTGATCGCGGCGTACCTCGCGGGAAGCGATGAAGCGTTCAACCGTCTGGTCATGAGGCATCACCGGACGGCGTTCAACCTGGCGTATCGTTTTGTCGGCCATTACGATGATGCCTGCGACATCGCCCAGGAGGCGTTCATCCGCGTCTACAAGTCACTGAAGCGGTTCAAAGGGAACTGTTCTTTCAAAACCTGGCTTTACAAGATCGTGCTGAACCTCTCTCGAAACAAGTATCGCTGGAAGAAGAGGAGAGGCGAGTTCGCGAAGGTCTCGCTGGATAATCCGGGAAGAGACCCGAACAACAATCCTATGGAGGTTCCAGACGAAACTCTTTCCGTGGCGAGGGAGATCAGGCGGAGGGAAATTCAATCGAGAATTGAGGAGTCGCTGAACCTTCTTCCAGCGCAATATCGCGAGATTTTGGTCCTGCGACACATGGAGGGATTGACCTATTCGGAAATCTCCGAGTTGCTCGGATGTGCGGAAGGAACGATTAAATCAAGGTTGCATAGAGCGAGAGTAGAAATCAGGAAATTGCTTGCGGACATGGTCGAGGCTTGAGGCGTTGCCCGCTTCAGGTCGCTGTGGCCGCGGCCGGTATCATCGTAACTATTGTGCCCGGTCCGAGAGATTGTCGGTCGCGACCGGGGGAGTGATGCATGATGAATTGCGACAAAGTACAACAACTTTTAGATGCCTTCGCCGCGGGGGAGTTAGAAGCTACCCGGCAGCGAATGGTCCAACAACATCTTAAGGAATGTGCAAACTGCCAGAAAGAACTCTCGGCGATGCGCCACACCATTCGCCTTCTGACAAAGTTCGGCGAGATGGACCCGCCCGCCGATTTCGTTCAAGAGTTGAGGCAACGAATCGAAACACGGAGAAGGCGGCCTATCCTCGAGCGCTTATTGCCCCGACCGGCGTTCGCGAGGGTGCTTGCCGGCGCGAGCTGTCTGATCCTTGCCGGATTCGGCGTCTGGCTGGCTGTGAGGCAGCTCCTCCCTCCGGAGGAAGTGGAGAAATACGAGGCTGGTGACGAGATCAGGGGAGAAAGACTCGCCTTTGTTCGTGAGGAAGAAAAGGAATTCCTACCGGAAGCGGCGAATGAGTTGGCCTGGATGGATTTTGAAGCCGGGGAGAAGCTCGGCGTTGTGGACAACGACGTGACCGAAGGGGAATGGCATTATTCCGACGCTTGGGGTACCCGCAGGGGAAAGGCACCCGCACCAACTACGGAAACGCCAGGGGCGGAGCTATCCGGCGCCGTTGTGGCCAAAGGCACTCCCACGCGGACAGCCTGGGATCGAGTTCCATCGCTCCCCACTGAAGAGGAGCCCCCTGCCGAGAGCAAGCGTTTGCTGGCAGATGACCGCGGCGTTCGCAGTTATGCTGTGCAACTGGAAGGGAGGGGCAAAAAGGCTGGGAAACCTTTGGTGGACGCTCCTGGCAAAGCCCTTGCCGAGGCAGGCCGCGTTGAGGCGACAGCCCCTGCGCGTGACAGATTCGGTTATGAGAAAGCCAAAGAGGGCCCAGTCGCACGTGAGGATATCACCACCGAGATGGCCAGAACGCAGGAACATGCGGCCGTACGTGAGAATATCCTCCACGAAAAAAAGGAATCGCAGCGGCGAGCACGGGATGTGGTCGGAGAAGAGGCCGTTCGGGGAGGGGCAGCGGGCGTTGAGTCGAAGTCCGACATCGCGCAAGAGCCGATGGCCTGGTCCATGGAGGACGGATCGCGGATGGCGAAGTTCCGCGTGCGCTCCGGTCGTGAGATCGAAGAGGCCAGAAAGGACGTTGATGGCAACGGGGTCGAGCTGCGCCACGGGGAGGAAAAACTCGCAGAGGAGACAACATCCCTGGGGATGAGGGTCCACGTACAGAAACCCGAGCAGGAGAAGAAGGAGCTGGGCGGCTTGGCCGAGAACTATGCATACGTTCCGCTGTTCCTCAACGGAGCAGACCAGTGGCAGGAGGGAGTGACCGGGCTCCCGCAAGTTGAGGTGCCCGACTCCGGTCTCACTCGCCACCTCCACTTTGCACTGGGCGATTTCGCAGCCTACGACACTTTCGGGACGGGCATCCCGCCTCTTGTCCGGTACGTGAAGGATCGCAAGGAGGCTCGCGCTGAGATAGAAAAGGTCGTTGCTGACCTTGGCGGATCAATTGGCAGTGATAACAAGGAAACGGCGAAGCTGGGTCGGGCATTCGGTGAAGGGGAGGTGGACACTCTGATCGTCAAGCTCAAGCCCGGCACCTACGACGAATTTTTGCAGAAACTCGGCGGGGAATCTCTAAAGAAACTTTTGCCCCGTCGAGGTTCAACCATTAGAGGTCCCCGTTCAGCGGAACCTGCCGACGGGCAGAGAGCCGAAGGGTACGCACGCAAAAAGGACGCGGAGGTGACGGTGGTCATCTTCCTCGTGGAAATCAGCCAGCAAAAGGAACCGGACCAGCCTTCCCCGAAGCAGCCTCCCTCCGATTCGTAGGCCGCGCCCGTCCGCCTTCCTGCTGGTCACCTTCATCTCGGCGTGTCGCGCTTCTGCATGAATTATCATTTGCCTTTCCGCCTCGCCCACATCTATCATCCATCCGCAGTCTTCGCTCGAGAGGAAAGGCGTATTGCTCGAACCCTTGCTCTCCATGGAGGGAATCATGACATCGTTGCGAAGAACGTTCCCAAAGCCCTGTGTTCTGCTCAGGAAGCCTGTGTTTTTCCTGATGCTTGTCCTGCTGCCGGCGGCTATCGCAACCGCAACGGAAAAGAAAGGTGCAGATCGCGGACGTTTCCTGCGCAGTTACTGGTACGAGCGGGGAATCGAGCACGGCAACCCGTTCTTCAACTCCCGCTTCCGCGTCAACGCGCCAGAAGCTGTTCTGCATCCTTCTTTCATGCACCGCAGCGAGGTCCGGGGCAACGGCATGATGCTCATTTTGATTGAAGAAAACCTGAGTCTGTTGGCGGGAGCGGAGCTTTATCTGGAGCTATGGGGTGGGCACCCGGGGACGGCGAACAAACGGGTGACGATCAATGGCCGAACCAGCTACAAGATTCCTGAAGTCGGCACAGAGAAAAAGAATTGCACCCATTCCTATCCGACTCTTCCCTTGAAAATCACCGACCTCGTCAACGGCTACAACGCCCTCCAGTTTGCCTGCGACCAGGGAACGACGTTCTGGGGACACTTCATCGTGGATAACGCCTGCCTCCGGGCCGTGCTAAAGGACGACCACCCCGACCTAAAGAAGGCAGGTCTTGCTGATTTTGGGGCGGCTATAACCGTCCATCCAATGATTAGGGATCGAGAAGTGTTTCCCATTGAGCTAACCGTGCCGTCCTCGATGCAGAACAAGATTGCCTCCGTAGACTTCTGGAGTTCCTGCCGCAGCTATGACGAAAATGGGAACGGCAAGTTCACCGATTGGCACGGCTTCACGAAGAATCGCATGCCGCAGGCAATCCTCGGAACGGATTCAGAGGCGCCCTTTTCAATCGAATGGGACGTCTCCATGCTTCCGGCTCAAGACAACGTTGCCGTGAAGGCCATCGTCCATTTGAAAGATGACCCCCAGATCACGTACGAGACGCCCGCGGTTCGCGGATTGAGCATCCCGCCCCGAAAAGAAAGCAGGGTGCGGCTCTACACATCTAAGGACTTGCCGAGCCCTTTCTGGTCCCGTGCCTCGAGGAAGAACGAATGCACCATCGTGATAGACGAGGGTCCCGAGCAAATCGAAAGAGCGGAGCTTCACGTAGTGATCTGGGACGGAGGCCGCGGAAAGACAAGAAATCCCTTCACCCTCAACGGGCATCCCCTCCCCGTGGCCGGTAAAGGCCGCCACGATGTCCTGTACAGAAAGCTCAACATTGACCCCAGCATCCTGAAGCGAGGCCCCAACCGCATAATCCTCCTTTCCGACACCGACCACCACGGCATCGAAGTCCTCCTCCCCGGCCCCGCCCTCGCCGTCCGGTCGAGTCGCTAACCTTCAGGGCCGCGAGGCCAGGCGAAGCCTTCCCCCACGCGCCGCTTGAAGCGTGCCCTCAGCCGCGTGGTCCATACTTCCCGCGGCAAAGCCACGGCGTTAGTTGATGCCGCGAGACGGGAAGGCCGAGCTAAGCTGCCGGACGAACTCCTTAAACATCGCCCACCGTGCATCATCAAGCCCGCAAAGGTTCATAGCGCTAAAGCGCTCGCAGGCACCTAAGTGCGTCCGGGTCGCGAGAGTGAAGAGCGCTCCCATGTAGGCCATGACTCCGAAGACCCGATTAACGTCCACGGCGTACCGCAGCCCCCTGAGGTTTTGGTGGAGGAAGTGATCGGCGATTCGTGTAAGCTCATCGGTCGCGTGTTCAGGTTCCTGCACGACCATAAAGGCGCTTGTCGGATTGTGAACGACCGTGATGTCGATAGCGATCACGCCATCCGTATCCGCGGCCGCAAGCTGCTGACTCCCTTTTCTTATAGCGCGCCGAATTTTCCTCCGGGATCTTGGTCTCTTGGCCGCTATGCCAAAAGAGATAGCGGCGCGCTTCACCACGATATCGGGTTCGGCCAAGGTAACGCAGTACCCTGCGCGCCTGCATAGCGCTGCTACATACAGCTCGAACTGGACATCCCGCGCGGAATTGGAGCCGGCGTCCCCTTCGGGAAGGTCTCTGCCGGAGAGCAGCTCCTGGACACGAGACTTCCAGCCGTCGACCTCTGGCGGGCGCGAGAGTTCTGCGACAATGACTGAAAGCTGGCCAGACTCATACGCCGCCCGATGGAGAAGCTGCAGGTCCACGCGCTCGGGTGCCAGCTCGCCCTTGGCAACGCTCTCAGCCACGGTCAAAGCGCGCCGATAACTGGCCAGACGGCAACTTCCCCGCACGCGGAGCCCATGCGTTGTCAGCGAGGCTTCCAGCCGTCGCGTATTTTCACATATTCGCTGGTACGTCGTGCCTGATAAGAGGCGGATGTTAAGGGGCCCGCGCTCCGACATTCGCTTCACCTGAGACCGTCACACGCAATCCGCGCCAAGGTTTCCTCTTTGTCCTAGTCCTAATACAGAGGGAATCATTGTATCAATCGGCAAATAGGGTGTCCACTGGGAGCCCTCTGGGGGTGCGGCTGTGAATCGGTGGCAAATTCGGACGCTCGACCTCAGCTGGCGTGGAAACAGTAACCTCTCGTGGCACGGGCGTCTCGCCCGTGATTGACGTCACGGAAGGCCGACATGGGCAAGATGCCCATGCCACCGGAATACAGCCACACCCTCTGCCCTTCGTTCGCCCACTGCAAAGTATCGCCCCCGCGGACCCGCAGAGGGAACACAAACGTTCAAGCAACAGCAACTCCTACCTGCCTCCTGTAGGGTGAGATACGCCCAAGGCCCTTCCGGGCGGTCTACCGTCGAGCTCCACCCAGCTTCATTCCTCCGATTGCCGGTCCGCTGGACCATGTTCCGCGGGTTTCTCCTTGCGATAGCAAGCGATCTCCCGTTGGAAGGCGTGATACCCGGGTTTCTTTGTTCCGTCCTCGTATCGGAGACCAAGCGAGGTGAGGAATCGCATGAAGGGTTCGTGCTTCAGAAGTGCCGGATCGAGGTATCCCTTGAGGGCTTTCTTCGTGCCCTCGTACGGCCAATCAATCGAGGCAAGCCACGACATGCCAAGAATCTTGTCTTCTTTTCCTCGAAGCCATTGAAACAGGGCTTTGATGAACTGAACCTGAAGCTCCGGCGAGGAGTCAAGTGCAGGATGCGTTGCGCATCCCACTTCCGTAAGGAGCAACTTCTTTTTGCCAGCAACGCGGATCGCCTCTTCCAGCGTCCTGGCGAAATACTTGCTGCTCTTTTTATCCAGCGCCTGGGCGGTTGGAGATTTGCCGAACGCACTGCACGGGGCGTAATAGGTGATGGCCAAATGATCGCAGTACGGTTCGACAGCTTTCCAGAAATGCCTTCGCCGTCCCTCTATAAGAACGATGCCGATCTTGGTACCTGGCTTCATTTTCCGTATTACTTCCGAGCCACGTTTGAAAAACTCCACATAATCCTTCCATTCCTTGTAATGCTGCCCGAAATAGTTGTTCACTTCGTTGCCGATGTTCAGGAAGTCAATATAGTCTCCGTATCGGGACAGAAATGCCTCCAGGTATTTCTCCCACCGTTCCAGGAAATAGGGATCATTGAATCGCTTGTCCTTCAGGTATGCGGGAAGATGCTTTTGATCCATGTGGACGTTTGTGAAGGTGATCGAGACCTTGTAGCCCAGCTCCTTCAGTTCCTTGAGATGCGCCAGAAACTTGTCCTTCCCGGCCGTTTGCTTCCAGATGTACTGATCCGGCTTCGGTTCAATCCACTGGGTGATCTCGTGGATGAAGCTGAGACCCAGTTCCTTCGCGATTCGATGATCCCCCTCCTCTTGATAGCCGGGAACACGATTCAGACCGATGGGAATCCGGCGCGACGCCTCATCCGAATGCGTTTCTGATCCGGTGGCGTTCATCGCACAGAGCAGTGACAACACGCTCAGCAAAAGGACTGGGAGGCTTTGTGTTGACCGATTGATACCTGACATCTCTTGTCCTCGCTACATGTAGATTAACATGATTCACACGTCCGGCTGCAACTCTCCCCCTATCCTAACTCAAATCTGGGTGTTATGTGAATCTAAGAGTGCTGTTGGGTGCGGCTCTATTATAGTGGCATCGCACTATTGCGCCCCTTCAGGGCTTGGATGATTCGATTCGACCGGGTCCCCTGGGCGTTGCCCAGGGCTACCATATGGCGCCCTTTCAGGGCTGCGCCATCGCCCCTTTGCGCTCTTTGCGGCTTTGCGAGAGGCCTTCCTCCCTTTCTGTCTCCGGCCCAAAAGACAAGGACGGCAAGGCGAGCCCTCCACCAAGCCTGCAAGCCCCAACGGGGCGAAATAACATAGCCCAGGGCAACGCCCTGGGAATGCCGCCCCGCCCAACCTCCAAAAGCCCTGAAAGGGCGTCATAGACGGTCAATCCGTACAGGACTGCCTTTAGCCACTGGCACGTGTGATCGGCCGCTGCCACTGAAATGGAGCCACACCCGTGCTGTTCCTAAAACGTGGCGGGACGCCTCAGTCCTCCTTGATGTGAGCAACTGACTTCAATTCCACTTGACGCTGCACGAATGTGATTCTAAAGTTGATAACCAGAACGAACCTGGAGTTCAGTGGATGCGAAACCTAATTCCGATCCTTTTGGCACTTTCTCTCTCGTGCAGCGGTCAAGCGCGGGTGTATTCGCCTCGTGTGGTCTCGCAGCACAACGCCGATGCGTACAGCCTGAAGACGTTTGCGCAGTTTCACCGCTGGCGGGAGCTGAAAGGAGATGAGCGAGCCTTTGAGGTCTATAAATATCTCGCCGATACGCGGACGGGGCTCTTCCACATGAACGAAGTGCTCGAAGGCAAGGACGTTTTGTCCGAATACAGAACCATCCGCGACCCGATCAAGATCATCAACGTTTACGGCTATGCGTACTGCGGCATTTTCGGTCCTGTTATGGCCGGCATTTGCGAGGGGATCGGGATCGGCCCCTCTCGCACGCTGGTTCTGCCCGCCTGGAATCATGTGGCTGCTGAGACTTTTTACGAGGGCCAATGGCATTATCTGGACATTGACGTGCGGGCAGTGTTTCGACGACCGGACGGGACGCTTGCCTCAATGGCGGATGCGAAACGTGACCCTTCTCTCTGGAAAGGCCCTCGCGGGCCATTGTTCTTCCCCCACGATCCTCTGGAGAAGACCCGCGACGTTTATGTCAAGACCGCGGTCCATCATTACCACGGTTTTCATTTCAGCGGCCATACGATGGATTTCGTCCTGCGACGCGGGGAAACGTTTACTCGCTGGTGGAAACCGCAGGGCGGCCGCTGGCATCACGCTGACGTTTACAACCGCCAGAAGTGGCTAAAAGACTTGATCGAAGAGGAACCGCGCGGTCCCAAGCCCAATCACCGAGACTTCACAATTCACAACTATGGCAACGGTCGCTTCGTGTACAACCCAAATCTCACAAAGGACTCATCTGATTTCGAGGACGGTGTGTACGACGCAAAGAACGTCCGCCCTGCCGCTGGTGGTCTAACGCTCGTGAGGCCCGGTGATGGCTACGCTATCTTTGAGGTACGAACGCCGTACGTGATCGTGCCGATGGTCGGCGAACTCGCGACGACAAATGATGACCGCAAGGCCTCGGTCGTCGAAGTGGATGCCGTCGGTGCGTCGGTGTCAATTTCCCTCGACAATGGCATCAGTTGGGAGGAACTGGAGACGAAGTCGTGGCCGGCAACCTTCGACCTTACTCCGCACGTGAGCGGCACGTACCGATACCTTCTGAAAATCGCGCTGAAAGGCCGTCCAGGGGAGGTTTTCGTGCGCTCGCTCAGGATCACCACGTGGGTTCAGGTCGCTCCAGCATCACTCCCTTCGTTGAAGCCAGGTAAGAGCCGAATGGAGTACAGAACCGGCGACCATTACGGCCTTCAGACAAGAGTGGTTGAGATTCGCCCCAACGGCAGTGATCCCGAAGATTTCTTCAAGTACCTCTGGCAGCTACCCAGGGACTACGACCCCACGCGCAGGACAAGCCGGGTGCATGGCGAGTTCGTGGCCAAAGTCCGGGCGCCGCCGCACACCCGGATCGCCTGGTTCTCGGCTGGTGGCAGTTTCCGCACGTACCTGCATGCCGCGGCTCGGCATACAAAGAATGCCATGGCTTACGCCGTGGATGAGCCGAAAGACTTCAAGATTTTCTATCAGGCGAATGTACCCACCGACACGGAGCACTGGCACTACAACGCAGATAGAGAAGTGAAGCTCGCAACGCCAGCCAGGACAGTCTATGTCCGCTATGTCGGCGAACCGGCTGTAAACAACATCCGCATCTACGCACACTGCGTGGACGACCGCGCGCTTCCTGTATCCCCCGTGAATATCACGCATGTCTGGTCGGAAGGCGGCGTGCGCAGAAAGCGAACAATCACGATGGAAGAGCCCGGCCCATACGAGATGCTTACTGCCGGCGAGCCTGTAGACGAGTCCATCGAGCTATCGGTACCCAGCGACACTCCTCCATAGCCTTGCCCGCCAATTACGACAATGGCATATCTTTGTGACGGAGAGCAACATCCCTGGCTGCCTTGAAGGCGATCGCGTGATCGAGCCCGGAAGAAAGTACGTGAAGGCCAACCTGATTTCAGCTATCATCACACTGGTGTTCTTTCTTTGACCTTATTGCAATGCACAGCCGAGGCGATGAAGCACCAGGCGAAGTGGATATCTTTATCACAACGTCAAGTTGGTCGTTGAGGCTGGGAATCAGGAGTTCCTTGAAGCATCGGCACGCACAGCGCGTCTCTTTCGAGCAGAAACCACCATGTATCGGAATCTGGTTTGTTGGAGGCGCAAGTGCAGGGCCCGATCTCGCTCGGTGCCAACGTTGGAGAACCTATGTTCGAGAAAACAATCTACCACTGTCCCAATTGCGACGCTATGGTTCGACAGGAGATCAAAGACGAGGAAGAGTTTGCCTGTCAGTCCTGCGGCAGACGCTACAAGGTGATGCTGGATAGAGAGACTGGCAAGGCGGGCTTTATTGAAGCAGCCGAGAAAGAGATCCCCGAACCGCTTTTCTTACCAAAGGGGAGCATCCGGGCTCTGGTGACCGTTGCCATGTCGTTGTCTTGCTGGCTGCTCATTTTTGCGGCGAAAGACGTTCCGGGTTACCTTCTCAGCCTTCTGCTAACCATTATTGGATACTACTTCGGTTTTCGTAAGAAGATAAAGACTGCTGAAAGCCGTATCTTCGACGCTTCCGCCAGGGAAGAAGACCCCCTGTTCCTGCCGCACGGGGTTATACGGGTTTTCTTTATTGTGGGCTTCGTTATCAGTGGGCTTGTCTTATTTTCTGCGGGCAGATTGAAAGAGCTAAGGTATCTTGAGTTCTTTGTCGTTCTTCTTGGTCTCATTTTGGGCTATGCGTTTGCGAGGGTATTCTCGAGTTATGAGGGAAGCCCACTTTACATTCTTATCAATCATCTTAAGGGGGCTCTGGTCCTTGCAGCAGGGGCCTATTTGGCCTATTTGTTGGTCACAGGAGGACATAGCGAACTCCAATATGTGTCATTATTGCTCGCTGCTATGGTAAGTTTCTATTTCGGATCAAGGTCGTAGGGGCACGAGACGTCTAAGGAGCCGTCGAAGTGCCCCCACCAGTGCGGAAATGGATAGACGACTCCTTGTTCTCCACAAAGTCGAACCGAGGATCACCTGGAAGGAGATCAGAATGAGACGAATCTCGCTTGTAGCCGTGGCGTTTGTTTTCTCTTTGCCCCTGAGTTCATTCGCCGCCGAAGCAAAAGCCAAGACGGAGCTGAAAACGCCCTCTGAGAAGGCCAGCTACGCTTTGGGACTGGACATCGGAGCCTCCTTGAAGAGGTTCCGGTCAGGGATCGAATTCAATGCCCTGTTTCGGGGGATCGAGGACAGCCTCAAGGGAAACAAGCCCCTCCTCACTCCGCAAGAGGCAGCCGCGATCAAAAGGGAGTTCTTCAAGAAAATCCAGGAAGAACTCGCCGAGAAAAACCTGAAAGAGGGAGAAGCGTTCCTCGCGGAGAACAAGAAGAAAAAGGGGGTCATCACGACGGCGAGCGGCTTGCAGTACATGGTGCTTCGTGAGGGCAACGGCCCGAAGCCCAAGGCGACCGATCGGGTCAGGGTGCATTATCGCGGCACGCTGCTCGACGGGACGGAATTTGACAGTTCCTATCAGGGGGGCGAGCCCGCCACGTTTCAGGTGCAGGGAGTGATCGCGGGTTGGACGGAGGCATTGCAGATCATGAAAGTAGGAAGCAAATATCGCCTGTTCATCCCCTCGAATCTGGCGTACCGTGAACGGGGCGCCGGACAGAAGATTGGCCCCAATGCCACACTCATCTTCGAGGTTGAGCTGCTGGCCATCGACAAGGAACCAAGGACTTAGGTGGAATCCCGGTGTAAATTCTCAACATGCATAGGAGGTCACAATGAACATCTACGTAGGGAATTTGCCAAGAGAGGTCACTGAGGACGATTTGCGAGAGGCCTTTGAAGCCTTCGGGCAGATTACGTCCGCTGCTGTTATTAAGGACAGGTTCTCCGGTGAATCACGAGGGTTCGGATTCGTGGAGATGCCGGCCAGAGCGGAAGCCGAGTCCGCCATTGCCGGACTGAACGGCAAAGACCTGAAAGGCCGATCGCTCAACGTGAGTGAGGCTCGCCCTCGTCGCTCTGAAGGCGGCGGAGGTGAGCGACGAGGAGGTGGAGGCGGGCGCTCCTGGTAAGCGGCACTCTCACAAGGTCAAGTCGCAGCGGGCGTTGGCCTGACAGCCTGCCAGGGGTTACGTTTCGCCCAAATACTGCCTGCACTTCGGAAACACGCAAATGGTTGGCACGCTTGATCCTGTGTAGTTGGTTTGGTCATGCAATCGCATACTGCCATCCCGGTTGAGTGGGCGTGACAGAAACGCGGAACAGTAGAATGAAAAGGAGAAAACGGATGAGGCGGTACGCCCTTGTTTTTGCGCTATTCGTACTGTTTTTGGCCCCGCATGCGCAGGCGGCGCAAAGAATCGAACCGTTGGAACTCGGCCAGGCCGCGCCGGATTTTAACCTGCCGGGCGTGGACAATAGGAACTATCGTTTGAAAGATTTCGCCGATGCGAAAATCCTGGTGGTGATTTTCACCTGCAATCACTGTCCGACAGCCCAGGCGTACGAGGAACGCATCAAAAAGCTGGTGTCGGATTACAGAGAAAAAGGGGTTGCCTTTGTGGCCATCTCTCCCAACGACCCGAAGGCCCTTCGTCTGAACGAGCTGGGCTATTCCGACCTGAGCGACTCGCTTGAGGAAAACAAGATTCGCGCGAGAGATCACGGATTCAATTTCCCTTATCTCTACGATGGTGATAAACAGGAGGTTTCCAAAGCGTACGGCCCCCGCGTGACGCCGCACGTGTTTATCTTTGACAAGGATCGAAAGCTGCGCTACCGCGGCGGGATAGATGACTCCGAGCGACCGAAGCGTGTCAAGAAGCATCATGTGCGCAATGCGCTGGACGCCATGCTCGCCGGAAAGCCAGTCCCTGACAAGGATACACGAGCGTTTGGCTGCTCGGTCAAATGGGCATACAAGCGCGACCCAGTCAAAAATTACATGGAAAAATTGGCTGCCGAGAAAGTGAGCCTCGAGGAAATCAGCCCCGACGAAGTGAAAGCCCTCTTGAAAAATGATTCCAACAAGCTGAGGCTGATCAACTTCTGGTCCATTCGGTCCGGCCCTTGCCGGAATGAGTTTTCGGAGTTGGTGACGATTAATCGGATGTACCGAGGTCGGAATTTCGAGCTGGTCACCATCTGCGTTGACGATCTTGAAAAGAAACAAGAGGTCCTTGGTTTCCTGAAAGACCAGCGGGCATCCAACCGCAACACTATTTTTGCTGGCAAGGATAAGAGTCGCCTGGTTGAGGCGACCAACAGGGAATGGATGGGGGCCGTGCCCTTAACGTTAGTCATCAAGCCCGGCGGCAAGATCGTGTACAAACACCTGGGGGAGATTGATCCTCTGGAGGCAAAGCGTGCCATCGTCGAGATTCTCGGCCGTACCTATTAAGCCTGATCCATCAATAGAGTGGTGTGAGCTCGTGCCGGGGGCCAGCGCTCAGAAGCGTTCAAAGTGCCGCCATTTTTCCATTGCACTGTCCTGGGTAACTTGATACAAAAAGAAGGTGCCTGGGAATTTTGAGAACGCGCTCAGGCGCGAAGCAGGTGCAGGCGAGGCACAGACGCCTCGGTCACACAAAGGGGCATGGTCATGCCAGAATGGTTGCCAGAATGGTGGAACAGGCTAACACCGCTCAACCAGGGCTTCTATGTCGCCGCCGCATTTTTCAGCGTTTTCTTTCTATGGCAGTTGATTGCGGCCCTCCTGGGGCTGGGCGGCGAAGGGGCAGACGTGGATGAGATTGATGTGGCCGAGGATTTCGAACCGGCTGCTGGAGCGGACGCTGCTGAGGCAGTCGCTTCCTTCAAGCTCCTCAGCATACGCTCGATAATCAGCTTTTGCACCTTATTCACGTGGGGCGGTGCTCTGTATCTCGACTTGGGTAAAGAACAGCCCACGACCGCGATCGGCTATTCGGTGCTCTGGGGGCTGGGGGGCATGTTCGCTGTTGCCCTGGTTTTCTACGGGCTGCGAAGACTGACCCAGCGAGGAACAAGCGATATCAGAACAAGTGTCGGCAAACGTGGAACTGTTTATCTGGACATCCCCGAAGGCGGCCTCGGTGAGGTGCGGGTTTCCGTGAGCGGTGTGCTTTCGCACGTCAAGGCTCGAGCTGCTGACGGTATGGAACTCAAGGCTGGCACGCCGGTACGCGTGGTTCGCCGCCTGAACCAAACAACAGTTGAAGTTGAGGAAATTGAGGAAAAGGAATAGGAGGAGGTAGCACCATGGTCGGACAATTCATCCTTACTTTCGTTCTGCCGCAGTTGTTGGCGGTAGCCACTCCCGTGATTATCCTTGCGGTGATTCTTGCCCTTGTTGTCATTGTTCTCGTTACCAGCATGGCCAATCGCTACAAACGCTGCCCGGCCAACAGGATCCTGGTCAAATATGGTAAGACCGGCAAGGGCGCCGCGGAGTGTATTCACGGCGGGGCGACGTTTGTTTGGCCTTTGATCCAGGCGTACGACTATCTCGACCTGGAACCGTTCGTGGTAACGGTTGACCTGACCAGCGCGCTTTCACAGGAGAACATCCGCGTGAGCGTGCCCACGACGGTCACGGCAGCGATTTCGAACCAACCGGGCATTATGGAAAATGCGGCGGTGCGCCTGCTGGGCCTGTCGCGGCAAGAGATCGAGGATCAGGCCCAGGACATCATTCTGGGCCAGATGCGCGCGGTCATCGCCACCATGGAGATTGAGGACATCAACCGTGACCGCCAGGCCTTTATGTCCAAGGTCAACGAAGCGGTCTCCGGCGAGATTGAGAAGATCGGTCTGTCGCTGATCAACGTCAACATCCGGGACATTGTGGACGAATCAGGGTACATCATCGCACTGGGAAAGCGGGCAGCGGCGGAAGCGATCCAACAGGCGAACATAGACGTGGCCGAACAGGAAAAGCGGGGCAATACCGGCGTCGCCGAACGGGAGCGTGACCAGAGGGTCGCCGTCGCCGCGGCCAACGCCGCGGCCGAGATTGGTGAAGCGACGGCCAACCGCGACAAGCGAATGAAGTCCGCCGAACTGGATGCCGAGGCTGTTGAGGGGGAGACGGAGGCGGATGCCAAGAAGGCGAGCTATCGGGCGAATCAACAGGTCGCCGAGGAAGAGGCTCGCAACCGTTCCGAGTCGGCTGCTCGTGAGGCCGACGGCGCCATTCGCGTGGCACAGGAGGTCGCCCAGAAAATGGCTGAGGAAGCTCGCGCGGAGCGCGAGGAAGCCCGCCTCAAAGCGGAGGTCATTGTGCCCACCAACGCCGGCCGCGAGAAGGTGCTTATTGATTCCGACGCCAAAAAACAACAGTCCATTCGCATCGCCGAAGGTGAGGCGCAAGCGACCCTGGCCAAGATGACCGCCGAGGCGAAGGGCATCCAGGCGATCCTCGACGGCAAAGCCGCTGGCTATCGCGAACTGATCAAAGCCTGTGCCAGTTCCGAACAGCTTGCTTCGCTCCTTCTGATCGAGAAACTGGAGGAAATCGCCAGCATCCAGGCGCAGGCCATCAAGGATCTGCCGATTGAGAAGGTCTTTGTGTGGGACAGCGGCAGCGGAGATGGCGGCTTATCGGGACTGGGCAGGCGGCTCATGGGCGCGCTCCCTCCCATGCACGAGCTGGCAAAGCAAGTCGGCCTGGCTCTCCCGGAGTTCCTCGGCAAGATGGCCGGCGAAGCCAAGGAGCAGGAACCCGAGCCGCAGCCACCAAAACCAGAACCCAAGGCTGACAAGGCTCCTCCGAAAAAATAGCCGCGAGGCGTGCCAAGAAAAGTGGTGCCGTCTTTATTCGCAAGCGTGCTTGCCCAGCAACGCATGTAAGAAAACGATCGAATATCGCGGCCTTCCCACAGACGGGGGCACCTAAGGCAAGAACTGCGGCCTATGGCAGCGTCTGCTTGGCAGTGAGAAATCCCCCCTTCGCGGAATCAACGGTCACGGTGAATGAGCCGCTGCCTGAGACGATGAACTGAACTCTTTCAACGCCCATTCCACGGATCGTGTCCAGTTCCACTCGCTCAGGTCGTCCTTCAACCGCCTCGACTCGCTTGAAAAAACGGTCGGTGACGCGACCCGAGGACAGCACTTTCACGTGAGGCCCTGCCAGCGAGACAATATCGGGGGGACTGATACGGTTGGTCACGTCCTGGACAGTCCGGGTGGGGATCAGGCGAGAATTTTCCACGGCAACCCAAACCTTGTAAAGCCCATCCGCCACTTTTTCGATCGTCACGTCGGTGATCTCAAGCCAGGGCATCATACTGGCGTGATAGAGCGTAAACGCCATGTTGCGGTGGCATTCTTCCTCGAGAAGGAATGACGGCGGCAAGCGCCCCCACTCTTTTTTTGTTCCTCCGATCTCGATCTTGCCGTAGGTTGGGTGATCGAATTCCTTCCACTCCGCCACGCCATCGTTCAGAAGGACATGCTCGATGAAAAACGCCTCTTGCTCATCGGAAGGCTCCTCGACCGTCTTGTAGAGATTCTTCCTGGTCCATAGTTCATTGACGAAACCGAGGATACCTCGCGCGCCATAGAACCAGGCCTTTGAACCACCCCAGACAGTATAGAGGTCCTTGTACGTGACCTTGGATTCGTAGAAGGGCAACATTCTTTCGCCCTGGCTTGAGATGAATCGCAAGATGCGCTCGTCCTGGGAGCGCATAACGGCGCCTTCGCGCTCGGGGGGACGAAGGATCATCCCACCGGAGTTATGGTAGCACTGCATGGCAGCAATGTTGGGGTGCGAAATGACAAACTCCGTGACGGCGCGTATTTCCGGCAGGCACGCAGGATATTCATGGCTGCCGCGCTGCACGTACCTCGGCTGCCAATCCCAGGGCCAATTGCGGTTGGGATCGTATCCACCGACCCCATCCTCGTTGATTTGCCCGTCGCCGTCGTTATCTATGCCTTCCAAACCCAGAAGGGCATACTCTCCCCTCTCGTCATCTTTCACTCGCACCATCAAGTAATGCGGGTAATCAGGGTGAGGCTTATAGCGGCCGTTCGGATCCTTTATCCGCATTCGCGTGATGCAGCCATCGCCGTTTAGATCCTCAGCGTCATCCTCGTCCAACAAACCGTCGCGGTCATTGTCATAGGGTCTCACACCGGACCGCGTCGTTAGGTCTGGCGTATGAAGCCAGCGATCCCTCGCGTCAGGGCTGATTGTGGGGACCAGATAGAACACATAGTCATCGAGAAGTTGAGTGATCTTTTCCAAACGTCCGTATTGATGGCAGAGGTACCACGCCGTATAGGCCACAACCTCTCCGCCTTCCACCTCGCCGCCGTGGATATTCCCATCAATCCACATGCCGGGCTTCCGATCCGGATTGCCGACATTGCGGGCGGTGACCTCCAGGCACCACAGATCCCGCCCGTCCACCGACTTCCCAATGGAATACAGCTTTGTCAGGCGCGGAAACGCTTCATCTAGACGGGCAAGAATAGAGCCAAGGCCGCCATGGTCGTGAAAGCGATTCCACTCCACCCGAACCTTACGTTTGGCCGAGGCGCCAAGCGCGGGAAAGGCGTGTTCAGCCGGATCGTCGGCTACAGGCTTGGTCTCAAGAATCGCCCCGTGGCTTGTCGCGGACACGAATACAGCGCCCGCCATTGAAATGGAGAGCAGCGCGAACATGCGCCTCCCGTGCATTATCCTCTTAGTCACCTGGATGACCAAGCTGTTGCTTACCTTGGTCTTCCGGGTTGCGCAGCACATTTCCTTTGTCTTTGACATAGCCTGTCTCATCATTCTTCCTCCCCGCCGAGCTCCAACACTTCCTCGACTGTCCCTCCCAGCATGGAGACTACACTAACCCTGATTCGCTTGCGTTCGGGGACACGCAGAACGTATCGAATCTCCTTCATACCGCCACTGCCTTTGATAGCCGATAGTCGGGTCATTTTCGTTCCCGAAAGAAATGCTTTGTCGTCGAGATCGAGCGTCACCCGGGTGGGGTAGACCTCGCGCGTGATCTCACCATGTGTCAGCGCGGCGGGCAAGTAGCCTGTATTCTCAACCTGAATCTCAACTTCATAGACAGATTCGCCGAGGTGCTTGCTCTCAATCTTGCGGATACCGACCCGCGGGAGTTTCAACGCCAACGTTGTCAGAAAACTGGCGCGCTTGGATGTGATGTCGTCGAGGATTGCTTCCGGCGGAGCGGTCCTGGCGAAGGGCGCGAAGCCCCCAATCTCCGCACGTTGGCCCGGGAAATCGGGATGATCAAATTTCTTCCAGGGAGCGAAGAGATGCGGTGCATGTTCATCTACCCACTTCAAGAAGGCGCGATCTTCTTCATTCCGCTTGTCCCTGTCGCCTTTCCTGTCCGAGCCGCCTTCGTCCGCCGTCTTTTCCTCTGCCTCCTGCTCCTTTTCTTCTTTCTTTTCCGCCTTCTCCAGTTCCATTTGCATTGCGGGACACCAGGCTCGCGCAGCGAGAGAAAAGCGCCCCCGGTGGAAATACATCCAGTCTGAGAAGGAGCCCGGCTCGGAAACAGCTTCGAGCTCCTTTTTCAATGCCAGCGTCTCCCGATAAACCTTACCTATCTCTCGATAATAAGGGAGGTCTTTCTCGTTAATGACAGTGGCGGGTTTGTTGCGGCCAACGGCTTTGGACTCGCTCTTCGGCGTCCCGATCAAATTGTCCGCCGCGCCAAAGGTGAAGACAATGCCGATATTCGGGTGGGCGACAACAAAGTCGGCGAGCGCCCGCGTCTCAATTTCGCTCACCTGGTGCACACCAGCCCAGGGAGCGAACCATTTGTATTGAAACGGAAAGTTGCGATTGAAGTTCACGCCCCCCGGTCCGTCCTCGTTCCACTTCTCATCGCTGTCGTTATCAACCCCTTCAGTCAGAAGCCGCCAGGTGCCGACCTCTCCTTTGGTCTGATCGGCCTTCATCAGCAAGCGGGGCTCCTCCGGATCAAGAACGTACTCACCCTCGCGATCCTCAACCCGCATCCATGTGATCCGGCCGTCACCGTTCAAGTCCTCTGGCCCGTCCTCATCTTTCATCCCGTCGTGATCATCGTCCACCGGCTTGCTGCTGACACTTGTCTCGGCCACAGGTCTCTTAAAGAACCTTTCCGCTGCATCCGGGTTGAGTCGCGGGAACAGATAGATTGTAGTCGTGTCGAGAAGGTCACGAACTTCACAGTTTTCTTGATGCTGATCCAGCAGGCGCTCGATCCAGGTAACCGCCGCTGCGGAGCCCGCAAGGTCATTCCCCTCGATCCCTGCAACTACGAGCATTGCAGGCCGTATCCGGCGCTCCTCGGGAGTCCCCGCTCCCAGCTCGACGAGCCAAACATCCCTTCCTCCCAGCGACCGAGCCACACTCTCCCCGCGGACACGATCTGGATGCAACCGCGCAAGTTCACTCAGCCGGTCACCCAGAGCCTCCCCGTCCATGTAGCCTGCCGCAGACACCTTCCTCGGCGCCTGCACGCCACAGATGAAACATGCGGCAACAAGAAACGCTACCCTGTATCCGACGATAGTTCTCCCTCTTCGTAATCTCATGATCTTCGAATATCCATCTTCCCGCATCGGCTGGACACAGATCTACTCACCTCACCCAATCACCGGAAACCTCGTGATTCGGCCCGAGCGCCCGGCCACCTCTCGATGGAGTTCTCAGGCTGGTTTCAGATCGTCGGCAACTTCCATGGGGCTCGCTTCGGCCGATCGAGCCAGGTGTTTGCCTGCGCATCCCCGATGAATCGCTCGTTGTTAGGATCCCAACGAAGTCTCCGATTGTTCCACCAGGCAAGATTTCCGAGATGACAGACCGTCACCGAGCGGCAGCCGATCTCCACGTCGCAGATCGGCAGCTTGCGGCTGTGGACGCAATCGAGGAAGTTGCGCTTGTGATTGTTCGTTTTGTAGAGATGAATCTCGTCGGGGCCGATGACCTCGGTGGCGATGCTCTCCGGCTGGATTCTCAAGTGGCCGCGGTTCACCTCAATGACGCCCTTCGTGCCCGTGAATTTAACGCCATCGGCCCCACCGTGATACATCATCACGCCGTTGGCGTATCTGTAAGTCAGCGGTGTCCCTTTCTCTCGGCTGGGAGGAATAATCTCGACCGGGCCGGAGTTGTCCATGCCGAGACCCCACTGGGCGATGTCGAAGTGATGGGCGCCCCAGTCGGTCATCATGCCGCCGGAGTAGTCCTTGTAGTTTCGCCAGTTGGGGAAGAAATTGTAAAGCCCCGGCGGACAGATCTCCTTGTTGTAGCCCCGATAGGGAGCGGGCCCGAGCCAGAAGTTCCAATCCAGGCCTGGAGGCACCGGCTCTTCCGGCAGATCGCAGTCTCTCGACGGACCGCCAACACCCACGTTGACCTGGGTAATCTTTCCTATGCGGCCGTTGCGGACCAACTCGCAGGCGCGGTGGAACCTGCCCTCATTCTCGGATCGCTGCTGACTCCCCGTCTGGAAAACTCGCTTGTATTTACGGACCGCGTTGGCCATCGCGCGAGCTTCCCGAATCGTCAGCGAAAGCGGCTTCTCGCAGTAAACGTCCTTCCCCTCCTTCGCGGCCGTGATGACCGGGATGGCATGCCAGTGGTCAGGCACCGCGATGATCACCGCGTCAATGTCCTTTCGGGCCAGGAGCTTCCGGAAATCTTTGTACATCGCGCAGCCCTTGAACGTGCCGCTCTTCTTCTCCCTGGCGTAGCGCCTTTCGACCAAATCGCGAGCGTTCTCGCGGCGTATCGTGCTCACGTCGCAGACGGCAACCATTTGGGTGTCGGGAAAGCCCATGAATTGCCGCAAAAGGCCTTTCCCCTGCATGCCCGGCCCGATGGTTCCCATCACAATCCTGTCGCTCGGAGCCGCCTGTCCCGCGGAGTGGGCGATCACGTACGGTGCACTGACCGCGAACGCCGCCGTTTTCCTGATAAAGTCACGACGCGTAATGAAGTTCTGCTTGCTCATATCTTCCGCCTCCTTTTCTTAGACCGAGACTCTTCCCCGTTCTGACAAGCTTTTTGTCACATCTTACCGGCTTGAATAACAGCCAGCAAGGAAAAACCGCGGTGAGGTTTGTGAGAGGCATCGAGCAGTGGAAAAGGGCTGTTGCTGACCGATCGCCAGAAGAAGGCTCGCCTTTTCCTGTGCGGCCCACCGCCCGTGATGACATCCGTCGCTGCTGCACTTGGCATACTCAGCTTTCCAAAGAGGAGAATCCACACGGAACGGTTTTCATTCTGAGTTCGGGTGGAAAGCCTATGCCGGCCAGGGAGGTTGCCCCAGAGCAAGTGAGAGAGGTCAGCCGCGTTTCTTCTGCTTTCGCCCCAGGCATGGAATCGCTTCGATCACCAGGAAAGCGAATATCGTCCCCAGGATTCCCTCTGCATACCGCCCCATCCCAATAGCCAGGCCGACCGCTCCCAGAACCCATAACCCGGCAGCGGTGGTCAATCCTTTGACCGAAGGTCCCTTGCGGAACATCACCCCGTCGGCGCCTTCGTCCACTTAACGGAAGGCAATTATTCTTCGCGCCGGCTAACGATCTTTCAGAATCCCGCTTTTTGTCGAATTGCCTCCACATCCATTTTCCATATATAGCGATCAAGATTCTTCCAAATGCGATGGGGTTCGAACGCTCTCATCTCCGCGAGCGCATTTTCCTTATTCCATCCCTGCACAACGATCCGATAAATGGCGCACATAAACCCGGTCCTATCCACGCCATGCTCGCAATGGACGAAAAAAGGGCCTTTCGACTTGTCCTTCACCAGCTTCAGGAACTCTGTCACGTCCTGGTCTTCCGCATGCCAGACGTTCATGCCGATGTTCTTGTAGGCAAGAGAAGTTCCTGTGAGCATCTTTTCGTCACTGTGCCGTTGGCGCAGGTTGATGACGGTGCGAATGCCAAGTTTCTCAACCTCTCGAAATCCGCGTGCATCGGGCTGAGCACCACGATACACGGTATCATCAAGTTTCTGAAAGTTCTTGATCCCCGTGGGCAGGGCGTCTGCACTGACCCCTGGGGAAGCAGGCGGCCACTCGTCTTGATTCACGCACGTTGTCAGCAGCAGTAACGCCGCCGCAACGAGCACACTGAAAACGATGGCGATATGGATAACAACAGAACGCCTCATAGCCGTCTCGCCTCGACCGTCAGGAAGGTGACCGCCCGGAGAACTACCTGGTGAGCGATGGAGCAGCGACCGAGGATTTCTTCTGTCGGCAGGTCTGAACGTGGCCCGGCATCTCGCTCTCCGGAGAACGAGCTCTCAAATTGTAACATGAGCCGCCGGGTGTTTTGGGTTCTTTCGAGCGACGTGAACGGTGTCATTTATGACCTTTCCATGCACAAAAAGCGGTCTTTTTTGCGTCGTAACCCGTTGTGAATGAACGAGAAGCGCATCGCCCTTTTAAACCCGAAAACGGGCGATTTTCCCGGTGTTTTCCAGTACTTTCTCGACGAGAAGGCATACTGGAATACCCCCTTTTTATCCAGTCCGTCATCCGGTGATCCGCTGTTCGTTATTTTCGGCAGGATTATGCCATATTTTCTGTCATTTGTCAAGAAAAAGCGGACAGGGGCGCGGCTGGGTGGGGAAGCCCGGGTTATTCGTCCCCTTCAGGGCTTTTCCACTTTGGGGCTTCCTTTCCCAGAGCGTTGCCCCCTGGCCGTGGATGTTGGCAGGGCTCTGATCGCGGAAACAGCTTCGCTGTGACGGTTGACGGTCAGGGTGTGGATGCGGGCAGGCTGGGCTATGGTATTGCGCCCCTTCGGGCTTTTCATCCGTTTTGGCCGCTTAGGTGAAAACGTATAAGCCGATGGCCTGTAAGAGAATCCCAACCCCGCAGAGGCGGGGGATAGAGAGGCGCCGTTGTTTTCTCCGTGAAAGGGGGCCTGTGCCAGGGAAATACAGCCGCCCCATGCGGGACTCCGAGAAGGCAAGATAGGAGGCGATCTCACCGACAACTTCCGCTATCGCGCCATGTCGGCCTTAGTGCTCCGATTCGTAAGTTCGATGACGTATTCGATTATGGCTGAAGCCCTTGGTCGAGAAGCCCGGCTGAAGCCGGCTCAGGGGAGAATACGGGCGCGCTTTGTGACCACCGACTGAAGCCGGTGGCTAAAGGTCATGCCGGCTAAAGCCCAGCAGCCATGGGAGCCTTTCGCGCTTGCCGGCCACCTCCCAACTTTTGCCCCAGTACGCGAGTAGCGTGCGAGCTTTTGTTGGAGAAAGGCGGCCGTAATTCGTCATCGTATTTCCGAAGGCGTGTACTAAGGTATCATCATCCGTGGGGAGAAGTAGCGCGAGTTATTGCCCGGCCACCCTCACCACCCAGGCTTCGGCACCGCTCTGACCCGCAGGCCTTTCGGTCCAATGAGATAGATTGGGCTGGGGGTAAGCGGCACGGGAAGCGCGCCGGTCCGCTCGTTCAGAGGAACAACCCGCTTGATGCCAAGAATGTCATAGTACTCAAGCTGCCCTTGAAAACTCACCCGGATATACGCATAGGGCCTGGTGGTCCACGCAACGAGCGTCTCGGTTTTTCCGTCGCCAAACTTAAAGACATAAACACCATCTTCTTCCGTGAGCCGCCTCAGGAACTTCTTCCCCTCGAGCATCCGCGTCATCACCGCGTAGGCATAATACGAGTACTTCGGCGTGTAATCATGGCGCACCAGTCCAACCATATCCCCCTGGTCGTATTCGCGCGTGCCGCTGTCGCGCAGCGTCCACCAAAACACCTTGTTCACCTTCCCCGAGGCGATGGATAACACATAGAACCTCACCAGCATATCCGCCTGGCGCAGCTCGCTCGACCCATAAGGATGAATGTGAGAGTTCCAGCAGATTTCCGTCACCCACATCGGCTTCGGCTTCCCGAAACGAGACATCAGCTTCCACAGCGCATCAACCTGCGTGATATAGTCGTACCCCGTCATTCGATTCGTTCTGCTGTAATGGTCGCGAAACCAGAGGTCCTCCTTCTCCTCGGGGCTATTTGGCGGCCGGTAAGGATGAAAGCACAGGATGTCAAAGCAGTCATACGGAACCAGCGACAGAATCTTCTCAGTCCATTTCAAATCCACGAACGCCGTGTTGAAGCCTGCCACCTTCGCTTCCGGGTCAATCTCGTGAATCGCTTCGCCCGCCGCTTTCAAGAAATTCGCGTACTGCTCCGGCGTGCCTCGCCAGAAATGTCCGCCGAAGTTCGGCTCATTCCATATCTGCCAGTGCTTCACCTTGTCCTTGTAGCGAGTCACCGCCGCTCGAACGAACGCGACGTACGCCTCCACCGCCCCGGGAGAATTGATCTTTTTGCGAATCCAGTCCGGCTCATAAGCCAGATTCGCCAGGATCATGATCCCGTGAGCGAGAAGCTGGTCCACGACCCGGTCATAAGAATCCCATTTGTAGACCCCGGGCTTGACCTCGATCCGCCTCCAGGTGAAATCCTGTCGCCCCCATTTGATCCCCGCCTCCTGCATGATCTTCAGACGATTCCCCTCATTCGGCTCGCCGCCAAAGACGGCCGTATTGATCCCGAAAGGCGAATCCGGCAGAAGCGCCTCCGTACACGCCGGTGCGGGAAGGTTGACCGTCAGGTACTCAGCGCAAGACGCCGCGTCTTGCCCGGTCAGAATCGCAGCGAGCACAAGAAGAACCGTGGTTTTCATACTGGTGCCCAGGTGCATTCAGGGATTTACTTGAACCTCTCTCCCTTGTCGTAGACCCGCCTGGCCTGCACTTTCCGGTCGGCAGACCACACGTAACGCGGCCGTCCAACCGTCACCGACAGCGGAAATTCCCGACATCTCTTCTGAATGACAGAGTGCTCGCTCGCCGTAAGACCCAGCCCTTCAGCCACGACGGAATCCACTTCCTGACAAATCTCTTCCATTCGGTTTTTTCGGGATTCCAAGGCTTTCTCGAAATTCTTGATCTCGGCGGCAAGCCGCGCTCTCGCTTGTTGGTCGGCAGGCAGGAGGGTATTCTGAACCTCAGATACAGCGATTGCGTCAACGTCGCCGGCGAGCACCGCCGCTCTAATGAGATGAGGAAGGTCGGCATCCGGTGACGTAATTCTGCATCCGCCAACCGTAAGAGTCTTGCCCCGGACCGTCGCGTCCCCAAAATCTTCCCGGCTGAGGATCAGATCTTCCGCGCTCCACTTCACGCCCAAAAAGCCACCCTTCATCGTGTCTTGAACTACCGCCGTTCGGCGCGAGAACAATTCTGCCACAGACAGGGAAACATCCTCCGACAAACACGTCGCCTCCCGTGAAAGCCCGCCAAGCTTCTCCGCCGCCCGATCATCAAGCTTCGGCAAGGGCAGATTGTCTATAACGCGTGGAAACCAATTACAGCGACGTCTCAGCAAAATTGCCGAGCGCAGGAGCAGAAAGGCGTAATACCTCGAAATTGTGCTGTTGATGATAGGACACAGCGTGTGGGCATCGTGCCTTAGAGGAACAGCCACCATCGCGCTGTCGCTAGCGCAAATCCGCAAGGGGTCAATGACGGCGGCTGCCAACGTCACGTAAACCTTCGGCAGCAGACAGCACAACCTGTCGCTGGGAAGGCGCTTATTCATCTCGTGGACGGTGGTTGCGCCACCAGCATCTCCGCTAAGGTCGCCCTCCGAATCGCGAGACCGCTCGTAGAACGATAAGTCTCGCCAAATGCTCTGGTCACTCGCCTCGTGAACCTTATCGAGGTCTACGAGCTCCGCAGCTTCCGAGACGCCGAATGCGCAAATGTGCTGGCCCATGAGAAAGGGCACCCGTCCGGGTCGCGCTCCGGCCCTATCTGCGGGCACCGTGATCTTCGCTCCGGCGCCCGGCTTCACACCAAAAGATGTCCGGGCAATTTCAGACAAGGTGGGCGCCGCTTTCAGCTTCTGGAGGATCGGCACGTCTTCCTGCTTCACTTCCAGCGGCCAGTCACCGACGGGGCTGAGACTGAGCCACGTACGGTAGTCGAGCTGAGACGTGTGCTGTTCGAGGAACTTCGCTTCCCGGGCCGCCTTTCGCAGCTCCTCCTTTGAGCGGAGACCGCTCACAACGTTCACAGCGTGCGCCGCGAGTGGCTTTCCTCTCTTCGCGAAAAGAATCATGGGGATGATGTCCGCACCCGGAAAAACTTCTTTCGCCATCCACTCCAATGAGACAACCTCTGTGACGTGATAACTTCGGTTACGGAACAAGTCTCTCAGCGGCGCCGCCATTTTTGTGTTCGCCAGCCCGATGGGAGCCAGCATCCCCAACGTGCCTCCCTCCTTCAGCCACACGCTCAGTGCGCAATAGATAAAATACACGGACAGGTCAGTGTTGTGAGATTTCACCGCCGCAAAGGTCCGCTCGATAACCTCGCGATCGCCAGGGGGAATCCGCTCATTCTGAACAAAAGGTGGATTTCCGACAACGTACTCAAAGCTTTGCAGCCCTGCCTCGGAGGGGCCGCTTTTGTCGCCGGCCGGCGCTCTTCCCAGCGAAGCGGCGGCCGAGGTAAGAGAGTTGATGTTCGAAATGCTGAACGGCGGCATGTGGAAATCGGGGTCCCCGTTCTTCGCTTCCAGATAAAGGTCAATGCATGCGAACAGCATGCTCATGTGGGACAGAAAGGCTGAAAAGGGATTGATGTCGTAACCGACGATGCATTTCCGGGCCAGCTCGATCTGGTTTTGAGGCGAGAGGTGTCCGGCGCGGCCACGTATGGCCGAGAAAGCCCTGACGCCGAATGTGAACGAGCCGCATGCGGGATCAAGGATTCGTTTGGTCAATACTTCAGCGTCGGATGTGATCCCGCACCGCGACAGAATGAAATCAACGACCGCGTCATCCGTATAATACTCGCCGAGACGCTTCCGCTCCGCTCTCGGCCGAAAATACTGATACATCGTGCCGAGGACGTCCCGGTCCACCTTTGCCAGTGAGAACGCATTGAGACGGAAGAGGATTTTCTCGAGAATCTGGTCCAACTCATGATTGACCGCACCGAACCAGTCGAAGACCGAACTCTCGAATAGGCGCGCGTAAACGGGCGTGACCTGGCTGAACGCGAATTCGACGATGCTCTTGAACATGGGGCGGACGTTTCTGAGCAACTGGCTCCAGACCCTCATCCCTTCGTTGGAAATCTTCTTGCTGACCAGCCCCGTGTCTTCACAGATCCTCACGAAGAAGAGGCGGCTGAGGGCGATGTGGGCAGTATTTGTGACGAAGATGTCCTCGAAGTCCCTTTCCTTGACCGTCCCCGAGTAGGTCTGATCTTCCTTGAAAAGCGGATAGTCAACCTCGAAAAGCTGCTTCTGAATCTGATGATCCTTTTTCAACTGAAGGATCTTGTGTCGCACTTCTTTTGCCCAGATGAAGTCGTCCCCGGCGCGCTCCAGCTCAATCTCAAGCTCTTGAAGCCTTTCCAGGTATTCCTTGTACTGCTGCTGATGGTACTCAAATACCCGTTTGCCATACCGATTCAGCGAGCGTACAGCAAACTCGAACACGTCATGGAGCTTGCTCAAGGTAGTCGCATCAAGGGGTAAAAACCCAGACTTCAACTCTCCTCGCCTGAATTCCTCATACTGGGGCCGGGCGCGCGAGTCCTCCGCTGTAATGGGGCTGAGCAGCTTCCGGAGATTCAGATCAGTCGCAGGAAAGCTCTCCCCCGATCGAACCTCGGTCAAGACTTCCTGCTCGGTATCCAGGTGAACCGCCTCCACCAATTCCCCGGTTACGTCGCAAACATAGAAGCTCCGCGGAGCGCACAATAGAACGTAAACGGTCTCCGGCGAGAGGTAGCCCTTCGCGATAATCTGATCCGGCCAGAGTTTCTCCCGTTTCCCCTGATCGCGGATCTCCTCGTCATCGAGCTTCGCCTCGCAGACGACCCACTCGGAGCCGTCCTCTTCCGACAAAAGCCTGACGTCCGGGATGCCCGCTGCGCCCGCCTTGTTGATCAAACAGTTCTTCGCCGAATAGCCGAGAACTCCTCGGAGAACGTGGACCGACAGCGGGGTGTAGAAAGCCACCTCGCTGACTGGAGCGCCTTTCCTGATCTCCTTCAAGTATTTGTTGAGTGACATGGCCTCCCCTTCCCCAAGGGACCGTCCTCTGCAAGAGTATCCAATGGCTTTGTCAGGCTCAAGCATTCTTTTTCAGGCAAATGGAAGGTCTGACCTGTTGGGAGCGTAAACCACAGAGCAGCGCCTGCACCGATACAAGCTTCATTGTTAGAGGAAGACCGCCCTTCCGGCAGTTTCTGCCGCGGAAATCGCGCAATTCAAAAAGAAAACCGGAGGCAAGGACATGAGGAGTCTCGCCCCCGGTCACACTTCTTCCTTTGTGACTCAGCACAGGCAAACGCTGCATCAACGCCGTGGCGCTACGGCATGTCAACCCAGGCGCCGCCCTGCTTGCTGCTTTCCACAGCAGCCGTGCACAGGGCTATGCCAATCCGTCCGTCCCAGACGTTGGCGTATTTGGAACCGTCCGCTTCCCACGGCTTCCCTTCTTCGTAAGCCCGCACATCCGCCTCGAAACACCTGTGGAGACGAGCGAAAGCGTCGTGAAACCCTTCGGGGTGCCCGGAAGGAGCTGTCGGCTCGGCCATCAGCTCTTCCGGGACATCCCCCAGAAAACCATCGTTGGCCTGGACGTCGCCCCGCCAATAGACCTTGTCCGGCTGACCGGGCAGATGAATGACCAGTTTCTCCGGATTCTCCTGCTCCCAGTAAAGTGTGCCCTTCGACCCATTAACCTCCAGGCGGAGGTCGTTCTTGTGTCCAATCGCGATCTGAGATGCTCGAATCAGAGCTTTACCGCCGTTGGAGAGCTCGCAATAGACGGTGAAATGATCGTCAAGTTCCCGTCTTTCTACGAACGTCACCAGGTGCGCCTGAAGTCGCGTCACCTCTAAACCGGTAACGTAACGAAGCTGCATCAAGGCGTGTGTCCCAATATCTCCTCCTGCACAGCTTGCTCCGGCTCGCGCGGGATCAACTCGCCATTCCGCCTGCATGACGCCCATGTCCTCGGTCCGGCTCGCGAGCCACCCCTGGAGATAAATGGAATCAACCCAACGGATTTCCCCTAACAACCCGCTTCGCACGATGTGCCGCGAAAGCCGACTCGTCCAGTGACCCAGATAAGTATGAGCCACGCCGAACGGAACGTTATGCCCCTTGACCGCCTCGACCAGCTTGTCCGATTCCTCCAGCGTGACCGTCAGAGGCTTCTCGCAGAAGACCGGGATGCCCGCTTCGATGCACTTTATTGCCGGATCGAAATGAACATTGTTCGGGGTAACGATGAGGACATAATCCACCCTCTCTCCCAGGGGCTTGCCTTTCTCCGTCTCGATCATCTCATCGTAGTTCCGATACCCTCGAATCGGGTACGGCCACTTCTCAGCCTCTTCCATCGCCACGTCCGGGTCCTGATGCAACGCCCCTGCCACGACACGCCGGGTGCCGTCGAAATGGATGGCCCGCTCGTGAGGATGGACAATAAACGCACCGCGGCCTCCACCTATTAGGCCGACATTCAAAGGTCTTTCGGACATCTTGCCCTCCTTTCAGAATTGGCTTCTTCTACAACCTTCACGTGCACCTTGAATAATGGCTTTCTGGACAAACGTGAGCAGAAAGGTCCCTTTTTCCTCCTGTGTACCGCCAGAAGCCCTCCTCTGTCAAGCGCCGTTTTGGATGAGTTTGGATGGGTTTACACCAGGCGGGATTTTGTGCTGCGGAGAACCTTTGTCAAGGGCAAATGAGTGAAACTCCAATATAGGAACACCCTCCGGAGGCTCAGAAGAACGGGGCAAGACTGGCGGGGAAAGTCCACCCCCAGAAAGCCTCCGAAGGGGGATCAATTGCTCCCGGCAAGCACTGCAAAAGCGTTAACCCTCGCAAGCAGTCTACCATAAACGCTTCTACAGAGTCTATATACTGCGTGAGATTTTTCAGCAGGATAGCCCCAGGTGCTGCGACAAGAGAACGAATCGCCTTGTGCCAATCCGCGCCAGTCGCGGGAGCCCCCGTCTTACATTCGGCACCTGTCCACGCCGCCCCCTTAGCCCTTTCTCGGCGCCGGCTTCTTGGCGATTGGCGACTTCGACAGCTTCACATCCCCCCAGGCACCCATCTTCTCACCCCTAATGATGACCACACCCTCCAGCCCGTCAATGCGCTTTGCCAATTCAAGCCCCTTTGCAATGTCCTCCTCGGATTTGATGACGTTACCGATCGCCGTCGCAGCGGCATCCGCGAGAGCTGTCGAGCGAGAAAGTACGGTCACCGCGTCCGCGGATCCGAAGCTGACCGAATGGCCTACTGTCCCTGAAGAAGTGCACACGCCCAACGGCGTCTTTTCCGGGCTGATCTCAATTGCGATTTTGTTCGATAGCGGAGAATCCCCCGCGTAAACAGCCACCAGCCGCTGGCTGCGGGCGCTCAGGAAAATATCCCCGCCGTTTTCCACGATCACCTCCGGGGAAAAATCAAGCAGACCTCGTCCCACAGCCTCCGCAATCGCTCCTGCCACGGCAGCCATAGGACCGACGCCTGCTCTGGCCGACGCCACCGCCATTTCGTGTGCGATAGGGGGCGCCTCGGCAGAAGCCTCGACTGGCTTCAATGAAGTCTTGAACCGCGGATGCCTGGCGATGTAGGACTCAAGGGCGCATCTGCATTCGCGGACAATTTCCTCTGCTTCTTTTGACAGGTTCCGCCAGGCGCGGATGTACAGGTCCGTCTCCTCGACCTGGACTGTAAATGAGACCAGATCCCGACCTCCGACGGTGTTCCGGTAGGTCCGTGGCTCGTACACTAAAAGTGCGCCTCCATGGCCCTTGTCGGACAGGCATTGATGCACAGCTCGCAGCCGATACATTTGCTGTCGTGGAACAAGACCTTCCGCGTGTCGGCATCGAGGACGAGAGCTTCCGTGGGGCAAACCACAACACAGGCGCCGCAATGCGTACATCGGGAGATGTTGCGAATGATGTCCTGGCTCAAGGGCTGGATCGTTACTCCAAACCCCCTCAAATATTCCAGGCCGTCCTCGTAGGCCTTCTCTTCCCCTTTGAGCTCCAGAACGAGCAAGCCCTCTTCCCTGGGAGTCACGTACGCCTTCAGAATGTTGAATTCCAGGTCGAATTTCCTCACCAGGTTGCAGACGATAGGCTGGTCCACCAGTCTATGTGGGAATTTCAAGACAATTCGGTTCGAAACCATAATGCCCTCCCCGATCCGCCGTAGCAGCGGAGGGTGCCAGGCGGCCCCGGCGCCCTCCGCTCACCGTCGCTTCTGTTATTCTAATGGCCTCTCCTTCAAAGCCTTAAACGCGTAACCCGACTCAGCCCCGGGCAGGTACGCCACCGGTTCCGTCAGCAAGAAATCGCCTTTCTTGATCCACTCCTTGAGCGTCTCGGCAATCTCCACAGCCTTCGGGTAGCTCGACAGGGAAGCCGTCGGGACCTTCTTCCCATTCACTTCAATCTCCCCGGACTTCAATTGGGCATAGCTCACCTCACCGAGGCTACCGGACTCCACCTGCGGATAAGCTCTGCTATAGTCAACTATGGGCGCGCAGATGTCGGCATCCTTCACCGCCGTGAAGCGGCATATCTCCTCATCGAGGATAGGAATTGGAATGCCCACACCTACCGTCAGAGTCACACCATAGCCCTGGAACGACGTCCCCATCAGCCACTCCGGCTTCATCTGTTTCAGGTCGCCGATCAAAGCCAGCGTGCCCGCGGGAACCTTCGTGACCCCGTTCTCACCACGAGGGACGCCGGGATTGTGCTGGGTTCCGGTCCAAGCCACATACCCTACACCACCGCCAAGGAAGATCTTCGTCCCGATGCCGGTCGTCTTGTACAGGGGGTCGTTCAGCAGCGGAGAGAGCTGCGCCGCACTGCAATAGTTGGCGTTGGCCAACTGGGGCTTGAGGACTCCCATGTAGGTGTAGATGACCTTATCCGAAAGGTTCACCGCGACGTTGTAATTCTGATACACGTTCCGCGGATTGAACAAAACGGCCTCGTTCAGGTCATTGATGTTGATCCAGGTCTCGAGTTTCCTACGGGGGTAGCAATCCGTGCCGTAGGCTTTCGCGACGAGCTTGATGTCCTTGCCCGCCACAAGTTCCTCGATCACGTGCCCGCCGCCATACTTGAACCCGCCGGGATACACCTTGTTGCGGGGGTCGTCCTCCGGCAAGGCCGTTGCACCCAAAAGAACATCCGCCGCGGCGTAGCCCGCGTAGGCAGCAACATCGTTCAGGTAGATTGGCCCCCCGCCGAGTTTTGTCCTCGGCTTAGAGTGGCCGATGTTGAAGTAGATGCCGGATGAGCACATCGGGCCGAATGTCCCCGTGGTCACCACATCCACCTCTTTCGCCGTCTCGGAAACGCCTTTTTGTTCGACGATGCCGATGATCTCTTCAGCGGTGACGACCACCGCGTTGCCTGATTTGATTTTCTCATTGATTTCAGCAATTGTCTTAGCCAATTTCGTATCCTCCACGATCTCAGTTGATTGTAGATGTTATCCTTTTCCAACCAAGGTCGGGTTTCGCATTAGCCATAACATTGCCACCACCTCCTCCCGTGAACAAGCCCGCCGCCATTTCCTTCTCAGTCCTGTTCTCGGCAGCAGAGCAACGAAACACACTCTGTGAAAAGCACAGCAAACTAAAAAATGAGCGTGCATACTAACAAAGCGTCCGGGCAATGTCAATACCTTACTGAATTTATCAAGAATTTTATATTTCTCCCCACTCAGAACCGCCAGTCGCCACGCCGGGGTTCCCCCGTCTTCGATCATTCTGTCATAATCCCCGCTGCCAGCGATACTAAATAATGCTCCGCTGTGCTTGCCGCTCTGGGCCGGAAGCCAGGCCATCGGCGCAAGAATCCCCTCGGGACGTCCTTCTACGATTGCGCCAACTCATTCATTTTCTCAAGAACGTTCTTCCACCTCTCCTGCTTCCGCACGACCTCTACCGGGCTGAGCTCGCCATCCTCGGTGATGATCTTGGTGACGAGCCTGGCGGGGGTAATATCAAAATAAACATTCCTCGCAGGAACTCCAGCCGTGCCTTCAGCCACTTCATCAGGGCTTTTCTCCTCAAGTTCTGGAACGCCGCTCTCTATACGCACCTTCCAGCTATCGCACGCAACATGGAACGGCACACCCTTATCCTTCGCAGCAAGGGCGATGAGATATGTTCCCATCTTGTTGACGACTGAGCCGTCCTCCAGAATTGTATCCGCCCCAACGAGGACCACTTGCACTTCGGGCATGAAATGCCCTGCCTCCGCGTCCGTGATCAATGTGACGTTGATCCCTCCTTGCCGGAGGCTCTCAGCCATTTTCCTCCCTTCAAGAAGCGGCCTGGACTCCGTCGCGCAAACGCGAATGCCTTTCTCTGCACAGGCCAGGAGACCCCGCAGGCACGTCTCGCTGTACGAATGAGTCAAAATCGTCGCATTCTTCGGGATGATCCGGGAGGCGTGCATGACCGTCTTGTCTGCATTGTCCTCAGCGACCTTCGACAAGCGATCCACCGCCTCACAAGTCATCTGCCTCACCCTTCGCAGGTCGGCTTTTTCTTTAGCCGCCTGTAAGACCGCATCGAACACTCTTACGACGCCATTTGCGATTGGCGCGGACATCGAGGGACGCAGGGAGATCAAACGGCATCCGAGCCTGGCCATGCCCCGCAGGAACGAATCCACACCGGCAGCAGCGCTTTCAGCGGCCGCCAGCTTCATCGCCTCGAGCGCCTCCCTGGCCAGGAACGCCGCCCCGTGCGTCTGATCTTGAGATATCGCCCTGAGCTTCTCTTCAACACCGGTTGTCACGATTCACCACCTTTTGACATATAGGGAAAAGGAATCTATCGGCGGTTCCTCCCCCATCGCATCCCGTGTACTGTTCACAAGCCTATCCACATCCAATGCGACCCCGATCTTTCATGCCGGATCATACCATACCCAAACCTTCCCTTTCACCTCATCCGCGCAGCAGGGTGCGGCTCTATTACAGTGGCTCGGATTATTGCGCCCCTTCAGGGCTTTGATGATTCGATCCCACTGGGTCCCCTGGGCGTCGCCCCCTGGCCGTGCAGATATCCGGGATCGTGCCTCCGGGCGGAAGCAAGTCTGCTGCCCGAGAGCCGCGCACCCGAATACGGGCAGGCAGGGCTACCGTATGGCGCCCTTTCAGGGCTCGGTCCAAGAGAACACGCCAAGCCCCAACGGGGCGAAATAACATAGCCCAGGGCAGCGCCCTGGGAATGCCGCCCAGCCCAACCCCCAACAGCCCTGAAAGGGCGCAATAAACCAACCCACGAATCGCGTTTATCCTGTAATCCTGTCACAACGAGCCCCGTAATCCTCAGTCGGAAATCCAAAATCCTCCATCCTGCCTATCCTGTTGATCCTGTCAGAGGGAGCCGCCCGGAGAGGGGTCTCACGCAAAACCGCAAAGACCGCCAGGGGGAACAGAAAATCGGTACTCTTGGCGTCCTTAGCGTCTTGGCGAGAGAAACAGCACAGCGGAGACATCTCGCAAAGGCGCCAAGTCGCAAAGCAACCCTGAGAACGAGATATTGTCAAGATTCTCCGTGCAGAATCTCCCCCACTTCGCTATCATTATACAATCCACCGGCAGATCGCCTCCCCGGCCAGGGAATGAGGGACAAACATGCATCCCCTTGAAACCCATCTCAAGGACCTGAGCGAAATCCGCTCCACCGGCGGCCTACAAGCCCTGTCGCCGCCTGTTCTATCAAGGGGAGGCCAGTGCCCGTGAATCCAATATCTCAATACCTCAAAGAACTCCAAAAGCACCTCGCCACGGGCGAGGCCACCGAGCACACCTACCGTCCCGCCCTCAAAGCCCTGATCGAGTTCTTCGGCAAGCAGGTCACCGCCATCAATGAGCCGAAACGTGTTGCCTGCGGCGCCCCCGACTTCATTGTCACCCGCGAACGGACCCCTCTCGGCTACATCGAGGCAAAAGACATCGGCAAGAACCTCGATGAAGAAGAGCGAAGCGAGCAGATGGCGCGCTACCTCGACGGCCTCAGCAACCTCATCCTCACCGACTACCTCGAATTTCGCTGGTACGAGAACGGCAAATTCGTTGACAGGGCACGCCTCGCCAGGCTCGGCGCCGGCGGAAAGCTGCGGGAAGAGCCGGATGGCGCCGAGAAGTTCACCCGACTGATCTCCAACTTCCTCTCCTCCGCCATTCCCACCATTGGCGGCCCAAAAGAGCTCGCCGCTCGCATGGCCGCGCTCGCCCGCCTCATCCGCGACGTCATCCTCCGCGCCTTCGATGACGAGGACAAAGGTGGGTCGCTGCACGTACAGATGCAGGCTTTCCGCAAAGTCCTCCTGCACGACCTCGAGCCCAAGCAATTCGCCGATATGTACGCCCAGACCATCTCCTACGGCCTCTTCGCCGCTCGGTGCAACCACCCAGGTGGCACGGGCGTCTCGCCCGTGGAAGGTCATGGGCAGGATGCCCATGCCACGACGTTTACCCGCAAAGTCGCCGCCTACGACATCCCCAAGACAAACCCCTTCCTCCGCAAAATGTTCAACTACATCGCCGGGCCCGACCTGGACGAGCGCGTCACCTGGGCCGTGGACCATCTCGCCGAGCTTCTGCGTCGAGCCGACACGCACACCATCCTCAAAAACTTCGGCAAGCGAACGCGCCGCGAGGACCCCGTGGTCCATTTCTACGAGACCTTCCTTGCCGCTTACGACCCCAAAATGCGTGAAGCGCGCGGCGTCTATTACACCCCCGAGCCTGTCGTCTCCTACATCGTCCGCAGCGTGGACTACATCCTCAAAAAGGACTTCGGCCTCAAAGACGGCCTCGCCGACACCACCATGACCCCGGTGTACCGCACAGTCAAGGACAAGAACGGCGAAACCCGCCGCAAGAAAGTCGGCGAATGCCACAAAGTCCTCATCCTCGACCCCGCCTGCGGCACCGGCACCTTCCTCTACGGCGTCATTGACCACATCCACCAGCAGCTGGTCAGCAAGGGACAAAAAGGCGCCTGGTCCGGCTACGTCTCAAAGCATTTGCTCCCCCGCCTCTTCGGTTTCGAGCTCCTCATGGCTCCGTATGCCGTCGCCCACATGAAACTCAGCCTCCAGTTAGCCGAAACCGGCTACGACTTCAAATCCGGCGAGCGCCTCCGCATCTACCTCACCAACGCCCTCGAAGAACCCCACGAATTCGCCGACCTCGACCTCTTCGCCAGCACCATTGCCGAAGAAGCCAACGCCGCCAGTGAGGTCAAGTCCGAAGCCCCCGTCATGGTCATCCTTGGCAACCCGCCGTATTCAGGTCACTCCGCGAACAAAGGAAAGTGGATCAGGGACCTCCTGAGAGGAATAGACTCCAGCGCCCCACCTCGTAGCACTGGCCCCCGTGGCACGGGCGTCCCGCCCGTGAACAATCATGAGCAAGATGCTCATGCCGGCACAGAGCAGCATGCAGACAGCGGCGCTGGCCGTAGCACGGGCGTCCCTGGCCGCGCAGGCCCGCCCGTGAACAATCATGGGCAAGATGCCCATGCCACCAAGACCCCCAACTACTTTGAGGTGGATGGAAAACCCCTCGGCGAGCGCAACCCCAAATGGCTCAATGACGACTATGTGAAGTTCATCCGCTTCGCCCAGTGGTGAATCGAGCGCACCGCTCACGGCATTCTCGGCTTCATCTCCAACCACAGCTATCTCGACAACCCGACGTTCCGAGGGATGCGCCAGAGCCTCATGCACAGTTTCGACAACATCTACCTCCTTGACCTTCATGGCAGCTCGAAAAAGAAAGAGCGGTGCCCGGATGGCTCCAAGGATGAGAACGTCTTCGACATCCAACAAGGCGTGGCCGTCGGCATCTTCGCAAGGCTCCCAACAAGAAGAAAAACCACCAGCATCAGACACGCCGATCTCTGGGGTCTGCGCGAGGTTCGGGAACCAATGCCAGATGGCCAGCCTCGACTCACAGGGGGCAAGTACTACTGGTTGTACAAAAACAGCGCGCCCAGCACCAAATGGTCATGCTTGAGGCCCAAATCCCCCTTTTACCTGTTCGCTCCGCAGGACATTGAGCTCCTATCCGAATACGAGCGCGGCTGGAAAATAACCGAAGCAATCCCTCTCTACGGAGTTGGGATGACCACAGCACGCGATCATGTCGTCATCGACTTCGAAAGGGACCCTATCCTTGAACGCGCCAAGCTGTTCCGCGATTCCACTGATTCCGATGCCGAGCTTTGCCGACAACTGGCAATCCCCATGAAAAAAGGGTGGAACATCCCCCGGGCCAGGGCGCTTATTCGAAAGGAAAAGGATCTCGCCACATTCATAAAGCCCATCATGTATCGACCCTTCGACCACAGGCTCATTTTTTACCACGACTCCCTGGTCTGGAGAACGGTTAAAAGGGTCATGGTCCATGTCCTCCCCGGCGACAACGTGGGCATCCTACTCCCGCGGCAGATCGCGGGAACGTTCAGGCATGTGTTCTGCACAAAGCTCATCACCAACTTCAACGCGCTCGATACCGCAGGACGCTTCGGCAGCGGAAGCTTGTTCCCGCTCTACGTGCATCCCGACGCGGACGCACGTGACCTTTTCGGTCGCGAGGTGCCCTCTCGCGCCGACAACTCCCGCCGCCCCAACCTCAACCCCGACTTCATCGCGGAACTGGAGAAAAGGCTTGGCTGGCGATTCATCCCCGACGGCAAGGGAAATCTCGGAATTCTTTCCGAAGCACAAAGTGGCACGGGCGTCTCGCCCGTGAATCCCGATGAGCAAGATGCTCATGCCACCCCGGAGCAGCATCCAGACAGTACCACAGGCCGTGGCACAGGCGTCTGTGGCACGGGCGTCCCGCCCGTGAATAATCATGGGCAAGATGCCCATGCTACAAACACTCCCAGCAGCCCCGAGACCAAACTCCACATCCGCCACGGAGCTTACCTGCCCCACTGGACCTATGAAGGCGCTGAATACTTCGTCACCTTCCGCCTGGCAGATTCCCTTCCCCAATCTGTCGTTGAGGCATGGCGTGCCGAACGGGACACACTCCTCAGGCAAACCCAGGCGCAAAAAGGCCCCTTGCCACCACCCGACGCCACACGCCTGATGAAGCTCTTTTCTGAGAAAGTCGAAGCTTATCTTGACGCGGGGACTGGTTCGTGCCTCATGCGTCGAGATGATGTCGCGGCGATTGTCCGGGACGCGTTGCTTCACTTCCACGACAAGCGCTACACGTTGCTCGCATGGTGCATCATGCCGAATCATGTTCACATCGTCCTTCGCCCGAAATCGGGCCATGGGCTTCCGGACATCCTCCACTCCTGGAAGTCACTCACAGCCAAGAATATCAACAGGCTGCTCATCCGAAAAGGCCGCGTCTGGCAGCCCGAGTACTATGACCACCTCATCCGCGACGAAGCTGACCTGAACCGTTGCATCAACTATACCCTCAGTCACCCGGAGAAGGCTGGGATGCCAGACTGGAAGTGGCGAGGCCCTGGCACAGACCAAGGTGGCACGGGCGTCTCGCCCGTGAACAATCATGGGCAAGATGCCCATGCTACAGGTACCTTCGGCCCCGAAGACATCTTCGGCTACATGTACGCCGTCTTTCATTCCCCCACCTACCGCACCCGCTACGCCGAGTTCCTCAAGATTGACTTTCCCCGCCTTCCCCTCACATCGAGTCGTCCGCTCTTTCGTGCCCTCTCCAAGTTAGGAGGAGAACTCGTCCCCTTGCACCTCATGGACAAGCACGCCCCCATAAGGACCAAATACCCAGAGGAGGGCGACAATCGTGTCGAGAAAGTCCGCTACACCGAGCCTGGCCAGGGCGCCCCCACTGGCCGCGTCTGGATCAACAACGGCCAGTACTTCGAGAACGTCCCTCCAGAAATCTGGCAATTCCACATCGGCGGCTACCAGGTCTGCCAGAAATGGCTCAAGGACCGCAAAGGTCGGGTCCTCACCTACGACGACCTGACTCATTACCAGCACATCGTCTCCGCCCTCGGCCAGACCATTCCCCTCATGGCAGAGATAGACCAGATCATCAACGACCACGGCGGCTGGCCCATTCAATAGCTCCCGCATCGCCTCGCCGCCATCGTCCTCCTTCAGCCGAAACTCGACGAGAACTACCCCACCGTCAAATCCAACACCTACCCCTGGCCCTCCGCCCTCACATCTTGTCCATCCTGTTATCTTGTCAAAAATCCCCCCCTGCGTTCATCTGCGTCCATCTGCGGCTATCCCCCTTCTCTGCGCTCTCCGCGCTCTCCGCGGTTAATTCTGTTGACAAATGGTAGATAATCCTGTATAATCCTGTCAATAATCTGGGGCGCAGACCGGAAGCTATCGCCCCGGCGAAAACCCCGGTTTCACTGCGTTCTCCGCGTCATCTGCGGTTCGCGGAATCGTGAGGGCATTCCAGTATGCCTTCTCGTCGAGAAAGTACTGGAAAACACCGGGAAAATCGCCCGTTTTCGGGTTTAAAGGGAAGGAGGTTATCGGTTCTATCGCAATGAGTTACGACACAAAAATGACCACTTTTTGTCCACACAAAGCCCACAAAACGCACAAATTGGAGTTGCTCAGCACCCCTCTCCGTTCTCCGCGCCCTCCGCGGTTACCCCCCATTCGGGCCTTTTTCACCACCAGCGAATTCCAGCCCATCTTCCTCTCCCCCAGTGCCTTATGCCAGATTTGCCGCCCTCCAAAAGGCCCGAAAAGGCCCTATTTTTCGCCCCTCCCCCTTTTTTTAGCAATTGCCACCTTCTCTTCCCCCCGCTCTCTCCGCGATCTCGGCGGTTCCCCTTTCATTATAGGCTTTTGCCATCTCCTGTGCTATATTTACTCCTTCAACAGACCGGCAGTCGGGCTCGGCGACAATGCCCCCTCTGCCGAAAACATCCTGTACATCCTGTCACAAACCGAGGCGAATAGATGAAAGAGGCGATGCTTTACAACAAGCGCGATGATGGCAAGGTTTCATGCATGTTGTGCAGTCATCGCTGCGTGATAGCGGACGGCAAGCGCGGCATCTGCGGCGTTCGCGTAAACCGGGACGGCACACTCTACACCCTCGTTTACGGCAAGGTCATCGCCAGGAACGTTGACCCCATTGAAAAGAAGCCCCTCTTTCACTTTCTTCCCGGCACGTTCTCCTATTCCATAGCAACAATCGGCTGCAACTTTCGCTGCTTCTTCTGCCAGAACTGGCAGATCTCTCAGTACAACACGGACGGAGACGATTTCCCGGGAAAACCACTCTCGCCCGAGACAGCCGTTGAGGAAGCTTCAAAAGCCGGATGCGCTTCCATTGCCTACACCTATACAGAGCCGACGATATTCTTCGAATACGCCTATGACATCGCTGTTCTCGCCCACGAAGAAGGCATCAAAAACATATTCGTCACCAATGGCTATCAAACCCCCGAGACTATCGAAAAAATGAAAGGCGTCATTGATGCGGCGAATGTGGACCTGAAATCGTTCTCGGACGCGTTCTATCACAAGGTGTCCTCTGCTCGTCTCCAACCCGTCCTGGAGGCTATCCGGTTGATGCACAAAGTGGGGATTCATCTCGAGGTGACCACCCTCGTCGTCCCCGACGAAAACGACTCCGACGAGGAATTGAGGGAGATTGCCCGTTTCATCGCCGATGTCTCCCCTGACATCCCCTGGCACATCTCCCGCTTTTATCCTAACTACAAGGACCTCACCACACCCCCCACTCCCAGAGAAACCATCCGCAAGGCCGTCAGAATCGGGCGAGAAGAAGGGCTGCGATATGTCTTCGCTGGAAACCTGCCCGGCGAAGGTGACGAAGACACCGTTTGCCCCCAATGCGGGGAAGTGGTCATCGCCAGAAGCGGCTACTCCATCCATGCGTTCCGACTAAAGGGTAAGCGCTGCGGGAACTGCAACGCCGCTCTCCCCATTATTACTCATGAAGCGTAGACGCAGACTGGAGTTTTTGTTGGCAGAACCCCAAAACGGGAGAGGGATCGTGGGTCTCGACGTGGCGAGCTTAACAATAGATCAGGTTCTCAGCATTGCCATCCAGTTGGAGCAAGACGGCATCGCGTTCTACAAAGCAGCAAGCGAGAAGGCGCACTCCAAGCGCCTTCGGGATGTTCTGAATATCCTCGCAGACGATGAAGTCGAGCACAAGCTGACCTTCCAGGGAATGGCGGCGGAGATGGGCTTCGGCCTGTCCGGAGGGGAGCATTCCAGCAGAACGTCTCGACAGGCCATGGAGTCACTGATCGAGGCCGGCATTTTTCCTCGCCCGGAAGAGAGGGATACAGCCATCGCTTCGCTACACAGCGCTGCCCAGGCACTTCGTTTCGGGATCAAGGTGGAGAAAGGCTCGGTTGCCTTCTATGATTCGGCTGCCAAGGCTTCGACATTCCAGGACATCCGCCAGACATTCGACAGAATCGCGGATGAGGAGCGCGAGCACGTCCGTCTTTTGACCGCGGAGCTGAAAGCCCTGAAAGCAAGCTCGATGATCTGAAACCGGCCTGGACCAATAGGAGTAGGGAGTTGTAGCAGAAAGGTTCGTTGCACGCGCCTCTCTTGACGAAGGCGGCGACAGGAAGGAAAACAGCAGCCTGCGACTGTGGATGTTGGCATCTCAACGGGAGACGAATAGGCATCTCGTCGGCATAGGAGCGTGCAGGACGCCGCCGGGGACCGCTTGAGCCGCACAAGTTGTTCGCCAAGAAGGAGGGGTCTTCTTCCGAGTGTTGCAGAAGGACTCCTACTCGACTATCATGAACAGCGGCTACTTCGCGAGAAGGCTTGGTTTGCGGTCAAGGATCGGCTTGCCCCTTTTGATCGCCCGAAGTGCATAGTATTCTAAACGTTGCCGCCACGGCAGACGTTAGAATTATTGGCCGTCAAACGAAAACAAAGATGCAGCGACCACAAGTCATAAGGGAGGTTGTATGAAAGGTAAGATAACCCGAAGGGAGTTTCTCGGAAAGTGTGCTGGAGTCGCCGCCGGCTCGCTGGCAGTGCCTCACCTTCTCCGCACGGCTGCTATCGCCGCGCCCACCGTTCCCGACATCCTCGTCGTCAAGAATGGTTCGCCCGCGGAGATGGTTCGCAAAGTCATTGACCGCTTCGGCGGAATCGGCTCGCTGGTGAAGAAAGGGTCGAAGGTCGTCCTCAAGCCGAACATGACCTGGGCCCTGCCGCCGAGCCTGTCGGGGAATACCCACCCCGAGGTCGCGAAAGCCGTCGCAGAGCTGGTCATGCAAACCGCTCCGAAGGAAGTCATCGCCCTCGACCATCCCCTTCGCCGAGGAGCCTTTGAAATATCAGGAGTGAAAGCCGCCCTGGAAGAGGTCAAGGGCGTGAAGGTGTTGCAGACGGACAAGGAGAGCTTCTACAAAAAGGTTAAGATTCCGGGGGCGAAAGTGCTCAAGGATCCGATCCTTGTCTCCAAGGACGTGCTCGATGCTGATGCGATCATCAATCTGCCCAATGCAAAAACCCATGGGTCCACCACGGTGACGTTCGGAATGAAAAACTGGATGGGGATCATCTACGACCGCCGGACCTTCCACAACCGGGGGCTTACCGAGCCCATCGCGGAAATCTCGTCATTGGTCAAACCCGTTCTGACCATCGTGGATGCCACCCGCATTACGCTCTACGGCGGCCCCAACAACGGCAATCCCGCCGCGACGCGAAACCTCAACATGCTCATCGCTGGCAAGGATCAGGTGGCCGTGGACGCTTATTGTGTCGGCATAGCGGACTGGCAGAATCGAAAGCACAAACCGAGTGACGTGGCTCACATCCGCTACGCCGCAGACATCGGCGTAGGGCGCATTGACCTGGAAAACCTGAAAGTCGAAGTCATTGACATGAAAGCCTGAACCCCGACGCCATCAGGGCACGCGGCCACATCCGCGCCCAAGCAAACGGCCGGCACCCGAGCACAAACCCGAGGTGCCCGCTGTTTCTCTTTATTGCTGCTCTGGAACGGAGAAAGTAGCCTGAGCCTCTGCGATGACCGTGCCTTCCTCTTCGGTGATGGTGGCCTTGCCGAAGTAGAAATTGCCCCGGTTCGATTCGATTTTTGACTCGCCAATGAGGGTTTTGCCTTTGGTCGGGGATCTGAACCTTATGTCCATCTTGGCGGTAGCGAACTCCCCGTGGCCGAGAAGTGAGACCAAGGCAACCGCCATTGCCGCATCTGTTAGGGAAGCCATCGCCCCGCCGTGGATGAATCCGAACGGATTGGTCAGCTCATCCTGGTAAGGCATGACCAATCGGGCGCTCCCGTCTTTCCGGGCGACCTCCTCAATTTGCAGAAAATTAATGAACGGGCATGGGCTTTTCTTTCTCATGCATCACCGGGATTACGGTATTGGATTCACATTTTGTGGTCAAGCTGATCCACCGGGCGTGGCTACACATAAGTGGCGACCGCCCACGCCGGGTCTCCACGGGAGCCGGGCCGTGGAAGTGTGGCCATGACTTGTTGTACCGCCGGCATCCTGTCCCGCCGCTGGCGGGATCTGGGGGCATCCTGCCCCCCATTGGAGTCCTCCGCGGTCAAGTGCGTGGCTCTGGCCACCGCCTTCTGAGGGCTGGACGCCCTGAGGACTGCCGCCGAGACGGCGGCGTTACACTTCGCCGCTGTCACCAGGGTAATATGGCCGGGTGAACAAGATCTGCCACTCAAACGCAGCCGCACGCGATCCATCTACTCAATTCGGGCAGAGGGCTCAACCGGCGGCTTCGCGAAACCTTTTTTTCAGGAATTCCGTCTCCAGGGCGGATAGAAACCACCCCGCACGCGGGCCTCTCGGCTTGCCGAGCAATGCCATGTACACTGCCTCAAAGACATCTTTCGGCTCGAGTTGAAGCTCGTCTCTGATAGCGTACAACAACTGGTGAATCTCGTCCGCCGACATCTCCGCTGTCAGCCTTTCGGCGAGCGCGGCCAGAGCTTTCTTCTGTCCTTCTGACAGTTCTTTCGCCTCTTCAGGCAAACTATCCTGAAGGTCGAACTTCACGTCTTCCGGCGCGAACGTCTCCAGCCACCGCCTGGCATAGCCCGCCCTCGCAAGAATCTCTTCCCGATGCGTTACGTCGTATCCGCTCCTTTTCAGAGCCTTCAGAATCTCCTCCGGGTCATTCCGCGCCATCTGAACCACGCTCACAAGGTGGCGGTACGGCACCCCGACGGGCGGGGACGTCCTTATCGAGGAAAGCTCGCACGCCCTCTTGCTTTCCTCCTGGGAGCTGGCTCGATCGTATTCATCTATGAGCCGCAGCAAAGGCTGACCCGGATCGAGGACAATGGATTTTCTCGGCGGTCTTCTCAAAATCAGATAGCGCACAATGTCCGGTGGGACGACCTCCAGCATCTGGCTGATGGTCAGCACGTTCCCCTTACTCGAAGACATGTCCCCCATCCCTTTCAAACTGATCCACTCATAGGTCACGTAATCCGGCGTCGGGAAGTCGAAGACCTTTTCCGCTATCCTCTTGCCCGTCGCGAAAGACCCCCCCCTTGAAGCGTGATCTTTCCCGAAAGGCTCATAGGTCACTCCCAGAATGCTCCACCGAGCCGGCCAGTCAACCCGCCAGACCAGCTTCCCACCTCCGGCCATGGATGCAGTTCCGGTATCCCCACATTCGCACTCGTAATCCACAAGCGCAGCTTTTGCGTCGAACCCTTTGACAACCGTTGTGCTGATTCGGCCGCACTTATTGCATTTGGGCATAAAGGGCGACCATTCAGGCGGAGTCCTTTTGCCCGTTTCCTCATCAATGATCCTGACAATCTGATCTCTCTTTTCCAGGGCTGTAATGATCGCCTGGACGTATTTTCCCTCACGGTACAGCTCATGAACCTTCACCGTTTCCGCCGCGATATCCAACTCACGCAGAGACTTCAGAAATGGCTCCAAAAAATGCTCCGCGTAGTTCGGATGCTCACCGCATGGACAGGGAATGTCGTACAGCGGCTTGCCGACGTGCTCGGCATAAGATTCATCCAGAAAAGGATAAACCCGCCTCAGGGGATCGGCCGTGTCGGCCACATAGTAGAATTTTGCGGCCTTCCCCTTCTCTTCAAGAGCCCGATAAACGGCATCGGCGGTAATCATCTCGCGAAGATTGCCGATATGAATCTCGCCCGAGGGAGTTATCCCTGTATTGATGACGATTTCTCGTCCGCTGGCGATCAGCCTTTCTGCTACTTCATCCGCCCAATGCATCGCATTGCCATCCTCTCGCTCCGTACGAACCCTATTCTACCCGAAAAGAACGACCACCGCTGCACCTAAGCGCGAAATCACCGCCAGAGAAATCTATCTCCGCTCCGAAAGGTCTATGTCGTAGAGCTCGTACGCGAAATTCCTTTTCGGATTTAGAGAATCATAGACGACCTTCACTTCCTGCCCCGGCCCCACATCCGTAGCGGCTCGAGGGAAATAGACCCTCGTCCGACCCGACCATTCCATCCCGCGGGAATCTTGAAACGTGTAAAAAACGTCCACCGGGGGTCTCTTCCCCATGCCGATCAATCTATTCAACTTCTCCTCCGTCACCTTCCCCAGAGCCGCACGACCGTTGATCAGGAGACGCCGCATCCTGAAGACCTTCCCGACGCCGCAGACAAGAAGAACGCCTCCAACCACCACAAAAGATCCCGGCGCCAAAAAGGCCATAGCGGCGAACGCAGAAGCCCTTGTGCCTCTCGCCCGATTCACCCAGGGTTTTGCAGGAAGATATTCCACCTCGATTCTACTCCCTTTTTTTAATCCCCGTACAAGGTTCTCTCTCGTCGTAAATGACTGGCCGTTCCGGTCTCGCCCCTTTGCTTGAAACCTATACCGAACGACCCAGAGATTCTTCCCCCCTACTCTCGTCGTACGCCTGATCGTCACCTCCGTAACCCTCCCTTCCGCCGTCTCGCTGGCTTGTGACAGCCAATGGTCGCGAAGGGGATTGCCGATAGCGACGAAGATCCCAGCCAGGCCCACCCCGACCGCAAACCATATCCCGCCCAAAAGGAGGCGAAGGATGGAGGCCTTCATAAGCTTCTTGCCCGTTCCTGCTGGTAGCCTCCTCGGGGAGCCAAGACACTCTCAACGTTGTTCATCCCACTTTCTCTCCAACGCAAATCACATGGCTGCGACTGTTTCGTTACCACCCTGTCTATCACATTCGGAACAGCGCCCCCATCTTTTTCCCCATCAGTCCCGCCGAGACCAGGATGCTTACCACCAACAAGATCATGCCGATCACACCGAGAGCACTGGCCATGCTCGGCCCGTCCCCAATACGATTGAAAAAGAAGTAGATCGTCTTCGTGATTGGGAAGAACTGTTGTCTCAATGCCAGTACCAGACTGGCGCTGACCTCCAGCATGGCAAAGGCGAAACACATCACCGCGCCGGCGATGAGGTTCGCCGAAATCAGCGGCACCGTTATCTTGCGGAGTGTATGCAACCAGCCTGCACCCAGATTGAACGAAGCCTCCTCGAAGGCCGGACTGACCTGCTGGAAGCCCGCATAGGCCGCCCGCACGATGAACGGCAGCCTTCGGATGGCATACGCAATGATCAGAAGCGGGACCGGGTTCACAAAGGGGTCAAGGAGGCGGCTCCTCGAAAATGCTGTGATGTAGCCGAACGCCAACACAAGACCCGGCAACGCCAGGGGCAACATCGCCATCGCGTCCAAAAGGTTTCTACCCCAAAAGCTCTTTCGCACCAGGAAATAGGCAATGACGATGCCCAGTAGGATGTCGAGAATGGAGCTTGCAGATGCGTATCGCAGACTGTTCCAAATGCTCGACGCGGTCAGCCCGTGCCTTGCCAGGTGGCTGAAATACTCCCCGGTCAGCTTCTCAGGCAGGACTGTCATAAACCATCTGTCTGCCACCGATCTCAGCACCACCGAAATATGGGGCAGCAGCGCTGCTACTAAGAGAAGCCCGATGCCCGAATTGAGCGCGACCGTTCCCAACGCTCCAACCCTCTTTTCTTGTCCGGCCACAAATCCTCTCTGCATCATCTCATATCGCCCCGCAGAAAAGAGCCTTTTCGACAAAAGGAAAGTCAACAACGTCAGGAACAGCACAAGCACCACAAGAGCGTAGCCCGTCGGGTCAACTCGCCCCTCTGAAATCTTGTTGAAAATCTGTATGGGCACCAATTTTCGATACCCAAAGATCAAGGGCGTTCCAAGGTCCGTAAACGCCCAGATGAAGACGATGGAGCAGCCTGCAAACACCCCTGGCATCATCAGCGGTAGAGTAACCGTTCGGAAGCGTTTCCAGCCTCCCGCCCCTAAGTTGCAGGCGGCCTCCTCCAGGGAAGGATCAACGTTGGCAAGGGCCGAGCACAGGTTCAGGTACATGATGGGGTAGAGGTGCAGCACTTGCAGCACCACCACCCCGCCGAAGCCCGACGCCAGCCAACCGATCGGATGTTCGATCAGCCCGAGGTTCACCAGCAAAAGGTTGACCGAGCCGAACCTCGCCAGAAGCTGCTTCATGCCAATCGCTCCTACAAACGGCGGCATGACCATCGGGACCAGAACCAGGGCGCTCAGCCAGCGTTTCCCGACGAAGCTCAAACGAGTCAGAGCATACGATAGGGGAAGCGAGAGAGCCAGTGTCACCAGGGTCGTTGTGATGCCGAGCCTGAAGCTGTTGAAAATGCTCTCCCTCAGCAGGGGATTCCGAAAGACGACCCCGAAAAACGAAAGCGTCAAGCCGTCTCCCGAGCTTACCGCCCCCGCCACAACTCGCAGAACCGGGTAAACCATGAACGCGAAGAAGAACATCGCCAGAGCGAAAAGCCCCAGAGACGCCGATTGCGAGAGCTTTTGACCTCCGTGGGAACTCGACATCCTTGATCCTCAGTTTTCTCAGACTACGAGTGACGGACACCCAAGGCCGACTCTCACTGCATGCCGACAGAATGACTGAGATAGCAGCATTCCTTATACACCATCATATTATCCGAAATAACCGATTTTTTGAAATTTTAATGGAAAAGTCTTGACAAAGACGGGATATTAAGTAAATATAGTAGGTATATTTATCTTAATTGAGGACGAATTGATGCTAAGTACTGTCGAAGCAGCGAAGCGTATTGGCGTGTCCAAGAGTACTCTTCTAAGGTGGCTGGATGAGGGACTGGTCGATGATGTTGAACGTGATTGGCGTGGCTGGCGAGTTTGGCGCAGCCGCGACGTCGAGCGCGTCAAGGCATTTCGGAAGGCCTATCACAGCAAACCGATTCGGCGTATCAGGCGAGGCACGCTGTCCAGGACCGAGTATGCCAAAGCAGCGGCCCAAAGCATGGGAAGCTTTGCCAAAGGATACTCTCCGAGGCCGGGAGTGGGAATGTGAAGATTCGCCGGGCAAAAGCAAGTGATGCTGCACGCTGTGCAGAGTTCAGTTGCGTGCGCACCGCAGAGGAACTGAAAAAACTGCTTAAGCAGGGCGACACTCAGTGGTTGGTCATTGAGGATGACAACGGAGTAGTGGTTGGCCTTGGGATCATCAATTTCTGGGCCTGGAACAAGATGGCGTGGATATGGGATTTGTGGGTGGAAAAGAGCGAAAGAGGTAAAGGATACGGCAGCGCCTTGCTTAAAGGAATGCTCAAGGCCGCGAAAAAGGCCGGGGCCAGAGTCATGATGGACTTCGGCACGCCCAATCCTCATACCTGTTCGTTGGTTCAGTTGCTCATCAATAATGGTTTTCGCGTCTGCGGCACGAACGACCGCTGGTTTCCCGATCAGAAGAACGCAACGGCTGTCTTTTATGGTTACGATTTATGAAAGGAGCGATCATGGCCAAGAAGAAGGATAAACTGGTGCCCTACGACCAGGTATCCCCTGGATATGAAGCGGCGTACACCGGAGAGACCTCTTCTACGCCCGTCCAGGAGAACGAAATGGTTACTACACTCTATTCAGATGAGAATGGCAACCTCATACGCCAGTGGTCTACTATTCCCTGGACCTGTCCGGATAAGGAAGGTGAGTGGAAGGAAGGTGCATGGGACGATACGGTCAAGCACCTGCATGAAATGCAGATCAAGCTGGGACCACTGACCGATAGCATTCGTCTGATTCGCTGCCACATCAGCGGTGTTACTCCCTGTGATAGTGGCCTGCCGGTTACCGTGGACGAGTTACTGTTTGCCATTGCTCGGGGGAAACTGGAACGGTCATCTTTCAAAAACGGATGCTTGTGCTCGGGTATGGGGTGCCAGCTGAAGACCAGTCAGCCCCAGCAAATGGAAAGTGTCAAAACCATCCATGCCGTATTAAACGCGTATATAGCGGATGAACCTAAACAAAACGCCATCAAGGCGTACCCGGAAGCGGCGGGGTTTATCAATCGGTCCTACCAATGGCTCGGTGCGGTTTCGGGATTAAGCAAGGTCCAAAGGAAGATGCTGGATCGGATGCTCCTGACGTTTGACTTTTTCATCAAGCTCAATTACACGGGGACCGACCCACAATGCTCCCTGGAGGGATCCGCACTACAGGACATGGAGGCCTTGGGAAAGGACGTATTTTATGATGAAAACGGACGCGGTCTCCGTCTCGATGCAGAAATCTCAGACCTGGCCGGACTGCCGAAGATCCGTCCTGAATGGGATCCCGCGTATCAAGAGACGCTTGATACGATCAAGGATGGGCAGAAGCAGGAACTGTACAAGACCTGCTGTGCGATCGCGTCGGGGGTCCACACGGCCTCCGACTGTCACCACAACACGTTTCGCTACATTGAGAGCTGGATTCATGGCATCGGAACCGGCCGATTAGGGATCCCCACACGCAAGGCCCAAGCCGAAAAACTGCGCCTGGGCCATATGCTGTTTGGCTATGCACTGGGCCTGGACAGGTGGCTGATGCGTGTCCCCCTACAATTCCTCCTTTTGGATCTCGGTCACATAGACCTTGGCTTTGATCCAAGAAACAACGTCCTTCGGGTTTACGCCTGTCTGGGCGAAGAGGTAACAGCCGTCAAAGAATGGCTGGCGGCCTGTCTCTGGTACAATCTGGTTCACAACCAGCACGGTGGACTGATTGGATCTTTTACACTCAGTCACACGGACCTCATTGAGCACTGCAAGGACAAGGGCGTTACCGTTGATGAGTGGATGGATTCTGTCCTTAAAGCTGATTTGTAAAATAAGTCATACTTCGGCTATCGCTCTACCTCACGGGCTACACAGAAGAACATCGTCCGGTCGAAACACCACGCCAACCTCGTTTTTCCGCTGGATCCGCTCAGCCTCCGAAGGGGCAACATAGACTCGAACCCTCGACCCATCTACAAGCTGCACCACGAATTCCCCGATCTCTCCGAGGTACGAATGCCCCACGACCATGCCTTTCAGCACGTTCTCCTCGCCAGCAAGCGCCCACTCCTCTGACACAATGCGCATCGCTTCAGGTCTTATGAGGCATTCGACATTTTGCCCGACTGAAAACTCCTGAGTTGGCCTCTTCGCCTTTATCTCCCCGACAGCCGTGTCAACCGTAACCTCTCCACTGGGAGTTGCCCCTTTGATCTTTCCGGGGATGGGATTCATCCTCCCGATGAATGTGGCTGCGAAGCGGCTCTTCGGAGCGGAATAGATTTCCCTCGGCGTTCCGATCTGCTCGATCTTTCCCTCGTTCATCAGCGCGATACGGTCGGCCATGCTCAGGGCCTCTTTCTGGTCATGCGTCACGTAGAGAAACGTAATGCCTATCTCCTCGTGGATTCGCTTGATCTCATCGCGCATCTCGATCCTGAGCTTGGCGTCCAGGTTGCTGAGCGGTTCGTCCAGAAGGAGGATGCCCGGCTCGACCACCAGCACCCGCGCCACAGCCACCCGCTGCTGCTGCCCACCGGAAAGCTCGCTCGGATACCGCTCGCCATACCCGCTCATCCTCACCAGCGAAAGAACCTCGTCCACCTTCTTCTGTCTCTCCTTCGAGGGGCTCTTTCGCACGCGAAGCCCGTACTCCACATTTTTCCTGACCGTCATGTGCGGCCACAGCGCGTAATTCTGGAAGACCATCCCTGTGTTCCGGCGGTTCGGTGGGACCTCGTTCATCAAGGTGTCTCCGAAAAGGATTCTGCCTCTGTCGGGATGGACGAATCCCGCGATCAGCCGCAGCAAAGTCGTCTTCCCACAGCCGGACGGACCGAGCAAGAAGAACAACTCGCCGTCTTCGATCTCGAAGGACGCCCCCTCCACAGCCCCCACATCGCCGAATTTTTTTGAAACGTCTTCCAGTCTGACCTGCATAACTTTGATGTCCTCGGCGCGCTAACAACCAAGAAGGCTCTTCTTTGGAGTGTCGAGATGCCCTTCTGCAGCCTTAGAAGAGCGTATCAACTCAACTCCTCGATAATGCGCTCCAACTTATTCCGAGAATACTTTATCCACGTCGCTATCGTGCTCGCGCGGAAACTCGCATCGCCCCATTTCGTCCTCGCCATCTCCAGCGCTTCCCTTTCTCCTATCGGAAGCCGCGTCAGCCTCCTGAGATACTTTTCAGGCATCCCCCGGTCAATGATCGCCTTGTACGCCTTTTTCAGTTCGGCGTGGGTATCAATCACCAACGCACCAACCAGGTCATTGATGAGATCCTTCCTCGTCCCCCCTTTCTCCCTGTCATATTTCATCACCATTTCCATCTCGAAAGGATTGCCCGTGATAACCGTTTTGCCCTTGTACTTCTCGTAAACAGAAGGAAGGATGGCCATCCTCCTCAACGCATGTTCTCTGGGGCCGCCGGGCGCGCCCACCGGCAGCATCCACAGCCTCTGTCCCTCTTCGGACATGACAAGCGTCACGAACCGCTTCGCCAGCTCAAGGTGAGGCGCCCCTTTCAAAATGCAGATGGAATCGGGATTCATAATCGTCAATCCGCTTGGCATCACGAACCCCATTTTGCCTCTGCCGCCCGCCTCAATTTCAGCCCAAGCGTAAAAGTCAATGGCCAGGCCGCAGGCCCCTTCGCCCAGGGTGACCTCTCTCACCGCCTGGCTGGAATTGTGCACGACACTCGGAGCGTTGGCGCCCATTCGGATGATGAGATCGAATCCTTTCTCCCACCCATACCCCTGAAGGATGATCTCCAGCATCATCCGAATGGAACCGCTGTAACGCGGGTCCGCCAAGCTTATCAGCCCGAAGAACCTCGGGTCCGCCAGATCCTCCCACGCCGCCGGGGCCCGCAGTCCAAGCCTTTTCAAGACCGCTTTGTTGTAGAGAATCCCGAAGGATGTCAAACTCGTGCCATACCAGTTGTAACATGAGTCATACAGCGGTATGCCTCCTATCTCCTCTGGCAATAGCGACAGTTGCGCTTCCGGCAGCTTGAACGGAAACGTGATTGCCAGCTTTGTGAACTCGAGATAAGGGTCCGTGCCTCCACCGAAAAAGATGTCGAAATCTCCCCCTTCCGGATGTTCCTGAAAGCTGGACCTCACGTATCGCTCATCCTTTGTCGTCCCGCCTACGTCAATCCAGTCTATCTTCACCGGAGACCCGTAGTTCCGGTTGTGCCAATCCGAGAACGCCCGCCCAAATTCCACCTGGATGCCCTCCTGGTGTGGCGACACAATGACCAGGTTACCTGTTTTTTCTCCTCCTCCACGCCACAATAGCAATACGGCCACGGCGGCGACCATCGCCACCATCGCCAGAACTGTTCCGGCTGTCTTAACAGTGCTCGTCATATCACGGAATCCAATCTGAGCGGAGTAAACTTCCGATTCCTCTGTTCCCCATATTACTTTAGCGGAGAGCGTCTTTCAATGTCCGGATTGGCAAACTGTAGCGGTGTGCGTCTCTACCCCTCGGAAGGCAGCTCCAGCGACAGAGGGCTGACACAGTCAGGGGATGCGAGAACGTGTGAGACATGTGGCTCGCCCTGGTATCAGGACTTTTAGCCGACCTTTGTGCGTGTGGATACGATCGAGATCAAGGCTGAAGACAGAGGACACGAAGATTGCTTTGATTTCAGCAAAACATCAATCTCAATTCGATCTGTGAGAGGGTGTTCGAGAACCTTCCCTTTGCTCGGGCGACAGGGCTGGCGTGCGAACCGCACAGGACTTTCCCCGAGCAGGGGCAGAAAAGAAAGGCCGTTCATTCTGTTGGGAAAACTGACACCCGATTTCCCCCGGCGGACTTCGCTTTTCGGAGAGCCCCATCTGCACCAGAGACAAACTGTTTCAGGCTCTTGCAGCGATCGTCCACCATGGAGACCCCAATGCTGAGGGTCAACGCCCCGTTGCGAGTCGGGGATTCGCCCCCGGCGCGGAGTTTCTCTACACCATCCTTGATCCTTTCGAGTGCACGCGTTGCGTTCTCTGCGGTCGTTTCTGGAAAGATAATGGCAAACTGGTCGTCTCCCACTCGGAAGGGAAGGTCCGTTTCCCGAATGGATTTGCGGATGATCGCACCGATGCTGGACAAAGCCTTGTCCGCGGCCCGCTGACCGGCTTTGTTCCTGTATCGCTTGAAGGAATCTATCTCGATCATCGCCAGCGCCAGATTCCGTTCATACCTCCTGGTGCGAGCGACCTCATGTCCCGCACGATCGTCAAAATAGCTGAGATTGTAAAGAGCAGTGAGCGGGTCCTCTCTGCTAAGCTCCTGCAATTCTTTATCAGACTCTGTAACCTTGTCGCTTAGGGTTTGCACCTCCAGCCTGTACCCCTCTAACTCAAGTCTTTGCTGCTTCGCAATCTCTGCCAGGTGGTTGACCACAAAAGGAATCCGGTCTATCTCGTCCTCCGTCTCTTTCATCTGAAGGGCATGGTCGAGATGATCACTTTCTCCACGCAGATCCTCAATGGTCTCTACCGCATGTGTCAGCTTGCCCCAGGCTTCTTTCATCAGCTTCCACCCCAACAGCGCAATTCCCAACGCAATCAGGGCCAGGCAACTGACGGATACGACACTGATTCCCCTGCCGGAGAAAACGCCGGCGTGGATGATATACAGCAAAACCAAAAAAGGGATGATGCTGGTCAGGGCATACGTGACAGCCGCCTTCACACGGGTCCTGCTCCTGAATTTCGGCGAACCATCCGACTCGCCGGCAGGTGGTTCCAGTGAGCGAACCGTGGGAGCCGTCCCCAGAACCTCCTCAGGATATGTGGGGTGGGACATGGGCATCTTCCACATGTGAGAAAGTTCTGCCTGTTGTTTAAGCCGTCGTGAAGCGGTCTTCGGGGACATTTCTTCTTTCGCCTCAGGATCGTTCAAAAGAAAACTTCCGGTGTTTATGGGGTCCACGCTTCTTTATCCAATTGTGAAGCCTTTTCTCATTCAGCCAGCACCACCGTTTACGTGCAACCGCCATGCCAGCGGAGATCGAAGATGAAGAACAAATCCCTCGCCTTCTGTTACCCCTTTATTCGCGGTCAGTTGGGCGCGAGGGCGCGGGGGCCAGCCGCCTCAAAACAAGTATTCCATATGAGAAACAGCTGCCCTTCCTTTCCAAAATCCGGAGACGATCCACCTGGCAAACGGAATGAACCGGGCAGTTGGCGAGAGGAGAGGAGCTCACTTCGTGCCTGCTGATCGCCTGATCGAAACCGCAGCCTTCGACTGGGATGCAAGCCCCCCTTTTGAGGACGCGGCCTTGTTCACGCGGCCCTTTCGCACGCTGAGAAGAGTGCCCGCCGCAAGCAACACAAAACTCAGGATCACATAGCGCCAGCCTCTCATTTCCTTGAAGGCGACGTATATCCCCCGCACCAGCGGCAAGCACAGAACAGTTGTTACCAAAAGGTCGCGTGTGCGTGACCACACCATGCCGCCCAAAAAGGCAATCACCGCACCGCTCGCCGCCGGATAGTACAAAGCCAGCGAGCCTCCCGCGCGTCCGAAACAGATCATCGTGCTCAGAGACAGGACTGCCGCCCCCAGCACCGCCAGTCCTCGAGGCAGCTTCTTGCAAAACAGAAGATAGACTGTCACCGTGCCGAATCCTGCTACGAGACCCATAACTCCGAAAATCGGCAAGTCCTGCCTGCGGGCAAACGCTCGAACCGCATCCGATAGACCGCACGTGAGGGACAGAACTGCCACACCTCGCATCGCCAGATTCACATTCCCCAAGATTATCCCCATCACGAAAAGCGTAACCCCCAGCGCACAACCGAATAACTCCCAATTGAGAGCATTCGGATCAGCCGGAGTCACTCCTGCGGTGAGCACAATGCCGAGAGCGTATGCCAGAACGGCGTATAGAAGCTTCTGCCAACCATTCCGAAGGCTGATCCACAAGATGGCGATTCCCGTCACTCCCAGCACTACCGGTGGATACCACAACAGCCCCACGCCATACGAAAAGCCTTCCACGAACGACCCGCTCAGAACCGCGAATAAGACTGCTGCCAGAGGTAGCAGCGCCACGACGATCTCCTCTTGCCCGAACTTCTTGCCATAGCTGCGCATAAGCTCAAGTGACAAGAGGGACCCGATCGCAATCATCGGAAGAAAATCACCAAAACTGAAGTGAACATCAAACAGAAAGCTGAGAGCGCACTGGTGCACGTTCGCAGCCGATAGAAGGATCAACGCAAACACCCATGCCATTCCCGGTGTCCGCAGGAAAGGCGTCTTCTTTTCGCGACTCCGTGCTCCGCCGGTGGCCGTGCCAGTCGCGTGAAGCAGCATCAGGACCCCACCTGCCAGCATTGCCAGCCAACCGATAAGCCAGGCGTTGCGTACTGCTATCGCCCGCTCCCGGGCCTGCCTTACAACAAACGCCATAAGCGGCGACATGGAGAAATTCCATGCGAGAAGGACTACCGCTCCCACGAGTAAGAGTCGTTCCAACCGTAAGGATATGTAGCGTCGCATGACCCACAATTTCGCTCCAGCAATCACGAGAGACACCATCCCCACAAAAACAGCCACGCCGGGACCGTCGTTGGCGATCGTGTCCATGGTTATGCCGCTCGCGATCATGAGCAGCGCGATGAGCACCATGAGAAAAACGGCATCGTCCGTGACGTTTCGCCATAACACGATCAGCAGCAACACGCCAAGCAACGCCAATTCATACAGATTCAGCACCCCCACACATGGCAGTGTTTGCCCCAAGACATTACTTTCCGCCAGAACAGGCCCTACGATTTGCGCGATGCCGTAAATGATTGAGAGCGCGCTGAGGCAGTAAAGAATGCTGCCTCTGGCGAGCTTGAAGAAGTTCCGCGAGGCCGCGCGGCGCCGGTCAGCGTCCAAGGATTTTCTTTTTGTCGTCTTCCTGGCAGGGTCTTCCCTCGCCGCCTGTTTCTTCTCATCATCGCTACGTGAAGGCGGTGCCTTCTCCCGGCTCTCTTTGTTGACATCCTCGCATTCCTGATCCTTGACATTATCCGTATCCATGATTGCATCCCCTCCTCCTTTTCGTTCATGCCACTTTAAGAAGACCTATAAAGACAAAAATAGCTCCCTGGTACCACCACCCCGGGGAGCCTCACAACAACCTCAAGGGGCTCAACTATGTCGAGTTTACGTCAGAAAACGGAGAAAGCCCGGAGGATTTGAACTCCGACATCTCTCCAACCTGCAACACGATCAGCTCAAATCCCTTAGTTCGGAACCATCACCTCCCTTCCACACTTCGCAACCCTCGGTCTATTCCCTTGTGCGTTGGCTTCTTACCTCCCCGTCGCCCCCCACGACCCCCGCTCGTCCGACCTGCCACCGCCCTTCGTCCCCTCTATATATTGTTTACCATGAGACCGATCACCCCGCAAGTCCCTTTGCGTGCGGCTGTATTTCCGTGGCGGCTGAAACCTTCGCCTTCGACTGCCCCATTTCCTTTCGGATGCCAGCAGCGCTGCATGAAAATCTTCGACTTCCTTCGTGGCATGGGCATCTTGCCCATGGGCCTTCACGGGCCACGCCGGAGGCGTGGTGCCACTAACGGACACCTCCGGAAGGGCAGATAGCGGCGCCATCCGGTTTTGCCACGCACACGCAGCCACACCCGTCCTTTTCGCGAAGCGAGCTGCCGACAAACCCCCAAGCCAGCGTCCACCTGCGGTCGCCTTTCGACCTGCTGGTCACTCAGGGATCGGCAAAATATCACATATCGGGTAAAATCGTGCCAAAAGGGCAGAGACCATATGAATCCCCTCAGCCTAATTCCAAGGATCAACATGGCTATCTCAAGCCATTGTTATTTGTTCTTGCGAAAGGAAACTCGCCATGGCTCAACGGCGAATGTAGCTGTACAGTCAGACCGTGGCCCACATCCAGCCGCCGCGTTTGGGACAGCGCCTTCCTCGAACACTCAGATACCCCCTCGAGCCTTTTCCCAAGCCCAAAATGCTCGGATTTTCCCCGCTCGTCCGCTTTTTTTATGGCCGGAACGGCGTCCCGTTCCGGCGTCGCCAGCTACCTGCTTCAGTATTTTTCCGTGCTCAAATTGCTGAATTTTGCTGAAGATTATCCGGCCTTCTCCCTTTTTTATAGGCCGCAATGGAGCGCCTTCCCGCATACGTCCTTTTTGGCACCCCCGCACCCAGGCAAGGTCATGGTCTACCGGATACCTGGCGTGCCTCGAGGCATCCCCGCTGAAGGCGGGGTTATCATGTCAGGGAGGCTCTTCTCCCAGAGGACAATTGATGACCGTGTTAGCGAAACGGTGTACTTAGGAAGGGGGAAATCGCCCTTTCAACTGAGCGAGCGGCTGAATCGCTTGAGGGTAAACAATAGGACGACGCGGCAGAAGCCTGCCGCTGCTGGGGCGACCAGAACTCCTCGTCAGATTCACATGTTTCCATTCTGGTTTGAGCAGGTCTGTTTGAATTCGGGAAGGAAAAGTGCTCCTCTCCGGAAAAATGGGAGCGGCGAAAAATATCGTTTTTTTCCTTGACAAAGGGGGATGGAAGATGCGAGATTACCCTGTCGCATCATAATGCAAAACTGTAAAGCTGGGAGGTCCCGCAGCAAAGAGGTATGACAATGCATATAAAATCCGTTCTCGCGACTGTGGCAGTGTTGTGTCTGGTTTCCGCAGCGTTTGGCTGGGAGTATACGGCGACGTTCGACTCGGATGAGGACTGGAAGTTCTTCGATAATGATATCGCACCGGGTACAGACCTTAACTCGGGAGGCGGTGTGCTGTCAGTTCCGGCCCCGACCTACGGTGCTTGGTCATGGAGGTACGTCTTCGTTGACAAGGATTCGGTGAGCCCATTCCAGGGGAACGATGATTTGACAGGCGGCTACGTCCAGGCCACCCTGTCCTATACCGGCGTGGCGCCGACCTTTGCCTATTTCTTCCTGGCTGGCGGTGGGGAAGGTGATCTCATATATATAGATGGTTCCACCGACGGCTCTCAGACCTTTTGGGGAGCCTTTGGCGATCCTTTGGTCATCCCCGAGTCTCCGAACACAACGACCACCGCCAACATGTACTTTACCCCGGATAATTTTGGCGTGTTGAACGTAGGAACAGTGCACGATGCTCGCCGGGGGACTCCGGACTCGTGGGAAGCCACCATAACCAGCGTTGATGCCGTTGGAATTGCTCTGGGTTACTTCGGAGATGCCTCGGGTGCGACGGTGGAGATTGACGAGTTCACGGTAACGCCAGAACCAAGCCTACTGCTTCTTTCCGGTCCTTTGGCGGGCTTCCTGGGATGGAGGATCCGACGAAAGACGAGGAAGGCAGCCGCGAAAACTTGATAGCCAGGTTGTCAAGTAGCGATTTTGTGAAAGGGAGGATAAGTTGTCCTCCCTTTCCTGTTTTTGGTAGACTCGCTTCTGCTTGTCAACACTATTACATAATACCTCGGTACCGTGGATGATTGGTGGAAGAACCATGGAGAAGAAAGATCGTGCTGAGAAGGACGACGAGAACGGTGCCAGGAGCCATGGGAAACGCTTCCGGACGCTGTATATCGCTGCGCTTGCCATCCTGGTTGCCGCTGGAACTGCGTACGCTATCAGAAAAGCCATCAAGGCTCACTCCCCGAGGGTAGTCCGGGAGAGATACCTGGAAGGTGCAAGGAAATTTGCGCGCGCAGGAAAGCATGCCGAGGCGCTGAAGATGCTGAAAAACGCCCAGATGTTGGCGCCGAATGATACAAACATACGCCTGGCGATCGTCGCCACCTCCCTGAACCTGGGAGACAGTGGCAGCGCGATTCGAGAACTGGAGGCTCACGTTCGCTCTGCTCCTGAAGACATCCTCAACCGCTTACGGTTAGGAAGCCTCTATCTGATGTCCCAAAACATTTACAAAGCAAGGGATGTGGCCGCGGAAATCTTGAGGGAGAATCCCACGTATGTTCCCGCTCTGGCGCTAGAGGCTCAATGCTATTATGCCGAAGGGCAGATGGCTTCCGCCATTCGGGACATGAGCGCCGTTGTCGAGATCGCCCCGATGTATCCGGAAGGGTACCGCGCGCTGGCTCAGCTATACGAAGAGGCAGGGAACAAAGAGGAGGCGGAGAAAGGGTTGAAGAAGGCGGTAGCCGCCAGTGTGAACGACGTCCGCCCTATGGTGGCGCTTGCCAATTTTCACGCTCGGGAACGCCGCTATGAAGACGCGGAGCGAGCTTTCATGTCCGCTATCGAAACTGACCCCGACTCCATTTTTGCAAGGCTGCAATTTGCCAGGTTTCTGCGTTGGATTCACCAACCGCAGAGAGCATTGAGTCAGTATCAGGTGGCGCTGACTGAGCATCCGGACAGCATGGAGGCTCTGAGAGGATGCACCCAGATCTGCATTGCCACCGACAGGCTGGACAGAGCACGGGATTATTTGCAGAAGTTACTGCAACAGGCTCCGGGCAAGCCTTTCCCGATGTATCAACGTGCAATCATAAACCTTCTGGAGCAAAAGAGGGATGTAGCGATACGTGACCTAAAGGCGGTCACCAACAAGATGCCCAAGTGGGCGTCCGCGCACTACCTGCTGGGGCTGGCATATACGATGGAAGGAGAACTGCAAGCAGCGAGAGGGTCGTTGGTCGAAGCTCTCAGACAGCAACCGACCTTTGCCAAAGCCCACTTGCTGCTATCGGAGATCGAATTCGCCCTGGGCAACCGCAAGGAAGCAATCAAAAGCGCCGAAAAGGTGGTCAATACCCAGGCCAGCAATCTGTACGCGAACCTCCTTCTGGGAAGGCTATATCTGGCGGAAAAGGACAAGGAGAAAGCAGAGGCGCATTTCACCAGATCGCTCGAGATAGATGAACGATCGGTCTTCGGCAGGATGGTTCTGGGGGGAATCTACCAGGGCAGAGGGGAATACGAGAAAGCCCTACAAATGTACACGGAAGTCATGAACAACAATCCGGCTTTCGCGCTGGCCTACTTCCACGTAGGCTTGCTTTACCGGGAGATGAATGAGCCACAGAAGGCCATCGCGGAATACAAAAAGGCCATCGAGAAAGATGATGCTTTTCTGCCCGCCATCAACAACCTGGCCTACATGTACGCGGAATACGAAGGAGATCTTGACGAAGCGCTTGGCATCATTCAACCGTTAGCGGAGAAGTACCCTCGTGAAGCCCCTCTTCAGGATACGCTGGCATGGATTCTCTACAAGAAGGGCCGGTTCAGAGAAGCCCTGGAGGTCATTGACAAAGTGCCGGAGAAGATCAGGGAGGCCGAGCCCGAGGCCCTGTACCATAGAGGAGTGATCCTGTTCCATGCAGGCGAACTCGCCGAAGCAAAAACAGAGCTGGAAAAAGCTCTGAAAAAAATAACTGACTCCGAAAAGGTGGAACAGATTCGCGACCTTCTCTCCCAACTGGCTCGCTCCACCCGGCTGCGATCTGACCGCAAGTTCGCTCCAGGCACAGGGACTTGAGACAAAATGATCAAGCTATAAGCTAACCGCTCACGCCCTGCTCCTGATTAATCTCGTCGAGAATCTCCTGTATCTCTTCGGTTTGAGGAAGGCTTCTTATCCACTGAACTGCTTTTTGAAGCTCTCTTCGGGCCTCAGAGTTCCTGCGATCCGCCTTGCGAGCTTGTACATCCGACCCTCTCTGTGCCCGGGCTTTCCTGCCGCTGCCCAGCAAGGCCATACCATAATGATAGACAATCTGGGGCCGTGCGTCCCTTTGTTCCGGTGAAATCAGTTCATAAACCTCAACAGCCTTATCGAACTTGCCCTGCTGGTAAAAGATCATGCCCAGGGCGTCAAGGAGAACAAAGTTACCCGGAAACTGCTCGAGGAGCGTTTGTCCCAGTACCCTGGCATCGGCGTTCTCCCCGCCGGACTTAGCGTAAGCATCAGCGAGACTTCTGGCTGCCACGGCAAAGTTCGCATCCCTTTTGACTGCCTCCCGAAGATTCAACCTGGCCAGGACCGGTTCGCCCCTTTGCTCGTAAAGCAACCCGAGTAGATGATAGGTCAGCGCCGACTCGGGGTCAGCCTCTATTGCCAGTTCGTACTGCTTCACAGCCTGATCGCTTTTTCCAGTCCTCTTATAGACCTCACCGAGCAGAAGCCTGGGATGGACGCTCTCTCCATCGAGCTCAGCCAACCTGGAGAGGGGTGACTCGGCCTGGGTATAATCATTCTGGGCGATGTAGATTCTTCCCCGCATTAAGTAGGCAAGGCGATTATTCTTCTGTCTTTGATCAACCAGCAACTTGTCTATGATTTTTGAGGCCTTCTGGTACTCACCCAGGTTAAGGGCAATTTCGGCAGACAGTAACCGCGGACCGCTGAAGGTAAGGTCAACCTTAGCGGCCTGCTGGAGGCTCCTTCTCGCCTCGCTCAGGTTGTGATTGAGAAGATAAGCGTAGCCGAGCAAATAGTGAGGAGAGGCTTTCTCAGACAATCCCCCCTTGTCAACCACAAAGAACAAATCCCCCTCCGCCCTTTCTGTGTTCTTCTCGAAAACGTCCAGAACCCCTCGAAAATAGCGGCCGTATGGATCTGAAGGCTGCTCCCATAGAAGTCTCTTAATATACTTTTCCGCTTGGTCGAGGGCGCCGGTAGCCAGAGAAAGGCCCGCAATCCCTCTCAGGGCAAAAAGGTTCTTAGAATTGATATTGAGGAGAATATGGGAATACTGTTTGATAGCGTCGGTCAGCCGGTCAACCTCCCGGTTCCTGTAGAAATCTGCCAGGTGGAGGTGCACGTAGGGGTCCTGCGGGGAAAGTTGGACCATTTTCTTGTATTGTTCTTCTGCCTCGTCGAAGCGCTTCTGGCGCCGATAGAAATCAGCGAGATTCTTGTGCACCTGCACGTTGTTGGGGTTGGCTTTGACTGCCTCAAGGAGCTGTTTCTCCCTCTTTTCAGGGTCCCCCGTCACCGACTCAGAGGCCTTGGAAAGATCATATGCATATGAGATCACGGGAAGAATGTCTGCAATCATCCTCACATTGATGAGCGGGTGAGGCGTGTCGGATCGTTCGTAATGACACTGTGTCCTCACGATCAGGGCGGAAACATTGTCCGGTTCCCTCTCGAGAATCATGTCAATGATCTCTCCGGCACGATCAATGTTTTTCCCCAGCAGGTATAGCGAGGCCAAGGTGAGTTGCGTCTGGAAGTCATCCGGCTTCATTCGGAGACAGCGATGATACTCTGCAACTGCTTCCGGGAGATCACCGCTTCTGAGCCGGCATTCGGCGATTGACCTTCTTATGTCGAGCTGTTTTGGCTTAAGCGACAGAGCCTTTTGGTACATGCTGATAGCTCTGGCGAACTCTTCCTTGGCGACAAAAGCGGCAGCAGCTTCCCTGTATTTCAGAAAGCGAAGCTCCTTCCCCTGGAGGAGGGGCACTCCCACTAAAACGACAAGCAAGGCCACTGCCACCACCAATACGCCGAGTGCAGCCACCAGCCACCACCTACGGCTTCCGCGATGGACGGTTTCGTACGCCTCAGCTTCGATATGATCCTCGATCTCTTCTTCTGGTATCATTTTCCGTCTGTGAAGATTTACTCCTTCCGATTGATAAGCAGTTCCATGAAAGAAGAGAGATGTCGCTACGCCGCTTCTGTCCGCAAGACCACTCTATTCATTCGCGTTCTCGTTAGAGATTGGCGAAGGACGCCCCCCGCTATGCTCAATATAGTGTCGTGCGAAGAATGAGTCAAGCTCCAACCTGCCGTTTGTCCATCTCGAACGCAGCACACCCGCTCCTGGACACCCACTCGCCACCATAAACCGAGATGCCCGACTCACTGGACTACCGGTTCATCCCGCTATCCAAGCACGGGCAGGCTGAAAGCTCATGCGGCACGGCAGCGTCCGAAAACCTTCTTTGGCCAGAGCTCTTTCGATTTCGGTCTTCTTGCCTGCCTCGGCGAGGAGGGCGATGCTCCCCCCACCCCCCGCTCCGTTAATCATTGCCCCGGCAATGCCGACTTGCCGGGCCGCCTCCTCTATCTTCTCGAAGTTTGCGGTCGTGATCTCAGGGTGAAGAGTTTTCTGGGCCGCGTTATTCGCGTCCATGATTTTCCCCAGCTCAGCGATATCTCCCTTCAGGAGAGCCTGTTTCGCCGCGAGAGCTGTCTCCTTGAGCTCCGACAAGGCCCGATGACTCGGACTGCCCTCATCCTTCAAGCCTTCTATGACCTTCTTATGGACGTCCCCGGAAAGGTGCCGGCGCCCCTCGTAGACAAGGAGCCACCTGTTTTCCAAGGTCATCCTCATCTCCTCGGATATGTCCACAGGCGAGACGTACGAGTTCGGATATTCGTACATCTCAATGAAGCTCACCCCGCCGTAGGCCGCTGCCAACTGATCCTGAACGCCGCTCTCGATCTTCAGCTCTTCGGTCTCCAGGCGATGCGCAAGCCTGGCAATTTCGTGAGCCACGAGATACTCGCCATTCAGAACGCTCAACGCTTTGATCAGTGCAACGGAAACCGCGGCGGAGCTGCCCGTACCACAGCCGGGCGGTACGTCCGCGGAGATAAACACATCCAATCCGTGCGTGATGTTCATGACTTTAAGAGCAGCGATCAAAAGAGCGTGCTTGTCGTCATAGCCCGCTCCCTCCACGCTGGGGATCTCGACCACGTCGCCGTAATCCTGAACGTGGATGGTGACGCCGGGCTGCTCTTTGATCACGACGGTTACTCGAGCGTAGAGGTCCACGGCGAAGTTGAGGATGTGTCCGCTGCGGGAGAACCAGGTGTCGGTCCAGCCGCCGAAATCCGCTATCCTGTTGCTGGCAATGCTTTCGATGATCATATCGTTCTCCTGCTGATGGGAACCTACTCAGATCAAGGCGCGCGAAGGCCTGCCCGCGCAATCAATCGCCCATCCCGCGAGCACCGAGAACGTCACCAGCCGAACTGTCGCATAATGGGAAGCGGAAATCAACCTCAGATTATTGTTCCGCGGGCAGGAGACCGCCGCGCAGTTTGCAGGAGCAGTAGTGTGAACCCGCTCCGCGACAGCGAACGGTCCGGCAAGGAAAAATCTCCACAAAGCATAGGCATGGCAAGGAAGTGCAAAGCCACCCCGCGGATGCGGCCGTATTTGCGTGGCACTATTTCGCCCTTACAGGGCTGCGCCCTGGGCTATCCTATTGCGCCCCGTTGGGGCTTCGCAGGTTCTGGGCACGCAAGGCCCGAAGGGGCGGCATCTCCTCAGCCCTGGGCAACGCCCAGGGGCGCCTGCGACCCAACGATTCAAGCTCTGAAAGAGCGCAATGATGGGACGCCACTGAGACGCGGCCACACCCCACCCCGCGTCCCTCTTGACAGGGAGAGAAGCGCCTGATAGCCTTACCAGGCATATGTTAGCGAGATGATCGGTGTTTTGGCTCGTTTGTTGGGGTATGGAATGGGGGGAGAGAGCTTCTCGAGGGCGCACGGAAGCCGCCTGAAAAGGCTTGGGCTCCAGGAGAAAGACTTTTGAACGAATATCTTTATCCCAAGGCGCCAGCGGTTATCGTTGAGTGCCTGCTTGTAGCCCTGCTCATCTTCACACCATTAGCGTTCGCCACGGTCCAAACATGGGCCATCTCGGTGATGGAGTTGGTCTGCCTGGTGATGGTCGTGGTATGGCTCTTCGGGGTTGCGCTCAGCGGGGGAGGGATACGCTTCCGGTTCCCACTGGGCCTGCCCGTGGTGCTGTTCGCAGCGATGGTTTTTGCGCAACTTCTCCCACATTTTTTCGGCGGAAGCCCGCATCTGAGCAACGAACGCACCTGGTCGAGGATTGCCACCACTGACTTCTTCTCGACGAAAACGGCCTTCATAAAGCTGCTGTGCTACATCGGGCTGTACATCTGTCTGGTCAACACGCTGACCTCCAGGAGACAAATCACGAGGGTTTTGACGGCAGTGGTCGTCATAGGTTTCGGAGTCTCATTCCTGGGGCTTCTGCAAAGGGTCAGCGGCACAGACAAGGTGTTCTGGTTGATTAAAATCCGGTCAACGAGATTCATGGCGGCGTTCGTCAACGAGAACCATTTCGCAGGCTACATGGAACTCGTCATCCCCATCACCATTGCATTTATGCTGAGGTATTTGCTTCGAATAAGAGAGACCGGTTGGCGTGGTGTGGTTGCCTCGGACGACTTTCATAAGGCAATTCTTCTGGCCTTCCTTGGCATCATCATGATCGTCGCCCTGGCAGTCAGTCAATCGCGCGGTGGGCTTATCGGGTTTCTTGGGTCCATTGTTGCGATAGGGATTCTGCTTTTGTGTCGGCAACTCCATCGCCGGAAGGCATGGGTTATCGGTATCCTATTGACGCTTTCGTTCCTGATGTTAGTGTGGATCGGGCTGAGCGACTTATTGAAGACATGGGGGACGTTGGGCGATATTCCGGCGGACCAGTCGTTCAAGCGCCGAATGGAAATCACTCAGGACACCTGGGAAGCCTCGAAGGACTACCCGGTGTGGGGCTCCGGCCTGGGCACGTTCGAGACCGTCTTTCCGGTGTACGGAACACTGAAATATCAAGAAATCTCTCGCGATCGTCACAGACTCGTGACGACCCCGCATGCCGAAAACGACTACGTACAAACTCTTCTCGAGACCGGCTGGGTGGGACTGGCGATCTGTTTGGCTGGGCTTGTTCTTTTCCTTCAAATTGCGGTTAAGACCTACCTCACCAGGCGGCGACGATCTATCTCCATACCAGCAATGGGAGGCGCCGTGTCCGTTTTCGCAATCCTCGTGCACAGCGTCTCCGACTTCAATATGAGAATTGACGCCAACGTTTTTCTACTGGTGACGATTGTGGCAATGGTGGTTAGCCTTTCCAGAGTGAAGAGCGGCAGGCGTCACCACGCGAGACCGGAGGAGCCGACATGAACCGGTGGGCTATCGTGGCCATCCCTTTGATGCTTTGCCTGGTTTTAGGCGAAGCCGTGGTCAGGCAGTTCGTAGCTGACCGGGCGTTTCGCAAGGCAAAGCAGCGCATCATAGAATACGAGAGACTCTTCTTGAAGGGAAGCAACCACGCGAAACGCGTGGCCTCTTCCATCGCTCCTGTGGGACGCCGGTTAAGAAAAGCGGTAAAGCTTGAGCCGCACTGCGCTGAGTACCGCAGCTATCTCGGCCGCTACTACCAGGCTATGGCCACAGACCCGTCTATTTCGGACGACCGATGGAAGCAGCTCGCAAGACGAGCAGTGAAGCAGCACGAAAAGGCTGTGAAGCTTGACACACTCGACGGCGTGTACCTCGCATACCTGGCGGGCATCCAGGGCGCAATGGCTCGGTACTACGAGGCCCTTGCGGCCGACCCCGCGCTTTCAGATGATGAACGAGAGCGCCTGGCGGAGCAGGCCATTGAGTACCACAAGAAAGCCATCGAGAATTTCGAGGAAGCGATTTCGCTCAACCGCACCAACAAATTCATTCAGCTCCTCTACGACGCTTATCGCGAATGAATGAGCCGGGCTGAAGAAGAGCTCCTGAGCCGCCCCGCAAGCGAAGGCCAAACCACGCGTTTCGCGTGGTTCAGGGGCAGTTGGGGGACTCCAGGGAGAAATTGACCGGTCGTGAGGAGACGCAAAAATCACTTCTTATCGGGGCGGGCAAACCAGGTTTCGACAAGATCCTCTCTCTGCAAGCCATAATCCTCCGTTTTGGCGATGCGAAAGAATTCCCCAAGGGTTCGCTCACGGGCATACTGGGTGAGACGTTTCTGAAGCTCCTCCTCGCTGCAATTCTCCAGGTGCGACATCCCCCGCTCGATCGCTCGCCTATCCTTCTCGTCGGTGGTGAAGTTCAGCTTCTCGAGATGCCGCTGGCGGAGCTCCTGATAGAGTTCTTCTGGAGTAGTGGGGGTTAGGATTCGCTCTCGCAACTGTGCCAGCTCGACCTCAAAATTCTGTCGAGCTGCGGGGTCTTCGATTCTGGAAGAGACACGCTCGACAAGCTTGTCAAGTCCTTCAGCAAACTTCTCGGGGTCGCCCGCGATTTCGAAAAGGGCTTTGCCGATGTCTTTCGGCTTCGACAGTTCCACTCCAATCTTTTCCAGACCGCCCTTGGTCGTAGCAAGCACCTCTTTTGTTGCTGCCAACTCTTCCATCAGAAAGGCGACTTGTCTGGAGATGCTCTCCAGGTCTGCGCTGCCTTCGGCGGGGGCCCCAGCCAAGCCCGACGCAGGCTTCTCAACGTGAGACGAGCCGCTGGCGATCTTTTGCAGGGAGCTCTCCATGGTGGTGAGCCGGTCGCTGATGCCGTCCAGGGCGAGAGAAAGCTCCCTGATTTCGGTGGCGTTGTCCTCGATCTTGACAGCCATGTCCACCAGCCGCCGATCAGAACTCCGGTCACGACAACTCAGACACCCAAATACGAAAAGGCATATCAGGAATAGGGAACAGCGGATTCTCATAAACCACCTCCGTCCAGATGAAGAAAGTATACAAAATGTTCTGCGGAGACGCAAGGCCTTCCACAAGATGGGGCGCGAGATGAAGCAAATGGTTACAAGAAAGACCCGGGAAAGGCCACTGGCTCGCATGGGCGTTTCCGTCGGAGCGGAGCGCAAAGAGATGACCTGGGCTCAGGCACGCGATGCCGACTAAACCCAGGGCGACAACTCGGCCGCGAGAGCAGGACTTCATTCTTTCTCGGAGGGGCGCTTGAAGGCGCGTTCCAGGCACCCCCGAGGCACACTGTAGGTCTTAGCGATACGCTTGATCTCATTAATGCACCGCCAGAACCGAAGGTGCTGGAGCATATTCAGGGACGGCTCTTCATCAAGCTTGTCGAGCCTCGAAAGCCACTGCTCCAGTTGCTTTCTGCGGTCCTCATCGGTGACAAGGTTTAATTCTTCCACCGTCCGGCGGCGGGCCTCCTCGTAGAGCTCCTGCGTCGGAAATCCTGCCAGAACCCGTTTTCGGAGTTCCGTGACCTCGGACACAAACTCCTGGCGGAGGAGCGGGTCCCCGCGTAGAAAGCTAAGGTCGCCAAGCAACCTGTCCAGGTTCTCCGCAAACTCCTCGGGAGTACGCGCTGCATAATCCCAGAAGCTCACCTTGCCCAGCCACGTCTCGTCTCCGATCCTTTCCGCCAGCCGCCGGGTCGAGGCCAAACTCCGTTTCATAGCCGCGACTTCTTTTCCCAGGGAGGCCACCCGCGCGCTGAGGCTTTCGAGGTCTGTGCTGCCTTCCGCTGTCTCGGAACCCGACGGCGAACCGGCCTTTCTGTCGAGAGAGCTCTCGATCCTGGCGAGGCGAGCACTGATGCCATCCAGGGCGAGAGAAAGCTCTTCCATCCTGGCGGAGTCGTTCTCGATCTTGACAGCCATGTCCACCAGCCGCTGCTCAGAATTCCGCTCACGACACCCAAGGAGCGTAACGGCGAGAAAACATATTGCTAAGGAGACCTCAACTCTCATAAACCTTCCCCTTAGAATGCACCAGGGTTTAGCAGGTCCGTTCTCCACAGGAACAACCTGCTTCGGATTCATGGACTATGCAGGGCACAGAGATCACGAGACCCAGCCGAACCCTCTAACTCTTTACCAAGAGGAAAAAGCATTGCAACCCCATTATACGAAATGTCACGCGGTACCAGCACCCTTTTCTAATTTGGTGAGAAGAGAACCGCCGATGTAGTTGGTGCCATTCTATTCGGATAGACGCCTTAGCAGACCGCCGACAGTTCTGCTCGAGACGCCAAAGGTTCACGGGGTCACTGTTCAAATCTTGCTGCTTGCCTTTCTACCAGCGGCAGACATCAATCCGGTTTGACAATGAAAAGATACTTGCCATCTGACCGGCACAATGCCCTAATATCACGAGGTCATGGCCATGAAACCGACAAGGCAGGCCAAGATTTGCTGCCTTGCACGAAGAGGCGTGACTCGCGATGTCGAAACTCCAGGATCATGATTTCAGGAGGAGACAGAAGAAAATGAAAGTGTTTTCTTGGATCATGCTGGTGGGCTTTTTGTCTTTCCAGGTAACCGCATGCGGGAAGAGCGCGGAGCCTGTCGTGATTGAGTCGGCGCGCAACATACCAGTGGCCTGCCAGGTTGACGTGGTGGTTGTGGGTGGAAGCACCGGCGCTGTAGCGGCTGCGGTCTCTGCCGCAAAAGATGGAGCGAAGGTTTTCCTCGCAGCACCTCATCCCTATCTGGGCGAGGACATGACCGCCACCTTACGCCTGTGGCTGGAGGAAGGAGAGAAACCTGCCTCTCCCCTGGGTGAAAAGCTTTTCGCTGCCGGGAATCCAGCCAGACCGCTGCATATCAAGAAGACCTTGGATGAGGCGCTGCTGGAGGCCGGGGTGGAGTTTCTCTACTGCTGTTACGCGACGGATGTGCTGCGGGACGGTCAAGGAAATCCCTGCGGAATCGTGATGGCGAATCGTGCGGGGCGACAGGCGGTCATAGCCAAGGTCATTGTGGACGCCACAGGCCATGGCATGGTCGCGCGTCTGGCGGGAGCGAAGTTCCGGCCATTCCCTGCCGGGCTGCAGACCTTCAAGCGGGTGGTGATCGGCGGAACTCCCAGGAAAGGCGAAAACATGACCAGCCGAAAGATAACTCCGCCCTTTGAGTCAAAAGGAAAAAGTTACGACATCATCGAGTACACGCTTCGGCTTCCGATGGAGGATGGAAGTTACGCGTCCTGGGCGCGGGCGGAGCAACTGGCTCGCGATATGACTTTCCATCCGGATCAGGAGTTCGCTTCCGACGTTCTTTTTCAGGTACCGCCGGATCCCATGAGGGGTCGAAAGCCCGGCTCCGCCGGATCCACGGGAGAGGTGAATCTGGATGTTCGGGCGTTTCGTGCCGCCGGTGTTGCCCGCTTTTTTGTCTTGAGCGGCCATGTGGACACTCCCAGGTCTGTTGCCCAACAAATCCTGCGGCCGCTGCCGTTCATGGGTTTGGGGACCCTCGTTGGAACCGCAGCGGCAGCAGAGGCGAGTGGATTGCCAGTACCGAAGAACGTGGAGTTGACTGGCGGTCAGGCAAGAGCCGCTGCGGCTGGCGACGTGAAGGAAGTTCTGGTCGGTGTCAGACCAACTCAGGAGCTGCCCACCATTCCTCAAGGGTCCCGCCCGTTGCGCGTATTGGGCACCTACGATGTGGTTGTTGTGGGTGGCGGAACGAGCGGGGCACCGGCGGGCATCGCCGCTGCACGGCAAGGTGCACGGACGCTGGTCGTGGAGTATCTCCATGGGCTTGGTGGTGTCGGGACACTCGGCGCCATATCCAAATACTATTGGGGCAACAGGGTAGGCTTCACCAAGGAGGTAGCTGGCGGGGGAAGTTGGCGTATTGAGGAAAAGGCGGAATGGTGGCGCAAGACCCTGCGCAAAGCCGGAGCCGACATTTGGTTTGGCGCCCTGGGATGCGGAGCGTTCGTAAAAGACGGGCGAGTTCTCGGCGCTGTCGTGGCTACTCCACAGGGACGAGGTGTGGTTTTGGCGAAGGTTGTGATTGATGCTACGGGGAACGCGGACATCGCCGCGGCCGCTGGAGCCAAGTGCATCTACACGGACGCCTCCGACATTGCGGTCCAAGGGGCGGGTCTGCCCCCTCGCGAGCTCGGCACCAGCTACACGAACACCGATTTCACGATCGTTGATGAGACTGATATGGTTGACATCTCGAATTTATTTGTCTATGCGAAGACCAAGTACAAACCCACGACCTTCGACATGGGCCAACTCATTGATACGCGCGAACGGCGGAGGATCGTGGGGGACTTCACGGTAAGCATTCTGGATCAAGTGAACAAGCGCACTTATCCCGACACGATCGCCCAATCGCACACGAACTACGACACCCATGGCTACACGATCCATCCCTACTTTGCTCTGGGCCACCCCGAGCCTCTTTACCCTTACTTGCCTTATCGCTGCTTGCTGCCGAAAGGGTTGGATGGAATCCTGGTGACGGGGCTCGGGGTAAGCGCTCACCGCGACGCTATACCTTTCATCCGGATGCAGCCGGACATCCAGAACCAGGGTTATGCCGCAGGGGTGGCTGCCGCGATGGCCGCTACGGCCGACGTGGGTACCCGAGAGATTGACATTCGCGCGCTGCAAAAGCACCTGGTAGAAATCGGGAATGTGCCGGAAAGCGTCCTCACAGATGAAGACTCATCTCCCATGCCCACCGAGAAAATCGAAGAGGCTGTGGAAGGCGCCAAGGACAACTACAAAGGCGTCGCCGTGATTCTGGCCCATCGCGGTCAGGGGCTGACCCTTCTTCGTGAGGCGTACGCTGCGGCTGCTTCCAGCACCCAGGACAAAGTGACTTACGCGCACATCCTCGGAATTATGGGGGACGACACCGGATCAGATGAACTTATCGGCGCAGTTGAGTCCATACCGGACTGGGATAAAGGTTGGAATTTCAAAGCGATGGGGCAGTTCGGCAGCAACATGAGCCGACTGGATAGCCTGATCCTCGCTCTGGGAAGAACAGGTGATCGCCGGGCCGGGGCCCCGATTCTCAAGAAGGTTGGACTGCTCGATGCCGGGAAGGATTTCTCTCACCACCGCGCGGTTGCTCTGGCCCTCGAAAGCCTTGGCGACCCGGCCGCGGCTGAACCGCTGGCTGAGTTGCTTGCCAAGCCAGGCATGAGCGGGCACGCCATCCAATCCGTTGAGGAAGCCAAACGCCGCCATGCCGAATCGCCTGAGGGATTGAACGCCCTCAAACCACGGAGGGAATCCCTGCGCGAGATCATGCTGGCTCGGGCTTTGTTCCGTTGCGGCGATAAGGACGGCATCGGCAGCAAAATTCTAATAGAATATGAGAAGGACCTCCGTGGCCACTTCGCCAGACACGCCCGTGCAGTCCTTCGAGCGACGCCTGAGTAAGGTCTGGCGGTGTCGGTGCGATAAGAGGGCCACGCGTTGAAAAAGATTAGTCGTTGGGAAGGTTCCGGCGGGACTGGCGAGGCCAGAAGTCTGCCTCCCCACCGGGACAAAACCTCGCGAGGAGTTAGCAAGATGCAGAGTCGAAGAGAGTTTTTGTCAGCGGTCCTGAAGGGCTCCGGCTACGCGTTCGCCGCGAGCTACGTCAGGGCAATGGCGTCGGAAGAACGATCGCACAGAAGTACAGAAAGGCCAAACGTCCTCTTTATCGCGATAGACGATCTGAACGATTGGGTCGGGTGCCTCGGTGGGCATCCGGACGTAAAGACGCCGAATATTGATCGTCTGGCGAAGCATGGGGTGCTGTTCACGCAGGCTTATTGCTCAGCCCCGGCCTGCAATCCATCGCGCGCGAGTCTCCTCACGGGTATCCTCCCCTCGACATCGGGCGTTTACCACAACAATCAGCCCTGGCGCCCGGCGATGCCGAAAGCGGTCACCCTTCCGCAACACTTCATGACCCGCGGATACCACGTTGTCGGGGGTGGCAAGATTTTCCACGGACGCTATCGCGATCCGGCCTCGTGGCATGAATATGTGGCGCGCGGTCCTGACCCTATGCCACCTCGCAGGCCGCTCAACGGCATACCGAAAACAGCGCACTTCGATTGGGGGCCGGTTGACGTGTCAGACGATGACATGGACGACACCAGAATTGTGAAGTGGGCAATCGAGTGCCTCAACCGGAAACATGACAAACCGTTCTTCTTGGGCTGCGGACTATTTCGACCGCACCTGCCGTGGTACGTCCCTCGGAAATACTTCGATATGTTCCCCCCTGACAAGATTACTCTGCCCAACGTGAACAAGAATGACCTCGAGGATGTCCCACCAATCGGCCGGCAGATGGCAAGGCCACAAGGCGATCACCGGAAGGTCGTTGAAACTAATAACTGGAGAAAGGCTGTCTCCGCGTATCTCGCTTGCATCAGCTTCACGGACACGAACGTTGGCCGGCTGCTCGACGCACTGGACAGCAGCCCATACGCTAAGAATACCGTCATCGTTCTCTGGGGTGATCACGGCTGGCACCTGGGAGAGAAGCTCCATTGGCGCAAGTTCGCTCTCTGGGAGGAGGCAACCCACGCGCCCTTGATTGTCGTCGCGCCAGGGGTTGCGAAAGCCGGGGCGAAATGCCGCAGGACGGTCAGCTTCGTTGACATCTACCCGACTCTTGTCGAGCTTTGCGGCCCTTCGCCGCGGAAAGAGCTCGAGGGCACGAGCCTTGTTCCGTTGCTGAAAAATCCTTCTGCTCCATGGGACCGCCCCGCTCTCACCACCCACGGCCGCAACAACCACAGCGTCCGAACGGAGCGGTGGCGCTACATCCGATACCGCGACGGCACGGAGGAGCTATACGATCACCTGAATGACCCGCTGGAGTGGAACAACCTTGCCGACAAACCGGAGTCGGCACAGGTGAAGAAGAAGCTGGCTCGCTGGCTTCCCAAAGTGAACGCCGAAGATGCGCCCCGCGAAGGGCGCGGGCAACCACGCAGGAAGAAGAAAAACCAGCGCAAACAGGAAGCGTTCATAGCCAACTCCACAGGAGAAAATCGGTCTACCGGCCAGAGAGTTTTCCTTTGAGGCGCTCCGTGGAGTTGGCGAAACCTCATAGCTTGCTCGACCGATCTTACATTGGCTTCCGCCCATTCACCTTCGCGTCCCTTTCCCGTCTGCCGTGGCTCATGTTATGATTGGGAGGCGCCGCATGCGATTTGAGTAACTCATTGGCAGTCACGAGTGCGACATGATTGACCCAGAGATGCTTGAGAACATACCCAGGAGCCCCGGCGTTTACCTCATGAAAAACGCCAAGGGTCGGATCATCTACATCGGTAAGGCCCTCAATTTGCGCAGCCGCGTCCGCTCATACTTGTCCGGCACCGACACCCGCCATTCTGTCCCCTTCATCGCCGGAAAAACAGAAAGCATTGAATGGCTCATCACCAACACCGAAAAGGAAGCTCTCATCCTCGAAAACAACCTCATCAAAGTGCACCGCCCGCGGTACAACATCGTGTGGCGGGATGATAAAACCTACATCAGTCTGCGCATTGACCCGGCCGAGAGGTATCCCCGAATGTCCATCGTCCGCGTCCGAGCGAGAGTAAAAGACAAAGCTCTCTACTTCGGGCCGTACTCCTCCGCAGGCTCCGTCCGAGAAACGCTCCGCCTTCTGACCAAGACATTTCCGCTCCGCACCTGCACTGATGCCAAGATGCGTTCCCACACCGACCGCCCTTGCCTTCAGTGCCAGATCAAACGCTGCCCCGGTTGCTGCGTCAACCTCATCAGCGAACAGGAATATTCGGAGATTCTCGGCGACGCCATCCTCTTCCTTCAAGGAAGAAACAAGGCGCTGATCACTTCCTTGACTGAGAAGATGAATGATGCCGCCGAAAAGCTCGACTTTGAACAAGCCGCCACAACCCGCGACCAGATTCGCGCTGTCGAAAGGACCATCGAAAAGCAGAGAGTCGTCTCCAGGCAGTCCATTGACCGAGACGTCTTCGGCCTTTTCCGCGAGGCGGACGAAGCACAGCTCTCCATCATGCACATCCGCGAGGGAAAACTTCTCGAAAGCTCCAGCTACCCCTTCTCCCGCGTCAAAATCTCCGACGATGAGGTTGTGTCCTCTTTCATCAACCAGTTCTACAGCTCCGGCCGACCGATCCCGAGGGAAATCATCCTCCCCGTCCAAATTCCCGAAGAAGGCGCCTTCGAGGAGATGCTGTCGGAGAGAAGGGAAAAGAAAGTCTCAATCATCCATCCCCGGAAAGGCGAGAAATCCAAACTCCTCGAAATGGCGAACAAGAACGCCGAGAGCGCCCTCGCCGCTCGAAAGGATGAGCAAGCCGTCCTCGCCCAGACCCTCGACCTCATGCGAAAGAGACTCCGCCTCACCAGAACTCCAAATCGTATTGAATGTTTCGACATCTCCAACATCGGCGGCAATCTCGCCGTTGGTTCCATGGTCACTTTTACTGAGGGCGTAAAGGATAGTTCGAGCTATCGAAGATACAAGATCAAAACCGTCGCTCAGCCTGATGACTATGCCATGATTCATGAAGTCCTTACGCGAAGGCTCCGCCGGGGCAAGGAAAGCGGCGACCTCCCTGACCTCATGGTGATAGACGGCGGCAAGGGGCAGCTCAACGTCGCCAGGAAAGCCCTTCAGGACCTACAGATCGAAGGCGTTGACGTGATCAGCCTCGCCAAGGATAAGTCCGACTGGCAGCGCGAGAAATCCCAGGGCGAGAAAATCTATCTCCCCAACCGCAAGGACCCCATCATCCTTCGAGCGAACTCACCTATCCTCTTCCTCATTCAGCGAATACGGGACGAAGCGCACCGCTTCGCCATCACTTACCATAAGAAGCTCCGCAAGAAGGCCGCGTTTCGCTCGGCGCTCGATCTCCTGCCCGGCATTGGCCCCAAGCGCAAGAAAGAACTGCTTAAACACTTCGGCAGCTTGAAGAGGATCAAAGAAGCTTCCGTTGAACACCTCGCCTCCGTCCCCGGTATGAGCCGCCCCGCCGCCGAAACCGTTTACGAATTCTTCCGACATGCAGACAATCCTTCCTCGTGTCCGCTCACGTAACCGCGCAACTGCGGACGCACAGCGGACTGTACGGTCGGGATGCCACCCAGGTCCAGCATAAGTAAGAGATCGGCTGCTGTTCAACCACGCGGTAATAGCCGTCCGTGACCTCGGAGCATCCCAGGGCGGGTCGGCCTGCTGCGTGTCTTCTTAATCTATTTAGCAGTTTGTGGCGCTGGTCACCAAGATGTCAGAAGAGATGTCCGTCCACTCTTACTCGGAAACGAACGGTTGAAAAGGTTCCTCACGCGCGAGACAATTCGGATACGTACTCAGGCTATGTTGGATCATGCGCAAGAAAGGTCAGGAGACGTAAACCGATAGGAGCATATCTCGTGCCGCATGTGGAAATGGGAGGCATTGTCTTATGAAAGAAAGCCTTAGCAGGAGAGACTTCATTGGCTGTCTGGGCGGTGCCGCGGCAGCGCTCACAATGTCGCGTTTCGCTTACGGCGGGAATGCTCCTCGGAAAACGAACTTCGTCTATATTCTGTGTGATGATCTGGGCTATGGGGATCTGGCTTGCTACGGCAATCCGATCATCAAAACTCCTTGTCTCGATGAGCTCGCATCGAAGGGCATGAAATTGAGCGACTGCTATGCCGCGGCGCCCGTATGCTCACCAGCCCGATCAGGTATCATGACGGGCCGGACGCCTTACCGCTCAGGTATCCGCGACTGGATTCCCGCTAACTCGCACATCTATCTCAAGCAGCAAGAAATTTCCGTGGCGGCGCTGCTGAAAGCCGCTGGCTATGCCACTTGCCACAGCGGGAAATGGCATCTCAGCAGCACACTCGATGGCTCCGAACCAACACCCGGCGACCACCGCTTCGACCACTGGTTCTCCACCCAGAACAACGCCGCCCCAAACCACCACAGCCCCCGCAATTTTGTCCGAAACGGCAAGCCTGTCGGCCCGCTGGAGGGTTGGTCGAGCCAACTGATCGTGGATGAAGCGATTCGATTCATCAAGAAGGTCAAAGACAAGCCCTTCGCTGTCTTCGTCTGGTTTCACTCGCCGCATGAGCCGGTGGCCACGCCGGAGGAGTACGTGAAGATGTACTCTCAGGTGGACGATCCGACGAAGGCGGTCTATTACGGCAACGTCACTCAGATGGATCATGAGGTCGGCCGGTTGGTCAGAGCACTCGACCAGATGAAATTGACCAACAACACATTCGTCATGTTCACCAGCGACAACGGACCGGAGACATTGCTCCGTTATCGCGGCGCGAAATACTCGCATGGCTCGCCTGGTCCACTTCGCGGAATGAAACTGCACATGTACGAGGGGGGCATCCGCGTCCCCGGCATCATCCTCTGGCCGGGTCACACGGAACCATGTCAGGTCTGCCACGAACCGGTCAACGGCACGGATGTCCTTCCCACGTTCTGCGAAATCGCCGGCGTAAAGGTTCCGACCGACCGAGCTATTGACGGTGCCAGCATGCTTCCCATCTTCAAAGGCAAGCCCATCAAGCGCGACGTTCCTCTGTACTGGCGCTACGACCGAGCCCTCGGCGGTCCAAAGCACGCCCTGCGTGTCGGCAACTGGAAGCTTCTCGGACACGCAGGGCTGAAGAAATTCGAGCTCTACAACCTCGAAAAGGACCTCAAGGAAGCCACCGACCTCTCCGCCAGAGAACCAGACCGCCTCAAGAAAATGATCGCCGCGATGAAGGAACTCCACGGACAAGTCGAGAACGACCCAGTCTCGAGGTAATTGCAGCAACGGCGACAGTTCACAATTCTGACTAATCGGCGCGTCCTCGAGTCACGCAAGGGGGATCTGGGGCAAGGCCGCGAGAACGGGGCGGCATCACGGAGGCGGGGGATATGAGAAGATCACCTTGAGCTTATAAAACCGGCGGGGCTCTTCCCTCGGGTTGGGATCGAACCATTCGGTCTGGCGTTCGTCTGCGGGAGGGATAGTCTCAACCTCGGTCCAGGTTTCCTGATCAGCGCTGGCGAGAACGCGGTACTCTCTTCCTGCCCTTGCCTGCCATCGCAGACTCACTGTACCGACCTGTGCGATCACCTCGGCGATCTCAAATCTCGAGTTGCCGTCGGTGGGATTGGTACCGGCGGTATGCTCGGCCAAATTATCGAAGCCGTCGCCATCCGGATCGGCGAGCGGCCCGTCGTCGCCCGTCGGAATGAGCGGGTCGAAGCCATAAGCGCGCTCCCATCCGTCGGCCAATCCGTCGTCGTCTGTGTCGCGGTTCGTGGGACCGAGGCCGGAGTCATATTCCGCAAGGTTATTCACGCCATCGCCGTCCGAGTCATCGTCAGAGCCGTGCTCAAGGCTTGCGAAGTGGTGCATCTCCCAACCGTCAGCCATCCCGTCGTCATCGGTGTCAACGAAGGGCCAGTATGGCGACTCGAACGCTCCCATGTCGAAGCCGCTCCCTCTTGGTCGTGAGCAGCCGTCGAAATCGTCTGCCGGCGCGTCGTCCTCGACTCCTGCATCAATGCAAGGTGAGAACTTCGTGAGATGAAAATCACCGTTCTCGGCATCAAGGAACATGGGGTCTGCGTTGATGTTCCCTTCGCCTTCCCAGACGTTCGTCCCGTTCACATTGGAATAGGTGACGGTCACGGTTGACTCGTCGGCGAGGGTGATCGGTTGTGGGCAATCCCAGATGATGCAGTTTCGCGCCGTGCCTATTCCGCCGCCTGGATCTGCCCCTGGCCTCTCGAGGTGAAAAAGTCTCAGCCCTCTCCCGCAATCGTAAATGGTGTTGTTCACTAAGAGCGCATCGCACTGGTTCTCGATGGCGATGCCGGCGGACCTGCAATTGTAGACAACGTTATTGGCCAGATACGGAGTGCACTTGTTGCGCAATACAATCCCGTGATCGCCACAGCCCGTGACGACATTCCCGGTGATGATTGCCGAGCAACGGTCGGCATGGACCGTATCATCCGCCGAGCCTATGAACAGGTTATTGCGAACGATAGGCACGGGATCGGACTCCCCGTCCATGTCCACGCCGTCGTTGTCTCCGCGTATGTCCGTGAAAAGGGAGTTCTCGACCAGAACATAGGATTGATCCGTATGAACACCTTCGCCCAGACCAAGAAAACGGCTATTGTTCACGTGCCCTGTCGCCCCGCCGGACAAGTCAATCCCGTCGCCTTCTGCGGTCGGACTTTCTTCGGGCAGCTTGTGGAGAGTGCATCCATCCACATCGAGATGGCATGCCACCGTTGATACCGCGCCTATGTAATCTTTCCCTCCATACGAAGTGGCGCTGGACGAATACTCGATAGTGCAGTAGAGAAGACGGCTATCCTCTGCCCCGTCAAGAACGATGCTCCCCCACGTCGTGCCGTCGCCGTAGTGCGTGAAGATGATCGGCTGTTCGTCGGTCCCGTCCGCGAGAAGCTGTCCGAAAACGACCAGCGACGCTGAGTCCCTCAGCATCACGGTCGTCCCTGCTCCGATCCTCAGCGCGACTCCCGGCTGGACGACGACAGCTTCCTCCACCACGTAGACACTTCGATGTCCCTGCCAAAGCGAGGTCATCGTCCAGAGAGTGTCCTCGGTCAATTCTCCTGCAACCCGACGCCACGGTGGGACGTATAGGATTTCCGCCGTGCCCGTATCCACGACTGTCATCTCGGCGTCAAGCGCCAGCACCGTGATATCGTTCTCGCCAGGCCAGAGCCAAATCTCGCCCTGCCAGGTCCCGTCGGCGGCGTTGAAGTCAGCCTCAGTGTCGTTGATCTTCACCAATACCGTCTGAGGGATGGGGGCAGTTCCGGCAAGCGTGAGAGTCTGGGTGCCTACGATCCACGTTTCGCCGTCCTTCACAATGTCCGTCGTAATGCGCAGGGAGGGAATGAGGGAAAAATCAGTGCTGTCTATATCGGTATTATGGCCTTCGATAGCCAGGACGTTCTTGCCCTCTCGGAGAAGATCGCCCGCTTTTCCGAGATTGATCGTTTCAGGCGACCCTGCCTCGTGAGAAGTCGCCTCTGTCTCGAAGGTGGCTGGCCCGCCGGGCATGTGCCGGCTGTACACCTGGTTCCCATTTAGGTAGGCGATGAAGCCGTCGTCGTAGTCAATCACCAATTGGATGATGCCATCGTCAATCGGCGCGGAGACGGTGAACTCCTTCCGAATGTAAACAGAAACGTAGCTCCCTCGCATGTCACCGAGGACCGTCTCGTCGTCATCGTCTCCATATCCGAAACCGCTTTCCCCGACCTCCCATTCCGAATCGTCAAAATCTACTTCCTTCCATGCCTCCGGAGAATCGCTCGGGGCCGTTTTCCCCCGAAAGAACCGCCACTCATCGCCGACGCTGATGAGTTCCTTGCCTGCTGCGGGAACATCCACCGTCATTGCGGCGAGGTTTGTCCCAACCAGAAGAATCGCCAGGATTGAAAGAAGTCGCAATGCGAAGATCAAGGCAAGACCTCCAACCTGTAGAACCGGCGGGGTTCACCGTTCGAGGTGCCGTCGAACCACTCGGCCTGACGCTCGTCACCGGGATATATGATCGCCGCCTCCGCCCAAAACTCGAGATCAGCACTCGAGAGGATACGGTATGTCTTTCCAGCTATGGCATGCCACCTTAGACACGCTGTATCTCCCGCCGGAATCACTTCGTCCACCTCGAAGACTGAGTTCCCATCAGTTGGCACTGTCCCGGCAACGTACTCCTCGTAATTAGACATGCCGTCACTATCCAGGTCGCCATCCGGCCCGTCGTCACCCGCTGAGGCTGTGGGATCGAGCCCATACGACCATTCCCACCCATCCGGCAAGCCGTCTCCGTCAGTATCAGAATCAGTGGGATCAGCCCCGACATCGTACTCGTCAAGGTCACTCATCCCGTCGTCGTCGAAATCATCATCGGACTCTTGAGCGAGCCCACCGAAATAGTACTCTTCCCATCGGTCAGACATGCCGTCGCCATCTGCGTCAACGAAGGTCCAATAAGGGGATTCGTACGCGCCTATATCGAACCCGCCGCCTTGCGGGCGCGAAGTCCCAACGATGTCAAAAGGCGGTGCCCCCTCCGCTCTTCCCGCATCAACGCAGGGGGAAGACTTCGTGAGTCGGAAGTCCTCGCTCGCTGGATCGGCGAACAAAGGATCGTCGTTGATGTTTCCCTCGCCCGGCCAAACCGAATCTCCCTTCACGACCGAATAAGAAACATCCACCGAAGACAGGGCATCTACGAGCACCTCCGTATCGTTTTCCCAGAGGATGCAGTTGACGACCGTTGCTGTACCGCCGCCCTGGCCGGCACTCTTCTCGTAACAGTCTATCCCTGTCCCATTGTCAGCGAGGGTGTTGTTCACCACGAGCGCGTTCGAGCCATCCATCACCGCAATCCCTGTCCCGTTCCCCGCGAGAACATTATTCTCGATCCGAGGCGAGGACCCACTGCTGACGGACATTCCTTTGTCCGCACACGAGAAGATCAGGTTGCCGGTGATCAACGGCGCGCTGCCGTCCATGTCAATAGCATCATCCCCCAGGTCCATGAACAGGTTGTCTCGCACGACGGAGGTCGGTCCGGACTCCCTGTTGATGTCCACACCGTCGTTGCTGTCGCCGCGAATGTCCTGAAAAACGCAGTTCTCAACGAGGACGGAGCCATGATCCGTTCGCACACCGGACCCCATGGAAACAAAGCGACAGTTCCTCACGATAGCCGTCGCCGCATCGGAAAGCTCGATGCCATCTCCTTCCGCTGTGGAACTGTCATCCGGCAGATTCTGAAAAGTGCACCCATCCATGTCCAGATGGCTTCCGACAACCATTACCGCCCCGATATAGTCCTTCGTGGCATAGGAACCGCCGCTCGACGAATATTCCACAATGCAGTGACTCACTTGGCTTGGCGAAGCGCCGTCGAAGATCAAACTGCCCCAACTGTCCCCGTTCCTGTATCGGGTGAAAATGATGGGGTCCTCTTCTGTGCCATTCGCCAACAGCTCACCCAAAATGACCAGCGACTGCCCGCCAGCTAACATGACCTCGGTGCCCGGTTCGATCGTCAAGCTGACTCCCGGGTTGACGACAACGGATTCCTTGATGACATAGGGACTCGGCTCTCTCGTCCAGGTCGTGGTACCGCTGATCTCCCCGCCTACTACGCGATCCGGTGGGATGTACACGATTTCAATTGTTTTGCTATCCACAGGAGTTGACGACGCAAAAGCCACCACAGTGATCTTGTTCACTCCCGGCGAAAGGGAAATCGGGTGCGACCACGCTCCCTGGACAATGTCGTAGTCCGCAGGCGCCCCGTTGACCGTCACACTTCGAGTGAGGGCGATAGGAGCCGTTCCCGTCAAGGTCAGCTCCGGCCGGTTTACGATCCATCTCTCCCCGTTCTCAACCGCCTCTGCTACGCTCCTCAACGTCGGAATCAACGAGAGGTCGCTACTGTTCAGAGAACCGTTATGGCCCTCGATCGCCAAAACATTCTTCCCCTCCCTCAGCAGATAGGTGAACCGGCTGAGGTCGAAAATCTCTGGCGTCCCTGCTTCATGGTTTCCGTTCGCCGCCGTGGAGTTGTAAGCAGCCGGGCCGGACCGCATGTTCCCTCGCTCAACCTCATCCCCATTGAGATAGGCGATGAACCCATCGTCGTAATCAATCTCGAGTTGCAGGCTGCCAACGTCCTCTGTCGAAGGAAGTATGAACTCCCTCCGTATGTACACGGAAAGATAATTCCCTTGCATATCGTTAAGGGGGGTAGCGTCATCGTTATCGCCGTACCCAAAGCCGCTGGGGCCTATTTCCCACTGCGAATCGTAGAAGTCCAGTTCCTTCCAGGCGTCTGGCGGATCGCTGGGCGCCTCCTTTCCTCTGAAAAACCGCCATTCATCTCTTCGTCGGATGTATTCCACTCCCAGCTCCGGCGGCTCAACCGTTAAGTCCGTCAGAAGCTGACTACGGATGTCGGCAATTCTTCCCGTAACCACGTTCTTGAATCCCTGGAGCCGCGAGCCACCGAACTTTCCCTCGAGGCTGTCTATAGCGGGAAACATCTGACGCTCGGAGAACTGATATTCGAGCAAGTCTTCCAGCTTGCGGAGATACATAATGCGGAATCGCGGCACAGAAAGAAGTCGCACAATGGAAGGGACCGTCTGCCGAAAAATCGTCTCCGTCGGGTCGCCCAGTATGCTATCCAGGTCCCATGGAATGAGATACCATTTGCCATCGTAGGGATAATGGTAGATGTAATAATCATCGCCTACGTCCCGGTAGATCGCCCCTTCCGTGTTGTTGAAACACGTGTTGACGGCAAAATACGCTATCCATTCCTCGACATTGATCAGTTCGCTAATCGCCTCCTCGAACTGATCGTCCGGCGTGTTGGTGAATACGTCGCAGAGGTGCATGATGTCGCTGAAATCGTTCTCAACCTCGTTGGTGTGCTTGATATAGGGCGCATACGCCGCCGGGTCCTCACCGTGATACGCGAAGTCCGCGTCATAGGGCACACCAGTCCGATTCGAGTGCCCTTCTCCTCTGTAGAGGTTCCCCGAAGAGTCCTCCGCAAAGACCCTTCTCAGATAGTCCTCGTCAACCGTCTCAACCTGTACCCGAATACCTCGGAAGCTGTCATTCAGTTTCAGATTGACGAGCTTCGTATCGGAGTAGGGCATGCCTACCCGCCGCATCATATCCCATGCGATCCACTGGGTGTCGGGATTCTGACCGTTGAGATTCAGTTTCCGCACCGTCCCGAACGGCATACCGTCGTGGAATCGTATTCGATAGGACATGCGAGGCTCACCGGCGTTCCTCGATCCCAGCCCCCGGTACCTCAATCCCACGTTGTACCAGATGTTCTCACCGGAGATGAACGTCGCATCAAGCAACACATTGCTGGTAACAGCGCGGGTTCTCAACTCCGTATAGTTGGCGTTATTCATCAGCACCCTGTGGAGTGGAACATCCGCTGGCTCTATCGTGTCGTCCACGAGGTACAGACATGTCTTTGCAGGCGCGTCCGCGGGAAACAGGGAGACGTTTGACTCGTCATCCGCGGCCTCGATATAGAATTCCATGAGCGTGCCATCCGTCTCGATCCGAGTCTGGGCTTCGTAGACGGCGTCATTGGGCGACCCACCCTCCCGCGCTGCCATCGGCACTCGCGTGAACTCCGCCTCACCATCCCTCCGGAAAAAGAGGGTCACCCCGACGACCGCTCCATCATCAATGACCCCGGTTGTGACTGTCACCGTATCCCCGGAGCCTGGTACCACGGGGGAATGGCGAGTCCCCACAATCGCCGGAGCGATGGCCGCTCCGAACGTGCTGTTCTGTTTCCCCGGAGTGCCTTCCGGGGCCGTCTCGCTATCACTGGCCGCCCACAACTGCCCGAAACTGTTGTCGAGGTCAGGGTGCATTAACTCGAGGGAAGGCCCGAGCCCGTCCGCCTCTTCCGGCCAGGGAGACTCATCCGCATAAAACACCATGTCGGCGGGATTGCCTATGGCGTCGAGCAGAACGATCTTCTCCCCATAGTTCCTCAGTCTTCCAGAGTAATCCCCCAGCACTTCCACGAATCCGTATTTCGATGAGAACGCTGCCACGGACCTGGCGATCACCAGGTATTCTCCCGACCTAATTGACGCCCCTGGCGGAAATGAAAAACGAATCGCTCCGGCCAACTCCCAACCGTTGAGGCTAACCGTCTCAGTCCCGCGGTTGTAAAGCTCGAGGAACTCCTCGTCGGCAGTCTGGGCAGGATGGTACATGATCTCGTTGATAATCACGTCATTGCGAAACTGCGCCTTGTTTGGCTGTCCCTTAGTGGGCGAATTCAGGAAGTACCAGTTGTTGCTACCGTCGGGATGGCGCCCGTAGGACATCCCGGAATGCTGCTGGCCGAAGGTGAAGGCATCCACGACTGTGCTTCCATCAGGCGATACGAGGAAAATCCGCCCTCCTGCGGGAGACATAGTAAATCCCAGATCTCCCTTATCGAATGCCTCAAATCCATTCCCCTCGACATTGGTGCCGTCGGGGATGCGGAATTTCAGGAGGTCAGCCGGGTCATCCGTCAGAAAATAGCCGCCGATGTCGAGAGCTTCGGACGACGGATTGAATAACTCCACCCACCCCTCCGGATCGCATTGAAATTCGTTTATCAGGAGGAGGAAGGAGGAGAAATCAATCTCTAACGAAGGAATCAGGGACAGGTCACTACTGTCCAGGCGGACGTTGTGCCCTTCGATGGCTAAGACATTCCTGCCCGTGCGAAGTGGCCCGAGCAGGCTACCCAAATCGAAACTCTCCGGCGTCCCGGCTTCATGAGATGCAGCGAGCGTGTCGTAGAAGACGGGTGTTCCGGGCTCGCCCATTCCTCGCCGCATAATCTCGTCTCCATTAAGGTAGGCCACGAAGCCGTCATCGTAATCCACCGTCAGCTTCAAATTGGAGATCGCAGAGGTATCGTCAATTGCGAATTCCTTGCGAATATAGACGGAGACGTAGTTGTTCTGCATATCATTGAGCACTGTCGCGTCATCCCCATCTCCCGCCCCGAAGCCCGATGGGCCTTCTTCCCAGGATTGATCCTCGAAGTCCAACTGCCGCCAGGCCTCCATCGGATCGGAAGGTTCCGTCCATCCGCGGAAGAAGCGCCATAGGTCTCCAGGCTTGATTAGCGAGACCACCTTCTCACCGGGATCGAAGAGGATGCTGTTCTCTTCGCCGGGCGTGCCGAGTAAGACGATGCTCGCGAACCAGGAGGATGAGGCGTCATTGTCGTAGGCAGGATTCCGCAGCTCCAGGGAATATCCCGTTCCGTCGGCAGAAGCGGGCCAGGGATTCCTGTCGCTATACCACACCTCGTCCATCACCATCCCCACCGAATTCACCAACCGCACCCTCTCGCCCGAATTGCTCAGAGTGCCGCTGAAATCGCCGATGGTGTTGTTGATTCCGTAGACGAGTCGAACACGGTTCTGGTCCTTGCAGACGACCAGGTACTCCCCTTCGTCCAGAACCGTCCCCTCCGGAAAGGTGAAATCTATCCCATCGCTGAACCGCCAGTTGCTCAGGTCAACTGGACCGTATCCAGCATTGTAAAGCTCCACATACTCCCCACCGTCCTCTCCGTCCGACGGGTTGTACATCAGTTCGTTGATGACGATGGGCGAATCCGCCCAGCCGTAGATCGCCAACGTCGTCAGGACGGCCGCGGCGCAGACGGCAAATACTGCTCGCTGTTTCATTCAGACTTCCTTCGGATTACAGTAACGTATGTAGTGCTCATGTGCGCCCAGTTATGCTTTACCTCTCACAGGCTCCATGTAATACCAGACTTATGAAACAGAAGGCAAGATTAAGTGCCGCATCGCCGCTCCACGTGTGCTGCCTGACCGTTCTCGATACCAAATTCATATTTAATTTACCACGGATCCACCGCCTACGCCAGACCCAGAGGACGCGGACGCTCTCGCGGCGGAGCAAGATGCCAGGCTGGGAGTTGGACGGGCCAGTGGTAGTGAGGAGCCCAGGGACAATGTAACTTTGCCCGCTTCCCCGCGCCAGGGAGGAAAGGCGGACTTCTTTGCGCACGCGTCGAACGGGGGTAAGAGCTGCCGAATATCGAAAGGCTAACCATACCCTCCGTAAGCATGATCGTGGACAACTGCGAGTGACGCTATGCTGGTATGCCAGAGGTTTGCCCCAAACGCCGGCGGAGGAACAGCATTGCAAGGCGGCATGGCCAAGAAGGCCCTGTACCGTGCAAGCACCGAACGGCGAAGCTGTGTCGTCTTGCGGTTGACCCTTTGCAGTGGGGTCACGGATCACCTCTCACCCTCCATACAGGGGAAGCTGCGGCGAAACTGTCTGCCCTCCGGAGCCTTAAACCTGAGCTTCAGACACCAGGCATCCCAAAAGCGCCTTCTCTCTCAAAATTCGTGGGTTACGAGGACGCCATAAAGCAAAGCTTCAGGGCGACAGGACACCGCTATTTCTCTGCGTGGAGAATCGCCCGGGCCAGTTTGCGGCGAGCTTCATCCCACCGAGCTGGATCGTGGGAGCGACTATCCCGCTCCCGCGGCTTCCAATAGTCCTGCCCGGGTTTCAATGCTTCATGCATAGCGCGAAACAGAACGCTGTTGACGATCTCATCAACGGCGCTCTCATCTGCCGTTCGCCGAGCGAGCAACCACATATATTCAAAATCCTGGCTTCCTCTGCGGAGAGCCTTCAGCCTGATCGAGGGAACGGGGCCATCAAAGCCGACGAATTCTCCCGGATAGATCAGGAGCGCATCACCGTTCAAAACCTGCTTCCCTCCCAGCGCAGCCGCTATCGTCGGATCGCGCCACCGTTTGCCGTTCGCGTGAAAAAACGTCCCCCATTCGCACATGGTTGTCACGGTGTCCCGATACTTCCAGGGAATCCAGCCCCATGTGCGAAGCGCGAGCGCTTCTGTGTCAATGTAAGGCGCGGCGATGCACGGTTCTCGGGCGCTATTGCTCGAATACACCCATATCTGACCACCATGTCGAATGATCTCTCGCTGCTCCTCAGGATGGGTGTAGCGGACATTTCCGTTGACGCACCAGATACCCATGTTCTCAAGGCCCACTGCCCTGACCACCTTCGGCGGGCCACCGTCCACTCGATAGAGAAAACGGCCCAGTTCCTTCAGTCCGGCTTCTCGAAGAAGTCGAGCGAAGTAGCTGATCTCCTTCACGCGGCCGGACTCATCATAACGATTGTAGAACATCATCAACTTTGTCCGAGTCCACCCCTTCTCCAGGAAATGCTTTTCAAACTCGCGGAGCGCTTTTTTCACCGCCTGTTCATAGTCCTTTGTCCACATCTCACCGGGGGGACGAGGCCACGCCCAGCTCGGGCTGGATTCAAAGGGGAGGTAGAACCGTTTCACAGGAACTCCAGCGCCGGGACCGAAGTAGCCATGTTTCTCCGTAAACGCCGTCCCATCGAACAGCGGGCCAAAATTGGCATCGTACTCCCTCCAGTCTATCTTCAATTCGCTTCCTGTACCGGAAGCCTTCGGGGCGTTGTACAGGACATCCAGCACACATCTGTGGCGATGGCACATCTGATAAAAGGACCAGAGCTTCTCTCTCGGCATCCGACGGGGGCTGATGGACCCGTAATCGTTCAGGCTAATGCCCAGATGATTCTCATCCGGCAGCGTGAACGGGAAAACCTCGAGTTTCAATTTCAGCGAGACTTCTTTCGTTCTACCGCTTTCGCGACCCCTTACCCTGATAGTGCCCTCGTAGAAGCCGGGCTTCTGGTCGCGCGGGATATAGACATCCACCCACACGCCCTGAACCCTTTGGCCCGGCACAGCATTCGTCCTATCCGGGAGATCGAACGGCATGGAGAAATTGCGCTTGATCGGTTGATCGAGCGGAATCAATGGGTCGGGATACCAACCGACGCCCAGGCAATCGAACCCGACCGGTGAAGCATCCCCATAAGACGGCTTTTTGACCTCGATATACCTTTCTTTGAACAGTCGAATATTCCTCTGAGCCGGAAGGATTCCAGGGCCTCCCAGATCGGAGATGGCAACGCTCACATCTTTGAGCGGTGTTTGAGAGTCAATCTGAAGCTGGAATGCGACAACCTCGTTTCTCGCCCCCGCCAGGCTGATTCGCCGCGACGCTCCATCGAAAATCCAATTCTTATCCCGGTATCCAGACTTGATCCGCAACTCCGACGGGTAGATCTCACTGTCTTCAAAAGCCTTGCCCGTTTGCGGGTCGATCCTTGCGCCACCGTCAACTGCCCAAACGTGCATGGCTGCGGAGCTTGAGCCGTTGACAATGAGAAGCGTTGCGAAAATCGCCGACAAAAAAGTGCGGATAGCCATCGTTCGATTCCTCATGTGGGACGCCTACGGAAAGCAGACAATCAGGGTGTCAAAGACTGCCTGACCATGGGCTGATAATTCAGATTGTCTCGGCTGGGAAAGCCTCCTCGCGACTCACCTACGGCCTCTCAGCGAACACAACCAGCCAGCCATCGCTTTTGCCCCCGGCAGGTTCAGCTTGAAATGGATTAACGGTCTTCAGGTTTCCCTTACCGTCACCCACCACCACGATCGCTTTTTTGCCGAGCGCGATACCAGCCGTAATCCCCGAACAGAGTTTCGTCGCATAGACCCGCTTGAAGTCCCGATCAAACACGCAGAAAAATGCCCCTCCTCCTTCAAAATCCCCGCCGAACGCGCCGTCTGAAATAGGTGGATAGGAGGCTGACGCACCTCCCACGTAGACACGCCCGGATTCATCAGCCGCGAGAGCGCGAGGCCGAATCGTGTTGCCCCTCCCGCTTGAAAGGCGAGCCAGCAGCATCGTACCTGCTTCAGTCTTGCCGGTCCTCGGGTCCAGCCGACCAACGAACGTGATGTGGTTTGCGCGGGTGTTGTACGGGACCTGGTACTTGTCGCCCTTTGCCAAAGGAAGGTTGGCTTTGAGATCCTGCGACTTACGGGACCACATCGTATTCCCGCCCGCGGACTCGCCAGCGAGATACAGCTTGCCGTCCGCGCCCATGGCGAGGCGGTATCCCCGCGTGTCGGCCATCAGACGCAGGTCCGCCACCTCCTGCCCCTTCCAGTCGTACGCCGTCCAGACCTTCTTCCCCTCGTAATCGTAGGCGTACACGAAAGCGACCTGCACCGGGTAGTTCTTTTGCCCCGGCGGCGTCCCACGACGGTTGTGGAACCCGGTAGCGAAGATCAGCTCGTTGTTCACATCGCAGGCAATGTCATTGACATGATCGGCGTCAACCAGCCAGCTCTTCGCCAGGCGGCCATCGGACTCAACCAACATCACGGTTTTCCTTGCCAGAATCGCGGCGCACCCTTCCGGACCGGCGGCAATGCGCGCGCCTTCACCACCGACGTTACTCTGCCAGAACCGCCTTCCCGTTGGGCCGTTCAATTTCGCGCTCCCGGCACTGCAGGTAATGTAGACGTTGTCTTCAGCGTCTACGTCCATGTCCTCGATGGAGCCATTGAGACGCGTCACTGACAGCACCTTCTTCGCATCCGCGCTCAGACGCAGGAGAATCCCATCGCCGCGCCCATCTTGCCTGGGTATCCGGTCCGAGGGCTTCAATTCACCGTCGGGCATCGTCCCAGCAACCACGATCGTGCCGTCACCGAGCACCGCCGCGCCCGTCATTTTGTCCTCTCCCGCTCCGCCCAGATAGCTCGATAGGACCACCTGCCCTAATGCGCTGCCAGTCAAGACAAAACAGATCACGAAACCACATCTACACAACCGTTTCATCGTACTTTCTCCCTTATCCGTTTTTGCTTTGCTATTCTGGCCTTACTGCTCTTTCCACCCGAACACAAGACTGTTTACAGAGGCCTCCTGCTATTCCCGACCATGATTAACACTCAGCGGTGGGACCCGTGTTCACAAGCTTATGACCCCGCGTGCGGACTATTGTTCCGCATGCCGCGTGACTTTACCTTTCACGAGCTTCCCGATCCACTTGACGTGCCAGTCCGCGAAGAGAATGTTGTATCCCCCACCGTGGGGCCCGGAGAAATCCGGTCCGCCGGTGAAGCAGTGCCAGAGACCGCCTGGCCCATAGCCATCGAATCCGCTGTTCCCATACTCGTCACTTGGATCTGCGTTATGGGTGCGGTCGTACCACTTGTTGACATCATAAAGAACGACAACCTTTTGGGGGAATTTGAGTCTGTTCATGTCAAACTTCCCCGCCGTCGAATCTATCCACAGCCGTGAGTTGATCATGTAGGAAGTGAGCCGCTTGCCACCGTTGAAGGACCTCCTCATGCTTGGGCACCTGAACACCTCCGTCCTATCTGACTCGGCGCTTTTCGGGTAGGACGGTCCTCGCCCGTTTGCATTCGCGTCCACATAGGGAAAGAGCTTGTCCATCCAGCCCCTTCCCTTCCCCCAGCCAAAGGGAATGACTCCCCCGTACTGCGGAACGTAACCGCCATACTCGCTCAAGTATTGGGCGAACGCCCTGCCGAGCTGATTCAGGTGGCCAGTACATACAGCTCGCCTCGCGGCCTCCTTCGCTCTTTGAAGAGCAGGCAGGAGAAGAGCAGCCAGAATCGCAATGATGGCGATGACGACGAGCAGCTCAATGAGCGTGAATCCCTCACATTTTCTCATTGGAAAAAGTCCACCTATCCGAACAAACCCTTCTGGAATGGAGAATCCACGATACGCCTATTGCTCCGCATGTCGCGTCATCCTGCCTTTAACCCACTTGCCATGCCACCGCACATGCCAGTCCGCAAACAGAATATTGTAACCACCCCCATGAGGACCCGGAAAAGGAGGACTACCGGAGTGCGACCTCCACAACCCGCCGCTCCCCCACTGATCTCCACCGTTGTTATTTCCCCACTGATCGGTCATGTCCCCGTTATGGGCGGCCCCCGTCTTCGCGTTCCGGTCGTACAACACGATGACCTTTTGAGGGTACTTCAATCTCCCCATGTGGAAACGGCCCGTTGACGAGTCAATGTAGAGCCGCGCATTCAATATATAGCTCGACAGGTACTTCCGGCCTTCTAAAGCCGAGCGGCGAATGCTGGGGCAGCGGAACACCTCCGTCGCCTCCGAGTCTGCGTTCTTTGGGTAACTCGGTCCCCTCCCGCTCGCCTGCGAATAGACGTAAGGGAAGAGCTTATCCATCCACCCTGGCCCCTTTCCCCACTCGAACGGGACAATGAGCACATAGGCGGGCACGTATTCATTGTATTCGTCAATATAAGCGGCAAATGCTTTCCCCAATTGGCTCAGGTGAGCCGTGCACACCGCTCGCCGCGCCGCTTCTTTCGCCTTTTGAAGGGCAGGCAACAGAAGCGCGGCAAGAATAGCGATGATCGCGATGACCACGAGCAACTCAACAAGCGTGAATCCTCTGCATCGTCTCACGGAACAAACCCACCAGCATGAGTGTCGTCCTGTCAAAAGGCAAAACCTATGGCACACCTATTGCTCCGCATGCCGAGTGATCTTCCCCTTCACCAGCTTGCCGAACCACTTGACGTGACCGTCTGCGAAGAGAATGTCGTATCCTCCTCCATGGGGACCAGAGAAATCCGGCCCACCCGTGTAAGAGTACCAGAGGGCGCCCTGACCATATCCATCGAAACCCGAGTTCCCAAAGCCATCCGTCGGGTCCGCGTTATGCGTGCGATCATACCACTTGTTGATGTCGTACAGAACCACGACCTTCTGCGGATACTTCAGTCTGTTGAAGTCATATCTGCCCGTGCTGGAATCCCCCCAGAGCCGCCCGTTCATGATGTATGAAGAAAACCGCTTGCCACCCATTGCCGACCTTCTCATGCTCGGGCACCTGAACACCTCCGTCCTTTCGGAGCTGGCGTTTTCGGGATAGGAGGGTCCCCTCCCAGTGGGGTTCGGATCCAAGTAGGGGAATAGCTTATCCGTCCAGCCTTCTCCTTTCCCCCAAACGAATGGGATGACGCCTCGCTCTTGGGGGACGTAGCCGTTGTACTCGTTGACGTATTGAGCGAAGGCGCGCCCAAGTTGGCTGATATGGCCTGTGCACACTGCTCTCCTCGCCGCCTCCTTGGCTCTCTGAAGGGCAGGCAAAAGAAGGGCAGCAAGGATCGCAACGATAGCGATGACAACCAGCAACTCGATCAGTGTGAAGCCCTCTCCCTTCCTCACCACAGAATCTCCACTGCCTTTTGGAAGACTTTGCCGAAGCGCAAGACGCACGCCATTCCTATTGTTCAGCATGCCGAGTGATCTTGCCCTTCACTCGCTTTCCAAACCATTTGACGTGATAGTCCGCAAAAAGGATATTGAACCCTCCCGAATGAGGACCGGAAAAATCGGGTCCACCGGTGAAGTAGTACCACAGCCCGCCCGGCCCGTACCCGTCAAAACCGCTGTTGTTTCCCCACTCGTCGCTCCCGTCCGCTTTGGTTGGCGCAGCCACCCATTTATGTTTATCGTACAACATGATGACCTTGCCGGGACGCTTCAGCCTTCCCATGTCGAAACGATGCCCCGAATGCGAATCAATCCACAACCGCGAATTGATCCAGTAGTTGGAGAAGATCTCTCTGCCGTCGGCGCTTCTTCTCAGGCTCGGACACCGGAACACCTCCGTCCTCTCCGAATGCGCGCACTCAGGGTAGGAAGGACCGACCCCATCGGCGCACGGGTCAAGGTAGGGAAAAAGCTTATCTTCCCAGCTCGTCCCCTTCCCCCATCCGAAATCCGGGGACCCAACGAAACGTGGCGTGTAACCGCCATACTCGTTCAGGTATTGAGCGAAGGCCCTGCCGAGCTGATTCAGATTCCCCACGCACATCGTACGGCGGGCTGCTTCCTTGGCGCGCTGAATCGCGGGTAACAGCAGGGCTGCCAGAATGGCGAGAATGGCGATGACCACAAGCAATTCAATGAGCGTGAATCCGTTTTTCGTTCCCATTGGGACGACCTCAGCTTCCCTGCGCGTGGACACGCCGAAGTCTGGGTGACGACCAGTGCCGTCGCTGGCGTGGCGAACTCCTCTCGGAGTAGAAAAGCATTTTTTCTTGGAGAAATCAACCACGATCTTCCGGATGGATAGCGCTGGCTATAAACCAGTGTTACGGGGAGTGTTCCACCGCCTTGTGATCACACCAAAGGAGTTGCACCTTTACGCACCCTCCAAAGCGAGGCGGTTCTTGCCCAATGCGCAATGTATACGTCCGTCGGGCCGTGGCAACCAATGACAATCCTCAACAAGATTCCGGGATTGCCTCTTGAAACAAACGAGACAGAGGTACAAAATAGGCAACCGTCTGTTCTGCTATAATGTGAGACGGCAGCACCAAACGGTGAACCGTTCAAAACACAGGAGGAGGGCACAGTATGCTTGCGGATAAACAAATTACACGTCGTGATTTCCTGAAAGGGGCGGCAGCAGCCGTCGCCGGACCTTACGTCGTGGCGGCTTCCTCTCTCGGCGCAGGTGCCCAACCCGCGCCAAGCGAACGCATCGTGATGGGGTGTATCGGCGTAGGGGGCCAGGGCACAGGAGTCATGCGAGGCTTTCTGGGGAACTCCGATGTCCAGGTGGTCGCCATCTGCGACGTGTTCGAGAACAAACGCGAATCGGTCAAGAGGGCGTTGGAGCGACACTACGCCGCACAGCTTCGGAAAGGCACGTATAAAGGATGCGCCACTTACAACGATTTCCGCGAGTTGTTGGCCCGGGAGGACATTGACGCGGTCCTGATCGCAACCCCGGACCACTGGCACGTTCTCCAGGGCATCGCCGCGGCAAGAGCTGGCAAGGACATGTACATTGAGAAGCCCCTGAGCCTGAACATCGCTGAGGGCCGGGCACTGCACGATGCTGTAAGACGCTACGGTCGCGTCTTTCAGTTTGGCACACAGCAGCGGTCGGACCATGAGTTCCGTTTTGCATGCGAGCTGGTTCGCAACGGGCGCATCGGCAAGCTGCACACGATCAAGGTTGGGTCACCCGCCAGCGGCGAACGTGCCATCGAGCCCCCCATGCCCGTGCCGAAGGGACTCGATTATGATATGTGGCTCGGGCCTGCCCCCTGGGCGCCATACACCGAGAACCGCTGCCGAACACACCTCTGGTATTTCATGTCCGACTACACCATGGGATTCATTTCCGGCTGGGGAGTCCACCACGTGGACATCGCCCAATGGGGCAACGATGCGGATATGACCACTCCGATCGAGTTCGAGGGCGAAGGCGTGTTCCCGAAGGACGGGCCCTGCGACACCGCTACCGCATGGGAAGTCGAGTGCAAATATGCCAACGGTGTCAAAATGATCTTCGCAGACAACAGGAAACTCGACCAGGGTGTCCGATTTGAAGGAACGGAGGGCTGGGTCTTCGTTAGGCGTGGCGCCATTGACGCAAATCCCAAATCGCTGTTGAAGGAAGTCATCGGCCCAAACGAAGTGCATCTCGGCGAAAACACAAACCACTGCCGCAATTTCCTCGATTGCGTGAAGAGTCGTAAGGACCCGGTTTCGCCCATCCACGCCGCCCATCACTCAAACTCAATTTGCCAGCTAAGCGACATCGCCATACGCACCAAACGAAAGTTGAGATGGGACCCCGACCGGGAACGCTTCATCAACGATCCCCACGCAAACCGATCCCTGGCACGGGCCATGCGCAGCCCCTGGCGCCTGTAAGGTTGAAAAGACATGGCACAAATAGCCATGCACAAACTCTGCGCCGCCTTACCAGCTTTGCTGCCGGAGACACGGAACGCAACCGAAAAGGAGATGAAAATGGACCTCGATCATGTTTTGAAGGAAATCGCAACCTACGAGTTTGGCCAGAGCCGCAAGAGCCTTATCGGAGTCGCCGATCATGTCCGGGACTCACACGGCGATCCCGGGGTGCGAAAGAAACTCAGGAAACAGCTCACAGCGCTCCTCAGCTCAGATGCGACAACGGACTCCAAGAAGTTCGTGTGCGAGCAGCTAAGCATCATTGGCACAACGGAGGAGGCGCCGGCCCTGGCCAAACTGTTACCCGATGAGGAACTGTCGCATATGGCGCGAATCGCCCTGGAACGGATTCCGGGCTCTGCGGCGAACGGAGCCCTTCTCGATGCTCTTGGCAAGACAAAAGGAAAGATTCTCATCGGCGTCATCAACTCACTCGGCGAACGCCGCAATGGCAAATCCGTGAGCGCCTTGGTCAACTTTATCACCAAACGGGACGAGACGCTCGCCAGTGCCGCCGCTGCTGCTCTGGGCAAGATCGGCGGGCCGGAAGCCGTGAAGGCATTGGCCAGGGCAAAGCAAATCGCTTCTGCCACGGTGCGCCCCATCGTGGTTGATGCCCTGCTGAAGTGCGCAGAGCAACTTCTTGCGGACGGCAAAAAGGACCAAGCGGCGAAGATATACCGAGAACTCGCGGTTCCGGCTGAGACAGAACTGGTTCGCGAAGCGGCTTTTCGCGGGCTGAAAGCCGCCGGGCAAAAATAGGTAGTTCCAGTACTCACACATAAAGGATAGAAAAGGCAGGCTTGCTCCTACCGGCACGAGCCGCGGCAGCCCAAGACACAGCAAAGAAAGACCAGGAACCCCTCGGGGCAAATGCTCGCTGTCGTTTGCGCAGTGACTACGCCTTACCGCGGAACAAGCCGGGGCAACTGTATCTGGGTCGGTGCGGTTGCGTTTGAGTGGCGGGTCGCTTCCAGAGATCGTATCGCTGGCATTCTTGCCCGTAAGTCGGGAAGCGAGACGCTCCCCGGACAGCCGCCAGGATGGCGGCGTTACTCTTCGTCCCGCGTTGATGCCTATCTCCGCTGACCAGTAATCGCTCAGCTTGTAATGAACCTTCGGCCGCGAGTACGCATCCTCGTCTGAGGGTCAGTAGTACATGAACAATGAAATCTTCGCACACTAAGTTTTCTCCCCGGGCGAAGCCGATCCCTCTGCCCCGGGCATGCAGGGGCACCCCCATCACGCTACGGGGTGAGCTTCAGTCCCCTCAACCCCCTTGACACGTGGGTCTCCAATTCCGTACCGCCGTCTTTGCGCCTCGCAATAATCGCTTCCGTGCCCGGCAGGGATTCAACGAGCTTGAGTCCTTCTTCAACTCCCATAATCGAGATAGCAGTGGCCAGAGCGTCCGCTTGCAGACAGCTCTTGGCGATCACCGTCACGCTGGCAACGTCGTTGGTGATCGGCTTCCCTGTCCGAGGATCAATTAGATGGGAATACCTCTTTCCATCGAGGATGAAGAAGCTCATATAATCGCCCGAGGTGGCCACGGCTCTGTTCGATAGGTCGAGAATCGTAAGATAGCCACGCTTGGCAGGGTGCAACACGCCGATTCGCCACGGCTTGCCTTTCTTGTTCTTGCCCAGAGCGCGAGTTTCGCCACCGATCTCCACCAAAGCGTCGGTCAAACCCTGCCTCTTCAGAACATCCATCGCCCTGTCCACAGCATATCCCTTGGCAATCCCCCCCAGGTCCACCTTCACCTCCGGATCGCTCTTTTGCACCGCAGAGTTAGTTTGATCCAAAGAAACCTTCTTGTAGCCTACGTGCGATAGTGTCTCTTTAATCTCCTCTTCCGACGGTACATCCAGGTCCCTGACAGGCCAGAACCCCCAAAGCTCGCTTAAAGGCATCACCGTGGCATCGAAAGCTCCCTCAGTCAACCGGCTGAATTTCTGCGATTCCTCAAGCACCGTGAAAGTCAACCGGTCAACCCGCACCCACACGTTTTCCTCGGCTTCGTTCAAACGAGAGATGTCGCTATCCGGCTTATAGTTGCTCATCAACGCATCTATCTCGTGAATCTCGGCGAAGGCAGCCTTAACGGCGGACTGCATTTCTTTCTCGGACAAGTGACCGGACACAGCGGTGATACGTGCAATAATCGGCCCCATGACCGTCTGCTCTTCCTTGTATACTGTCCCTCGCCCGAGACAGGATAGAGCAGCACCTATCAGCAAACAGTCCCGGAAAAACAGCTTCATCTCTTCCACTCCTTTCAGAAACCGGGCGGAATCACCAACTCTTCGCGACGCTCAGGAATGGTGGACACTGTCCTCCTGAGGCCAGAACTCAAAATCATCCGCGCCGCCTCCTTCCCCCAGGCCAACGTAATCCAATTCCAGCCGGCTGGAGCAGTCCTCGTACTCGGAGCACCTTGGACAACAACACTCGGCCCCACCAAGACAGCCCTCGCAATATTCGACTTCTGGACAAAGTTCACAGCACATTGAACTCAGTCTCCTTCTTCAAAAGCATAACTTATACTGACCGTTTAACAACAAAGGGGTTGCTCTACAGAAAAGCCAGAGCCACCCGGGGAAGTCGAGAAACCACCGTCTTTCGGAAGGTGTATACTTCCCGTCCTCGCATGAGCACCCCCAACTCTTTACCCCTCGGGACAATTGACGGAGAGTCTATAGGGAAAAGCGTCCGATGTGTCAAGAAAAAAGGAGGGGCATCGCAAGCGGTAAGAAACTTTCCCTAATCGTCCCGCAACCCTACGAGAATCTTCCTCGGCTTGCTCCCATCCGGTGGTCCCACAATCCCCCTCTGCTCCATCATGTCAATGATCCGCCCGGCCCTCGCATACCCGATCTTCATCTTCCGCTGAAGATTGGAGGCCGACGCCTGACCCGTCCGCAGGACAATCTCCATTGCCTGGTCGAACAGTTCATCCGCGATCATCTCCTCTTCCTCATCCTCGACGTATGACTTCTTATCCTTTGCCAGCACGCATTCCTCGTAGGCCGGGGCCGCCTGATCCTTAACAAACTGAACCACCCGTTGGATCTCCGCGTCGTCCACGTACGTCCCCTGAGCACGAATCAGTTTCGATGTCCCGGGTGGCATGAACAACAGGTCGCCGTTGCCCACAAGCGTCTCCGCACCGTTCGCGTCAATCACCGTTCGAGAGTCCACCTTCGACGCCACCTGGAAGGAAAGCCTCGCCGGGAAATTCGCCTTGATCAGTCCCGTGATCACGTTCACTGAAGGACGTTGCGTCGCAATAATCAAATGGATTCCTACGGACCTCGACAACTGTGCCAAACGCGTGATCGCCATCTCCACGTCCACCGGTGAGATCATCATCAGGTCAGCCAATTCGTCAATGACCGTGATGATATAGGGCAACCTGTCCGGTAGCTCTTGTTCCCCATTCCTCCTCCTGCGGTCTATGGGCCTTGCGTTAAAAGCAGCGATGTTCCTCACCCCCGCTTTTGAGAGATAATCGTACCTTCTCTCCATCTCCGCCACCAGCCAGTTCAATGCCTGTGCCACTTTCTTTGCATCCGTCACCACAGGCACCAGCAAATGCGGCAGACTGTTATAGCAGCCCAACTCGATCTTCTTCGGATCAACAATCAACAGTTTCAGCTCATCAGGACGCGCCGTGTACAACAAAGTAATAAGGATTGCGTTGATGCATACGCTCTTGCCCGATCCAGTCGCTCCCGCAATCAACAGGTGCGGCATCTCCGTAATATCCGCCACCACCACATTCCCCGCTACCGATTTGCCTATCCCCACCGGAAGAATCGCCTTTGAATTCCGGATTTCCTGAGACGAAAGAACCTCTCGGATGGATACCAGCGTTGCTTTTGAGTTCGGTATTTCCACCCCGATCGCCCCTTTCCCGGGAATCGGCCGAGTGACCCGTATTCCCGCCACCCTCATGGCCAGAGCGATGTCATCCGCAAGACTTGCAATCCGCGTGATCTTTACCCCCGGAGCAGGATGAACCTCATAGCGAGTTATGACAGGACCTCGTTGTATTTCCCCAACCCCAGCCTTAATCCCGAAATCCTGGAATGTTTTCTCCAGAATCTCCGCATTCTTCTTCAAATCATCCTGAAAGGCCCGTCTTGAAATCGAGGGAGGCAAATTCAACAATTCTATCGGTGGTAAGCGATATTCATCCTTCTTAGCCTCCTCCGCCTTCTTTACCTTCGCCCCTCTTGGTGGGGAAACTGGTGCTGCGGCAGTCGCCCTCTTCCTTGACATGCCCTTTCTTCCTGGTCTCGCCGGTTTCCGCGTTTCCCTCTCCGACACCTGGCGTCTGTGGAACATCACAAGCAGTCGTCTCATAGCTCGCCCGATACCCCTTGCACTTCGCAGCAACAACCTCGCGGAGAGCTGCCCCATCTTGCCACCAGCTCGACCCATCAGTTTCGCATAAGGGTAGACCTCCACCCGTGTGAGTAGCACTGAACAAACAAGAAATCCCACCACGGCTGCCACAGCCGCGCCTACCGGGCCCAGGTAAGCCTGCAACACGCCTTTTCCCAACCTTTCGCCCAAGGCCCCGCCGTAAGCCATCCCTCTCAAAGAGGGCAAGTATTCATCCAAATCCAAACTCTGCTGCAACTCCGCCATGCAGGACACAGACAGAATCAGTATTACTACATACCCTACCCTAACAAACATCATGGTTGGCGGCTTTCGCACGACGAATGCCACCCCTGCCCCCAATAGGAACACGGGGAGCACAAATGCGCCCACCCCGAAAACCAAATACAGGGAGTAGGCCGTAACCGTCCCTACTACACCCGTGTATCCCCCATCCACTGCTTCAAACTCTGTCGTGAGGAGCGGATTCCTTCCGGGATCGTAGTCCACCAGACTCAGCCCAATAAAAACGGCCGCCCCGAAGAGAACAAGCCCCCACATCTCCGCGTATTTGTGCTTGATCGCTGGCTTGTTCTTTTTTGTCCTCAGCACGACTTCTCTTCCTTCTACTTATCACTCCGTCGAATAGACCGTAGTCCTTTCAACCTACCCCGTTGGGACCGCCCCCGCCTCATGCCGCCAACTTGTACACTATGATTGCCGCTCCCACGAAAAGGCAGTACCAGGCAAAAACCCATAGCTTCCCTTTCTCCACAGCTTTCAAGAACAGCCGCAGCGCCGCGTATCCAACCACCGCCGCCACTACAAGCCCCGTAAGAATCATCGCCACAACTTCCCCAGACCCCAAAGTGGAGCGACATTTCATCACCTCAGCCAGCGACGCACCGATCATCACAGGAATCGCAAGAAGAAACGAAAAGCGCACCGCCACGCTTTGCTCCCACCCCATCACCAGGCCCGAGCAAACCGTGCTGCCCGACCTGGAAATCCCCGGAAGAATCGCCAGGCTCTGCGCCACTCCTACGATTAGCGCACCTTTCGTGCCGACCCTGGTTTCCTTCGTTCTTCGCCGGGCTGAAGCACTCCCGGCCATCAATATCAAACTGTTCCCTACCAGCAATCCTCCCACCGCCAGTGTGCTATCGAAGACCTTCTCGATGTGCGAGCGAAGCAATAAGGCTACGATCGCTGCCGGCGCCGACGCCAACATCAGATACGGAATCCATCTCCTATTTGATGAAAACAGAGCAATCACATGCTTTCCAAAAACTAAGAAAATCGCAATGAGCGTTCCCACGTGCAAAAACACGTCGAAAAGAATCCTATTCTCCTTAATCCCCAGGAAATCCTGCATGATCGTGAGATGCCCTGAACTGCTCACCGGAAGAAACTCCGTCGCCCCTTGCACCACGCCCAGAATGACCATCTTCAGAATCGAATGCACATCACCTCTTTCACGCTTTCTCACCCCGGCGAGCTTTCCCATCCATATCAATGCCCAACTGCTTGATCTTGTAACCCAGAATTCTCCTTGTCGTTCCCAGAAGCCGTGATGCCTCCGACTGAACCCCGCCCGAAACACGCAACGCCTCCTCAATCATCTGCCTCTCGAAATCCTCTATCGCCTCCTTCAAGGAGACTTTTCCCACAAAAGACCGCGGGTCCGTGGCCCCGTTGCCTCTCCCACTGGGCACGATGTCATAACATAAATGCTCTTTCGTGATCAGAGACACGCCTCGGTTCAACACCACAACCCTTTCGATCACGTTCTTCAGCTCCCTCACATTCCCCGGCCAATCGTATGCCTCCAGCGCCTCAAGGGCATCCTCCGAAAACTTCGGTCTTTTCGGATTCAATTCCCCCGCGAAAATCGAAAGGAAGTACTGTCCCAGTTCCCGTATGTCACCCTTTCTTTCCGTCAGCGGAGGCAGGTAAATCGGAACTACATTGATCCGGTAATAAAGATCCTCCCTGAAATTCCCTTTCTGAATCTCCTCCTTCAAATCCCGATTCGTTGCGGAGATGATTCGGACATCCACCGACATAGACTTTGTCCCCCCGACTTTGCAGAACTCTCCCTCTTGGAGCACCCTCAGCACCTTCGCCTGCACTCGTGGGCTCATCTCCCCGATCTCATCCAAAAACAGCGTCCCCTTATCCGCCAGTTCAAATTTTCCCTGCCGATCGAAAATTGCGTTGGTGAACGCACCTTTCACGTGTCCGAACAACTCGCTTTCTAAAAGTGACTCCGGTATCGTCGCGCAGTGCAGCGCTATACAAGAATTGTCATGTCTTGAGCTCTGAAGATGCAGCCGTCTCGCTACCAGCTCCTTGCCCGTTCCGCTGTCCCCGGTGATCAGAACGGACGCCCGCGAATCCGCAACTTGCTCAATCTTCTGAATCACGCTCAACATTGCTGAAGACGAACCTATGATTCTGTCCGAATCGCGGGTGACGTTCACCTGGCTTCGCAGGTAGCTGACTTCCGCTTCAAGCTTCTTGCTTCGATTAGCCTGGTCAACTATCATTCGCAGCTCACTGACGTCGAAAGGCTTGACGATATAGTTGTACGCCCCCAGCTTCATCGCATCTATCGCCTTTTGGACGGACGTCGTTGCCGAGATCATAATCGTCTCAACGTCTTTGTGTTCTCCTGTTATCGTCTTCAGGACCTCCAATCCGCCCAATCCCGGCATGAGGATATCCAGCAACACCACGTCCACATGTCGGCTCTGCAACACATCCAGGGCTTCTGCCCCACTCCCAGCGAGCACAATCTCGTAACGGTCCCGCAGGGCGATTCTCAGGGATTCACGCGCTCCTTCATCGTCGTCCACAATCAAGACGCACTCCATATCTTCCTCCTCCTTCTCTTACGTCAGGCCGATCAGGCCAACTTTCTCCGTATCCCATAGCCATTCCGGCACGATCCCCCGACGGCAACAGATCGAGCACCTCCTACTGCGAGTTCCGGCCCCGGGGCAGAATGATCCTAACCGTTGTGCCTTTCCCTTCTTCACTTTCGATCTCCATCCTGCCGCGATGTCTGCTCACAATTCTTCGAACGATAGCTAAGCCCAGCCCTATCTTTTGCTCCTTTGTCGTGAAGAATGGTTCTCCTATCTTAGTCATTGCCTCGCCGGGCATACCCTTGCCGTTATCGCAAAATTCCGCCTGTATAAACATTTCGTCATCAAGAACTGCCCCGTCCCCACCGTCTATTCCCGAGTTGTCGAAGACAAGTTCTCCATGTTTCGCCTGCCGGACCTCCCCTGCCGACACCTCCTTTACGGACACCGTAATCGTTCCATCCGGCGGAGTCGACTCAACGCTGTTCTTGAGCACGTTGAGGAACGCCGAGCGAATCAATTGCCCGTCTCCCAGCACCCTCGGCGGCTTGTCCGTGCCCGGAGCGGTCACCCGAAGATTCCTCTTCTCCATGCTCTTTCGCAACGACGCCAGCGCGTTCTCGATCACCGCCGTGATATTCGTGGAGGACACATCCAGCGGTCCCGCCGCCCCATAAGCAGTCAGTCCGTCCGCAAGGGCGTTGATCCGGTCCACCGCCTTCCCCACAATGTCCGAGAACTTCTCCCGAAACTCCGTATCGTCAAACTTCTCCGGCAGAAGCTGCGAGAACGTCTTTATCGAGGACAGGGGGTTTTTGATCCTGTCTGCGATCTGCCCGCAAAAATCCGCGAACGTTTCCGCCTCGGACACACTCTCTTTTCTGGTGTCCGGTCTTGTCTCTTCATCAAGAGGGGTGAAGAACAGTATGGCTCCCACAGGACGGGACCCGTCATCAAGCAGGCAACACGTGCTCACCGAAAAAGCCCGTCCCGTCGCCCCGTCCCGGTATGGCCGGTTCACAAAAACCTGATCATCCTTCAGAGTCCTGAAGACCATATCGGCCAGGACAGAACCCAGTTTTTGAACACTTTTCCCGACAAGCTCACTGTCGCTCAACTCCAACGCGTTTCTCGCAAAGGAATTCAAGCTCAGAATTCTCCCCTCTTCATCCACAGCCACAATCCCACAGGCCATACTGCCAAGAATAGCCTCTGCCCTCACCTTTTGAGTTGAGATCTCTCTGTGCAAAAGAGCGGTGCTTATCGCCCCAGACGCACAGTCTCCGATGACGGCCAGCAGCTCCAGGTCTTCTTCCTCGTACTTCTTTCCCGCCATTTTCCTGCCCAGACTCAGGAAACCGATCAGATCTCCTCTATCCAACAAAGGCAATATCAGATCCGCCCTGAGAGCCTCCATATCTGTGCCCACTTCCGCCGCCACGTCGTGGGGGAGCGTCTCTCTAAGCCTGTCCCGTGTGAGAAGCTGCTGGCGGTCTATCAACCATCTCACAATCCCGTGCTTCCCGCTGAACGAACATACCACAGCCAATCCCTCGTCCACCCCTTGCCATGCCCCTGTCACGTACCTCCCCTTGTCCGAATCCCAGATGAATACAGCAACGTTGTTCGAGCCAAAAAGCTCGCGGACTGAATCGGCAAACATCTCCAGGAGCTTGTTCAGATCCATGATCGGCCTTAGCGACCTCAAGAGCTTCCGAATCATCCCCTTGCCCAGAAATGCCGGTGACCCCCGCCTGTATCCAGGCGGAGCTGAATCGCCATATCGGCGTGAGTTTCGCTCCTCAGCCCCTTCCGCAACTGACAGCAGATAGTCAATTTTCCTCGTCAGCCTTCTTTTCTCAGTTGCCTTCTCGACGAAAAGGCGGACTACCTCTTTATCCAGAGGCTTCCCGATACATGCATAGGCGCCTACTTCGGTCGAGATTACCCCCTTCTTCCCCTCTTGCTGTGGCGAAAGATAGATCAAAACGGTCTCCGGAAACAGGCTCGCAATCTCTCCCATGGCGGCTCTTCCTTCACAGTCCTCCAGCCGCGTGTCAACAAACACAGCGTCTGTGGGCCTTTTCGCCAGCGCCGCAAAGACATCAGAGAGACGCTTCGCAAAATAGAGGTCGTATCCCTCACCAAGAATTTCCCGGAGTGAGTTGAACACCTCTCTGCTCCGGGAAGCAACCACGATAGTATTCATCCTATCCTCACCAGTCATTGGCAGCCGGGAAAGTTAATATGAAAGTCGCGCCATGGCCTTCTTCGCTTTCCGCATCCAGCGTTCCGCCGTGCTCCTGCACAATCACGTGCGAGATTGCCAGGCCCAGTCCCGTCCCTTCGGGCTTCGTCGTAAAGAATGGATCGAACAGATGCTTAAGATCCTCTTCTGAGATTCCCCCGCCTGTATCCAAAATCTTAATCTGGAACTTCTTCACTTTGCCGTTCTCTTCGACACTCACGTAACCGGCTTCTCGCCATCCTTCCGGACGCGGACGCCGACCGTCACCATCCTTCGCCCTCTCCCATACGTATCCCGTCGTCACCTCCACCCTTCCCTCAGTTCCCACGGCTTGAACCGCGTTCAGCAACAGATTCAGAAGCACCTGCTTGATTTGCTGCCTGTCTATCGTAATGATAGCCTTCTCTTCCGAGTAGCCCTTTTGCAGCTCAATCGCACTCTTCCTGAAGTCTTCCTCAAGCAGAAGCAGCACCTCGTCCATTAGCTCGTGCATGTCACACGGCGCCAAAAGAGGCTGCATCGGCCTCGCAAAATTCAATAGCTTCTCAATAATCTGGTTAATCCGTTCAACTTCCTTCAGAACCAGGACCGAAAACCGGCTGCGGAACTCCGGGTCATCGAACATCTCCGGCAAAAGTTGCGAGAAGGTCTTGAGGGGAACCAACGGGTTCTTTATCTCATGTGCCATTCCTGCGGCGAACGTCCCCACCACAGCAAGCCTGTCCGCCCTTCGTATTCTTTCCTGCAAGAGCTTCACCTCCGACAGGTCATCGAAAACCAGAAGCACTTCATGCCCATTTTTCGCCCCGGCCATCGTCGTCGCTACTACTCCCAGAGGTACGCTTCCCCTTCCGCCCGCTTCCACTCGCGTCTCCCCCTCAAAATGCCCAAACCCATCCTGCAATCGCTGCACCGCCAGCCGCCCTAATTCTTTCCCCAGAATAGACACATCCCGCCATAGCAGATCCCTTCTTGAACGGTTCAAAATCTTCGCAGCGCTCTGATTCACAGACTTGATCCTGCTATTCCGGTCAACCGTGATCACACCGGATCGCAGGTGCTGCAAGATGTTATCCTGGTGGTCCTTCATCAGAAGGATCTCGTTAAACAAACGCGAGTTTTCCAGTGAGGGCGCCACCTGATTCCCCAACACCGTCAGAAGACTCACATCCTCGGCCGAATAGATGTCCCCCGACTTCTTCTCCCCCAGAGAGAGCAACCCAAGTAATTTGCCCTTCGAGATCAAAGGAATCACAATCGCCGACCGAAGCCGACCCAGCTCGTGGAGAAGCGGACTTGCTTCCTGCTCCGTCCGCGTTCTCCTGATCTCCTGCTCCACGATCACTTTCTTCGTGCCCCTAAGCTCCTCAAGCAACGCGTTTCCCGGCAAAACAACCCTATCAAGCACAACATGCGTGCCAGGGAAAAAGGCGTACTCCGTCCGATATTCCTCGAACCGCGCGTCGGCGACAAGGATTAGCCCATTTTCCGCCCTCATGATTTCAACGGTCTTGTCTACCACGCACTTCTCCAACTCTCTCAAATCGAGTATCCGACTGACTGTCTCGGCGGACTCCACCACAACCTTCCGGTACTCGTATCGCCCTTTGAAAATATACCGGTCAATGAGCGCCGACAGGTGGCTCCTAAGTGGCTCAAAACCCGCGGCCACTGCTCCCGCAGCCAGAAACAGCGATAATGTAGTCGAGAACCCCAGCGCGGATGAAAAGAGGATATGAAAACCAATCATCAGCGCCGCCACCGAGCAGATCAGGGAGGAATATATCAAGGAGTTCCTGAAAACAATCCCCAGGTCCATCAGCCGATGCCTCACCACAGCGTAGGTGATTATCAGAGCCGTGACGCTCCCAAAGAATGGCACCAGGGTTACGTAGTCAACATTGCCCAAGGAGGGTAGAATAATGTTCAATATCACGCCGGGGAACGCCAGAACCGCGAACGCCACAAACGTGTATCGAACCTGATTTCTTAGATGGCCCTTTGGCAGCAAATAATAGTTCCTCACAAGGTTACTGAACCCGGCCGCAAGCGCCCAGAGCAGGAGCAACCCCCACGGCACGGCGCCCCACCCAAGAACAGGCTTGAACTCTCCATCGGAGACCCGTATGCCCCTTTGGAACCATGGGCTCACCCCGATGAAAAAAGCGAGCCATCCCACTGCATAGCTCGCCACAAGCTTTCTCCTGACAAGCGCTCCCTTTCTGGGCCTGGGAAATACCTCCGTGAACGCCCACAACGCCCCGCAGGCGAGGGCGCCGACCGCAAAGGTGAGGCGGCCCAGCACCTCCACTATCTCCCTGCTTCCCGCCACTCTGACGGCATAAATGGTCAAATCGAGGGCGGCAACAGTGAACAGGAATACGCTGAAGGTGACGCGGATCGCATCTCTTCGCCCCCTGGCAAGGACAAACACGCCAAGCAAAAAAATGGTCGCGCTGGACAGCAAAAATAGTAAGCGTTCCCAGGGAACCACTTCGCTATGCCTCCAAGTGAATAGACCTCAAATGCTCCGACCCTATATCGCGCGTTCGGTGGCCGGGCCAATCAACCATGATCGCAATACCTTCCGATGACGAGGGACGAATAGGCGCCGCCCATTCCGTGGGAATTAATCAAGGCAGTGTCTACCCGATTGTAGCGGCAAATGTTTGCGACGTAGTCCAGGTCACACGCAGGATCCGGATATTCGTAATTTATGGTAGGCGGAACCTTGCCATCTCTGATTGCCAGCAAGGTGGCTATTGTTTGGAGCGCACCCGCAGCCGCTATGGGGTTTCCAATGCACGACTTAATCGAGCTTACGGGGATGCGATAAGACCAATCACCGAGGACAGCCTTGATCGCTTCAGTTTCGATCCGATCGCCTTGCGGATCGGAAGGAGCGTGCGCGGATATGTAATCAATGTCCTCCGCTGACATCTTAGCCTCATTCATCGCCAGAACCATAGATCTGGTAAAGGCTTGCCGGGACGCCGCTTCTGACGACGCCCGCCCGCTGTGGGCTTCTTCAGTTACGCTCGCAAAACCCAGAACCTCCCCGTAGATCCGCGCTCCCCTGGCAAGCGCGCTCTCCAGTGACTCCAGAATAAGTGTGCCCGCGCCTTCTGACACTACCCCCCCGTCTCTCTTCAGGTCAAACGGCCGGCTCGCCTTTTGGGGATCCGAGTTGCGTTTGCTCATCATACCCGAAGCGCAGAACACCGCGTAGGAAAACGGAGAAAGAGGCGCATCAGCACTCCCACAGACCACGGTCTTCGATTGGCCGCTTCTAATCTTCTCAGCCGCCAGACCAATCGCGTTCAATCCCGCCGTGCATCCGCTGGATATCACAATTGCCAAGTTCTTTGTGCCCACAACTTGCCTGATGGCAGTCGCTACCGAATAGGTGTCCTCAGCCGAAAGCTTGTGCGGTTCAATCTTCCGCACGCCTTCTTTTCGGAAAATCTCAACGTCTCCCGCTATCACATCAATCGGCGGACAGCCCATTCCGTAAATGACTGCCCTGTCTTCCCCGTTGAGCGGCGTCACCTCCAATTCGCTATCACGCAGCGCAAGACGGACAGAAGCCAGTGCAAGATGCACCGCTCTACCAGTGCGCTTCAGGGTACGATTGTCCACAAATTCCTCCGCCTTGAAATCAACTATTTCTCCGCCTATCTCGCAGGGATAATCCGAAACGTCGAATGAACGGATCTTTCTTATTCCCGATATGCCATTGAGCACCGAATTCCAAAAGGAATCCGTATCCGGCCCGTTCGGGGCGATGGCCCCCATACCGGTCACCACCACTCGCCTCATGTTTGAGCTCATCACTGGACTGGCCAAAGAATCTTCTCCCAGGGCAAAACTGGCGGCTACCGACCCCCTTTTCAATCTCCCTCGAGTCTTACTCTACGATAGCCGGAGTTATAGGGAAAAATCCGCTTACGTATCTGCCGCCTGAATGTCAAGCTGCCGAACAAGGTGTAAACACGACTGCTATTGCCCGAACGGATCAGCCGCCGCATAATGGGTCCCACTCTATAGAACTCCCTGTACGCTCTCCAGAACCCTTCTTGAAGTTGTTCCTTCGTCATCAGCTTCGGCTTGAACACCACATGAGCTACATCGTACAAAGACAGGTCGGTTTCCTCAACTCGGCCCTCCGCTGTCATCGTGGCGTGAAGCCGCGTCCCGGGAAATGGCACCAGAATGTTGAATAGAGCTCGGGGCACTTTACACGACTCGAGAAAAGATACCGATTGGGAGAACATCTCCTCGCTGTCATGATCAAATCCGAATATCATCGAGGCCATCCCAGTTACCTTATACTTCCTGAACAGCCCGAACATTTCTCTATAGGCACTTACGTCGTTGAACGTCTTTGACACCTCTTCCAGACTTCCTCGGTTGATGCTCTCCACCCCAATTAATGCGGAGACGCACCCCGCTTCCGCGAGCAGCTCAATCATTTCAGGCCTTCTGACAATCGTACTGGAAATCTGACACCAAAACTTAATATCCAGCTTTTTCAGCTCTACCATCAGCTCCCCAAACTTTGTAGGATTGAGCACCAGATTGTCATCGTACAGCCCAAAATACCTCGCTCCATATCTTCTCTTGTGAGATAGGATCTCCTTGACAACATTGCCGACGGGCCTGTACCGCGTTTTTCGACCGCCCGTGATATGAACACTGCAGAACCCACAGTTCATAGGACAACCCCTCCTTGTCAGGATGGGGAATATGTTCGTCCTGGACCGTGGTCCTCTGAGATACCTTTCAAGATTGAGCAACGAGTAATCGGGCTCGACGTATTCTTCCTCCTCCAGATCCAGAAAGCCATCCCTCTTATATTGCCGTTTGATCCCCGATCCGGACAGCAGATCGCTTAGCAGCTCTTCAAACAGCTCCTCCCCTTCTCCGAGGATCACAGAGTCGGCGATCGCCGCACCCTCTGAAGGAGCGCATGTAGCGTGTGTGCCTCCCAGCACAACGGGAATGCCTTTTTCTCTGAACCTTTTGCTGATGCACGCCACCCGAGGGAAGGTCGCAGAAAACAGCGTTGAGATGCCTACCAGATCGAAGTGTTCCTCGAAGGGAACATCTTCAATCCATTCGTCAACAATTTTGACCTCAACATCCCTCAACCTCTTGGCTCGGCTTGCCAAGAGAACCAAACCTGCAGGAGGGATAGTGCCGAAACGATAGCGTTCCCTGATACCCCTGTCGTCGTACTTGGCTGGGTTTACCAGAAGTATTTTCATTTTCGCTTTTCCGATCTCTTCGCGCGTTCCTGATTACTCCGGCCTGGGGACTGTAGCGTTCGCATTCACTTCCTCGACGAACCCTTCAATCCCCTCGACGTCCCCGGTGAAAAACCATAGGCGGCCCAGATCCCGGAGCTTTCTTTCCTGTCCGGCATACCCGCCCAGCAAAGCCATGAGGACGAAATCGTCGGTCAGCGAAGTGAGGATGCCGTCCCGCTCGAGGATTCCTGTAAGACGAGCCGTCTCGTTCACGATGCCGCGAAAATTACGACCAGAAAGGCTGTAAGGTAAGTCATCCCAGAAATCCATCGGAAACAATAGCTTCGCTTTCGCCATCATAACGGCATCAACGTATTCCATCTCATCGAAAGCAAATCCAAACCTCTCCTTCTCGGCTGCCCACCTCGTTCCCGGGTAGACTGCCGGAAACAGTACTGATACCGAATCCGGCCTTACGTCCCGAATAAACGCCAGCGTTTCCGCTTCCGATTCCTTCGTTTCAAAAGGAGCTGGAAAAATGACAGCGACAACTGTGAAGATTCGCGCTCTCTTGGTCGCCTCGAAAACCTCACTCATCCTCTTCAGCTTGATCGGCTTGCCCATCGCCTTCTTCAGTATCCGCTCGCTGCCCGATTCCATCCCGAAAGCAAGCGAACGGCAGCCGGACTCCGCCAGAACTGGCATATAATCCGGTACAGCATCAATGAAGTTCCCGAACCCCGTGTACTTGACGTCCAACCCCTCCCGAACGATCAGGTCTGCCGTCTCTTTTGCCAGGTCAGGGGGAGTGGACGAGCCCGCGTACCTGAACGCTCTCGATCCTGTCCGGTCCGTAGCGCGCCGCATTTCTTCAACGATTCGCTTGGCACTCTTGCACCGCAAACCACGACCGCTTTTCAGAGGATGAATGCAGAAATGGCATGCGAAACGGCAACCCCGGCTCTCATCGAGGACCAGTATCTTTATCTTGCTGTTCCCTCTCATCGAGGGATAGACCGACTCCTCATAGCAGGGAAGCGCTAGAGTGTTAAGGTCCGAAATCCTGCTGGTTGGCGTCCTATGAATAGTGCTCGAGCCGCTCTTGAAAATGACGTTGTTGACGTCATGCAGCTGCCGTTTCCCTTGTGCGAACTCGGCCAGCTGAAGAATTGTCCCTTCCCCTTCTGCGTAGGCGACACAATCGAACACATCGGTTGCCCGGTAGATGTTTTCCCCGAAAACGTCAACGTGCGGCCCGCCGCCGAAGACCTTGACATTTTTGTACCTGGCCTTGACCTTCTCTGCTATCTTGATGCTTCCCGAAAAGCCATCCCCGTTCCACAGCTTGAAACCGAGGAAGTGCGGCTTGAAACGTTCTATCTCTCGATATAGCTCTTCGCACACTTCCGCACAGCGCCTTTTCCCCGCTTCTGCCAGCTCGCTTTCTAACCTTGCGACCGACCGACGTTCCTCCTCCCCAAGTCCCTCCCCAGCCTTCAGCTTGGAGGCCATTGACGCAAACACACGCTTCGCCTGGGATGAAATCTCTTTTGGCATCGTCCTGCGCAGGTTTTCCACCGTGCCGTAGTCCAGAATCAACGTCTCGTGCCCGGCCCGCAGAAGTGCCCCCGCAAGGTTCGCCAGACCATTGTCAGGCATAAGGCTGTTGAACGTGTAAGGATACCCGGCGTAACTGACTAAGATACTTCGCACGAACAAAAGTGTTCCTTACCCCCCGGTTAAAAATGATAATGGCGTATGTGTGACGATTTTGGACAAATTAAATCATACTCCTTCAGAGTTGTCAAGGGTAATTTGTACTTTTTTGTTCATCAACAAGAAGGTGAAAAAAACCTGCTCAACTACAACGTGTACAAATCTGCGTTGATTCCGATGGACCACGTCCGTTCCGGCGCACAGGGTGAGGGATAGGCAAACTTCGCTATCTCCTTTTATCTGCCTGGCACATGTCTTGCGTTCCACCCTTCTCGTCGCAACAACTAACCTTCGTGCAAAGGAGTCGCTCATGAGCCGAAACCTTATTCTTACTCTTACGATTGGCGTTCTTCTTACCACGCTATTGGCGCCGTTGTGTCATGGGGTCGGGTTCTACAATCCCGATCAATCCATCTCCGCCCAGGGTCAGGCGGACGCCGTCGTCGCGCGTCCTCAAGATCCATCAGCCGTGTACTACAATCCCGCGGGGATTGTTCACCTTCCCCCGTGGGAAGTCACCGTGGGGGCGCAAGCCCTCTTTGTGGATCTTGAGCACGTCAACACCCTCGGAGCAAAACAGAAGGCAACGGACACCTTCTTCATCCCTCACGTCTACTTCTCCGCCAACCCGCCGAACAGTCGTTTCGCCGCAGGACTGGGCATAAATTCCCCATTCGGCCTTGGCACCGATTGGGGAGCACAGAGCTTCGCGCGCTACATCGCCCCTTACTCGGAACTCAAACTCCTGATGGTCAACCCCAACGTCGCTTACAGAATCACCGACGGCCTATCCGTAGCCGCCGGTGCCGACTTCTACACCGCTGACCTCACATTTGACAGATTTGTACCGTCTATGGCACTGCCAGGGCTGCTTCCTCCAGGAATGGATCTCGGTACCAGCCTTGAGCTGGACGGCGACGCCTGGGGATGGAACGTAGCGCTGCTTTACGACATTTCTGAACGGATCTCTATCGGGGCCTCCTACCGGAGCAAAGCGGACATTGACTTTTCGGGTCCGATGAAGACCTATCCTCCCACCCCTCTTTCGGCTTCAGCTTCGCTCGATTTGCATCTTCCGAGCATGGTGAAAGCCGGCATCGCCTTCAAGCCAACGGAGGCGCTCACTGTTGAATTCGATGTGGACTGGTTGGAGTGGTCAAGGTTCAAAAACGTAACGGTCTCCTTCTCGCCCCCGGTTCTGCCTCCAGAGATTTCGCCTCGGGAGTGGGACGATGCGTTTTTGTATTCGATCGGCGCGGAATATGCTTTTCCGAAGAAATGGAAGGTCAGGGCAGGCTATGGGTATGCTGAGTCTCCGATTCCCGATCACACCTACGAGCCGGGAATCCCGAGGAATGATGTTCACGTTGTTGCCATCGGTGTGGGCAAATCCTTCGGCAAACTCAGCTTTGACGTCGCCTGTACCTTCGTCCTTTCCGAGGAGAGAACGGTTGACAGCGCCGTGGGAGAACCTTTCCTCAGCGTTGACGGCGAGTACGATGGTCTCGTTACTATTCTGGGTGGGGGGGTGTCCTACAGCTTTTAATGCATGCAATCGAAAATTCGATTGTTGCCCTGCATGGAGGACCAGTACATGGACGACAATAGTAAGCCAAAGGTTTTGATCATTGATGACAGACATTCCTCACGTGAGTCCGTCAGCTTCGCATTGGTCAGGCGGTATGACTGTCTGCTCGCGGAAAGCGCCAAGAAAGGGCTCGATCTTCTCGAAAAGGACGACATAAGCGTGGTCGTCCTCGATATCAGAATGCCTGGCCTCAATGGAATCGAAGCTCTCCGCCTCATCAAGGAAAAGGACCCCACCGCAGAGGTCATCATGCTGACCGGCTACGCCAGCCTGGACACGGCGAAACAGTCCATTAGTCACGGTGCATACGGGTACTTGACCAAGCCATTCGATCTCGCCGACCTCCGCTCCACGGTTGATAAGGCCTGCGAGAAAAGGATGCAAGCGCTGCGGATGGTCAAGGACAGAGACAACCTGAAGGAAGCCGTCAACGTCATGCAGAAGGAGATCGGGAACCTCAGCCGTCTTGCGGATGTCGGCTGGCTCTCCGCGGGAATCGTCCACGAAATGAAGAGCCCCCTTACCGCGATCCTTGGCTATGCCGAGCTTATGCTACGGCACCTGGGCTCCAAGAACTCGGAATCCTCGCTGCCGCCGGAGTCCGCACGTTACCTTGAAATCATCAAGGAAGAAACCACCCGCTGCGCGGAGATGGCGAAAAGCCTGCTGGAAGCCGCTCGCTCCGGGGCATCCCATCCACAGCCAATCCCCATTTCCCGTATCTTGGACAACGTTGAGACGCTTATTTGTCCCCAGATCCACATCAATCACATTCAATTTCAGATCGAGCGTCCGGCCGAGCCCCTCGAGGTATTCTCCGACCCGGATGACATTCTTCAGACAATCCTCAATCTCCTCCTGAATGCCATTCACGCCATGAATTCCGACAATAACGAGTTGCGGATTGTGGCATATGGTGTCGTGCCTAACTGCGACCTACCGTCTTGCACAGAAAGAGAAAGGGATTTCCTCAACCAGAACCGAGACGCCTCGTTCGTGGCTGTGGAAGTTCTCGACACGGGTCCGGGCATACCGCCAGACCAGATCGAACACGTATTTGATCCGTTCTATACCACGAATGAGCACCACGGCTCTGCGGGGCTCGGGCTATCCATCTGCAAGGAGAAGATCGAAAGAAACTCAGGCAACATTGACATCGTAGAGACAAGCAGCGAAGGCACTACGTTCCGAATGCTCATCCCCATGCCGACATAACCCCCCCCCGACGGGAAAGGCCGGCTGTCCGCAGCCGGCCTTTCCTATCTGTCCTGCTCCAATACTCAGCAGAGCTGCTCAATGGGCACTGCTTGCTCCTCCCCGGTCCTCATATCCCGGACGACAACCTTTCCCACGGCAAGTTCATCCGGCGCCACGATGACAACCTTCTCGGCTCCTGCTTTGTCGGCTTCCGCGAGTGCTTTGCGGAGCTTCTTCCTTTCAAGCGTCATGCTCACCTTCTTCCCTTTGGACCTCAGGGACTGAGAGATTTCCGTTGCCACTTTCCTCTCCTGCTCCGAGAATGGAATCACCGCGTAATCGAGTTTGTGAGAGAAGTCGGGCAACAGGCCCTTCTCCGCCAAAATCTCTGTGATCACCACGTCGCCGAACCCCAGTCCAACGGCTGTGACTTTTCCGCCGCCGTAGGATTCAAGTAGATTGTCGTATCTCCCTCCACCGCAGATAGCTCTGAACTTCCGCTCCTTGTCGAAAAACTCGAAAACCGGACCGGTGTAGTACAAGAGGCCCCTTACAATCGAGATATCGAAACGGCAGAATTCAGGCAGATTATAGTGGGAAAGATACTCGAAAACTTCCTTTGTCTCGTCCAGAGGAGCGAGATCGGCGTTCGCCTTCACCAGCACTCGCTCGGCCTGCGCAAGAGTGTCAATTTCCAGCACTTCAAACACGCCGCCTATCATCGCATCCGAAAGCCCTGTTTCACGCATCATTGCCTTCAGAGCCGCGTCCGTTGCCTTTCCTTTTTTATCTATGACCAGGCATACATCAGCGAACTTCTCGTCGGGCAGCCCTTTGCTTTTGAGGAGCGCCGCGAGAAGCCTGCGGTTGCTCAGGAAAACCACGAAGTCGTCCTTGCCGAGCCCAACACGCCTCAGAAACTCGATCGCTGCCGCGATGACCTCTGCTTCCGCAGTAACCTCTTCTACACCAATGACATCCAGATTCCATTGATAGTGCTCTCTCTTCCTGCCTCGCGACATTCTCTCGTATCTGAAACACTGCGGAATCGAAAACCACTTGATCGGCTTTGGCAGCGATGTCCCCTTGGCGATGATCATCCTCGCCAGGGTGGGAGTCATTTCCGGTCGAAGGGCGAGCTTCCGTCCACCCTTGTCCTCGAAATTGTAGAGCTGCCCTACGATTTCGTCTCCGGATTTGAGAGTATAGAGTTCCTCCGACTCGACAACTGGGCCGTCGTACTCACTGAAGCCGAACGCCTCCGAGACTTCCCGCCACAGGCTGAACAGCCAATTCCTGAGCCGGACATCTCCCGGATAAAAATCCCTCATTCCTCTCGGTGGACCGGAAATCATAGAAAAGTCTCCTTAATCACTTCTCCCAGACTAAGTTTCTTCAACCAACTCACAGTCGTTGTAGGGGCGGCTGCCTTTCCTCTATGAAATGCTTGCGGGCGATGCTGCGGGCGCCCCTTATAGCCGCATTCTACCAGTTGAGTTGCTTTGGCGGAAGTTTTTCCGGCAAGCACGGGTGTGTCTGGGTTCTGGGGCCCCGTGAACTCACCGCATAGTTGGCGGAGAGGAGTGAGGTCTGGCTTTGCGTCTTCGCGTCTTAGCGAGAGAGGTAGACAGGGGGTAGCCGTCTTGCCAGGATGGTTGTTCTCACGCCAAGACGCCAAGGGCGCCAAGGGGAGCTCGGTGACTGCCGCCCAAGACTGAGGGACTGCAATTTCTAAAAATAGGGGGAACCCCCCAAAAAGTTGGGATTTTGGGGCGATTTGAGCACGCAAAAATACTGGAGGGGTTGGGAAAAGTGGGGATGAGGATGGGGCTGGGGAGGGCTCGGAGTGCAAAGGCTGGGCGGTCAGGCGCAGAGAGGGGCGAATTGGTGGAAGAAATGTGTTCAGGGGTGGCATGTTGTTCCTCCGGAAACGAGTCCGTTTTCCTGATCTTTTTGACAAGATTATACAGCATCGCCGAGGATTTGTCAAGGACGAAGATCGCAGGGACGGAGGGGCAGAAGGAGTGGCACGGGCGTCCCGCCCGTGGAGAATCATGGGCAAGATGCCCATGCCACGGAGGTAAACCGCAGAGAACGCGGGGAAGGGGATTTTGGACAGGATGGACAGGATGGACAGGATTTTGTCAAGCGCAGAAAGTGCAGGGAGGAAAGAGGGGGGAAGTGGGCATTGCAGATTGGCGATTTCGAGATTGGGGATTGCGGGATTAACCGAGGAGGGAACCGGAGATGGACGCGGAGGGCGGGGGGAGGGGGATTTTCGACAGGATCAACAGGATGGACAGGATTTTGTCAAGCGCAGAAAGCGCAGGGAGGGGGATTTTGGACGGGATGAACAGGATGGAGAGGATAAGGGGGGGCTTTGACGGGACGGACAGGGTGGACAGGATGGGCGGGATTTGGAGGGGAATTTTCGACAGGATGAACAGGATGGACAGGATTTTGTCAAGCGCAGAAAGTGCAGGGAGCAAAGAGGAGGGAACGCAGAGGCGCAGAGGACGCGGGGAAGAGGATTTTGGACAGGATCAACAGGATTTACAGGATGAGATGTACGCTGTTGTCCTGTCGGGAAAGGAATTGGTGTTATTGCGCCCCTTCAGGGCTCACGTGTCTTCCCGGGTTGATTACCCAGGGCGTTGCCCTGGGCTGTGCTATTTCGCCCTTGCAGGGCTTCTGTTGGATTTCGGGTTCCCGGAGGCAGCGCGGGCTGCGGGCAGGCTGGGCTATCCTATTTCGCCCTTGCAGGGCTTGTGCTGGATTTGGGGTTCCCGGAGGCAGCAGGGGATGCTGGCAGGCGAGCGCTCCAGCTCGACACCGCAAACCGCGTGGCGTCGGTCTCGTGGGATGAAAAACCCTTGACAGGCTCCGAACCGCGCGCGAAAGTGCTTTGAGTTTAGCTTTGTTTGGCTGCGTTTTCTATCTACTAACAAGGGGGGTAGACGCCGGTGGAGCAAGACACACTTCAGGGCCGGCTTTCGGGAATTTCCTCCTCACACGGACGCTGCGCCCTTCCCGGACGAGCCAAACCATCAGACGACGAGAGCACACGATTGCACGGGACCGCTGCGCGCAGCTCAATTCGCCCACGCGGGGAGAGCGACCGGGGCAGGATCAAGCTCTATCGGTATCGTCAACCCACCGAAAGAAGCGTATTCAAAACCGGCAAAGAAGGAGGGTGTAAGATGAAGACTCTGCGATCGTTTGTAGGGCTGTTGGTGGTAGTAGCTGCTCTCGGTGTGGTCAGCACGCCACTGGCCGCCCAGGAAGCAGTTCCCATGCTGATCAATTATCAGGGGGAGCTGAGGGATCCGGGCACGGGCGATCCTCTGGAGGGCACTTACGACATTCTCTTGAGGATATACAACGACCCGACGGACACCAGCCCCACCGCCCTGGTTTGGAATGAAAGCCACTTGGGGGTGGAGGTCGAGGACGGGAAATTCAGTGTGATTCTCGGTTCGGCGACTGCCCTCTCAGCCACAGATTTCAGTGGCCCCGACCGGTGGCTGGAGATGCAGGTCGGCGCCGAGACGCTCTCGCCAAGGCAGAGGATGACGTCGGCGGCTTACTCGATCGTCTCCGAGAACAGCCGTCTGCTGGACGGGAAGGAGGCGTCGGAGTTTGCGGGGTCAACGCATCCTCATTCCGGCAGCGACATTACATCGGGCACCGTCGCGGAAGCACGCATTGACCCGGCGATAAGCAGGGACAGCGAAAGAGACGCCGCCATAACGGCTCACGCGGCCATCTCCAACGCTCATCACGCACGATATACCGACGCCGAGGCTGTCGCCGCCATGGGCACCAAGTCTCCCAACAATCCCTTGAACCACGACAAGACCACGACTTTTCCCGAATTAACTGGCACGGCTGCAGACGGCCAGATACCGGCATCCATTGCCCGTGATTCAGAGATCATGCCGACCGTCCTCGCAAACGACGGCACAGGGAGCGGCCTGGACGCAGACAAACTTGATGGAGCAGAAGCAGCGGCTCTTGAGGAGTCGGGGGAGATTGACGCGGATATTGGGACTCACGCGGGTGATGCCGGCGCCCACCACACCAAGACGACGAGCTTTTCGGACTTGACCGACACGGCTACCGACGCGCAGATACCGGACAACATCAGCATCAATTATGCGGCTGAGGCGGGGAACGCAGATACGGTTGACGGGATGGAAGGGGCTGACCTTGAGGAGTCGGCGGAGATTGACGCGGATATTGGGACTCACGCGGGTGATGCCGGCGCCCACCACACCAAGACGACGAGCTTTTCGGACTTGACCGACACGGCTACCGACGCCCAGATAGCGGCCTCCATTGCCCGGGATTCTGAGATCATGCCCACGGTTCTCGCCGCCGATGGAACCGGCTCAACCCTGGATGCGGACCTTTTGGATGGAATCGACTCGACAGGGCTTGCAGCCGCGGTGCACAATCATGACGGGACATACTGGCGTCTGACCGGCGACGGCGGGACCTCCGCCGGCACTGATTTCCTGGGCACCATTGACAACCAGGCTCTGGAGTTGCGGGTGAACAACGCGCGCGCCCTCCGCCTGGAGCCGAATAAGACTTCCCCGAACCTCATTGGCGGCTATGAGACGAACAGCATCACGGCTGGCGTGGCAGGCGCCGCCATCGCCGGCGGGGGCGGTGCCGGCGAGGAAAACCGGGTGACAGATGACTTCGGCACCGTTGGCGGCGGCCGGAACAACTTGGCGGGCGACGGTGTCGGCACGACCAGCGACAATCCTCACAACACCGTAGCGGGAGGGTACGCCAACACTGCCGTCGGCGGCTCCGCCACCGTGGGCGGGGGCTACCGCAACACGGCCACGGGGTACGTCGCCACGGTCGGCGGAGGCACGAGCAACACGGCCAGCGCCTACAGGGCCACGGTCAGCGGGGGCAACGGGAACGACGCAACCGCTGACGGGTGCACCGTGGGCGGGGGCAACGGCAACACCGCGAGCGGGGCCATGGCGGCCGTTGGCGGGGGCACCGGCAACACGGCCAGCGGCTACAGGGCCACCGTGGGAGGAGGAGACAGGAACGCGGCCAGCCACTATGCGACCGTCCCGGGCGGTAGCTATAATACCGCCGCCGGAAACTATAGCTTCGCCGCTGGGAGGCGAGCCGCGGCCAATCACGACGGAACCCTCGTGTGGGCCGACAGCCAGGACGCGGGCATCGCCTCCACAACGGCCGACGAAGTCACGTTTCGCTGCAAAGGCGGCGTTCGGTTCATCAGCGGGAGCGGCGGCGCCAACCAGCTGGTCGCCTGGGCGCCAGGCAGCTCGTCCTGGACCTTCAGCAGCGACCGAAATCTCAAAGAGAACTTCGTTGAAGTGGACGCAAGAGACGTACTCGATAAGCTGAGCGCCTTGCCAATAGCCGAGTGGAACTTCAAGGGCTATCCAAACAGACACATCGGGCCGATAGCTCAGGACTTTCACGCCCTCTTTCCGCTCGGCGGGAGCGACACGATGATTGACTCCGGCGACCTCCAGGGCGTGGCTCTGGCGGCCATCCAGGGTCTTCACAAGATCGTCAAGGAAAAGAACGCTAAAATCTCGTCTCTTGAGGCGAGAATCGAAGCACTGGAGACATTGGTCAAAAAGTTGGCAGAATCTCAGGTGGGAGGTGAAGAATGAAAACGGTTTTTAGAAGCATTCCTGCTCTTGCCCTTACGGCACTTGTCTTGGCCTGGGTCGGTAATGCCCATGGCCAGAGCTCGGCAAGTTATGAAATCGCCCGCTCCGTTATGTCCGCAGGCGGAGGACGATCAACCTCAGCGAGCTATTCGCTCACGGGCACGTTGGGTCAGCCTTCGCCCGTCGATGTGTCCGAAAGCGATAGCTATAATCTCGGATCCGGCTTCTGGGGAGCGACGGTTCGACTGTTCACGGTTGCGATCGAGGATATCTCCTATAGCATCGCCGAGGGCGTACGCATTACCTGGCACAGCATCGCCGACGCGACCTATACCGTCTGCTTCAGCGACAATTACCTGAGCTTCTCCACAATATGGAAGACTTTGTCGCCTCTGACCGGGACGGGCGGGTTGATGGAATGGATTGATGAGGGAACCGAGATAGGCACGCACCCCGGGGGCGAAGGCGTCTTGAAACGATTCTACCGGCTTATGGGGGCGCCCTGAGGAGAGCCGAGGGTCAACCTTGTGAGGCCTCTCGCTGGCTGAGCGTGGGGGAAGGGCTCGGTCGCCGTGAAGCCCCCCGACGCGAGGGGTTCTCCGAGGAACTCGGGGAGGACGTTCTGTGTGTTATGTGCGGGGCTTGACAGCGACCAAAATTGAAATATCTTCTTCTATTGTTCATTTGTGTGCAGCGTGCGCCGCCCGTGTTTCCCTGCGGGTCTAACACAGCGGCCGCGGTGGAAGCGGTTGCGGATCATCGCTGCCCAGGGTGTTAAAGCGCCGTCGTGTCTCCGAAAGGCGGAGAGCAGTCTCCGATCATCGTTGAGAAACCTCGCTTGGATCAGACGATAACGATAAAATGTGTCCGGAAAAGATAGTCGTAGCGACGCGAGGGAGCGAACTTGCTCTCAAACAGGCACAAATCGTGGTGGGGCTTCTTTCAGCCGTTTTTCCCAGGGCGGAGCTCCCCACATTTGTTGTGAAGACCACGGGCGATAGGCTGCTTGAGGCGCCGCTGTCTCAGATGCCCGGAAAGGGCGTCTTTGTGAAGGAGATTGAGGATTGTCTGCTGCGAGAGGAGGCGCGGCTGGCGGTTCACAGTGCGAAGGATCTTCCCGTTGATCTTCCGGCTGGCTTGTGCCTGGCGGCTACTCCTGTGAGGGAGGACTTCCGCGACGTTCTGATCTCTCGCAACAGGCTCGCCCTCAAGGAATTGCCTCCCTCAGCCGTGATCGGCACGAGCAGCCCGAGGCGAAAGGCTCAGCTTCTCGCGTACCGGGCAGACCTCCGGATCGAGGACATCCGGGGCAATCTCGACACGCGTATCGCGAAGCTTCGGGGAGAAAGGGCGTCTCCCGTCCATTACGACGCAATTGTCGTCGCTGCCGCTGGTTGCGTGCGTTCCGGGCTTGAAGGCGAAATCACGGAGTACTTTCCTCCAGAGATCATGCTCCCCGCGGCTGGCCAGGGGGTGCTCGCTATCGAGTGCCGAGAGGATGATGAGGAAGCTATGAAGATGGCCCAGGCAATCAACGATCCTCCGACCTTTGCAGCAGTCCTGGCGGAGAGATCGCTGGTTAAATACCTTGGCGGCGGCTGCCATACTCCCATTGCCGCATTCGCAACCGGTGAGGGTGAGAGCTTGCGGCTACGCGGGGCGGTCCTATCTGCCGATGGCAGGCGCTTCTTACGGGCGGAATCGACAGGCTCGCCGAATGAGCCGGAGTCTGTGGCCAAAAATGTAGCAGAAGAGCTCTTTCGCCGTGGAGCAAAGGAGATTGTCGGCGAGGGTGAACGTTAGTGCTCTGATTCATAAATTCGGTGACGTATTTTTCGACAGGATTTACAGGATTATCCGGATTTCTCTAATGCTGCTGTGCAGCATCCTGAGTATCCTGTTATCCTGTCAAAAGCAGGGTCCCATGCAATTCGATGCTCTACCGTATTTGCGAATTGGTGTACTTGGCTGGCGGTGAGATCGCAGCGGGACTCGCCTGACGCTGGTTATTTCGGGACGAGGACTTTCAACGCCCTGGGAATGACCTCGATGCGACATTTTCTGCACTCGGCCGATTCGCCATCGAATTCAAAGGGGATGACATGCCCTGATTTGATGGAGACGATTCGTCCTCTTGCAGATGTGACCTCCGGGAGATCGAGATGCGTTCCTTTGTAGACCTTTGGAAAACACCTGAGGCGTGAGGAAACCGGCAGGTCTTTCACGACGACCACGTCCAGGAGCCCGTCATCCGGTATGGCTTGCGGGGCTACGCACATGCCACCGCCCTCCCAGCGGCTGCTCGCGACAATCGCACAGAGGAGCCGCGACTGTGCGATCTCTGTTCCGTCAATCTCCACGCTCATTAGCCTGCTTTTGTGGCGAACGAGTTCCACAGTGGCCGCGACTGCAAAGGCGAGAAAACCACCTGCCTTTTTGATCCACGGCCCCACCAACCTCGCGACTGCTCCGCCAAAGCCAAAGTGGGCCATTGAGGCGGCCAGACGCTCTTTTCGCTCGCATTGAGGCGTCAGCCACTGCAAGAGAATCAGGTCTATGGCCCTCATCGTTCCATGAGTAATGAGCTTCACCGCGTCGGCGCCTTGTGGAATCCCAAGTTCCTTCGCCAGGGAAGAACTTGATCCGGCAGGGAGAATTCCAAGGACACACTGTCTCTCAGTCCTTCTGACACCCATGAACATGCCGTTGACGACTTCATTGACGGTCCCGTCGCCTCCCACCGCCACAACGAGGTCGCTGCCGAGTTCGACCGCTTTCCTGGCCAGGACTATGCCGTCGCCCTTGTCTCGCGTCCGAACCAGGTCAAGACTGTCCGCGCAGGTTCGCAGTTCCTCCAAAATTGGGGCTGAACTTCGCAGGGTTCTGCTTCCAGCAGCCTTCGGATTCAAGATGACTGTCGCCTTCGAAAACCTCGTCTGGGTCATCCCATGGTTCCCTTCCCTTTGCGCCATTCTGAGGTAGAAACGTGCTACACTGTGCATAGAATGATAGCAAATGCAACCTAATAGGGAGTACCGCGGCCATGAAAAACAAATTGTTCATGACGATGGCGATCTCTTTTGCCTTGTGCGCGTTCGAAGTCCCAACAGCAAGTGAGGCTGTCACGGGGACGAAGCTCTTTGAAATACATATTGTGAAACCAATCACCAACGTCAGGATTCTGCCTGATATGTCCCGCGTGCCTTCAACGGGCGAGGGGGTCCTGTCCGTCACCGCCTGCCCGGGCGAATTCGAGCCGGCCAGCTTCGCCGTCCGTGCGCTGAAGGACGTTGAAGGTTTGAAGCTGACCATCAGTGATTTGAAAAGCGATCAAGCCGCCCGGCCTATCCCCTCCTCCGCCGTTGATTCCTATGTGGTTAAATGCTGGTATCAATCCGGCCGCGATATCCATTTTCGCAACGAGCGAATCCTCACCCCTGAACTCCTTCTGAAGGATGATGCTCTCGTTCGCGTGGATTTCGAGAAAAAGCAAAACCATCTCAGGTCAACTGACTCCTCAGGAAAAACATCGTACATTTTGATAAGCGGGACGGATAGCTCCAATCTGGAGAATGTCTCAGTTCGCGATGCGAAGGAGCTTCAGCCTGTGGAGATTCCGGCCGGGACTGTAAAGCAATTCTGGCTGACAGTCCGCGTTCCGGAGGAAGCAAAGCCAGGAGAGTATTCGGGGCAAGTTCGCCTGATCGCGAAGAATGGAACGGAATCGCGTCTCCCCATTCGCCTGCGAGTGCTGCCGTTCAAGTTGGAAGGTCCAGTTCTCCGCTATTCGATTTACTATCGCGGTAGGCTTCGGAAGAATGGAACCGGCAGCATCAGTTCCGAATGGAAGTCGCCGCAGCAGTACGAGGCGGAAATGCGGGATATGAACGCGCACGGTGTTCCCTACCCTACTGTGTACCAAGGGTATGATCCAGATCTGTTGATCCAGATGTTCAAGCTTCGCAAGAAAGCGGGCCTGCTGAAGGGGCCGTTGTATACGCTTGGCATCGGCACCGGCTCACCGACGAACCCAGATCAGCTCGCGGCGCTCCAGAACGGAGTGAGAAAATGGATCGAGATTGCCGCCGCCCACGGCTACGGCCCTGTCTACGTGTACGGTATTGACGAGGCAAGGGGAGAAAGGCTCAAGGCTCAGCAGAAGGCCTGGGAAGGGGTGAAAGAAGCCGGAGGTAGAGTTTTCGTCGCCTGTTACAAGGGCACTTTCGAGGCGATGGGGGACAGGCTCGGATTGGCTGTTTTCGCCGGTAGACCGGATGGCGAGGAGGCCAGGAAATATCATCGCATTGGGAGCAAGATTTTCTGTTATGCCAATCCGCAGGTGGGGGTGGAAGAGCCAGAGACCTATCGCCGCAACTTCGGTCTGCTCCTCTGGAAAGCCGATTACGACGGGGCCATGGATTACGCATATCAGCATTCGTTCGGCCATATCTGGAACGATTTTGACCACAAGCGCTACCGCGACCACGTTTTCGCTTATCCTACCGCCAATGGCGTCATTGACACCATCCAATGGGAAGGCTTCCGCGAGGGGGTGGATGATGTCCGGTACCTCTCCACGCTCCTCAAAGCGATCGAGAAAGCTCGTCAATCCTATTCGCCCCTCGCCGCGGAAGCCGAACGCTGGCTGGAGCAACTCGATCCCGCCGGTGACCTCGATAGGTTACGGGACGAGATGATGGAGTGGATACTGAAGCTTCAGAACCAGTAGTGTTGGGTAATAAGCCTTCCACCCTTTATGGGATGTCCCTGGGAGAAACGATGAAAACGATGAGATTCGTCTCAGCCGCTTGTGTTCTGCTGATTGTAGGCCTCGTCTGCGAGAGTGTCGCCGCAGCCGCGCCTGACTGAGAGACCTCCACCCTTTCCGGAAGAACTGGGAGATTCACAACAATCCTGCCTCGCAAAATGCTGATCGTCTCCGGAAACGTGGCGCGATGACCCACTCCAAAACTCCACGTGGCCGCGTCGTTCGCCGCACAGCTTGGGGCGCATCCCAAAAGCCCCCGCGCGACCATGAATACGCCAGTGAATATGCAAAATCCCCCCATAGTCATCACACCTTTCCTTTACTTTTTCGGACGTGGGTCTGGCCGCGCATTGAGGCCTTGAGCCGCAAGCGAAAAAGGAAACCTGGCGTGCGTAGTGTTTGCAGCCGGCCAAGAGGGAGAGTCAAAGGCGCTGGTATTTGCAGAATGAGCAAATGGGAGATCCATGAGGAGCATTAGGTAAACACAGGTGGAGACACATGGAAAGAAGGCGTCCGCTAGGTCAGGAACTCACTGGCCGGCTGTCTGTTCCGAGCACATCTGTTGTTACGGCCCCGAGCACCGAGGCGCAAACGAGGATGTTGACCACTCTGCCAGCCGCCTCGGTGGACACCGTCGCGACCGATTATTACTACTGCTTGTCATTGCCCGGGCAACGTACATGAGCCTGAATCGGTGCACAAATCCTTATCAGAAGCCTCTTCCTTTACCCTTTTGAGCGGGGTGGTCCACAGATATATCTTGTGTTCGACTTCGGTGTCGTCATCGTTGGAAGTAAGCTTGACCACCTTGTCTGGCTTGACTCCTTTCATATCGAAGTCATGCGAGACAATCCGGGAGCCGGGCTTGAGCTTCTCCAACTGCGGGATCAACCACACATTCAGACGGGGAAGCAGGTAGAGAGTGATTACGTTTGCCTTGCTGAGGTCCAGGGTGAAGATGTCCTTCTCCTCAATCCTAACCAGGTGTCCAACCTTGTTCTTCTTCACGTTTTCCAGCGACTCTTTCACACGCTTGGGGTCTATGTCGTAGCCTACGGCCTTACAGCCGTACCTCTTGGCCGCCGTCACTACGATCCGGCCGTCCCCGCAACCCAGGTCGTAGAGCAAGTCGTCCTTTTTGACTTTCGCTAACTCCAGCATCTTGTCCACCACGTTTTGGGGTGTGCGGACAAAGTGGACGTCTGGGGCGCGGCTTTTCTTGACCAGTAGCTCCTGTATGGCCAGGAAGTATACCGCTGAGCAAACAGACAAACAGATGAGGATTGCGATGATTTTGTTTTTCATAATGTGCAAATCAAGTCGTTTCGTTGTGCAGTCAGTTGAGATTTTCCATATATAGCGCTCAGCAGCCCTGGCAAGCCTCCCTATTTGGTTAGCAAATGCCAAATCGAGGAGTCTGTCCGAATGACGGTTGGAGAGTCAAGTGGGGGGAAGGCGTAGCATACCCCCATAACCCTATCGCGCGGTCTGTAGCGCGTCGTGGCCCATCTTTCCCGAGGGACTTCGGTGATCCCCTTATCGCGAATGAAGGGGCTGTACCAGCATTTGTAAGTCAGGTCCTGCTCATCATAGAGGACGTTGGGGTATAGGTTATCGAACCGCACCTCCCAGGGCTTGTCCTCCTTGAATAGTGGATTGGCTGGATGCTTGACAACTTTGCCCAAGACCAGCTTGACGCCTTCGGCACTTTCGATGATCCGCGAATCGAGCAAGAGATATTTGGGGCGGGGAGGGATGACTTCGCCGAAACCGGCTGAGATAGTCCGACTTGACGCAGGAGTATCTTTTTCTTTCGGAGTGCCGGTCCCATCGGTGAGCCACTGGAGGCTGAACCGCGCAAAGGTGATCGTTTCGTAGGGATGCTTGTCGCCGCGCTCGTAGAGACAGCCAACGCTCCCATCCGGCAACACGGTGAGGCATGAGTAGGCGGACGGGCCGGCGTGGAGCAGCTTCGCGACGGGCCACGCTCGACCGTTGTCGTAGCTGAGGCGCACAGTCATTTTGATTCGCTGCTTTGTGTCCGCCGGGTTGGAAAAAAGCACGATCCGTTTGCCAGGAGCGTCGGAGCGGCTGTACCGCAGCAAGCTGGCCTGGCAGCGGGGGCTGATCAGCGTTTTGTCGTACGACAGCTTCGACCAGGTCATGCCTCCATCGCTGCTGGTGGCGACAGCCCGCCACAGGACGGGATTCGTCCGTGAGCGGCGCATGTTCAGCAGCAGGGACCCATCGGTGCGCTCGATGGCCTGGCACTCATTGACACCTTCCTCGGTCACGCCGCCAAGTTTCCAAGTTTTGCCGTGGTCATCGGAATAGATGATGTGGGAGTAATAGCCCACTTCGTCTCCTCGGGTCTTGTGGTCGCAGGGGATGACCAGGCGGCCTCGGTAAGGAGGATGGCGAAGCTGGATACCGAGGCCGGGGCCGGTCGCGTACCATGTCCAGTTCGGTTTCTTGGTTGTGCTGGTGATTTCGATGGGCTTCGCCCAGGTCACACCGTCATCAGCGCTGTGAGTGACCCAGACGGTGCGTGTGCCCTTGCTGGTGCTCGCGATGATCTCCGATTCTCGGTCAACGCCGAGGTTGTGCGTCATCAGCAGCCAGACCGTGCCGGTCTCCTCGTCAACCACGGGGCACGGGTTGCCGCAGGTGTTCGGGCCATCGTCCCAGACGATTTGCCGCTTGCTCCATGTCCGCCCCCAGTCAGTGGACCGCTTCAGCAACAAGTCTATATCGCCGCTGTCGCTACGGCTATTCTTTCGGCCCTCGCAAAAGGCGAGCACCGTGCCTTTCTTCGTGACGATCACCGATGGGATACGGTAGGTGTGGTAACCATCAGTGCCGCTTACGAACAGCTTGGCCTGCTGGGGAGGCATCTTGGCTCTGGCATCAATCTCTTCCAGCTTGAACCGCACACTGACAATATAGGGAGACTCACCCTCGGTCCAATGACCATACGTTGTGGCGACAATTGTGCCGTCCGGCATGATCTCCAGCGCGGGATAGGCACAGTCAGCACCGCGATGATTGTCCATCAGACGGACGCGATACTGACCTTCCCTGCCTTTGACGATGTCTTCATAGGTTCCAACCCAACCAACCCAGTCCCCTTTGGTCGGGCTGATGTGCGTGGTGTCGCGAAATGATATGAACAGGCGTCCGTCGGGAGCATAGACGCCCTGATGTCGGTCGCCGGTGAGGCTGCCGGGCAGCTCAACCGGCTTGGACCAGGTCTTTCCCTCATCATCGCTGAAGATGACCATTGAGTTAAACTTGCGGCTGTTTTCCCGCATCAAGCAGGCAAGCTGGTTACCGTCTGGCGAGCGGATGACCCCTGGCTCGCAGAGGTGCGCGACCGGGTGCTCGGTGACCACCTCGGGCTGACCCCATGTCAAGCCGCCATCTGTGGAGAGCGTCTTGTAGACCTTGAACTTTGAACGCTGCCTGTTACTCCGGAGAAAACGCCCGTCGTCGTGAAACATGGCCATGTATGTTCCGTCTTTGCGCCGGACGACGCTGCTCACGGCTACAATACCACCGAAGTTGCCGATTGGCTTGAGCGGCGTCCAGGTCTCGCCTTGATCCTCCGAGACGGCCGTGCGGATGGGGTAAAGCCCCGAGAAGAGGATCAACCGCTCGACTCCCTGCGGATCCGTCACGCGGTAGATTGTCGGTGTCTCCTTCGATGTGGCCCAGTTGTCCGGAACGGGCAGGCGATCACTCCACGTCAAGCCGCCATCCGCGCTCCTTTTCATAACGATGGCGCCGCGGCCATGACCTTTGGGATAGACGATGATTATTGTCTTGTTGTCCTTAAGGAGAACGGTGCTCGGATGACCGAGATACTGCCCCGGTTCCCTGTCCACGATGACCTGGCGGTGTTTCTCCTGCGAGAGGTCTACGATGGGAATGGTGTAGTGCCGGGGTCTCGCGGATGACAGAGAAAGTCGTCCTTTCTGAGCAGGAGGGTTCTCGTGCTTGATAACCTTTACACTCTCAGCGCCTGCGGCTGACAGGGCCAAATTGAAGCCCAGGACCATGATGCAGACGGCTACCCAAATTCTGCCAGGGATCTTCATCACATCACCTCCACTCCAGTTTCAAGTTTGCATCGAAGATTCCGTCTGATTTCATCGAAGCTTATCTCTGCCCATAATCTTTACCGGCAAGGCTGTACTTGCACGACTTTCGCCAGGCTTTAAGGACCGCCCGCATGCGCCGGACAACAGCGGCACGCTCGTCGGCTACATCCCGCGTCTCCGACGGGTCTGCGATCAGGTCAAAGAGCATCCAGGTTTTGCCCTTGTCGAGGCTGATGAGTTTGAATGGGTTCTCAATCAGGGCGACCTGATTACCAGACTCGAAAGCGATCGGCTGAGGACGCTCTGTCATGCGACCTTCGATCAACGGCAGAAGGCTCACGCCGTCTATCGGGCGATCATCCGGCATCTCTATGCCCAGCACGTCAAGAATCGTGGGCAGGTAATCGCTGGTGCAGGCTGGCCCATTTGTGACTGACCCAGGTTTCACTCTATCTGGCCACTCGAGCAGGCCGGGCACGCGAATGCCTCCTTCAAAGAGACTGCGCTTTCTTCCACGCAGCGGGCTGGCGGACCCAGGGGCGCGGCCGGCTTTGCCCTCAGGGCCGTTGTCGCTACAGAACCACAGCATCGTATTCCCTGCCACACCAAGGTCTCGCATCGTCCTGCCCAAGCGGCCGATCTGTGAGTCCATCGCTGTGATGCAGCCGTAGTAGTGGCGCTTTTTCTCGTTGAGGTCCGGATACATACTGAGATATTCCGGGCCGGCCAGCACGGGGAGGTGTGGCGTGTGGAACCAAATCACTGCGAAGAAGGGCTTCTTGCGTTTCACCGCATTACGGATAAAAGGAATGACTCGATCCATGATGACACGCGAGTCGTCGCCCTCAAGGTTCTCGCTGGCTTTGATGCCACCGGCCTTCCAATACGCGGTTCCGTAAGGCTCACTTGACCCCGGCTTTCGGATGGGATTCCAGGTGGGAACCTTTGCCTCGGTTGAAAGACACACATCAAAGCCGTTGTCCCACGGTGGCGAATAATGTTCGGCGCCTCGCGGGCCGCCTCGGTTTGAATCTTTCTCCGTGACAGTGAGAGTGCCCAGGTGCCACTTGCCAAAATGACCGGTGGTGTAGCCCTGGCGCTTGAGCAGTTCGGCAAGAGTGATCTCCTCCGGCGGCAGGTGACCGACATTGGCAAAGAAAACTCCGTAACGATAAGGGTGTCGTCCTGTGAGGCAACTGCCCCTCGTCGGGCTGCATACCGGCGCCGCGGCATAGAAGCGCTCGAAGCGGAGTCCGCCCTTTGCCATTGCGTCGAGATGGGGTGTCCGTATAAGCTGGTTGCCCATGAAGCCCGGGTCGGCCCAGCCCAGATCGTCAGCCATCATCAAGATGATGTTCGGGCGCTTCTGCTTGCCCGGTCGTTCGGCGCCAAATGCGCGCGCCACTGCCGACGACAAGGCTGTACCCGCTATCCCCCACAAGAACTCTCGTCTATTCATGTTTCTCTCACTCGTTACGGATTCAAGCCAGGAAGGTAATTCGGATTTGGACGAGGCATGTTAGCGTTCACCCCTGTGCGCCACCGGCGGAGCATGCGATGAAGTTGATGCGCTTTGCCAGGCAGTTTATCGGCAAGATTAGTAGTTTCGCCGATGTCTTTCTTCAGGTTGTACAGCTCCAGGTCGCCGAACTCGTACCGCTCGATGAGCTTAAAATCTGCTGCGCGGATCGCGGCACCCGGTCGTCCGCCCTGATTAGAATAATGCGGGTAGTGCCAGTAAATCGCTTCGCGGTGGAGGCTGGCGAGCGGGTTGTTCAATAGGGGCACGATGCTCAATCCGTCTATGGGTCCGTTCGTTTTCACGCTCGCAGGGTCAAGGCCGGCCATCTCACAGATCGTGGGGAAAAAGTCTACGCTCACGACAGGCTCTTTGCATACCTTACCGGGCTTGACCACGCCGGGCCACCTGACGATCCAGGGTTCGCGAATGCCGCCCTCATAGAGAAAACCTTTGCCGGCCCGGAGCGGAGCGTTCGTGGTCGCGGGTGTGCGCGGCCCTTCGGGCGTTGCAAGTCCACCGTTGTCGGAGAAGAAGAAGACGATGGTGCGGTCGTCTATCTTCAATCGCAGAAGCGTCTGCATGATGCGGCCCACGCTGTCGTCAATGCTTTCAACCATAGCCGCATAATATGGATTTTTCTGCTGCCCTTTTGCCGGGCGCGTTGCCTCGATCTTCGCCTTGTACCTGGCGATTTTGTCCTCCTTGCCCTCGATGGGGATGTGGACGGCGTAGTGACTGAGGTACAGGAAGAAGGGCTCATCCTTGTGGGCTTCGATGAACTTGCACGCCTCCTGCGACAATCGGTCGGGCAGGTACTCGCCGTCGAAGTTGCCCTCAATGGGCGGGTTGCCCTTCCACCGGGGCCAGAAAAAGCTGCGAGGCATGCCTGACCCGGTGCCGGCGATGTTGACGTCAAAGCCCTGATTCTCTGGCAAGTACTGTTTCGCACCCCCCATGTGCCATTTGCCCACGTGGCAAGTGGCATAGCCAGCCGATTTCAGGACTTCCGCAATCGTCACCTCCTCTGTAGGCATGTAGAACAGATAATTCGCTGGCAGGATCGGCGATCCTTTGCGGGTGCGTCGGCCGGCGATGTAGTCGGTGAGGGGCAGGCGCGCCGGATACCTGCCGGTCATGATGCTGGCGCGGGTTGGTGAGCAGACCGGGCACGCCGCATACGCATCGGTGAACCGCATGCCTTCAGCGGCCAGGCGATTGATGTTCGGTGTCTCGTAGAGATTGCTGCCGAAGCAGCGCACGTCCCTCCATCCCAGGTCGTCAATCAGGATGAGAATGATGTTAGGCTTCTTACTGCTTGTGTTCGATCCTGAGACCAACCGCGGGATGGCCATTGCCGCCCCACAGGACATCACGTGACGAAGGAACTGTCTACGATTCATCGTATTCATCGCTCTCTCTTTCTCTTTCGCCGTTTCTACACCGATGGACTCAAGCTGCGACAGAGTCTTCAGCGATAACGTCGGCCTGGCGGCTTTTTGGGCTCAATCTGGGGGCGCGGCGGGGTGCGGCATGTCTTCAAGAACACCTCGATCTTCGCCACGATGTCAGGATGCTGCGTGGCGACGTTGTTGCTTTCGCCAATGTCAGTGCTCACATCGTACAATTCCAGGGACGCGCCGCTCTGCGGGCGAATCGCCTTCCAGTTGCCCATCCGCACGGCCTGCCGAAGTCGCTTACCGGTGCCCAGCTCCCAGTAGAGGTACTCATGCTCGCGCTGCTTCCGACTTGCCACCTCTTCTCCCAGTAGCGTGGGCATAATCGAAATCCCATCCAGGCCCTTCGGTGGCGTTGCTCCCGGAAGTTCCGCCAGCGTCGGCATCACGTCGGCGAAATACCACACGTGCTCGTTCAGGGTACCTGGCTTGATCTTTCCCGGCCAGCGAGCGACCATGGGCACGCGGATTCCACCTTCACACATGCTGCCCTTGGTTGCCCGCAACGGGCCGGAACCGTTGAACATCTCCACCAGCCGCTGCCAGGGGCCGCCCTGCGCGCCGTTGTCGGACGTGAAGAAAACGACCGTATTGTCGTCAATGCTGAGTCGCCTGAGCAGCGCCATGATCTGCCCCACACCGTCATCCAGCCGACTGATCATTCCCGCATACGTGGCAAACGACTCCCTCGCACTGATGTAGCCGGGACGGGGATCCTTGATGAACTCCTCCTTGAATTTACCTCGATACGGCCTCATCGAATCTTCCGGCACCACCAGCTCCACGTGCGGGATGGTCGCGGGCACATAGCAGAAGAATGGCCGATCTCTGTTCCGCCGGATGAACTCGAGCGCACGCTCGAGGATCACGTCATGGGAATATTGTCCCCGCTTGCCGCTGGCGTTGCCGGGCAAAGGCACCTTCTTATCGTTGTGCCAGAGATATTCGGGGTAGTAGAAGTGAGCATGGACCTGGTGGAGATAGCCGAAGAACTCGTCGAATCCTTGCCGCGTGGGCACGCCCGAGGTGCCGGCATCACCCAAGCCCCACTTGCCGAAACAACCTGTTGCGTAGCCGGCCTCTTTGAGAACTTCGGCGACCGTCACGTCTTCTTCCCGTAAGGGGATGCCTCCGCTGTTTCCTCGGACCGGTGTGTGGCCCATGTGCAACCCTGTCATTAGCACACTCCGAGACGGCGCACAGACGGTACAGCCTGCATAGGCTTGAGTGAATCGCATCCCCTCCGACGCCAAACGGTCAATGTTGGGCGTCCGGATGAGCTTCTGTCCGTAGCAACCCAAATGGCCATAGCCGAGATCATCCGCCATGATGAAGATGATATTGGGCCGCTTTCTTCCTCCAGATTCAGGGGCGCAAGAAGAACATCGCGGCAGGGCCGCGCCCGCCGCTGCGCCCGTCATCACGTGCAAAAAGTCTCGCCGTTTCATGGTCCCGTGGCTCCTCTATTTGTGTAACTGTGAAACGAAGTCTGAAGCGACTCCAGTTGTCGTCGCTTTGGATGGCAACAAGCATTCACGGCGCCTGCCACGTGACGCATCAGCCGATCGGTTAGCGGTAGCGCTGCCCTTTCGGTTTCTCCGGCTCAATCTGGGGGCGCGGCGGCACGCGACATGTCTTCAAGTACGCTTCGATTTTCGTTACGACGTCGGGGTGCCGCGCCGCGACGTTGTGTGTTTCGCCGATGTCTTTTCTCAAGTCGTACAGCTCTACCGGCGCGCCGCCCTTAGTCCGCACCGCCTTCCATTTGCCCATACGAATCGCCTGTGCCAACCCGCCGGGAACGTCCTGTCGCTTGCTCCAGTTGTAGCGTTGCCACTCCCAGTACAGAAACTCATGGTCCGGCTGCTTCCGGCCCGCAGCCCTTTCGCCAAGCATCGTTGGCACAATTGAAATACCATCTATTCCTTTCGGTGGCTTGACTCCTGCCAGCTCTGCAAGCGTTGGCGTGACATCCGCAAAATACCACGCGTGATCGCTGACGACGCCCGCCTCGATCTTGCCTGGCCAGCGGACAATCATCGGCACGCGGATGCCACCCTCGTATAACGATGTCTTGTAGCCTCGCAGCGGGCCGCACGAATTCAGCACCCCATCGAAACGATTCGCCGCGCCGTTGTCCGAGCAGAAGAACACGATGGTGCGGTCATCTATCTTTAGGGCCTCGAGCAAGGCGAGCAGCTCACCGACGTGGCGATCAATCATCCCGGTCATCGCCGCCACCACCTTCGCATTACGAGGCCACGGTTTGTCCTTATATATCTGCCACGCCGGATCGTCGTTCGGAATCTCGTACTTTCCGTGCGGTGGCGTCCATGGCGCGTAGCAGAAGAATGGCCGATCCCTGTTCTCCTGAATGAATTTCAGCGTCTGCTCAAAGATCAGGTAATGCGAGTATTCCTGCCGCTTTCCATCGGCATTGCCGGGCAAGGGCACCTTTTGGCTGTTGCGCCACAGGTACGCAGGATAATAGTCGTGAGCATGCACCTGGTGGTAGTAGCCAAAGAAAGTGTCAAAACCGTGCTCCTCAGGCACGCCGGGCGTCCGCACGTCCCCCAGCCCCCATTTGCCGAAGCCGCCGCAGACGTACCCTGCCCGACAAAGCACCTCCGCCGCTGTCACATCCTCGTCCCGCAGCGGGATGCCGCCGGTGTTCCCTCGTACGGAGGTGTGCCCCATGTGCGAGCCGGTCATGAGCACGCTTCGGGCTGGCGCGCAGACCGTGCAGCCGGAGTATGCATCTGTGAATCGGACTCCCTCCACGGCCATGCGGTCCAGGTTGGGCGTCTTGATGTGCTTCTGCCCATAGCAGCCCGGATCAGCGTAGCCCAGGTCGTCCACGATGATAAAGATGATGTTCGGTTTGTTGCTATCAAAGAGACGTTCAGTGCTTGAGATGAAACGCGGAAGTGCCGAGGCAACTACACCACCAACTGCCAAGCCGATGAACTCTCTTCTGCTCAACGAGAATCCTGGATTCACTTGCTTCGTCTTACCACCGAGCTTCTTCATCCTGCACTCTGCTCCTTTCCCGTGGTTCCTCCAGCCGCTTACGCTGCTCCACTGGACGGCTGTGATGACGACACATCTCCGGCAACTGCGAAGTGGTCTACGTCTCAAGAGGTTAGCGGCTCAGCAAATCGGCAGCACCTCTGTTCGATCCGACAGGTTTGAAATCATAATACCATGTCACCCGCCTCCTGATGCAAGAGGTCCTTTGCCAATGCATGTTTGCAGAGTAACCTTGATGCGCGCTGATAAGGGAACTGCGCGACGGTTGTGGCAAAATAAAGTTCCCAGGTGGTAATTGCGGAAGGAGTCTTCTATTCGCTGACGACACGGTAGAAGCGCATCGGGATGGCAGAAACGTCATCGCCCGTCCAGGTTGTTCCTGTCACCGGCCATGAGCCGGGAGCGTTCTGCCAATCAGGGTGCATCAGGCTATCGGTATACTGAACGGTGTACTTCCCCGCACCAAAGTGTTCCCAGAAGAGGGTCACCGAGTCGCCGAACAAAGCGATCGGCCTGCGTGGGCCGGAATAAGGAACACCAGAGACTGTAATGTTGTCTACGGCAAACCAGTAATCGTAGTACGTTTCGTAGAAATGCCACCTGAGTTGGACCTGCTTTTGATCGGCAATCCCCGATAGGTCTATGTCCTCGGGCCATCTGTCATCGCCTCCTGTCCGGTCGTGACGGTACACGTTGGTCCAGTTGCCCCAGGCTGAGGTCTGCTCATCGTAAACCCGCAGGTCCACATCGCAGAACTGGGGATCACCGTCCGGATCGTCCTCGAAGATATTTATGTTCTTGGAAAACCTGAGGTGCACACTGACATAGTCGCGGCAGTCTATCGCAGGGCTGATGAGCTCTCCGTCAAGCTCTACGTCGAAAGTGAGGTCTCCGTTACTGATCACGTACGTACCATGTACTCCTTGAATGTTCGGGTCGGCGAGACCGATGGGTTCTCCTTCCGTACTCCAGAGCTGCCACGCCCCGCTCCTGTCTCCGGACCCATTGACAATCGTCCATCCCGCCGCTTGCATTTCTGCGGTCGTGTTGTAGGACTCAAAATCCTCGCTGAAGAAAATTCGCCTGTCTTCACCGGCCCAGTTGTAGCCCACGCCTACTGTGTCGAGGTGGCAGCTTCCTTCCAGTACCTTGATTCTCAAAACGTGATCACCGGAAACTGACGGGAAAGGCGCTACGGCATAGTCTATCCATGCGCTGGGCGCGGCTGATTTGGGGATGTTTGTGTGGCCAAGCGAGACCTCGTCCCAGAGGTATTCGATGGTGACGCCATTGTCGGTTGCGGCTCTCAGGACAACCTTGGTGTCGCTCTCAGGGATATCCCGGAAGGTATAGCGGAACCAATCGCCAGCGCACGCGTTCCGGATTGACCAGCCGCTCGCTCCGTCGCCCGGCAGAATTTCAACCGGATCATCGGGACGATAGAGATTGGGGACATTCTCGTCGTACCAGAGGAAAGCGGTGTTTTGATAAAAGTAATCCGTCCCCATGAGATCGTCGGTGCTCTCAGCAGCGATTCCATCGGCGCCTGGCCCTCCGGGAGACTGACCTCCATTAAAATCATAGTCCTCGCACTCCCTCGCTTCCAGGGCTAAACGAACTGGAGGAGTAGGGGGGCTGAGGCCGAGATCCGTTTCTATTCCATTGGCAGTCTCAGCGGTAACCTTATACGAATAAGAGTCGCCCGCTTCGACGCTGAGGTCCGTCCACGAGGTTTCTGTCAAAAAAGAGGCCACTTTCTGCCATTCCCCTCCGTCAGCGCTCCGATATACGTGATACCCCACAACTGCTTCCGCAGGGGGCCTCGGACTCCAGGTAAGGTTCGCGGACAGGAGCATTTCTACGGTCAGATCGGTTACAGGCGAGGGCGACCGATAAAGGATGGAAGCACCAGGGATGGGTGCGCGAGTCTTACCGCACACGATCTCACCGCTGAAAGACAACGGCAGAGTGGTATCAGGCGAAACAGCCAGCGTGTAAGTTATGATCTTGTTCTGGACTGTATCGCTGGGGAGACGCCATGTAATAGTGTCTTCCAGAAACTCCCCGCCATCGGTGTCAATGGGGGACGTGCCTTCTGGAACGGTTTCCACGATTTCGAGAACGGCAGGCCTGCCGGTGGGATCAACCCCGACAGTCAATTCCACGCTGACTGATTCACCGGGTCTGAAACCGAGGGGTAATTTTCGGAAAGCCGCGCCCGGCGAGGGCAATTGGCGCACGACAACGAAATGTGAATATTGCGCCGTGGCGAGAGTGCCCGCTTGATGGCTGGTGACTGCTACGCCAGCGTAGACCGAATCCGACATTGCTGGAACAACCATAATTTTCGGGGAGAAGGCGTACCACTCGCCGTCTGGGCGACGGTAAAAGCCAGTGAAGGTGGTCCCTTCCCGCTTCAACCGCAGGTAGATGGGGAACTCGTAGGAATATGCGTCAATGATAGCAGCAAAATGGTCGTTGGAATTTGGAACGTTCCGACCCTGGAAGGAGAGGGCCGTCATCACCGTGGAGCAGACGTAAGAGTGAACAGAACTTGACTGAAGGCTGTCGCGAATCATGGGGCCCAATTTCCCCCACGATCGCGGTCCGACGAGGGACTCCGCTTCGACAATTACCTCGAAGTCGCCGGAAAGCTCTCGGTAGTCGAAACGGAAGCTATCCGAGAAATCCCAAATATCGCGTCCGTTTGCCTGTACAGTTACGATCCCCGTCGCCGGGTCGTAGGTCGTAGTCCCTGGTTGGGGTTTCCCAATATCGCGCGAGGTGAGGCCGAGGTCAGCGAACTCGAGTGATGCCACCGGCATTTGTTCGCTATCGGCGGCCTCTGCGAGATTGACCGCGCGTATTGTGTAGAAGTGGACGCCAGCCGGAGCATCTTCGTCGAGATACTCGGTCTTGGTCAAACCGAATGCCACTCCTGAGCCAGCCTCAGCGGGTATCGCGGATCGCAGAACCGTGTACGTATCTGCTCCTGAGGCTGGTTCCCAGGAGAGATATGCAATCCTCAGCCCCGGCGCCGCCAGCCGCCATTGCACATCGGCGGGTGCTTTGTCTTCCACTGCTCGGACTTTGACGCGGTCACTCTTCGGCCCGCCAACACCTGTGACTTGCAGCTCAAATGTTAAAACCGTCTCCGTCGTCACGGAAGGGGCAGTGAATGTCGCCGTGCGGGAGGTTGCATCAGAGAGCGTGACGATCAGCTCGTCGCCCAGAACGATCTGCCGCCAGAGATAGCTTTCGGCGTTAATCGTCTGCGTGCCATCGAGAGTCACCTCATCGCCCTCGACAGCAGCTCGGTCCTCCCCCGCATAAACGTACACCTCGTCATCGAAAGCCGGCCCGTAGACCTCAAGTTCTGCAACGCCTGTGTAATACGAGCTGCCGCCTGGAGCTCCTATGATCCGCAGAGCGTTGGCACTCGCCGCCGGAAAGGACAGCACATATCGACTGTAATCCGGCCGAGCGGTGGGAACATTCTCGAACGGATAATCCGGCGACAATGCAACGAAGTCCGGCCTTTGCCAGGTCTCGCCGCCGTCCTGGCTGTGTTCAACAGTCAGGCTTTTCCACCATCCCCCGTCGGGGCGATTCTGTCCCGCGTAATAAACGGCGCGATCCACCCTCATGCTGGTGCTCCAGGTGTAACCGTACCAATCCTTCTCGGCATAGTTGATTCCATCGTCGCTGTAGAAAGCGTTGGCGTCCGTCTGCCCGTCATTGAGAACCGAAAGATCCTGGCCTGTGGGCGTCACTGTGGCTAACGGCTCCGCGTCGCGTCTAAGAGCGAGATTGGGCACTGCCGTCACGGAAAGCTCATCCGACTCAGGTCCGTCCCCATATTCATTGCTCGCCTTCAGCTTGTAGTAATAAGTCCAACCGGCTAACAGCTTCTCATGAAGGTAGGAAGTTCCCGTCACAGAAGACCAGGTGTAAGAGCCCTTGTCCTGTCCCTGTCCCTGGCTTGCGATACCGAGCCAATAGTCATCCGCATCAATGATCGCATCCCAGGAAAGGGTTGCCGAGAGATGTCCGATTCTCGCTGAAAAATTTGGGGAAACGATCACCGGGGCATTGGCGGCTCGCACGGTGACTCCCGTCGTATCACAGTGTTGTTCCTCCTCTTTCCGGACAGTGAGCTCAAACGTAAGGACAACACCCTGATCGAGGTCTGGAGCAACAAAGTTTGCCACTGCTTGGTCGGCATCGTTGATCTGCACCACGGGATCGCCCGGTTGGACAAGCTGTGTCCAGAAATAGCTGGAGGCTTGTTTTGAACCGGTTCCGTTGAGGTAAACGGTATCGCCTTCATGCACGAGCTGATCTGCTCCCGCTTCGGCCCTCAAGCCTGCGCGGACCGGGATGTGGGCCCCGACCTTGGCGCCGATGTAGTCAAGCTCCATGGCGCCGACGTACGGCGACCTGGTGAGACCAAAGTAGATATTGTCCACCGCCGCTCGAGAAGTCGTATCCCATCCTGTCTGGCTGAAAGTGATGGTGGGCTCGGTCGCCCCGTCGAGATAAACGTTGATGAGCAGATTGCTACTGTTCTCGGGATCGTAGGCTGCCGTGATCCAGACGCTGTGAAAGTTGTTGGAGCTATCCACGGCGACCTCATGTCCGCCCAGCTCAGGCGGCATGAACCCCATCTCGCTTGCCGAGGCATAGTACGCTCCCACTCCCCAATCCGGATCATTCTCCATGTCCTCCGCCACGCCGACGTTGCCCATGCCGTACTCGTTGTTGTAGCTGGTGGTCGGCGACACAAGCCGCCACCGCGCGATGAGCGTAACGCCCACCTCAAAGAGCGGCGGGGTGCTTCCTTTCGGCCTGAGCTGGTGAGTGAATAGGAACTTGCGATTAGCGCCGGTCGTCTCTCTATCATCTACGAGGAGCACTGTGGCGTTCAGGGCGGGAGTGACGCCGTCCTCGGTATCGCCCACGCCTTTGATTGTCCGGACCATCACCGCAGTGGGATCGAGGTTGGGGTCCCACGCATCGGAATCGTTGTCGTGGCTGAAGCCTGCCGCGTCAGGCAGCATGTTTCCCTCGAACATGAGGTCCCAGCCGCCCGCCGGATTCTCCCATCCGCCCCGCACCGCGAATGCTCTTGTTGCCACACCAAAGGCGACCATCAAGACCGTAATCAGGACCAATCCATCGAGTCTCGGCCTATAGCGTTTCATCTTCTCTTCCCCTCACCCTTTCAAATGCTGGCAGCACATCGTACTGCCGCTTGATCTTCTGAATGACATAATTGATCGCTTCAAAACACTACCTCTTTTTTGATGTTGGATGACGCAAAGCTCATGGCCGGACTTCAATTCTGTAGAAGCCCTTGCCCAGCGTAAACGAGTCTTCGTCCGCAAGGATAAAGGTGATGTCGCCGTGCGATGCGCGACGGGCTTCACCGAGCGGTGACCAGGTCTCCAGGTCAGTGCTGAAATAGGCCCCATAAACCCTGCCGGGGACCACCGACCACTCAATCATGGCGCCGCCCTCGGAGCAGTTCACCTCGATAATCCGGAATGCTGATTGTGGATCGAGCGGGTCCGTCCCCGCAAAGACTTCGTCCCAGTCGCCTTTCCCGTCGCCGTCCGTGTCTGCGACGGTAGGATTGGTTTCATAGGTGAACACCTCGGCGCCATCCTCCAAGCCGTCACCGTCCGTGTCACTGTCATGGGGATGGCTCGAATTGTGGTACTCCAGAATGTTGGTCAGCCCATCGCTGTCCGGGTTGTCTGTTGCGTCCTGCTTCAGTGGGTCAAGCTCATGTTCCACTTCCCACTTGTCCGGGATGGTGTCATTATCGGTGTCTCCCTTGTTCGGGTCCGTGCCGTAGGTATCAACCTCCTCTCCATCCAAAAGGCCATCATCGTCCATATCATCATCTAATGGGTCCAGATAGTCCTCGCTGACTTCACGGGCATCGTCCAACCCGTCGCCATCGGTGTCGGGATTTGTGGGATCGGTTAGAGCCAGAAGTTCGTCGGCGTTGATGAGTGCGTCCCCATCCGGATCATCCTCCGGCACGTACTCAAGCGTTCCGAAATACTCCATCTCCCAATGGTCGGGGAGGGCGTCCATGTCCCCGGCCACGTACTCATCCGCTCCAATATCCACGTGCGGCCCGAAGGGCCGGGACTCGCCGTCCATGTCGGTCGCGGGGAGATTGGGAACATCATCCGTCCCTGCGTTAATACAGGGCGACATCGCCTGGAGATGATAGTCGTTCTTCTTGAGACTAACGAAGACAGGATCGGCGTTAATATTTCCGTTTGTCAGCTCCGACAGGCCCTCAACGCAGCAGTACATCGGATCGCTGGAACCTTCAAAATCCAACTGGGGCGCTTCCGGTGCCGTATTGCCCCATATTATGCAGTTAGTTATTGTCCCCTGGCATTGGTAAAGTCCCCCGCCGGTGTAGTCTGTTCCATTTCCAACAATCGTGTTGTTCAGGACTTCCCCGTCGCAGCCGACAAGTCCTCCGCCAGACCCCAAAGCCGAATTCCCAATGATCATGCAGTTCACGATCAGCCCGTTGCAGTGGGCCAGCCCTCCGCCGAAGTCCTCCGCTGAGTTTTTGGAGATGGTGTTATTCCAGATGGTGCCGCCGCAGCCGTGTACTCCCCCTCCTTGGCGAGCCGAGTTTCCGGAGATTGTGTTGCCATGGATGGTGCCATTGCAGTTGTGCAAACCTCCGCCGGATTCGCGGCCTGAATTCCCGGAAATGGTGTTATTCTCGATGTTGCCGTTGCACCCGGAAAGCCCGCCACCTCTGGAGGCCGAGTTTTCGGAGGCCACATTGCTCTGAATCATCCCGTCGCAATTGCAGACCCCTCCACCTACCCAGTCGGCCCGGTTTTGAACGATGATGTTATGCTCGATCGTGGCGAGGGTGTGCTGCGTCCACGGTCCCCCGTTGATCCCTGCGCCGCTGTCGGCCTCGCCGTTGCGGATAGTGAAGCCGGCGAGAAGGCAGGTCTCGTCCTCATTCCCGCCGAAAGTGACCACGGAACCGGATTTCATCCCGTCTATGATTGTCTCGGCCACGACGGACAGGTCTAATGGATCGGTGCTGGTCAGCTTGATGTCCTTACCGCGGAAGTGAACGTTCTCTCGGTAGACTCCTTTCGCGACGATCACATTGTCGCCGTCGGAGGCCGCGTCAATGCCCTCATGGATCGTTTTGAAGGCCCTTTCCCAGGATGTGCCCTCGCCGGAAACCGTCACCGCTCGATCCACATACCATGCGGCTGGCGGAACGGCAGGGTTATAGCCACGACGATATTCCTCCATGTTCGAGATCAGGTCGCTATCAGGATCGGCTACTGCGTCGTGCGCCAGGTCCCCAAAGTGCTCCATCTCCCAATCGTCCGGAAGGCCGTCCTCATCGCTGTCAGCAGACCTGGAGGTGGCTTCGGCTGTGTTCCCGTAGACGCCCATATTGACTCGGCTGCCGTTTGGCTCAGGCTCATTGGAAAAAGCGGAGGCCGGATCACCGGCATCAATGGAGGGAGACCAACTCCGCAAATGAAAATCGCCATTGGCGGCATCTACAAAATACGGATGATGAATGATGTTCCCCTCTCCCCCATGCCTCCAGTCCTCAATGCAGCAATAGGTGGGATGAGTGTCGCCGGCGAGCTGCGCCTTCTCCGTTCCCTTATTCCCCCAGATGATGCAGTTCCTGACCATGCCCGGGCAATCAAGCAGAGCGCCGGCTCCCTCCGCGGTGTTGCCATAGATCGTGTTGTTTTCGATAGCACCTGCGCAGTGAGCGATGGCGCCTCCATCTTCGGCAGAATTCCCAATAATAATGTTGTTCCGGATCGTGGCGCGGGTATGTCCGTCGCTGCCCCAACCATAGATTCCTCCGCCGTACCCTTCAGTTTTACCATTTCGGATGACGAAGCCTTCCAGGATGCACGTTTCGTCTTCCGTTCCGGAGAAGGCCACCACTCTGCTAACCTGGTTGCCGTCAATGATAGTTCCGCCGACAGCGCCTCGCTCGGCGAAATGAGCACTCTGAAGGATAATGTTCTTCCCGTTGAACCGGATGTTTTCGATGTAGATGCCCTCCGCGACGGTGATCGTGTCACGGCTGTCGGCGGCGTCTATCGCTTCCTGAATGGTCTTGAAAGCTGTTTCCCACGTCCTTCCATCGCCGGAGGTCGGCATTGAGGCGTCCACGCACCAGGACATTAGGCAGGCGATCGTTCCCCCATAGTATTCCATGATGTTCGAGATGAGATCCCCGTCCGGGTCGCCGGTCCTCTCCTGTTGGAGATTTCCAAAGAACTCCATCTCCCAATCGTCGGGGAGACCGTCGCCATCGGTGTCCGCCGATTTGGAGGCTGCCTCCGGGGTGTTCCCGTAAGCCCCCATGTTGATCCGCCCTCCGTGCGGTTCCGGTTCATTGGAGTATGACGATGCTGGATCGCCAGCATCTATGCAGGGAGACCGATTCATCAAATGAAAATCGCCATTCGCCGCGTCCACGAAATAGGGGTAATAGACGATGTTGCCCTCTCCGCCACCCATCCACCGCTCGATGCAGGAGTATGTTGGTGGAGTCGAACCCTCAATCCCATTTTTCCAGATGATGCAGTTTCTGATTGTTGCTTCGCAATCGTAGAGACCCCAAGCCTCATTGCCATAAATGGTGTTGTTGAGAATGGTACCCCTGCTCCGCGCTATCCCCCCGCCGTGGTAAGCCGAGTTCCAAGCGATAACGTTATTCTGAATTGTGCCGTAGCAATAGGCCATCGCGCCCCCGTACTGGGCAGAGTTTCCGATGATCCGGTTGTTCTGGATCGTGGCGTGGGTCGCATCCCAGATGGTCCCGCCACTAATTCCGCCACCTTCATACCCGGTCCCATTTTGAATCGTGAAACCGGAGAGCACACATGTTTCGTCCTCCGTTCCAGAGAAGGCGACCGTCGGGCCTCGGCCACTTCCATCAATGATGGTACTCGTTATGACCGAAGAATCCCACGCGTCTGTGCTCCTCAGAACCACATTCTTGCCCACAAACGCGACGTTCTCCACATAAGTTCCCGGATGAGCAACGATCTCGTCTCCGTCAGCAGCGTCCACCATGGCGGACTGAATCGTCTGATAGAGCTCGCCTGCGGGCAGCCTCTCGACGAGCGTCTCCGCGGGCGCCGTCGGGTCGTGCGCGTAGAGATATTCCCTGACGTTCGGGACGCCGTCGCCGTCGGCGTCTCCCGGGCCATTCTGGTCAAGGTTCGCGAACCACCTCATTTCCCAATCATCTGGCAGGCCATCGCCATCGGAGTCAGGGGACTTCGTAGCGGCTTCCGGAGTATTCCCGTACGCCCCCATGTTCACGCGCCCTCCGTTCGGCTCCGGCTCGTTTGAGAAATCGGACTCGGGATCGCCAGCGTCTATGCACGGCGACCAGGGCTGTAAATGGAAATCTCCGTTCTCGGCATCCACGAAATAGGGATCGAAAGGAATGTTGCCATTGCCTCCGCCCAGCCAGCCCTCAATGCACGAGTAACTCGGGGTGCTTGAGAAATAGAGTTGCAGTCCGCCGTTCCCCCATATGATGCAGTTCACTAACGTGGCGTTGCACTCTTTCAGCGCACCTCCTTGATGAGCCACGTTCCCCCAGATGGTATTGTTCTGGACAAGGCCGTGACAAAGAGACAGCCCGCCGCCCGAATTTCCAGCAATGATGTTGTTTTGAATGGTGCCGTCGCAGTCGTGCAGCCCGCGGCCTGAATTCGCGGAGATGATATTGCTCTGGATTACACCTCCACAACGATGCAGTCCGCTTCCCGAATTCTGTGAAATTGCATTGCTCTGGATGGTCCCATCGCAAAAGGCCAGGCCGCCCCCGTCCCCCGGTGCCGAGCTCCCTTTGGTAACGCCGGCAGAGTTCCCGTTGATAATATTATCCTCGATTACGCCGTCACAACTACATATTCCTCCACCTTCTTCACTGGCGACGTTACCCTTAATCGTATTGCCCCGGATCGGGCCGTCGCAGCAAAGCACTCCTGCTCCCCACCGCGCCCTGTTCTCCTCGATCCTGTTGTTCCGTATAGTGGCGTGAGTGTCGTTGTCGCCGGATCGGCCGTAGATGCCGCCGCCCCTTTCCGCTTTGCCGTTACGAATCGTGAACCCTGACACGACGCACGTCTCGTCTTCCGTTCCCAAGAACGTGACGACGGAACCGGCCTGGTTGCCGTCAATAATCGTTTTGGCGACTACCTCGGCATTCAGGGGATCGCTGCTGGTGAGGACAATGTTCTTGCCGTCGAAATGAATGTTTTCCAGATAAGTCCCCTCCGCGACAGCGACCGTGTCGCCCATGGCTGCCGCGTCAATCCCCTCCTGGATCGTCTTGAAAGCCGTTTCCCAGGTTCTCCCATCACCCGATTGGGCCATTTTGCCTCTCACATACCAGTCATCTCCTCGCGTCAGCACGGGGTTCAAGATGAGAAGAAAAGCAACCATGGAGAAAAGAACCGGCCTGGATGACATCCTCAGCACCTCCCCGACTGTGCACGGTAAAGTCCGCGCTGTTCGCCTTTCAGTGATCGAAAAGAACCTTGTAATATCTGTGCCTCAGCTCAAAACTCGATGGATGCGGCCTACCAAGCTGCGCATCGCCCATATCCATGAAGCTCGTTGTCGCGCCGGTTGCCACGACCGACTCTCGGCACGGTGTCCACGTCATCTCCGGACCGAGCGGCTCATCACTGTACAAAACGCGATACTTCCTCCCCGACATCGAGTTCCAGCTCACAGTCACCGCACCCAACGGCTGCTGACGAATGGACTCGACCTTGAGCCTCGATGAACTCAACGTGGGATCGGTGCCTGCCAGGTATTCCTCCAGATTCGTCATGCCGTCCCTGTCAAAATCCAAACCCGCATCAGAGTCGTCATACGGCGACGTCTCAAACAGCTCAGGCTCAAAGATTCCATTCCCGTTGAAGTCCTCGAAAACATCGGGGATGCCGTCTCCGTCGCTATCTTTCTCCGAGCAGAAGGGCGCGGGGAATGCAAGTCTCCTGCCGTGCCAATTGAAGCCTTCCAGAGTCAGCGAAGGACCATGCGGACTCGTCACGTTCAACACAGTCACAGGCCGCGGATCGTCCCCAGTGGACGGAGTCTGCCGAAGATAAAGATCGCCCGTAATCCCCCACCGGTCCTGCTGAAAAGCGATCCACTCGAAATCAGGATGCTGGCTTTCCTCAGCCATCAAAAGCGTGAAAACTCTCTGGGTAGGATCCTCAAGATGATCAGGGTTTTCTTCGACGGAATAGACACGTTGGCTGCCTATGCCGTAGCCATAAAGCAGGACATGAAGCTTATTGTCACTGTCTATCGCCATAGAACGCACCGAGTACTGTCCGCCAACCTGCTCGTGAAGGTTTTCAACGAAAACAGATAAGTCGCCGCCCACCGAAACCTTGTAGATGTTAGAGGCGAACGCCCCTCCGAACGTATAAAGGTCGGCTATGAAAAGCTCATTGTCCTCATTGACGGCCAACGCCGTAATCGTGTCGAAGCCGATGTTTCCGCCGGGTATTTCGACCGCTTCCTCTCCCGGTCTGAGTTTGTAGAGTTCACTGTAATTTGCCGAAAAATAGATCGTGTCCTCACGATCCACCACAAAAGCCTTCATGCCCGAGAGCCCGTCCGGAAGGCGGTACACCTCCGAGATGAATTTCCCTGTGGGCGAGAATTTGTAAATGATGCGCGGCATGGCAACATAGATATCGCCCTCTCGATCCTGCTGAATTCCGACAGGCTCCAAGTTTCTATTTGATTCCGGCACCTTGATAAACTCCTCCAGCTTGCCGTCGAAAGTGCCTTTCAAAATCCACCAGTTGTCATTGCGATGGTCATCAACCAAGAACTCACCTTCCTTGAACGAAGTTGATACGATCTCATTGACGCTTTCAATCTCCGGCTCGACGAGGACAGCGGAGCCTACGCCGGAGTTGGGCCCTCTGCAAACGATGCTATCCGCACCAGATAGGTTCGCGGCCAGGTACTCCCCTTTCGCAGCCTTTCCGCTGAAATCTGCCACAAGCAGCCAATCTTCCCTCTGCCCTGGCAAGATTGGCTCCTCCAACGGGCCAAAAGTCACGTGATCGGCATGCAGCGAGGTCGTCGTTCCCAGAAATATGTCAACCAATCCTCCATCGTACAGTCCATTCCTATTGACATCAACAAAGAGACTCATGCTGAGGATGTCTTCCTGAGGGTTCATAGTGCCAAGCAGCGAAAAGCTAAGGGAGTCCACGGCCACCGGTTCGAGGTCGTTGGCTTCGACGCGGAACGAGAGTACCTCCACTCTCCAATCGTCATTGTCGTAGAGCGGTCGGGTTGCCAGAGTGTCGGCCCTTGAGACGAAAACAGTCGGCTTCGGCCCGTCGGCGTACGGCTTGAGGTCAAAAAGGAGGCGGGGCGGGGAAATCCCAGAATCAGAAGAGACCGATTCTCTGCTGTAAAAGACAAGCTCACTGGCGCCGCTTGGAGCCTCCAGGTCTACCTCCGCAAGCAACCCCTCATTGGCTACGCCGTTGACCCAACTATTGATCAGGGCGTCGAGCGATCCCGAGCGCCAGGAAAAGACCACGTTCTCCTCGACGTTAAGTGGATCAAGGGGCTGTTCTCTCAGGGAAACCTCGGCAACAGTTGTCGAGCGGATAGGAGGCTGGTTGCTCCAGGTGATCGTATCCTCTTCCCATGGCGCGTCCGCCCTGCGAACACGAATCGTTCCGTCCGCCGTGTCGCCAAATCGCAGAAGGCTGCGAACGTCCATTCTCAGTTCGCATCCGGATACGTGCCCATCGGGCAAGGCTGACAGATCAAACCACAGATATGTCCTTCTCTCGGCGCCCCTCAAGCTGCCCACCCCCAGTTTCGCATCGGCGAGGTTTCTATCCGGAGATTGCGCCCTCACCTCGGCATCAATGGCCACGGGTATGACATGGGCGTGGACATCCGGTGACGTGTTATCAACGGTGAACGGCCCCGTCACCCCAAAGCTCCCTTCTTCCGCATCGAAAGGTGTGATGCGGATGTGGACGGCCTCTTGCCGGGTGTGCCTCAAGTCCGCCGCTGAGTTCCAGACAAAGGTGTGGGGAACGCCCTTTCGCGAGGACGTCAGGTTCGTAGTCCCGTCACCGCCGCTGGCGGGAGTGGCCCGGTACCAATTGTTCTCGTCCTCGGAATAGTGAACCGCAATCGAGACCGGATCGGCGTTGTGGTCCACGAGCGTGTATGAAATCGCAACGTCGCCACTCTGCACGTCGGTCGGGGTTGTCACCGTAACGCTCGGTGTCCTGACCGGTTGGCTCGGGTCGGTCGGGTCCGTCCCTAGCGTCTGCTCCAAGATGTTCGGACAGCGGTCAGAATCCGGATCGCTCTTTCGGTCGTAAGCCAACGTCCCGAAGTACTTCATTTCCCAGTCATCGTCCAGCAAATCCTTGTCCTCGTCTTTGACAGCTCCGAGGTGGAAGGATGAGGTTATGCCCCTCGCTTGAATGTTCCCGGCCGTTGCCGTAATTCGCAGCCTGGCGATGTTTCGCACGTTCTGGTCCCCGTCGGATGCAGAGTCCCACACGAAGGTGTGCTCGACGCCGTGGGGCGACGATGCCAGATTGACCAGTCCTTCTGAACCCTGTGTTGCTGTCGCCTCAAACCAGTTGGCGCCTCCATCCAGAGTGAACTCGACAGCCGCGTCCATCGGCAGACTCAGGGAATTGGTGAGGGCGAAGCGGACTGTGACGTCCCCTTTCTGAAAGCCTCTTGGGGTGGCCACGTGAATCTTGGAGTCCGGGTCGGCGCTGAACTTGCGAAGCACGATCGCCTCGGATCCGGTCCTTCCTCCCCACTCCTTGTACACCAAGAACGCTTCGCCAAATGGATTGACGGCGAGATCCGGCGAGTCGTTCTTCTTGATGTCGTTCGCTACAGTCGGGCTTCCCACTCCCTGCAGGGAGCTCGATCCCTCGCCCATGTCCACCCAGTTCGTCCCATCCCACATTCTGGCGTAGATTCGGGGCAACTGCAGAGCCAGGACCGTCCTCTCGCATAGCCAGGCGACAAAAGGATGGCCGCTGGCGTGAAACCCAAGCATCACGTTGCCGACCATGTCCGTGTTGCTCACTCCACCGCCCGATGCTGAGCCGCCCAGGGCAGACCACGCCGTGCCATCCCATATCTTCATGTGAGCTTCCCGGCTCTCGCGCTCCAGTTTCGGCGTCTTTTGGAGCCAGGCCACCGCCGGGTTGCCGGAGGGACTGAGCGCTACTCGTGGCACAATGGCGCTTTCGACGTCTCCGACGAGGCCACCTGCCGAGACCCGGTCACCTATCTGCTCCCACGTGTCCCCATTCCATCGTTTCGCCAGGACAGCCTTCGACGAAGGTTCAACCCACACGAGCACCGGGTGCCCCCGGTAATCCGTAACAAGGTCGTAGCTCCTCTCGCCGTGGGGACCGGCATACGGCACAATATCGCAAACCTCTATCTGGCCCCATTCTTTGCCGGTCCAACGCTTCACGTACAGGTTGTAGTAGGACTGCCCTGGCCGTCGGCGCTGCCACGCCACGATCGGGCTTCCCAAAAGGTCCGTGGCGATCACCGGGCTCGTGCAGTCTTCCTCCGGGCTGCCGCTGACGCCGTACTGCCCGCCCGAGTCTCCGATGTTAACCCATTTCTCCCCATTCCATTTCCTGACGAAAATGTTTTTTGTTCCAGCAAACCCAACCTCGTGCTGCCAGGCAAGGATCGGGTTCCTGAACTCATCAACCGTGAGGCAGGGGTGGTCCACGCTGCTGCCTCCGATACCTCCGCCGTCAGAGGGCTCCGCGCCGACATAGCTCCAGCTCTCTCCATCCCATCTCATCACGTAGACGCCATATGACAGACCTCCGGCCACGTAAGCGACGATGGGGTATCCGGCCTGATCTGTTGTCACGCAGGGCGAGTAGTTGCGTCCGGGGATGCGAAACATGTCAAACCATCTGCCATATTCCGGATCCGTCGGGTTCGTTCTCGTCCTGTACTCCTCGAGGTTCGTCACGGAGTCGTTATCGGGGTCTGAGCTTCCGTCCTGGCCGAGATCACCGAAATGCTCCCTCTCCCACGTATCCGGCAGCGCGTCGCCATCGGAGTCCTCTCGATTCAGAATAGCGGTCATGCTTTCCCCGACGGCGAAGAGCGAGCCGTCCGCCCCGATGGCCGGCGAGGTGCTGACGGCAAAACCGTGCTCGGCGCTCCAAACAGGAACTCCCGCCGGACTCAGGGCGTAGAACCAGCCATCCTCCGTGCCGAAATAGATCGTCTCATCCAGGCCTATCGCCGCCGCATGGCGAATCTCTCCGTTGGCCTCAAACCGCCATTTTTCCGTACCGTCCGGATTCAATGCGTAGAAGTAGCCATCCCGGTTCCCGAAATAGACTGTCCCATCGCTGCCGATGGTCAGTTCACCGTCTGCCCAGTTATCATAGGCGAAGCTCCACTGGAGGCGGCCGTCGGAGGAAAACGCCCGCATTTCTTTCGAGGACGTCGTGAAGTAGACCGTGCCGTCGGAACCAATTGCCGGGGAGCTCATCATGGCGCCGGCTCCGAAGCCAGCCGTCCATTTCTTCGATCCGTCCGGGTTGACGGCATGAAGCGTGCCGCCGTAACCATATCCCACTCCGAAATAGATCGTGCCGTCTCGGGCAACGGAGGGCGATTCGTCAAGCTGCCCCCGTGCCTCGTACTGCCATTTCAGTTCCCCTTCCGGTGTGAGCGCGCTGAGCACACACGTGATCACGTCGCCGCGGCACTGTGCTCCGACGTACACCATCCCATCCGGACCGATCACCGCCGTGCCACGGGCGAACGCATCGTCGGGGCAATAAGCCCAGGCGAAGGCATCGGAGGAAGCTGCGACGTAGGGGCTGAACCCTGTCCGACGACCGTTTCCCCTCGGTGCCGGCCACGGAGATTCCGCATAGCCGGGAACGGATTGCGGATCAGCAGGATTCGATCCTCCGTGGAACTCACTCAGGTTGCTTCGCGAATCCCCATCAAAATCATCGAATGCTCCTTGCTCAAGTGAACCGAAATACGTGTTCTCCCATTCGTCGGGCAGGCCATCCCAATCGGAATCCGCAAGTGAAACCACGGCCTCCACCCCCACCGGCTCGGAGTAGTTCGGGATCTCGTCGTACGCATAGACGGCGTACCAGTACGTCGTCTCCGTCTCCGCGGTCTCGTCCACGCACATCTGCGTTCCTTTCGAGATGTTTCTGCACCACAGCCCCTCCGGGCCGCTGGCGTCCCCGTCCGGGTAGCGCTCTCCGCAAGGCACCCAGGGCAACGTGCCTGATGTGCTGCGCACTACGAGAACACTCTCAAAGTCCGCGTCCGTGGGATCGGTCCAGGTTACGACCACCTCATTGAACGCCACCTTCACCTGCAAATCTGTTGGCTGAGCCGGTGGAGCAAGGTCGCCCTCCGTGATCAGGTCGGTAAAGGCGCCATCGGAATAGTTCGGGACCTCATCGCACGCATAGGCCGCGTAGAAATAGTGCGTGGCCTCCGCGACCTCGTTGTCTTCGTAGGAATCAACGCCTTTCGGCAGCGTTCTGCAGCACAGCTCTCCCGGACCCGTGTCGTCTCCGTCGGGGTAGAATACGAGGCGCTCCGGCGTTGGGAAGAAGTCCTCGGTATTGCGAACCAGCAGGATGCCTCTGAAATCGGATTCGTAAGGCCGCTCCCACATGAGAAGCACACCTCCTGGCGAGCTGGGCATCGCCATGAGTTCCCGCACGGGAGAAGGCGCCTGTTCGTCCGCTGGCAATGTGTTTTCCCACCACCGGATGCCCATGCCCAGTTCCGTACCAAGATTGCCAACTACGTCCAGGTCGCCATCTCGGTCCATATCGAGGACCGGCAAAGACGCCGACCTCATGGCGTGGCGGTCGAGCATGACCATCGAGAAGTTCTGTGCCCCGTCGTTTTGCCACCAGTTGGTCCTCCCCCACGTGGTGCACAGCACGTCCCTATAGCCATCCCCATCGAAATCCACCAGGAAAAGATTCACCCACGCCTTTGGATAGGCCGCGAAGTCATGCCGTTCAAACTGGAGATTTCCTTCATTCTCCCACCAGGCAACGTCTCCCGCGCGATTGGACGTGACAAAATCGATGTCGTCATCTCCATCCACGTCTCCGATGTCAGCGCAATACACGGCGATGTACTGGTCGTCAATCTGCGCGGGCGTGAACGCCGCGTTGCCGGAGTTGATCCACCAGAAAAGCCCCGTATCACCAAAAGTCAGGATGTCCACATCCCCGTCGCGGTCTATATCGCCCACTTTCGCCAGCGATACGACGATCTCATCGCGAAGAGTTTTTCGAATGAATGTCTTTTCACCCAGGTTGATCCACACGACGAGCGTTTGGCTCTGCCTGGAACTTGTCAGAATGTCCACATCCCCGTCGCCGTCGAAATCCGCCGCATTCAGGCTCGACGCTTCAAAATCACGCTCAATTCTGTGATAGTCCATGAAGTAAAGGCCGCGGTGATTCTCCCGCCAGGCGATTTCCGGGTAGTATTCGCGTCCTGCATAAAGGACGTCCTCATATCCATCCCCGTCCAAGTCGGCAGCACAAACGATAGGTCTTCTTTCGCCGGCCAGTTTCGTGTACGCGAAGCCTTCCGTTCCTTTGTTTTCCCACAGCCCGATCGCTTTGTACGCCCCGGTGAGGAGGTCGGGGTCTCCATCCCTGTCGTAGTCGAACGTAGTGATCCAGGACGGACTGAACTCACTCTCCTCAATCCTCCCGATCAGATGCGAGGGGAAAGGCCCCGGATCGGTTGAGTCATAGACCGGCGCAGAATAGTTGTATGAGCCGTCTCTCGAGTAAAGAGCAAAGTAGTAGGTCTTCCCTGCGTCGGGGATCGGTCTTCCTCCTCCCATCGTCTCCTGTGGCGGCCATTGATCCACAATATAGTTCCAGCACGAGTGTCCTCCCGGTCCCGTGTCCTCCCCGTTCTCGTAAGCGGTTCCGTTTGCAGGCGGGACGAATGTCTCCGTCTCGCTGCGGACGAGGAGAAATCCTGCGAGGTCTCGATCAAGCGGCGCATCCACCTCACCGTGAAATAAGTTGGTTCTGGTTCAGCCATAACCCAGAAATGCTCTGCGGGACGCGGAGGAGTCGTATCTGTCCCGGAAGTAGAGGACGTCAAAACCCCCGATGCATAGTTGCCCGCATTGTCGTAGGCGAAGGCCTTGTAGTAATAGGTCTGTTCCGGCGCAACATCCCGATCATTGTAAAGCTCAACGCCCCGATCCACGTTTCGGCACCATAGCCCCGAAGGACCGGTATCCTGCCCGTCCGTGTACATCACTCCCGTCTGGGGTCTGGGATCCCCTCGCTGTCACTCCTGACCAGCAGAATCTTGCAGAGGTCCGCATCCGGCGGATCAACCCATCTCAGCTCTATCCTCTGCTCCTGCTCGGGCCCCACAGCGCTGAGAGCCGCGACGTCGCCTGGCGGTTCTGGGTCTGCTTCAGGACTTCTTTCCCAGTAAGTGATTGACTCGCCTCGCGAGGTTATGCTGAGAAGGTCCAGGTGCCCGTCTTTGCCCACGTCTACCACGGTCAAATAGGAGACGTCGCCCACGTTCTCCGCCAGAACGCGCTCCGTGAACCTCCATTGGCCGCTGTTCTGCCACCATGATATCCGCTCCTGGCCGTCGGGATAAGATGACCCGGAGCCGCAGACGATGTCCATGTCCAGGTCGCCGTCGAAATCACCAACCCAGGGCACTGTGGCATCGCCGAAGCCCGTTGCAATCTCGTGATCCTCGAACTGCCAGTAACCCTCTCCGTCAGGCCCCAGGTTTTCCGCCACCCTCAGATGACCGCGCGACCCCACGATGTCTCCGTCCCCGTCCTGATCCATGTCAATCACGCGCAGATAATGTACGCCGACGAACGATCCTGCCCAATAGCTCTCGGAGAATTGTCCCCCTCCTAAGTTCTTTCTCCAGGAGATGGAGCCGAACACCAAGTCTTGGAGGCCATCGCCGTCGATGTCCCCAACGGTCACGAACGAGCCTTGTCCTCTGATGGCAGGACGTGCCGTATAAATTGCCCGGTTCCATCGTTTTCCCACCACGCCAGGCCGCCGCCCGACGTGCCGCCGCCGACGTCAACGTCCTGGTCGTTATCGAGGTCTCCAATGGCACAGCCGTTCCATAGAAACTCGTAGGAGGCGTCTATGATGCGTCTGCTGAAAGTTCCAGCCCCATCATTCTCCCACCACGCAAGGGCCTGCGCTTCTGTAGTGGAAGCAATGATGTCCTGATCGCTATCCCCGTCGAGGTCTGCTGCTTCCACCCAGGTCACGCCAAAGAAGGAATCATCCACGACGTGTCGCGAGAACCTCTCCCGCCCGTCGTTCTCAAACCACAGTATCGTGTTCGCCGCGTACGAAGCGGCCACGACGTCCAGGTCTTCGTCCCCGTCCAAATCCGCCACCGCAATCCGGCTAACCGATCTTAACCCGTGCCACAAAGCATGCTCGATAAATCGAGGTTCCTCAAGGGCTCGTGTCAAAAGGGGCGCCTGGCTCACCAGCGCCTCCTCATCCTTCAGGACATCAGGTATTTCGCTGGCAGAAGCCGCCCAGGCACTGCCGAGCATTGAAGGAACTGTTTCAAGAAATACAAACGCGATGGGGAAGGCAAGAGAACGCAAGCCTGTCTTTAAGAGAGAGGATTTCATATCCTTTACCCCCTTCCGGAGACAATGAGAGAGCGACGAAATATCGCTCCCCAGCCTCTGGCATCCGGTATCTTGTTCGGGCAAACCCTGCCCTTTCGCCAAGTGGCGCCGCCCGTCATCGTCTATCAGCCTCGCAACATCCGAATTCCCTCTAAGAGCACCACATCATTATCTCTATCATACTATCATACTATTGAGCAGAAAAAGCCCATTGTCAACCAGTTGTTTTACATCAATTCCGCAACCTCGTTCTTCAGCCATGTCCAAGGGGTTTTTTGTGAGGCTGTTGCGACAGTGGTGTAACGGGGGAGCAAATTCGCATTGGCAAGAAAGGTTCGCACGGCGGTTGTAACTGATATGTTGCAAACATACCATACGCAAACGCGGGTGCGGTTGTAGTGATGAAAAGGAGCCCAATGACCCCTGCGGAACGGAGGGTGCGTTGCAGGTTGGCCAAGTTAGTGCATGAGCGGCAGCTCCTTCCCTGGCTGTCCTGGCCGAGCCCAACGGGCAGGCGGGCAGGCACGCGAGCCTGCTGACCACGAGGCGGGTCTGGGGCAATGGGTTCGGGTGCGTGTGGGTGGCAAAACCGGATGCCCTCGCCAACCTCCCCTTGGGGGATGTGCGTTCGTGGCGCCACGCCTTCGGCGTGGCCCGTGAACCAGCGTGGGCAAGATGCCCACGATACACCCGGCAAGGATGCCAGCGTTACACAAGGCCATGGTTCTCCGTGTCGTCCGTGTTTCCGGCGCCGCCGCGAGCGGAACCGCAGGAGGACAAGCCGGGGGATGCCCAACATCAGGGATATGTTGTCCCACCACTCATACGTCCCCGCACCCCCGACGGCTATGGCCCGGGCGGTCTGTGGCACTACCACTCCGGCGGACCCGACTTCCCCGGTCCCCACAACAGCGGCTACAACATCCCCTGGCGGTGGCATCGTGCGCAACATGCAGACGGGGGACAAATGTTAGCGCCCCGAAATGCCCGTGTGCGCGCACACGGGCAGGCTCTTCCCCCACTGGCACCTCAACCCGTTCGCCACCTGGGACAAAGCCAAACTCACCCGCCACCCCGAGCAGTAAGGATGCTGCGGAGCGGCGTGTCATACTGCCCGCGGGCAGGGGGCTTCAGCGGGCAAGAGCGGGAGTGCACGGTCCAGAGCATGCTTGGCCCGCTGCCTGGTTTCCGTCTAACGCCGTGGCACTCTCGGTTTCACTCTTGACAATCGGGAACAAACAGGGGATTCTCTGGTTTGGTGTGTCTGGCAATCGGGTTGATCGATAGGTCCACAAGAGTCGTAGTGCAAGGTTGATCTCAGCACGGCAGCGCTGTCTGGTGGGGCGTTTTTCCAATGGCACGAGCGAAGACGAAATCCATCAAGGATGAGTTCTGCAGGGTTCTGGAATCGTCCTGCGAGCTTTACGATCGTGTTGCGGGCCGCGCCAGCATCCCCTACCCAGCCACGGAAAAAGTCGAGCTGCACCCCACCCAAGTCAGGCAAATCGTTGCCTTGGCTTTCATGAACGTTGTCTCCGCATGGGAGGAGTTCGTGCAGAGCGTTTTCATACGGTATATGACTGGCGCAGAGTCTCAGGACGGCTACAGCCCGGTCCTCCGTATTGGTACTTGCCAATCGATAAAGCATGGCGTGGAGGTTCTTTCATCCAAGGAGGGGTACGACCTCACGAAGGGCTATCTTAATTGGTCGAGCTGGAAGGACGTTGTCGGGAGGGCAAGGATCTTCTTCAAGGATGGGGAACCGTTCTCAAAGGTCCCCAATCTCTGGACAAAACGACTGGCAGATGCGTTTGTCATTCGGAATCGCGTCGCCCACGCGTCGAGAAAGTGCATTGAGGATTTCAAGAAGGTTGCGCGCGGATTCCTCGCGCCGCCCCCCCGCTCTGGTCTGCCGCGAGGCTTTTCGGTGGGACATCTGCTCACACGTGGCAATGTCAGCGTACGGCTTTTCGGGCCCCGCCCTTCGCAGTGCGAGAATGTCTTTGTCGCTTTCCTATCGATGTTCAACGACATGGCTGGCATCCTTTTGCCGTCCTGAGGGGAGATAGCCTTACGGGCGCAGGGGATGAGCGCCACACATTCTGCCAGGCCGCGAATCGCCTCGCTGTGACCGACGACCTCACCGCTCATGCTCAAAGACGATTTCGTTGGTTTTGGAGAGGGTGGTGGTGAGGTGGGCGCCTTCGGTGATGTCGCCGGAGATGATTTTTTCGGCGAGGGGGTCTATGAGGCGCTTCTGGATGAGGCGTTTGAGGGGTCTTGCTCCGAAGACGGGGTCATAGCCTTCTTTCGCTAACTGAGCTTTCACAGCGTCGTCGAATTCGATGGTGATTTTCTTCTCGGCGATGACCGTCTTCAGGCGGTCGAGCTGGATGTCCACGATCGTCTTCAGGAGATCCTCGTTGAGCTTGTGGAAGACGACGATCTCGTCAATGCGGTTGAGGAACTCGGGGCGGAAGCTCGCTCGCAAAACCTCCATCATTTTCTCTTTCATGCGGTCGTAGTCCTTCTCGTCGTAGTCCTGGATGAACTGGCCGCCGAGGTTGGAGGTCATGATGATGACGGCGTTTTTGAAGTCAACGGTGCGACCCTGGCCGTCGGTGAGCCTTCCGTCGTCGAGAATCTGGAGGAGGACGTTGAAGACCTCGAAGTGGGCCTTCTCGATCTCGTCGAAGAGGATGACGCAGTAGCCTCTGCGGCGGACTCTTTCTGTGAGCTGCCCGCCTTCCTCGTAGCCGACGTATCCGGGCGGTGCACCGATGAGCCGAGCGACGGAGTGTTTCTCCATGTACTCGGACATATCTATTCGGACGAGTGCGTTCTCACTATCGAAGAGGAATGTGGCGAGGGCTTTGGCCAGCTCGGTTTTGCCGACACCGGTCGGCCCCATGAAGATAAATGAGCCGAGGGGGCGGTTGGGGTCCTGGAGGCCGGCTCGCGATCTGCGGACGGCGTTGGAGACGGCGAGGAGAGCTTCCTCCTGGCCAACGACTCTCTGCCGCAGCCGCTCCTCCATGTGCATGAGTTTCTGGACTTCGCCCTCGAGCATCCGGGAGACGGGGACGCCGGTCCACTTGGAGACGACTTCAGCGATGTCCTCCTCATCCACTTCTTCTTTGAGCATCGCTCCGTCCTTCTGGAGGTCCTGCAACCTGGCCTGGGTGGCTTTGATCTCCTGCTCGAGCTGGGGGATGCGGCCGTAGCGGAGCTCGGCGGCGAGGGAGAGGTTGCCTTCGCGCTCAGCAGCTTGCTCCTGCGCCGTCACTTCCTCGACTTCCTCTTTCGCCTTTCGGAGGCGGTCAATGAGTTCCTTCTCACTCTGCCACTTGGCCTTGAGGGGGTTGCTTTTCTCCTTCAGCTCGGAGAGGTGGTGGGAGATTTTTTCTCGCCTTTCCACAGACGCGTTGTCCTTTTCCTTTGCGAGAGCCTGCTGTTCGATCTGGAGTTGCATGATGCGTCGCTCGATCTCGTCAATCTCGGTGGGCATGCTGTCTATCTCGATGCGGAGGCGAGAGGCGGCTTCGTCCATGAGGTCAATGGCCTTGTCGGGAAGGAAGCGGTCGGAAATGTAGCGGTTCGATAGCGTGGCGGCGGCGATGAGCGCGGAATCCTTGACTCTGACTCCGTGATGGACTTCGTATCGCTGCTTCAATCCTCGGAGAATGGCGATGGTGTCCTCGACCGTGGGCTGGGAGATGTAGACGGGCTGGAAGCGGCGTTCGAGGGCGGCGTCCTTTTCGACGTGCTTGCGGTATTCGTTGAGGGTTGTGGCGCCGATGCACCGCAGCTCGCCCCTTGCGAGAGCAGGCTTGAGCATGTTAGAAGCGTCCACGGCGCCTTCGGCGGCGCCAGCCCCGACGATGGTGTGAAGCTCGTCTATGAACAGAATGATCTGGCCGGCGGAATTCTCGACTTCTTTCAGGAACGCCTTCAGCCTCTCTTCGAATTCGCCCCGGAACTTTGCACCGGCGACGAGTGCGCCGACGTCCAATGCGAGAAGTCTTTTGTCCTTGAGTCCTTCGGGGACATCGCCGTTGATGATTCGCTGAGCAAGGCCCTCGACAATCGCGGTCTTGCCGGTGCCTGGCTCGCCGATGAGGACAGGGTTGTTTTTGGTGCGGCGGGAAAGGACCTGGATGAGGCGGCGGATTTCGTCGTCTCTCCCGATGACGGGATCGAGCTTGCCTTTCCTGGCAAGGCCTGTCAGGTCGCGGCTGTATTTCTCAGTTGCCTGGAATTTGGCTTCGGGGGTCTGGTCGGTGACCCGCTGCCCGCCGCGAAGGTCCTTGAGGATGGCGAGGATGGATTCCTTAGTGATGCCGAAAGCGCGGAGGAGCTCCCCGACGCTGGCTTTGCTCGCAACCATCGCCAGGAGGATGTGTTCCGTGCTGACGAACTCGTCCTTGAGGTGCTCCGCTTCTTTCTCGGCGGCATCGAGGACTTTCCTGAGATCGTGCGAGATGTGTGCCTCAGCCGGTGTTTCGCCGTAGACTTTCGGACGCTTTTTCAACTCGGCATCCACTGCGGAGAGCAGCATGTCGGGATTGGCGCCGATCCGCTCGACAACGGGCTTGACGATGCCATCTCCCTGGGAGAGAAGGCTCTTCAGTAGATGCTCCGCCTCGATCTGCTGATGGTTCATCTCCTCAGCGGACCGCTGGGCTTTCTGAAGCCCCTCTCGAGCTTTTAGTGTGAATTTTTCAAGCCTCATCTATGTTTACCTCCGGATTGATTTTACAGGATTTTCCGCTTTTTGATGAGCACTTTGCATGCCAGAAAAATGAGCGTTCGGCGGGGCTGCTGCTGGCCGCATTATCGCATGTAACGAGCGTGATTGGAGTGGATTGTGAATGGAAGCCGTGGAATCGGTTCTGCGTCGGGGTAGTAGAGATATGTGACAGAATTGCACAGCTTGAGGTGGATGGTGACACTGTGCCACAGTGGCGTGGGCCATTTCCGACGGGCTGGGGCGGTGCTTGTCTAAAAAAAGAGGGAGCCACCCAAAAAGTTGGGATTTTGGGGTGGTTTGAGCACAAAGAAATACTGGAGGGGTTGGGAAAAGTGGGGATGGGGAAACAGAGGGCCGGGAGGAGAGGCGCGGCGAGGCGGAAAGACATCTTATTTGAATCCGAAGGTCATGTCGAGGCGTTCGAGGCACTTCTTGAATCTGGCTTGAATTTCTTCCATGGAAAGGGGCTCGCGGATGCGGACAGGAGGTGTGTAAGGGGAGAAGGAACCGTCGTCGAGTTCCTTGGGGATGGTGGTGAGGACGGTGATGGCGGTGCGGAAGTCTCGCTCGTAGACTTCTTTGTGGCCGTAGGTGATCTCGCCTTTTCGGTTCTTTGAGACGGGAAACCAGATGACACGGCGGAGCTTAGGGGTCATGGCGTCGTTGAGGATGCGTTCGAGCTCCATGATTCGCTGGTGCTTGTTGGCGAAGCGGTAGCGGTGGGGGAAGTCGTGTTCAAGCATGCAGCGGTACTGATGAATGCGGTTTCGCCATTTGGTGTTGCGATTGTCGCAGGCGTAATATTTGACGCGGATGAAGGCATCGTCGAGGGAGAGGGGGATTTCGGGGAATTCCTTGAGGAGGTCCTGGGCGGCCTGGCGGTGGGTTTTGAAGAGGGCTAATTGTTTGCAGATGAAGTCCTTGTGTTTGAACTTGAGGCGGTAGTTGTTGTGTGAGCTCATTTTGGGTCTCGGTGTTTTGGGTGAAATTGTGTTTTTCGACTTTACGGTAGCAATATATCATATAAGCGACTTTTTGTCAAGAAAGATTTGTTGGGCACGGGGCAGAAGATGGAGGGATTATTTTTGACAGGATGAACAGGATTGTCAAGGATTTGTCAAGCGCAGAAAGCGCGGGGACCGAAGAAGGGGCAACGCAGAGGCGCGGAGTCGCAGAGGGCGCGGAGAAAGAGGTTAACCGCAGATGAACGCAGATGAACGCGGATGGGCACGGGGTGGGCGGAGGTCAGAGGGTGGCAAGCTCGGCGAGGGCGCGGGCGAGGTTGGATGAGACGATGTTGTGCTCGTGGGGGAAGGCGTCTTCGGTCACTATTTCTAAGTGCTCTGATTCATAAATTCGGTGACATATTTTTCGACAGGATTTACAGGATTATCCGGATCTGTCTGATGCTGCTCTGCAGCATCCTGAGTATCCTGTTATGGTGTCAAAAGGAGCGTCCCATACAGTTCGATACGCTACCGTATTTACGAATTGGTGTACTAAGGCTTCGTTGTAGCAGGCGACAGCGTTCTTGAGGTTTTCGGCGCGGTCGCCGGTGGGAAGATGGGCGTAGGCGGATCCGAGGTTGTTCTGTATCCGTCTGGCGGATCCGTCTTCCGGGTGACGGCAGTTTGAGGGATACTCCTCGGCGAGGTGAGTGTATGCGTGCCCGCCTACCCGGCCAGGGGCGGTTTTTTTGGAGGGGATTCATTTGACGAGGGGGAAAAAGCAGCGGTCACCGGGGGCACTCGCGACGGTTATCGCCGGGCCGCCATCACCCGCGCGTGTAGCCCAAGCGCGTCCTCGGAACCCTGCTTTCCATCGTCCGGGGTTCGGCACCGCCGTGTTGTTCCCCTCGGAGCGAGAGGCCGCCTGCCGGTTCGTGCAGGGATGTCTGCGCAGCTATCACCGGAAAGAAGAGATGGCGTAACGGCCCCGGGATCAGCTGGTGTGCGAAGTGCCGCCAGCTGCATGCCGTTGTTAGATGCATCCGGTAGAGGTCGCTGGTCTCGCCAATATCCCGGCTATCGTCGAGCATGCGCGACAGCCAGCATGTGAACGGGCTCTCTTGGTTTCAGGCAATACAAGAAAGAAGACGAATCCATGCGACAGGTATGAGCGTCCACATGCAAAACAGGGACACTAGCTCGGAACTCGGATGACGGTCTTACTGGCCTGTCTCCCAGACCAAGGCGGTAAGGCGAGGACCGTACTCTGGGTCCTTCCTGAGATCCGGGAACGCAGTGGTGTCGCGTGTGATCCGGGCAATAACGGTGTTGTCGATGGCGACAGCGCGTTGCAGTAAGTCAATGGCTTCCGCGAAGGATTCTTTTAGTGGAAGATGTCGCGGGTCCCGCCGTGCAAGAAAACAGAGCGTGCGGGCCTTTCCGAAAAGCGCTTCAGCATACTCTGGTCTGAGTTCTATGGCCCGATTGAAGGCGGCGAGTGCTTCTTCGTCAAAACCAAGCTGGCCCAGAATGAAGCCACGTTCTTTGTGCGCTTCCGGGTAGTCTGGCCGGAGTCGCGCTGCTTCCTCGTATGAATGGAGGGCTTGTTGTAGCCTGTCCCTGTTGAATCCCGGCATGGTGGTCAGGACGAAGCCGCGCGCGAAGTAAGCCTCCGGAAATTGAGGACGAAGCATTATGGCAACGTCGACAGCCCGAAGAGCTTCATCGTGGCGTCCCAGGTTTGGCAGGGCTGAGCCGCGGTCACAGTGGGCTTCGGGATACTCGGCACGAAGCTCTATGGCACGGTCGAAGGCTGGCAGGGCCAAATCGTAGCGGCCTCGAAGCGCAAGAGTGCGACCACGCTGGTAGTGGGCCTCGGCGTAGTCGGGGCGCAGCTCAATGGCGCGGGCGAAATCGGCCTGGGCCTCGTCCAACCGGTCCTTGCAGGCCAGCGCGATGCCGCGGTTCATGTGGGCCTCGGCATAATCGGCGCGCAGCTCAATGGAGCGGGCGAAATCGGCCAGCGCTTCGTCCAACCGGTCCTTGCGGGCCAGCGTCTGCCCACGGTTCATGTAGGCCTCCGCGTAGTCGCGACGCAGCTCAATGGCGCGGGCGAAATCGGCCTGGGCCTCGTCCAACCGGTCCTTGCAGGCCAGCGCGATGCCGCGGTTCATGTGGGCCTCGGCATAATCGGCGCGCAGCTCAATGGCGCGGGCGAAATTGGCCAGCGCTTCGTCCAACCGGTCCTTGCAGGCCAGCGCGATGCCGCAGTTCATGTGGGCCTCGGCATAATCGGCGCGCAGCTCAATGGCGCGGGCGAAATCAGCCAGCGCTTCGTCCAACTGGTCCTTGCGGGCCAGCGTGATTCCGCGGTTCATGTGGGCCTCGGGGTAATCGGGGCGCAGCTCAATGGCGCGGGCGAAATCGGCCAGCGCTTCGTCCAACCGGTCCTTGCGGGAGAGCGCGATGCCGCGGTTCATGTGGGCCTCGGCATAATCGGCGCGCAGCTCAATGGCGCGGGCGAAATCGGCCAGCGCTTCGTCCAACCGGTCCTTGCAGGCCAGCGCGATGCCGCGGTTCATGTGGGCCTCGGCATAATCGGCGCGCAGCTCAATGGCGCGGGCGAAATCAGCCAGCGCTTCGTCCAACCGGTCCTTGCGGGACAGCGTGATTCCGCGGTTCATGTGGGCCTCGGGGTAATCGGGGCGCAGCTCAATGGCGCGGGCGAAATCGGCCAGCGCTTCGTCAAACTGGTCGTTGCGCGCCAGCGTGATCGCCCTGTTCGTGTAAGCCTCGGGATACTCGGGCCGCAGCCTCAGTGCCTGCTCATAAGCTATGAGCGCCTCCTTGAAGGCATCTTGACGTGAGAGGCTGATTCCCACGTTCAGGTAAGCGTAGTAGCTCTTAGGACGAAGGCCGAGCGCGGTGCGGAATTCCTCCTGCGCCTCCTGGAAACGGCCCAATCGTGCTAGCACAATGGCCCGGTTCGTATGGCCATCGGCGAAGTGCGGACGGAGTTCCAGGGCGCGCTGCAGGGCATCGAGCGCGCTCGGAAGTTTTCCAAGCCGGGAGAGAATGAAGGCGCGACTGTTGTGCGCCTCGGGAAAGTCTGGCCGAGACTCCAGGGCCCGGCTGTTCGCCTCAAGCGCGTCCTGAAGTCGACCAAGACGAGCCAGGGTGTAGCCCCGGTGGAAGTGGGCCTCCGCGTGTCCCGGGTCTATCCGCAGGAGCGCGTCCGTCGTCTGCAGGGCACGTACAAGATCGCCGCGACGCCGATGGCCGTGGCTTAGGTATAGCAATCCCTCCACATCGCGAGTCTTCTGCAACGATTGCACCAAGTTATCCCAGTCCTCCTCCTGCGGGTCCTGGCCTTCCCGGTACGACACGGCGTACACGAGGTAGCCGAAGTGGGGGCGAACGCTTACCGTAGACGGTTGCTCCAACAGGAAGAACTCGTCCCATAGGTTCCTGAGAATGTCCTCGATGGGGTGCTGCTCTAAGCTGCGCTGGAACACGTCCAGCAGGACGGCCTCAACACGGGGAACCGTGAGGGCGACGCCGCCGGCGTCTAGCAGCTTCATGGCGCGCAAGGCGTCCTTGCTCGGTTCCGTGAGGGCGCCAAAACGGTTGGCCATGGCCCGGGTCTGAATCCTCATGGTTATGTCACCAGGCAGAGGGTACTTTCGTGCGTCCTGCGGATCCAACACCCAGCCTGCGGTTGCAGCCAACTGCACCCGTTGTGCGATGGTCATTGGACGCAAGCGTAGCTTCAGCAGGTCTTCACAGAAGTCCGCGACGTTGTTTGCGTGACCCGCCGCGATTGCGGTGAAGTCTTTACCCTCACGGCAGGTACCTACTACCGCGTAACCGCCTCTGGTGGCTTCAGCTATCCGCCTGACGAACAGTCGAAGATTGTACTTGGATGTCGCGAGCGTGGCCACATTATCTAGCAGGATCACGACTTTTCGGCCCTTCAGGAGGTCGACGGTTTGTTCATCAGGAACATCCTGTGAATCATCCGGGCTGACTACAGTGTAGGCCGTCATTCTCCGCAAGATCTGGAAGACCGTTGTCGTCTTCCCTGAATGGCGAAGGTCAACGAGGAGGAACCGTCCGCCGTCCCGTATAAGTTGTTCCAAGTCCTGTTCGGCAAACTCATGGACCATCCCTGCCTCTGCCTCGATGGACTCTGTGTCCTGTACCGCCCTCCGAGGGAAATACGTGCCAAAGAACGCACGTTCTTCTCCGCGTGTGGGCCCACGCTCAGATTCTTCTGGGCGCGATTCTCGAAACCCAAGGTCTGCAAGGCGGAGCTCCTCAGCATGCGTATAAAGGCCGAATGCAGCCCGAAGGCGCAGCCGCGTCTCCCTCCGCCTGTGTCCATCCAAGGCCGCGGCCAAGAGGAGGAGATAGAATCCGGTAACGACAAGAATAAGGCTTGGGTGACCTGCAATGAACGTTGTGACCGCCCTGGCATCGATGAAAAAGAAGAACAGATTAAGCGCCAGCCCTCCCGATCCAAACCACTTCAACATCCGGTATAGTGGCGTAGCGAACCGTGTAAAGCGACACCAGAGCCGCGTGATTAGCTGGACGAGGGCAGCGGCGACGCGCCGAGTCTTGCTCCGGAGGTTTCTAAGCGATTTCATCGGGCTAGCACTATGTCCCCAAAAAACGGTTCACTGCTTTTTCTGCAAGGGCGGCGTCCCTTTGTCTGGCGCCCATTCTACCAGGCCCCCAAGCCGCGTCAAGCCCAAGTTGACCGAAGTGGCGTGTTCGGTGCATGTCCGCCTCCCGGTTGGGCCTCGGCGGGGGGTGTTCTTCATCAGCGGGTGTGGTCGCGTTTGCGTGGCATGGGATGGATGAATCCGGTGATCGAGAAGCCCGGCTGAAGCCGGCTTGAATCCTGAGATTAGTGGCATTTCGTGACCACCGACTGAAGCCGGTGTCTAACGGGAGGTGCCGGCTAAAGCCCGGCAATGGAGCACTGGGGGGCTGAATTGGGCTGGGACATCGTTTTGGAGAGAGAAAGGCGTGTCGCTGACGTTCCACGAAAAGTGTTTGGGTGTCAAGCATGATTCAGTCGCGCCAAGGTCGGAGGCAGCACAACAGGAACCTCGGCCGTTACGGCTCGGGCTATGGATGAATCCGGTGATCGAGAAGACCGGCTGAAGCCGGCTCCAGCCATAGGACTACGGGGGCCGCTGACCACCGACTGAAGCCGGTGTCTAACGGGAGGTGCCGGCTAAAGTCCGGCAGTATTTGGGGGTTGCTGGACTCCTCGGCTGCCTTTTGGGGCCCGGACTTCCGGAGAGTAAGGGGATGTTTAGGTGACGGTCTGTTTCCTCGCTCCCCAACCTGCGGGCAAGATGGCCCCGGCAGAGCGGGCAAGGATGCCAGCGGTACAACCCGCAGTTGTCGCAACTCTGCTCCGACTTGAATGAATCCTTTTCCATCCAGAAGGCGAAGGCTACAATCGAAGCTGGAAGGGACATTGCCGGGGTTATTTCAGTAATGGACGCGGGCGACTTTGAGTTGGAATTGGCGTTCGACGTTGACCATGAGGACGGCGGCGGCGATGGAGAGGAGTTGCGATTCGGCGGTGTCGGCGCGGCTGCGAATGAAGGGGACGCGGGCGCCATTGGGCCCCTTCAGGGCTTCTCTGCCGTCGGGCTATGGGGTCTCTGTGGGCGTCGCCCAGGGCTGTATTATGATGCCCTTTCAGGGCGAAAAGAAGAGAGCCCCGTGACGTGGCACCACGCCGTGGGCGTGGCCCGTGAACAGTCATGGGCAAGATGCCCATGCCACAAAACAAGTCGAGGATTTTCATGCAGCGCTGCTGGCATCCGAAAGGAAATAGGCGAGTCGAAGGCGAAGGACCCAGCCGCCACGGAAATACGGCGGCACGATTCTGCTGGGTTGACATGCAGTCCAGAGAAAGGATAGGATAATTTGAGGAAAGCTGTACGGGAGGGCAGGGTAAGGTTGTTCAAGAAAGAAACTGCTGTAAAGGGAAAACACATCATTGGTTAAGAGGACGTACCAACCATCGAATATCAGCAGGCATCGAACCCACGGGTTCAGAAAAAGAATGAGCACGCGATCGGGCCGAGCCATTCTGAAGCGCAGAAGGCAGAAGGGGAGAAAACGCCTGGCAGTGTAGTGAAGCGAAGGTTCAGATTCTCTCGCCGGCAAAGGCTTAAAAAGGTCAGCGATTTCAACCGCGTCTACTCGGAAGGGAGGCGAATCGCATCCTGGTCGCTGATTCTCATTTTCGGCGCGTCTCCTGTGGAGGTCACGAGGCTGGGCATCAGCGTCAGCAAGAAGATCGGAAAAGCAGTCGTTCGGAACCGTGTGAAGAGGCTGCTGAGAGAGGCCTTCCGCCTGAACAAACACAAGTTGAAAAAGGGATATGATATTCTTCTTGTGGCACGGAAGGGGGTGGAGAGCCTGAAGTTCCAGGAGGTGGAGGCTCAGGTTCTCGAACTTTTCCGCCGAGGTGGGTTGCTTTTCCGGGCGGGCGAGAATCCCCCTGAAGAGATTGGAGATGCTCGCGAGGGTTAGATTATCCCAGGACAGAATGAAAAAGCTATTGATTCTTTTGATAAGGGGCTACCAGCGATTACTGTCACCATTCCTATGGCCATCGTGCCGCTTTGTGCCCACGTGCTCGCAATACGTGATCGAGTCTCTGGAAAAAAAGGGGCTATTCTTCGGGCTGCTGAAAGGAATATGGCGTGTTGTGCGGTGCAATCCCCTGTTTCCCGGGGGACATGATCCGGTGGAATAAGGAAGGGAAATGCTGAAACGATATATCACCTTCATTGCTCTGAGCTTTGTTTTGCTGTATGCGTATGTTCTTGTGCAGCAGCGCTATTTCGCTCCGCCCACGCCGCCGAAGCGCACTCCGAAAGAGGAGGAGGAGAGAATCGCACCTTCGGGCCCTTCCGAAGAAGAGAAAGGTCCGTCCGAGGGACCCAGGGAGACGGAAGAAGTCAAACCCGCGCTTCCCGCCGAAAAGCCAGCGGTGACGAAGGAGCATTGGGATCAAGAAGAGAAGGTCTGGCTGGAGAACGACTTCTGTCGGATGACATTTACTAAGTACGGCGCCGCTGTACGTGAGGTTTTGCTCTACACCACCCGTACGAACAAGGAGGTGGTCGTTCAGGGAAAGAAGCCTGTTGAGTTGCCTGGCAAGCGACTGATCGAAAACCTGAATTCCCTTGTCATTACCTCCCGGAACGGGGAAGGGCTCGATCTTTCCACTTACCCCTTTGAACTGAAAGAGAGGACGGCAAATACGCTTCGCTACGAACTGAATTTGGAGGGGGGGCTTAAGATCACCAAAACGTTCGAGCTTGCCCAGGACGGTTATCTCCTCACACTGGACGTTGCTTTCGAGAACCTGTCGGAAGCGTCGTTGTCCGTTCCAGCCCATCAGGTAAAGGTAGGAACAGTTTTTCCTCTGGATTTAAAGGCAAAACACAGAGATATCAAGTTCCTGGCTCTCGGCGCGGGGAAGGTTCAGAAACTCAAGTCGAAGCCGAAAAAGGCCGAGAGCAAGTTGTTCCCGTACCTTCGCTGGGCGTCGGCCACGAACAAGTATTTCGCCCTGGTCTTATCGCCAGAGCCCGAGGACCAAAAGTTCGGGAACGTGAAAGTACCGGTGGATAAGGTGATTCCGCAGGTCGAAAACATGGCGAACGCCCTTGGGGCGGCAGGGAAAGAGTCCTCGAAAAGCGATGACGAGTACTTCTATTCGCTGGGCATCGGCGTGGGGCAGATTACCGTGGAGCCGGGCTCAAAAGTTGTCCACCGCTATTCGTTCTATGCGGGGCCAAAAGAATACGATCGGCTCAAGCGGCTGAGCCAAAAGTTGCCTGAGAATCGCCAGTATGAAAAGGTGATGAGCCTGGGGTGGTTTGGTTTTGTGGGGGTGCCTCTCCTGAAGATACTGAAGTTCTTTTACAGGATCGCCCCAAACTACGGCGTGGCCATCATGCTGCTGACGATTTTGATAAAGATTATCCTCTACCCGCTCGATCAGAAAAGCTACAAGTCCATGAAGGAGATGCAGAAGGTCCAGCCTCTGATCGCGGAGCTCAAGAAGAAGTACAAGGACGATCCCAAGCAGGCTCAAGTGGAGCAAATGAAGCTCTTCAAGGAGCATAAAGTGAACCCCATGGGCGGGTGTTTTCCCATGTTGCTTCAGATGCCTGTGCTGATTGCCATGTTCGGGATGATTCGATCGGCAGTCGAGTTAAGGCGGGCACCTTTCATGTTATGGATCATAGACCTATCCGAGCCTGACGCGATACTGGACTTCGGGTTTAGCATTCCGGTCATAGGACACACGCTGAACATTCTACCGCTGCTGTTGGTTGCGAGTTTTGTGGTGCAGAGCAGAATCTCCAGGGCGGCGGCGCCCGGCGGTCAGCAGGACCCGCAGCAGAAGATGATGGGCCACATGATGACCGTCTTTTTCGGCGTTATTTTCTACAACATGCCTTCCGGTTTGAACCTTTACTTTGCAGTGAGCACCGTTCTAAGAGCGTTGCAGCAATACCACGTACAGAAGACAGGTTCAAGGAGAACCAATGCTTTGGCCAGATGAGAAGGACAGCAACCGCGAACGTCTCGCCGAGGAGCTGTTGAGGCGCATTCTCGACGGCATGGGGATCACCGCTGAGATCGAGATTCGCAGGAGTGAAGGGAATTTCATCCTATCCATAGAAGGGTGTACCGAGGCGGGGAGGGTCATCGGCAAGGATGGCAACATCCTCCACCATATTCAGTTTCTTCTCAATCTGATGCTCATGAAGAAACTGAAGAGCCGCATGAGCGTGGTGGTGGATGTGGAGGGATACCGCGAGAGGCGATGGGCGAAGCTTCTCAACCAGGCGAAGGAAGCCGCAGGGAAGGTCAAGCGCAGAGAGAAACCTCTTGTCCTCGAGCCGATGCATGCCGCGGACAGGAGGACCATTCACATCGCCCTCAGAGATGACCCCTTCGTCGAGACCATGAGTGTCAATGAGGATAGGGAAACCGGGATGAAATCGGTGCGGATTTCACTTCGGAAGGAAAGTCCTCCTCCCGTAGAGACCGAATAGCGCGGAGTCCACTCCTCACGCCGAAACCGCTCGCTTCTTCGCAAAGCAAGCTCATTCAGTCCGTTTTTTCGACCGGAACCTCCTTCTTGACCAGTTTCATGCCGCATGTGGGGCAGTTGCCAGGCCCCTTTTCCCGGACGTCCGGGTGCATGGGGCAGGTCCAGTAGGTCTCCGCCGGTTGGGCCACTGGAATCTCCTTCTTGACGAGCTTCATCCCGCACTGGGGGCATTTGCCATCTGCGGGCGTGTTTGCCTCATCAAATTCAGGATGACCTGCCATGCCGCATGTCCAGACGACTTTGGTCTGGGCTTTTTCCTCGGCCGCGCCGGGCTTCTCCTTCTTGGGCGCCGGCGCCTCGGTTTCTTCTTCTTTCTTCGGACCTCTACAGCCGGGCTGCGCCGCCGCCACGGTCAGCACAAACACGGTTGCCAACCACAGAACCTTCATCTTCATCGCTCACCTCCTGTAAAGTTTTTGTGTGCAGTGTGCGGTCAGAGAGAATCTGCCGCTTCTGCTTGTACCTGACACATATCACACAGAGGGCTTTGCCTGCCCCAATTTTCTCTCCCTCCTCCGCCGGAGCCGATCCTTCACCTTGACCTCAATCGGATACATAACCGAGAACATAACGGGGGCAACAATGAGGTTTGTAATGGTGCAGGTGATCATCCCGCCGAAGGTTGGGACCGCCAGCGGCTTCATCAACTCGGAGCCGGTGGTTATCGAAACCTCGTAGAGCATGATGGGCAAGAGAGCCAGGACGGTGGTCGCGGTGGTCATCAAGATGGGGCGAACCCGCAGCAGGCCCGCTTTGATGACATTCTTGTCAGTGCTCCCGCCTTTCCGGCACAGGTCCAGCGCAAACTGAATAAAAACGATTCCGTCCTCCACCGCCACGCCGAACAGGGCGATGTAGCCCACCCAGACCGAGGTCGAGTACTTTATGGCGCTTCCCCCTCCCAACGCAGAGGGAACATACTGCATCAGCCACTGAAGCCACATGCCGCCAACAAAGGCAAACGGTATGGCGAAAAAAACGGAAACAATCGCCGCCACGGACCTGAACTTGATGTAGAGCAGAAGGAAAATCACAACCAGGCAAAGCGGGACGACCGTGACCAGTCGTTTCCTGGCCTCCAACTCCGCCTCGTACTGTCCGCTGATGGAGTAGAAATAGCCCTGCGGCAGACGGGGCTTGAGCTTTTCATCGAGCATCTTCTTAACGTCGTTGACGAAGTCCACCAGCCCCACTTTTTCGACGTCCACGTCGCAGAAGACGCGGGAAAAGAGAATGGTGTTCTCGGAGGCGATCTTTGCCGGTCCGGGGCGTCGCACGATGTTGACGACCTGCTCCAGAGGAATCTGTTGGCCTTTTGGGCCGGAAACAAGTGTTCTCCTCAGCGCTTCCACGTTGTCTCTCAGTTCCCGCATGTAACGCACTCGGACGGGGTATCTCTCACGCCCCTCGACAGTGGTGGTGAGGTTCATGCCGCCGGCTGCGGTCATGATCACCCTCTGGATGTCCCCGACTCGAATGCCGTATCGGGCAGCGGCTTCCCTATCAATCTCGAACTCCAAATAGGGCTTGTTGCCGATCCGTTCCGCATACGGATTGCGGGCGCCGGGGACCTCGAGCAGAAGCTGTTCCACTTCAATGGCGATTTTTTCAATTTCCTTGAGATCTTTTCCAAAGACTTTTATCCCGACGGGCGTCTGGATACCTGTGGAGAGCATGTCAATGCGATTGCGGATGGGCTGAGTCATGATGGGGCTGACGCCGGGCATTCGGGTGGCTTCGATGAGGTCGTTGACCAGCTCGTCTCGTGTCTTTCGCCGGAAGTATCTGGAATGAGGGAGACCATCGGCCACTTCGCACGCCACGCGGTGCAGGTTTGTCTGCTGTTCGCTCGTCAGAGGCGCAGCCTCGGCTTTTTGCGAAAGCTTCAGAATCTCGTCGAAGACAAGGCGAACGAACCAGATTCGGCAGATCTCCTCTCTCTGCTTCGTCGGGAGGTCCGGCTGATGATATTGAACTGCGAGCTCATCCAGGCGGCCGGCCACACTGTGGGCAATGCTTTCTGCCTGCTTGGAGCCGATCTTCGCGGAACTCACGAAGCCTTCCTTCTTTAGTCGTCCTGCGGCGATGGGAACGAAGGCAGCCGCTTTCTCAGTTTTCACTCTTCTCCGGGGCCAACCTTTGGGGTCCTCGACGCTAACGATCGTCTCGAGCATTCCAACGGGCGCGGGGTCGGTGGCCGATTCCGCGCGGCCGAGCTTGCCGGTTGAGGATGCCACCTCAGGAAACCGAGACATGATGAGGTCCTGCTTGGCCATGACATCTTTCACTGTGGTCAAGGATGCACCGGGAAGGAGGACTGGCATGAACAACAAGTCCCTCTCGTTGAGCGGTGGCATGAACTCCTGCCCGATCTTCTTCTTGAAGGGCGTTAGAGGAACGCTGGCCAGAAGGATGAGGAGGGCGATGAGAAGAACGGAGAGTTTAGTGACCCAGCTCTTCAGAGCGAAGTGGATAACGGGACGGTAGAGCCCCTGGGTTATTCGCGTCACCAAGGAGGCCAGCGTTCGGAAGGAAACGACGCGTATCCACTTGGGCAAAAGAGGCTTCCTGCGCCGCCTCGTCGGGTCGGACAAGAATATGGCGCACAGGATCGGCACAAGAGTCACCGCAACAATCGCCGCCCCCAGCATGGCGAAGGTCTTGGTCCAGGCCAGAGGGCTAAACAACTTCCCCGATTGTCCCGTTAAGACGAAGACCGGAATGAACGCTACAACGATGATCAGAATGGCGAAGAATATTGGAGGGCCGACCTCCTTGGCGGCCTCCAGAGCCACATCGGTTTTGGTTTTCCCCTCGTGAGGCTCGGAGAGGAGGCGGGCGACGTTCTCGGTGAGAGCAATCCCGGCGTCAACCATCACCCCGATGGCAATGGCGATGCCGGATAGGGACATGATGTTCGCAGGCAGACCGATAACCTTCATCCCCAGGTAGGAAGCCAGCATGCCGAACGGAAGGACAAGGGCAATGATCAGACTGGGACGAAACTGGCCCAGAAAAAGGAGGACCACGCCTGTGGTCAGGATGATTTCTAAGATAAGGGTCTTATTAAGCGTATCCTGAGCGCGGTTGATCAAATCTGTGCGATCGTAGAAGGGAACGATGCGCACGCCCGGCGGCAGGCCAACTTCTATATCGTGAATCTTCTTCTTCACGTTGGCGATGACTCGGAGAGGGTTATCCTGGTAGCGCATGAGGACCACCCCTCCGACGGCGGGCACTCCGTCCTTGTCCAGGGCGCCCCTGCGGAAATCCGGCCCCAATGTGACCTCAGCCACATCCTTGACGTAAACGGGTACGCCGTTGTGCGATGCCACAACGATGTTCTCGATATCGTCAATGTCTTTGACGAAGCCGATCCCCCGGAGGAGGATCTCCATTCCGCCTTCTTCGATAACCTTGGCTCCGACATCGAGGTTGGAGTCGCGTACAGCGTGGAAAACGTGCTCCAGGCGTATGGCCAGTGCCAGCAGTCGGTTGGGGTCCACGTCAATCTGGTACTGGAGTACGTAGCCACCGACAGGAGCTACCTCGCTGACGCCGTCCGCCGTTTCAAGGTAATATCCGATGTACCAGTCCTGAAGAGTCCTGAGCTGGAAGAGATCGAGCCTGGAGGGGATGAGGTCGCTTTTGTCAGTAGGACACTTCCCCGGTGAAGCATAGCGCTTGTCCGGATGCTCTGGGCAGTAGTAGCCGTTCTCCACGGTGTACCAGAAAATTTGCCCGATCCCTGTGGCGTCCGGACCCAGGTAGGGTATCACTCCTTCCGGCAGGTCTTTCTGCGCCAGGTTCAGCTTCTCGAGAACCCGTGTCCGGGCCCAGTAGAAATCAATCTCGTTTTTGAAGATGATGTTGACATAGCCAAAGCTGAACATGGAGTTGGAGCGAATGTCCTTGATCCCCGGAATGCCCAGCAACTTGGTTGAGAGAGGATAGATGACCTGGTCCTCAATGTCCTGGGGGGATCGCCCCGGCCAGTCCACGAAAACGATGGTCTGGTTCTCGCCGATGTCGGGAATGGCATCCACAGGGGTGGTCCGTCTCGCCTCCCAGCCCGCCCACGCCAGCAGCACGAACGCGGCGATGACCAGGAGCGGATTGCGTACCGCGAGCTCTATGGCTTTCTTGATCATTTCCGCGTCTCCTTAATGCCGGTGACCCGGGGGCATCTGGGCACCTTCTTCTTTGCCGATGGCTCCACCGTAGGCGCCTGCCGCTGCACCGGTGATCTGGCTCTGGCTGTCAATGAGGAAGTTCCCGTGGGTGACGACAATCTCTCCCGGCTGGAGTCCCTTCAGAATGGGGTAGAATCGTCTTCGGATGCCGTCTTCGACAGTCCATCCTTCCATACCGAGGACCACGTTTGTGGGCACGTAGCCAGCATCTCCTTTATCCACGTAAACAACCATGCGTTCGCCGGTGTTAATGACGGCGCTCTTGGGTATGGACAGGACCTCGTAGGAAGTCACGAGCTCCTTTCCGTCCAGAGGGCACTTTCCCGGTTCGGTGGTCACGTGATCAGGGTGCTCCGGACAAACGTATTTGAAAAGTGGACGCGGTTCTTCGGCACCGGCGAGGGAGATCTCTTTCTCAACTAATTTCATCTCGCACACGGGGCACCGGCCATCCTCTGGCTCCGTGCCCGGCTCAAACTGCGGATGACCCTCCATGCCACAGGTCAGTACGAGCTTAGCTGCCGGCTTGCTGACTTTCCTCTCCACCAGTTTCATTCCGCAGATGGGGCAGTTGCCGGGCTCCTTTTCCCGGACCTGGGGATGCATGGTGCAGGTCCAGTAGGTCTCCGCTTCCTGCTCCACTTTCTTCGGCTGCTTCTCTGTTTTTTCCAAGTCCATGCCGCAAATGGAGCATTTCCCGGATTGGTCAGACGTGATCCAGGGATGCATAGGGCAAGCATAGGGCGGCTTGACCGTTGGCTGGTAAATGTCTCTCAGGGATACCTTCAATCTGGCGGTGACCCAGGTCCCCGGTTTGAGACGTTCGTCACTGTTGGGTACCTCGACCAGGACTTTGAGGGTTCGCGTCTCGGTGCGAAGGTAGGGGTAGATGAACGACACCTTCCCCGTGAACGTTTCTCCCGGATGAGCCTCGCTTGTGATCTGAACCTGCTGCCCCTCCCGAATCCACGGCATCTCGTATTCGTAGACGTCGGCGATCATCCACAAGGAGGAGAGGTCTGCGATCCGGTACAGATTCTCTCCCTCCTTCACATGCCGCCCCTTGTAGGCGGTCATTTCGAATACCGTTCCGCCAATAGGGGCGTAAAGGACCAACTGGGTTTGAACGGTGCCGCGCTCCTTGAGCTGCTCGATCTGCTCCTGGGTGAGGCCGAGAAGAAGAAGTTTGTCCTCGGCTTCCTTGACATCGTCTTCCGCTTCTTTTCTGGCCTGCTGGTCTACATCGGCAGGCAGGCCGTTGAGGTATTTGACATTGCCCAAATATTCCTGCTGAGCAGGTAGGAGCTCGCGGCTATATATCTTGACCAGGTGATCGTCTTTGCGCACTTTTGTCCCTGTGAAATCCACATAGACCTCTTCAATCCAGCCGGAGATTCGAGGCGAAACGTAGGCGAGCTTGCGCTCGTTGTACTCGAGGGCGCCCACCGTCCGTATCTCCTTCTGGAGCAAATGAAAGCCAACGGACTCTGTCTTGACCGGGATCAGGTCCTTCTGCTTCTGAGTGAGCGTCAAGCCCGCCCCTCTCTTCTGCGGAACGAGGGCCATACTGCACACGGGACATGTGCCCGGTCCGGGCTGGCGCACGGATGGATGCATCACGCAGGTCCAGTACGCGATGTCCTCTTCCTCTCCGGTCGGGGCAGGCCGGTGGACGCGCTCCTCCTTCGCGGCTGGGCCAGTGAATGGGAGACGCCACGTCAGTGCCGATATTCCTGCCAGGACGATTATGGCTGCTCCAACGATCCCCGCCAGAACGTAAAGAACAACCTTTTTTCGCGAGCGCGCCTTGGTTTTCATGACATCCTCACAAATCCAGTTGTGTTCCTTCGAGGGCGACCCCTGTTGCCTCTCGGTCACCCTTTTCCTGTCCTTCTGCGGGTGGGGCCGATTCGATGGTAGTCCCACCGGCACTCGATTCTTCTTTTTCCTCAATTGGCTGGGCCAGCGGCCGGCCCACTAACATTTCAAGCTCCGCCATGCGCTGCTGGTGTTCCGCCAGCGCCCTTTCGTATGCCAGGCGAAACGCCAGAAGCTGCCTTTCACCGTCTATGATGTTGACAAAGTCCACCTTGCCCGCTCGGTAACCGGCCTCCGATGAGTCGAGTGCCTGCTGGGCCTTGGGTATCAGGGTATCGCCGTAAAGACGGACCTGCCGGACTGCATCGTTGTGTTTGTAAAGGGCGAACCTTACCTGGCTCAGGAGCGTGTTCTCCTTTTGTTGTTTTGCCTCGATGGCGGCTGCCAGAGAAGCCCGGGCCTCCCGCAAGCCTGCATGCAAGCGGTTTCGCCATACCGGGAGACTCAGCGACAGCATCGCGGCCACGGCATCCTTTCCGCTGTCTTGCGGGATCATCCCGCCGCGTGCTTCGCCCGTTGCCACGTAAGCAACCCCAACACCGAAGTCCGGATAGAACTCCTTTCTTGAGAGGGCAACCAGCTTCCGGTTTCTCTCGATCTCGGACGAGAGAGCCCGCAACTCCCAATTTGCCGAACGCGTCAATTGAAGGATCTGGTCCTCGGGAAATCGCATGACTTGTTCGTGAACCTCCTTGGGCCAGGGTACAGGGGCATTCGTGGGCCGATTGAGTTCCGCGTTGAGCCTTGCCGCGACGGCGGCCCGCATATCCCGCAGTGATTCCAAACGATCTCTCAACTTTCCGAGTTCCACCTGGGCCTTGAGCATATCCTGCTGGGCGGCTCCGCCTCTCACCTGCTGGCTGGCGACTCTCTCGAGGCGAGTGAGCAAGTTCACGTTTTCTTCGGTGATCTGGATGGCTCGCCCCAGATAATAGTATTCGTAATAGGCATCTTTCACACGGTAGAGCAGATTCAGTCTCTCCTGTTCATAGCGGGCTCTTGCCGCCCGTGCCGCCGATAGCGCTGCCTCGCCCCGCAGCCCCAGCTTGCCGAAAAACGGAATCATCTGCATGAGCTCGAACCGGTGTTGCTGAGGACCGACGCGTGTCTCGATGCTGTCAATGAAATAGCCGTAGCCGAGGGTGGGATTTGGGAGGGACTTCGCCTGTGGAACTTTTTGCGAGGCCGCTATCCACCGGTCGTAGGCTGAGCGGAGTCCGGGGTTGCTCAACAGGGCATAGGTTAGATAGTCATCAATCGTGGCATTCTCATCAAGTGTGGGTAGTTGCGGCCGCGAAGCGCGAGCGGCTCGCTGCGTCTCCGACACGCCTACCGCCGCTTCCGAGACCTCCTTCCCCTTCTCTTCTACGAAACCGCATCCTGCCAAAAGCAAAGATAGCGCAGTCAGCAGAAGCAGTGATGCGACAACAAGTTTGCCCTTTCGGCTGAGACGTATGGTCATTGTCATCCCCCCAATCATTACTATATAGCCGTCAGTTTCTCCGTTGAAAGCACCTGCCGGAGCAGGTTCTGCGGTTTTTCACTCGCGTCCATTGCAATGGCTTTTCTCACCGGGCGCGGCATCGGGAGTAAGCCTCCATTAACTCGTCAATTTTCCTGTTCCGTTCGTTCGAGTCATCGGAACGGAAGGCTTCCAACACGCAGGTCTCGATATGGTTTTTCAGGATGAGCTCGCTGAGTTTGTGGAGGGCTGACTCGGCTGCCGAAATCTGTGTGATGACGTCAATGCAATAACGACGGTCCTCCACCATCCGCTGGATTCCCTTGACCTGCCCTTCGATCTTGCGAAGCCTTTGCAACGCCTTGCGGCTGACGTCATTGTCAATCACCGTGAACTGCCTCCTTTCAAAGGTCGTTCTTTCAGTACCCTACCCAGGTATCCTATACTTCACGCATCATTCCATGTCAACGGTTTTCACCAAAAGGGAGTTCCCTCGAAAGGTCTGCTGGACTTTGCTTGTTTCGCAGTCCTTGAACTCCGGAACCTGCAAGACCAGCTCTATCCCTTCAGGGAATTGTGGTTATAGCTTATCCCAGACAGAGGAAAAGGAGAACATCTTTGAACATGGTGCGAGAAGAGGTTCGAAATCAAGAAGCTTAATTCCATTTAGCAGAGCCGCCACTATGATGTGAAACGAGCCCTTCGCGGGAACAGAGCCGCAAGACAAGGTGTTATAAAAGGTGAGAAGAGGTGCGAATGATTCAGGGTATGGATTGAAGGCCGAAGTGCTGATTAACTCTTGCCGGTATTGAGGTTTCTGGACGGATGAATTACTTACCTTCACGAGGCAGTAAGTATCAATCTTCTGAAGCGCCTACAGGAACGTATGCCACAAGCGGCAAGGAGACTGAGATGAACGATCCTATCCGGATTCTGGTAGTGGGCTGTGGTCATATGGGTAGTTCCCACGCCCGCGCTTATCACAAAATGCCCGACTTCGAAATCGCCGGACTGGTCAGCAAAGACGCGGACATGATGGCCCAATTGGCGGCGGAATTGGGCGGTCCTCCACAGTTCGATGACTATGAGAAAGCTTTGGCCGCGACGCGGCCTGACGCTGTGTCTATTAACACCTACCCTGACACTCATGCCGACTTTTGCCTTAAGGCACTGAGGGCTGGCTGTCACGTGTTCGTTGAAAAACCGTTAGCCGATAAGGTCGAGGACGCTGAAGCAGTAGTTGAACTTGCAGGGGAAACGGGAAGAAAAGTGGTGGTCGGCTATATCTTGAGGGTACATCCGCTCTGGCAGAAATTCATCGAAATCGCGAGAACGCTCGGAAAGCCCCTGATCATGCGCATGAGCCTCAACCAGCAGAGCTGCGGGGACAGATGGCGCACCCACAGGAACCTGATGAATTCGATGTCACCCATGGTTGATTGCGGGGTCCATTACGTGGATGTCATGTGCCAGATTACCGGGGCCCGTCCCGTGCAGGTTCACGCAGTGGGGGCACGGCTGACCGATGAACTGAAGCCCGGCATGTATAATTACGGCCACCTTCACGTCATTTTCGACGACGGCTCCGTCGGATGGTATGAAGCGGGCTGGGGCCCAATGATGAGCCAGGTGGCGTATTTTGTGAAAGACGTCATCGGCCCAAAAGGAAGCATCAGTATCGTGGAGTGTCCTGTCTGCGAAAATCGTGTGGAGTCACCAAACTCCGACGCGCACGCCCGATCAGACGGTCTGCGGCTACACTTTGCTGATCTCGACGGCAACGGGCAATTCGTCCATCGAGATATTCAGGTTGATAACCTTAAGCAGCCCGATCATCAAGAAATCTGCCACCGCGAGCAACAATTCTTCCTCCGGGCGATCCGCGAGGGTCTCGATCTATCGCAGCACCTGCGGGACGCCGTGAATAGCCTTCGGATTCTCCTGGCTGCAGATCAATCGAGCCACACAGGGAAGGTGGTGGATTTGACTGAGTCTGGAGCCCCCATGGAGGCTCAATCAGACCTTTCCCTGAAGCGCGATTCCCTGCCCTGTGTCGCGCGGAAATGATCCGTCAGACCTTTTCAGGAGTACCGCTTTCTTGTCCAAAAGGCATGTCAGAAAGAGCTATCTTTGGCGTTACGCTGGGGATTTCCCCCTTAGTGACTCAGGGTGCTCGCTCTATTCTCGAATAATTCGCCTAAGGCAATCACGCAATGGCCTCAATTTTAATCCCATGATCCCCGTATACAGGCCGGCGTAGCCCAACCCTCCGGCTCCTCAACTGCCCATTTTCCATTGACTGAAAGCTTACGGATGCATAGTATTCTTGCACGAGGCCCCGTTGAGGAGCAGAGATTGCGTGTTCTTCGAGGCGGCACGGGGGAATCTGCTGGGTCATAGGGCTAACTGACGGCATTCTTGTCGGAGGGGCGGTTGGCATCGTGAAAGGCTGCTGGGAGGAATAACGGGCGGCGCTTCGGCCACCCATCAAGGAATTTCGCCCAGTCTCGCATTCGGCCGTGGACCATGTCGAACTGCTTGCTCACCTTCCCCGAGAAGTACGCCTCTTCTGTGAGGTAAGAGGGCACGGTTGTTTGACTCGTTGGGAGCGGCGAATGCAGTTCCCCTCGGCTCCTGTCGCATGTGGATACTTGCCCGCAAGTAATCGGTCAGTTTCGGGGGGAATTCTTTTTGCGATGTTCGAATTATTTTCCCGGCAGGAGGTATCGGATATAGAATACGTGCAGCACGAGGAAGAAGGTGGAAAAGGCGGATGCGAAAGGTGGGTTTGCGGCAGAGGTGGCCAGATTGGCCTCCGACAATCTTCAAGGGATTCGATCGTCGGTCAGTCCTTCGAGCGGCTGCACGTGCGTTCGGTGGCACTTGTTGCGCTCGTTTCTCCTCATGGTGAAGTGATGACTATGAAGCGGCTGCATTGCGTTTGTTATGCAAAGCTCAATAAACAGGTGCTTCCATTTTTCGCTCTATCGTCCCAGTCGCTTTTGATCGCGACGTGCCAATGCGTGCGACGGGCTTCAAGGCCGCTTGCCAAGCGCGATGGCCTGAACGGCGTATGCCCCGGCACCTGCGGCCAAGATTCCGACCGTGACAAGGGCGTTGCGAGTATCGGTGACGATCACTGAGACGGCCATGCCCAGCGAAGCGGCAACGAAGAGAATCGGCACAACCGGATAGCCCCAAACACGAAATGGGCGTTCCCGGTGAGGATCGCGCAGCCGCAGCACCACAACCGCTGCACCCGTCAACCCGGCAAACGCCCAGTAGGCCAGGCCCGTGTAAAGAAGCAGCGCGAACGGATTTTGTAAAGCCAGAATTGCCACTGTGGCCAGTGCACCCTGGACCGCCAGGCTGCGAGCCGGAGTCCTGGTTCGCGGATGCGTGCGTGCGAACCATCGGAATAATGCCTGGTCGCGCCCGGTGGCGTAAGCGATCCGGCCCCCCGTGAGCGCAAAGCCGTTGGCGGCGCCGAAGGTGGAGATCATCAGGCCGACGGTGAGCATCTTGCGAGCTCCGCGGCCCAGAGCCCGCTCCATGGCCACCGAGGCGGTCACCCCGGCGGTATTGGCCAACTCTGCGCGAGAAAGGATGGCCAGATAGGCAGCGTTGACCATTACGTAAAGAAGAGCCACGGTCCATAAGCCCCCCAGAATCGAGCGCGGGAGGTTCTTCTCGGGGTTGATGACCTCTTCGGCGACGAACGGTGATTCGTCCCAGCCTCCGAAGGTCCACATAATCGGAATCAGCGCCGCGCCGAACAGCAGCAGGAAGGAGCCCTCGGGCAGCTTAGCCGGTTTGATAGCGACCAAGTGCGGTTCAAGTAGGCCCATCGCGAACGTCGCACCGACACCAGCAATTGCTGCAAGGCAAAATATCTTGGCCGCGGTGAGGACATTCTGGACCGTCGCGCCCGAGCGAAGCCCGGCAATATTCACTGCGGTTATCAACACCACGACGGCGACCGCGATGGTCTTTCTAATCCATGTTGACGCCTCGGGGTCCATGCCCAGGAAATCGGCGCAAAATCCGGAGAAGGCAACGGCCAGAATGGCAAACGTGCCGACCCGCATGATGAGGAACTTGGCCCACGAATACAGGAAGCCCACAAGCGGCCCGTAGCCGCGGCGAAGAAAAACGTATATGCCCCCGGTTTGGGGGTAAGCGGCGGCCAGTTCGGCCAGGGAAAGCGCACCGCAAGTGGCGACGGCTGCCCCGACTATCCACGCGGCCATGATCGCGCTCCGGCTCGGCAAACGAAGAGCCACTTCGGAGACAAAAAAGAAAATCCCGGTGCCGATCATGCAGCCAGCGACCAGTGCGCTCGTGCTCCACGGCCCGAGTACCCTGTGAAATTCACGCTCTCGGATTTCTTCCATTTCGGCCTTTCTCAAAAAGGGGCTTGGCAAGACCCGCCCGGCTCGCGCCGCCGTGAGCCGCAGCTCTGATGATTCAGAGGTGACATCGCCTTAGCCCGAGTGCAGGTGAATCAAGCTCCGCCGTTCTCGGTTCGGCTCTTGTCCGCTTTCGTCAACGTTTCTTGAGGGTCACGCCGACGCCTGCCGCTTGCTTGTGCAAGAAGATCGTTTCCAGGTCCGGGTTGGTGGTGATGGCCTCGATGTAATCCTGCATTCCCATGTTGGTGTTGTGGGCGAGAATCAGTCCTCCCGCACGCACCAGTGGAAGGAGCTTATTGAGATAGTCAATATACCCCGACTTGTCGGCATCGAGGAACAGGATATCAATAGGCTCTTTGATCTTCTTGACGGTCTCGTGGGCGTTGCCCTCGACCAGAGTGACGATGTCGGCGACGGCGGCACGTTTGAAGTTCTCGCGGGCCAGCGAGGCCCGGCGAGCGTTGATTTCGTAGGTGGTCAACTTGCCGCCTGTGGTCCGCAGGGCCAGGCAAAACCAGATGCCCGAGTACCCGTTGGAGGTGCCGATCTCGACGACATGCTTGGCGCCCGCCGCTTCCGTGAGAACCCGCAGCAGCCTGCCGTCTGCTGGCGAGACGTTCATCATCCCACGCCGCTGGTTCTGGAACATGTCCTCGAGGACTTCCAGGATTTTCTTTTCCGCATCCGTCTTCGGGATTGGCTTACTTTCTATGGACGATCCGCCGCGCCTGCTCGGCATAGGCTGACCTTGACCGGGCCGCATACCCCGGCCTGGGCTGCCCGAGCCCCTTTGAAGCCTTTGCCTCCTCTCGCTCATGTCCCCGAGCAGTTGCCCCATCTTTGTTCTATCGTTTTCCTGATAGGCTGTTGTAAGTTCTTCCAACCAGTCGCCGAGCATCCGCCGTGGCGGTGGCTGGTTTTGCCCGGGGCGGAAACCCTCAGGCCTCTGCGGCACGGCTTCCATACGCTCACCCGCCCCTGCTTCAGGTCTCTCGCCCTTTTCCTCGGCGAGAAGATTTGCTGCTCCTACCAGCACGATCGCCACCACAGTGCCCAACACAATCCTCCTCAGCATTTCTTCCTCCTTTCCCGATAAGGTTGATGAGAAGTTAATAAGGTTCTATTTCTTTGTCCCTATACTGCATTTTCATAGCGGCAGTCGGCGCAGGGGCCATGGGTGCCCGGCCCGGAAAGCCGCCGCGAGGGAAGCCTCTGGTCCGGTGCTCAGCCGCTGGGATTCTTTGGGGAGAGTGGGCGGATTCATCCGGAACGAGTCGCAACCAATCGGGTTTTCCCTCCCTGACCACGCAACTGGCATCGGTGTCCATGTCGGCTTTGCCGGTATCAGCGGAATTGCCGGTAAAGGTGCACTCCGTCACTACGGGATTGCATTTATTGAAATTGGCCATGCCGGGGCCCTTAGTGTCGTATAAATCTCCGTCCGCATTTCCGCCGGTGATGATGAAACGATCTATGGTAGCGTTATCAGCTCCCTTCACGACATGGTAAGAGTTGTCGCTGGTATCACCCGGTTTGCCAATATGGCCGCTGAGGATCGTCACACGCTTCTTCCAGTCCCGCTCTTTACGCTTCGTCTCCGTCCCCTTGAATCCGCCGTACAACGCTACTCCGGATTTCAACTGGAATGAAACGGTTCGATCAGCGTTGGAAGTGGGCCTATAGGTTCCTTGCGCAACCCAGACCTCGCCTGTGCCTGCTTTCTCGACGGCATCTATTCCTTCTCGAAGCGTCCGGTAAGCGGTGTCCCAGGACTTCCCCTCCCAGGGACCTTCAACGTTATCCCCATCCACATAAACCACCGCTTGAGCTGAAAGCGAAATGAGAGCTAAGAACGAAAAATTCGCCACCCAGCTCGTTTGAACTGTCTACGGCTGATTTCTCCTTTCATAGGGCCTCTTCCGTATTTCTTGGGTGAAGACCGATGGCAGACGCGAATAGGTTTTGGCCGGAGCGAGTTTCCGATTCAAAACCGTGAACTTGGTCAATGCACATTAAACTTGATCAAGAATCGTTTCCTTTAACGCTCACGTCGGTGGCAAAGTTTATCGGTTGTAATCCAGGTGCTCTGTGTTTCCACACCGCTGTTGGTCAGTCCGGTGTGCCACGATAGGTGAAGATTTGAGCTGAAAAAGGCCGTTCTCGCCGTAGGCGTTCTCAGACTCCTGGGAAACGTTTGAGTGCACACCTGATGAGAGCAGGCGGAGGAAGGCGACCACATCCCGGCCACAAATGTTGCGGCGTTGAATCTTCCAGTCCAGGCCAAGTCCCAGCATGGCAGGATGGTATCGTACCCCGAAGCATTGCTGGATCACCTCGGCCACCCGCTGGAATGTCCACCCCGCCGATGGCGGGGCGAGCCGCGGGCTTTTGCTCTTCCGCCCAGACGAAGAACCAGAATGCCTGCCAGAACTGTGAAGACTGCAACGGCAAGAAGGGCGTGGTTCATAGGTGCAAGACCGCCGTTTCCTCAAATCTTCGCGGCGCCGCCGGGGCCCTGGAGGAGGGCGACCATTTCTCGGACGGCTCTGTCGAGGCCGACGAAAATGGCGCGAGAAACGATGCTATGGCCGATGTTGACCTCTTCCAGTCCGGGGAGTTTGTGCATTCCGCCTATGTTGACATAATCGAGGCCGTGCCCGGCATTGACCCTCAGCCCCGATTTCAGCGCCAGTTCCGCCCCGTCAATGAGAACCTGGAGTTGCTTCAACTGTAATTCCTCGTCGGGAGCGTTGGAATACTTCCCGGTGTGCAGCTCGATAAACTGAGCACCAGCGTCGGCGGAGGCTTTAATCTGCTTCTCCTCCGCGTCAATGAAAAGGCTGACGATGATTCCGGCATGGCGCATCTTCTGGATGGTATGGGAGATAGGATTCAGGTTCGCCGCTACGTCAAGTCCCCCTTCCGTAGTAACTTCCTGTCGCTTCTCAGGCACGAGGGTGCACTGATCCGGCAGGATATGGAGGGCAATGTTGATGATCTCCTCCGCGTTCGCCATTTCCAGGTTGAGCTTTGTACGAACGGTCTGCCGGAGAAGTGGGACATCTCTATCCTGAATATGCCTCCGATCCTCTCGAAGATGGACAGTGATGCATCTTGCGCCGGCAAGCTCGCAGATGGCCGCCGCCCACACCGGATCCGGCTCGACAGTCTTGCGTGCTTCTCGGACAGTGGCGACATGATCCACGTTCACACCGAGCTTAATCATTTCTCAAAACCCCACAAAAGACGTGAAAACTCTATGCAACAAGACGAGTTTTCGTATAGCATTTTGGAGGAGGGGTGTCAACTGAGGCCCCGCTGGCAGAAGTCAGAGGAAACCAACTGATGGGCTTTTCAGACCAGGAGCATCAGAGTAAAGGTCGGCAGAGAAAGGGGTCCGGGGCGAGAAAGGCAGTTGCGGACCGCCTAAGGGCGAAGGACGCAAGAACCCTGGCTCTGCAAGTTCTTTCTCAGGCGAGTGGTTCCGGTAAAAAGAGAAGTTACCTGCCGACAACCGAAATTCTCTCGGAAGCGATTGAAAAGTCGCGCCTCTCGAGACGGGATGAAGCCCTGGCTACGGAGTTAGTTTACAGCACCCTGCGCAGGCGGCTAACACTGGACTGGATCATCGAAAAATTCTCGGGGGTCGAAATCAGGAGAATCGAACAGCCCCTGTTGGACATCCTCCGTCTCGGCGTACTGCAACTCGTTTACCTCGGAAGCGTTCCGGGGTACGCGGCAGTGGATGAGTCGGTGAAACTGGCACAGGCGGCTCTGGGAAGAAGGGCGGCGGGCTTTGCCAACTCTGTTCTTCGCAAAGTGGCGGCACAGGCATCGTCAGTTCCCTTCCCCAGCCGGCATGAAAATGTGATGGAGTATATTTCGATCGTTCATTCGCACCCCAGGTGGCTGGTGGGAAGATGGGTGGAGCGCCTGGGAGAAGAAGCTGGCGAGGCTGTATGCGTCGCCAACAACACGCCGCCCCCCATAACCGCGAGGGTCAACACCCTCAAGGTTGGCAGGGAAGAGCTTATCGAAAGGATGGCTGCGGAAGGGGCGGATGTGATTGCCCGCGACGAGGAACAGATGATTGAGATCGTGCGCTGCCCTGAGCGGATCACCAATCTCTGCACGTTCCGAGAAGGATTGTTCTACCTCCAGGATGTTTCAGCCACAACGCCAGCAAAAATGTTGGCGCCATCTGAAGGGGAGAAGGTGCTCGATCTGTGCAGTGCGCCGGGGGGCAAAGCCACGCACATCGCAGAGCTGATGCGCAACCGAGGACTGGTCGTCGCCTGCGATATAGACGAGGGCAAAATGCCGAAGTTGCAGGAGAACATCGAAAGGCTCGGGATGAGCATCGTTCACCCACTCGTGGCTGACGGCACGAAGATTGACGCGGTCTTGAAACCGGAGTATGACCGGGTCTTGACTGATGCGCCCTGCTCCAACACAGGGGTCCTCAGACGAAGAGTGGAGGCAAGGTGGCGGCTGAGGGAGGGTGATTTAAAAATGCTGCCGAAGGTCCAGCTCGGTCTGCTACGAAGCGCGTGCCGGGTACTGAAGCCTGGAGGAGTTTTGGTGTACAGCACGTGCAGTATTGAGCGGGAAGAGAACCAGGACGTGATTGGGACGTTCCTCAGCGACGAAAACGATTTTGAGTTGATCGAGGAAAAGAGTTTCCTTCCAGAAGGTGGGGGCGGCGATGGCGGTTACGCGGTAAAGCTTGTGAGAAGGTAATCTTCACTCGGTCGCCTTAAAGGCGGCCAATCCGCGATGGGCATCTTACTTGTTTGCCGAAGGCGCCTCATCGGATGGCTTCTTGGGTGCCTCAGGTGAGCCGGAAGGTCCTTCCGGTTTCGCGGAAGGAGGTGATGCGGGCTTCTGTGAAGATTGCTCTTTCTCGGTCCCCTCGGGCGGCTTCTCAGTGTCTTCTTTTTCCGGCGTTGCAGCAGGCTCCTTTTCCGCCTTCGGTCCCTCAGGTGGGGTCTCTTTTCTCTTCCCGGATCCTTCGGACGGCTCAGTTTTCTCTGGCTTAGCGGAGGGCGCTTCTTCCTTGCGTGGCGCCTCCCCTTCGGAAGGTTTCTTCTCGTCAGGCTTTGCGGGCGATTCCTGCGGCGGTTTCTCAGGCTCCTCTTTCCCCGACGGAGCCGCCTGTTTCTCCTCCTTCTGCTCTCCAGGCTTCTTCTCTTCCTTCTTTTCCGCCTTTTCGGGAGCCGCCGTCTCCTCCTCTGGCTTTTCTTCAGCGGGCTTGGTCTCAGGTTTTGGAGCCGGGGGAGACGGTTTCTCAGCAGAAGCCTTCGGCTCGGCCGGTTTTGGGGTTGGCGGCGAAGGTTTGAGCAGCTTAATGGTCAGGGTATAGTTTTCCGGATTCGTGCGCTGAGGACCTGGTTTTCGCGGAAAAGACTTCCGGCTATCCTTGTCCAGCGTTAAGGTTTCCTCTTTGCCAAGATTGTCGGTTCGGGTCACTCCTACCTTGTGAGGTGTATTGTTGGTCACGAAAGAAAAATCGCGGGACACCACGATCCCGATGGTCTTACTGACGGCGTAACCTTTGGCACTGACCTTGGTGTATTTCCTACCCGCGCTGTTGGATTTCACGTAGAAATCGGTGTCACATTTGCCAGCGTATTCGGGGTTCACTGAAACAGCGAAGTCAACCTCCTCCCCTCCGGCGAGCGTTTCCTTTGTGATGTTGCGAGTGACCCGAAACCTTGGGTCGTAAATCTGGACTTTTTCAATGTTCAGCTCACCAGTTCCAGTGTTCTTGCAGCGAAAGGTCATTTGCCTGCTTTCTGCGACCTTGACTGTCCCAAAGTCCCATGTGGTAGGCGTCACTTGCAGTCTGGGCTGCGCCTTCGCGAAGACTTCGCCTTTGATTGTCAGGGGAACGATTGATGAGTCGGACAAAAAGATGTAAGCGTACTGCTGGAGCTTGCCAAGCATCTTCTGCGAATCAAAGGTAAACTCGACTTCAAGCTCCCCCTTGGCCTCAATCTCCTTGTCCGCCAGGTCTGGCTTCACCGAGCATCCTTCCGGCAAGTCAATCCTGTCAATCTTCAGAGGCTGATCGCCGGAGTTTGTTAAGACGATCTTCTGAGTGTTGCTCTCCCCTTGCTCGACGCTCTCAAAATCCCACACCATTCGGCTAAGCTTTAGCTCCGCCGCGGTTGCCGAGGGAAAGCTGATGACAACACACACCACCAGAAAAGATGCTATAAGAATACCCCGCGACGATAGGCTTTTCGACACGGTCACCTCCTATCTCTTTGCACTCATTTTGCTGTAAGCCACCGCGAAGACCAACAGCACACAGCCTCCCAGCACGATGTACCACTTATACTTGTTGACCTTCCCCATGAAGCCCGGCTGCTCGTAATCGGATGAGACATTGTCTTCCCCGCTTTCAGACTCCTCGCTGCCTCCCCCCGTGCCGGTATCGGAAGAGGACCCGCTTTCCTCCTCAATGATCTCTTCCTCGACCTCCGCACTCGGCGACGCGCCTCCTCCAGAATCGAATCCTCCGGAGGACGGGTCTTCGAGGATTGTGGGGGAAACCGGTCGCACTCCGGACGGCCCTATCGGCCGCGTCGGAGGTCTTCCAGAAGCCACATTCCTGGCTCGATCACGTATAATGTTCGGAACCCCTCTCGGCGGCGCCGTCCCGGGAGATGGAGAGAAGCCGGGGGTCCCGGAACCAGTATTGTCCGTTCCGGGTGTCGCCTCCGGAGGCTTCCAGGGCGCTTTGACAAATCCGCGGCCAGCGCAGCGAGGGCACATATCCTTTTTCAAAGTAAAGCCGCCTTCCTTGCCACCTCCGCCGCTTTGCCCCATGCTCGCCCCGAACCCGCCACAATCCGAGCACAACTCAAAGCCGGCTCGAAGGCGGAGGTCCTTGAACCCTCTAGCGCCGCAGATGGGGCAGGGTCGCCGTCTTTCTGTCCCGCTGTCCTGCCCAAGGCTGCTGCCGCCCATGACGCTCCCGGTACCCGAGCACTCCGGGCACTGGATTCGCAACAGTTGGCCCTGCGGCCGCGGAGGGCTTATGATCGGCGTCGCTGTGCCAGGTGTTCCGGCCGCGGTGGGTCTCGTCGGAGCCAGGGGCGACGCCCCCCCTCTCAGAGCCGCGTTGCACTTATCCCGATAAGACGCATCATGTGTTACGCATCTCTCAAAGAGCTTCCGTGCCGTTTCCCGATGCCCCTTATTCAGGAGGAGAACACCGGCTTGATAATAGCTCTCCGCTTCCATCCCCTCGGTGGTGACCCAGAAGTTGGCCACCTGGTTCTTAGGGAAGAACAGCTCACCCTCCTGGATGGTCACCTTGTAGCGTCCCGACGGTGTGGTGGACACCTTCCCGACGTAAGCGTGTCCGTTGTTCAGAATGAGAATGTCCGCGTGAGCTGCGGCGAACCACAGCGCTGCAATCGCCAGAACAAGACTGAATCTCAAAATCGTCTTCATGATATGCACCTCCTGCGCCTGAACCTTGGCGGAGTTTAAGTGGGAGAAGCTAAAAATCTCCAATACAGTCTCTGCCCCGAGCCGGTCGGAAAACCCTGACCCATGGCAGGCTTCATGCCCTGCCTGATGAGCCGCGCCCAAGCTCTGCAGCGCAGCCGCAATGGGCATACAAACCGGCATCCACTCGGAGCACCTTTCCAAATATAGCACCCACCTCACGCAGAGTCAAGGCGAAAAGACGGTAATAGTACCAGAGACTTACGACGAGGGCACTCACTCTTTTTCACCTGATTTCACTGAAATGGTAGCAGGATAGTCACAAATGGTCACGAGAAATCCGGGGGAGTTGACCGGGGCAGGTGCCGCAAGACGCGAGGCTTGCCCCGTTTATTTTGTTGAGCGTGGCGGGGCTTTCTGGTAGCATGAAGGACGAGGACTCCGAATCGTTGCCGTTCTTTTTAGTTTCATCGCGTGGCCAGTTGAACAGGTTGAACAGAATCAGTCGGGAAGGAAATGAAGATGGCAACAAAAGAAGAAGCTGAACTCTTATCCAAGATCGTCAGAAACAAGGGAAGAGTGAAAATTTTTGTGACCGGACGGGACAGGGAATTGCCGCCTGGGAAGATTGAATGCGACGGTCCTATCTGGCATATCACTGTCGGACAACATAAGACTTTCCTGCCAGCCTCACAGATTAGTCGCATTGAATTAACTGAATAGCATCGTCGAATACCTTGGAATCATTCGCTCATACACAACCTCGTTTTGCGCATTCGCTGCTTGGCCACCACTGGACAAGGACCGTGAAAGACCAAGCATTGATGACACCCAGGCGCCAGGGGACAAGGGATAGACAGCACTTACTGCCCGACCTTGATGTTGCCTGGGATAGCGCGCTGGTGTGACCCCGGCATGTAAAGAGCAACGGGGCTGTATTTTTTCCTATCACTACCATGTTCGCACCCCTTGCCTTTTGCCGTGGCGTGCGGTGCGGACGTTATGCTCTGTTGGGGGGAAATCAGAGAAGGGCCGCAGGTTGGGGGTTCGGTTCCCCGCATCCCGACTCGTATGGACGAGATGGCGGAAGCGGCCCGGTATCAGGAAGCAGTGCTTTCCCGAATTAGATGCCCAAGCGAAGGTTTTCCAGATTCTCGTTTATTCGCCTTAATTGGTGCTGGAGCAGCGGATCGGTGGTTACGGTAACGTGTGGCGGACTGATAATTATGGGTTGCCGCGCGGCCGCCAAAGCGCGCTCGACAGCATTGCCCCACCTTTGCCAGTCTGCAAAACCCTTTACAATATCGCCGGCCAGCGCAAGGTGATCCTTCCAAGTAAGTTGAATCGCCCTTTCGCATGCAGCCGTCCGGTTACTCAGGTCAGCGCATACCTTTCTCAAGCGAGCGTTTTCCGCTAAAGCTCTGTCCAAACGAGTGGCCACCCGCCGACGCCAATCCTCTACCGTGAGGTTTTTCGGTTGCTCCGTTCGGGCGAGTGTGCCAATCCAGAACATCATTAGTGCAACCGGCAACCCCCATGCAAATCTAAGTGCTTTCATTTTTACGCTCCTTCTCTATGTTGTGTTTGTTTAAATGCGAGGCTCCTGTCGAAAGAAGCGCACAAGCGGCTGTGTCAGAGTTACTACTGCTTCTCCATGATCTTGTAGTATCTTCTCGGCACCTCCGGCAACAACAACGGCATTGTGGGATCAATCCATGTGGTTACTGTGTCACCCATTGAAGCAACGTCGTCCGCTGCAAGCTCCCATGTCAACATATCGCCGGAGCGGTAGACCGAGTAAGTGTTGTCCATAAGACTACTCCATTTCAGCGTGAGGTCGCCCGTTTGACGGTCTTCGATAGGAGGCCAGATGTGAAACTCATACGCGCCGATGTCCACGGTGAGGCTTTTCCCGCCAAACATGATCCTATGAATCCCCTGCATGTCAAACTCAGGTAAGCCAGTCGCCTCATTGCTGCCAGCGTCAACGCATGGAGAGTTTGGGGCATGGCGGAAATCTCCGACCGCCTCTCCCAAGAATAGAGGCCGAGCCTTCGAGTTCCCTTCCCCGGACCACCCCTCTCGAATGCTGCAGTAAGTAATCGCAGGAGAACTCATTCCCACGCAGTAAATCGGCCAGGGGGTCGCTCCCCAGAGAACACAGTTGGTGAAGACCGGGCTACCTTCCGTGCAATAGACGGCGCTACCATACTCCGCCGTCCCTTCCCAAAGGGTGCAGTTAATGAATATGCTGCAGCTTCCCTCACCACAGTGAACGGACCCGCCGAGCTCGGCAGTGTTTTGGAGAAAGGTGCAATTGACGAACCGAGTGGGCACGGCAGAGGCCGGATGCCCGGGGCCCGAGTAAACACCGCCTCCTCGGCCTGCGTTGTTCCCGCTAAGGAAGCAACTCACGACCTCCCCAGCGCCATCGCTCGTCAGCGACAGGCCTCCGCCACCGGCACGGGGCTGCCCCCTGCCATTGTCCATAATTCTACAACCTGAAATCGAAAACTCCGTATTACTGCCGCAGTGAATTCCCGCCTGCGAGTTGCGCGCCACTATTGAATCAACAACCGTGAGGCTTGGTCCATAGGAGACTACCCCATAAGTCTGGTTGTCCGACAAGGCGCAACGAGTGAGTGCAACGTTGCTTGGCTCTTCCCCGCGCACCCCATCTTCGGCGCTGCCCGAAACTGTGCAATCGTTCATCACGCCGACAGAGTTGCCGGAGAACCGGACACCGCCCCCGCCTGAGATCGTGCACCCTGAAATCGTAAGGCTGCTGTTGCTGGTGCAGTCCACGCACCAACCAAGTGAATCGGTGATGATGCAGTCGGTGACTTTCACGTCACTGTTTGAAAGGGCAATGGCGGTCAGACAGTAGCCGAAAATGCAGCCCTCTATGCTGCCAGAACAGCCGTCGCACAGGACGCCGGTCATGGCGCCCGTAATTGTGATGCCCTGGATGCTGGAGGAGCCCAAATGCGATACCCCGTTGTGATACCTGCTGGACCCGATCATTGTTGCCCAAGGGCCGTCCCTTGAGACCACGCTTATCTCCTTGCTCCCGAAATCGAGATTGAGATTACCTGCCCCAAAGTAAAGCCCTGGCGCCAGCATGACCTCATCGCTCTCCTGCGCCGCATCAATACCCTCCTGAATTGTCTTGAAGGCTGTATCCCACGACTTCCCATCCCCCGAAGAAGAAACCGAGCTGTCCACGTACCATGTCGCACCGAAACCGGACACTGAAACACAGATCACCGTCGAAAGGCTTGCCAGAAGAAGAAGTGCCCTCATTTGCATGCCCCCCTTGAAGTGTGAGGTGCTCTGGGTCTTTGCTTGATCTGCCAATAGACATTAGGGAAGAAATGCTATCGCGCTAAACCACGCGATACAGGCCGAGTCCTCGCTGATTCTACCGCGCCTGAAGAAAAAAGTTCAAAAATTTCTCGCGTACATTAGCGCGGCAGGTCTTACATAGTCAGAACGCGGACGAGTCCCCCCAGGGGGTCGCCCCGCAGTCGGCGCGAGCGATTCAAAAGAAGGCGATGGTCTGCAAGCAAGCTCGCCTCAGAAGAAGATGCTGTTGCTGACAATCCCGGAAGTTCGTCGAGGCAAACTTCCTGGTTGGCTGACGGAGGCCCTGGGGCAATGCAAACACCTCTTCGGGTCGTCTGCTTAAGGTCTCTCCGGCCTTGCCAAATCCTCTGCTTCTTGCTCAGCCGTAGCGAGAGGTTGACTGCCCCCGCCGCGCCGCCTCCTGCCTCTCGCCGTGCGCAAGCTCAGCAGAGCACTGACAGTTGGCAGCATCACCTGGAGTTTCTTCTGTGCGAAATTGGCCGTGTCCCATCGTCTCTTCCCTTTCTTCGGGATTCCTGCTTTTTGGCCGACTGGTTACAGTTGAACTCCTTAGAAGGTCACACGACGGCCCTCGAAGCCATCAAGGCAGGTAGTGGTCGGGTATCGTACACCTCGGCTTCTCGCCAACCTTCCCGTAGATATAGGTGCCGCCTTTCTCGCATAAGGGCCGCCCTCCCTTGATGTACTTATCGACCTCTCCTTCGTTGACCGGGTCGCCCGGCGACTTATTGTTGGCAAGCGCCCATTGCTCTTTCGCGGCATCAATTTGACGCAGGTTGTTGATGCAGGCATTCGGCGACGGACGAGTCCGTGCACCCAAGAAGGAAGGCAGCGCCACCAGAGCACCACCCAGAAGTACAAGGCCGATAATAAGAAGTCCCGCAGGAGTCACTTTCCACGACCAGAAAGATGTTCGCTTCTTCTTCGCTCTCGCTGCCGTCCTTGGTTGCCCCGTCTCCTGTTTTTGGTCATCCAGTGACTCACGGCGGTGCCGAGAATCGAGAGCATCGTCCGGAATCCCTGCCCCGCAATATTGGCATTCTTTCATTGGTGTTCGTGCACTCCCCTGGTGTGGGCATTGTTGCCTATCGAGCGCGTGACGGACAGAGTCTACGAGTGGTAAGAGGGAGGCAATAAGTGTGCCAGGGGCGGCCCAACTACCGATGGCGAACGCCGTTGCGGCCACGAATTGGCGCCTGATGGAACAGTTACCCGTGGAGCAAGAGGGGCATGGAGAAGGACTTCTCTTCCCGGTAACAAGCCGATTCATAGAACACACTGCCTGTGCTGCTTCTCACTTCATCTCGATTTTGTAGAACTTACAGGCAGATGCGGGGTTGGGATCGGTCCAAGCGGTTGATCTGGTGCTGGGGAGGACAATATTGTTGCCCTTGAATTGGCTGTTTTCAACGTATGGTCCCCACAGCCACGACGACGCTATCGCCTCTGGATGCGGCATCTATCCCTTCCTGGATCGTTTTGGACGCTGCTTCCCATGAAGTGCCGCTGCCAGACGCAAACACCGAATGATCCACGTACCAGGTTTCGCCCGAAGCCGCCTGAAAAAGGCCGATCACCAACAGAAAGCTCACCACACCTGCAATTCTCCCCATTTTTCATCGGCTTTACGGACTGCTCACTTTTCATCGAACCGCCCGATCTTCAGAAGCAGTTGCTTCCTCACGAGATCACTCAAGTTCGATCTTGTAGAACTTGCGGGCAGCCGCCGTGTCGGGATCGCTCCAGATGGTCACGACGTCCCCGGATAGCCCGGTGGCCTCCTCAATCCATTTGCCGCTTGAGAGGTCAACAGAGGACCGAACGGTGTACGACTCTCCCGGCTGGCTGGTCCAGACAAGCTGAAATCCGCCGACAGCCCCGCGTATGAAGACCTTGAATGTGGGCGCAACGAATTCGTACGCGCCCATGTCCACCATCCAGGAAGAGGGTCCCGGAAGGATGCGGGCGTTGTGGTCAAGGTCAACTGCCCGCCACATCCAGTCGTCATTCTTGCCGAGGTCAATGCACGGCGAATTTGCCGAAAGGCGAAAGTCATAGAGGCTGTAAGCATCTCCCGCATGGACAACCTGCGAAGCGTCTCCCCAGATGGTAATTGTTGTCACAGAGTTAGAAACGATAAGAAACTGAACCGGCTGGGCGACGTTGGGATTGATGGGCAGGCGGACGAGAGCCCCCGGTTCCCAGGAAGCACCATCGTCCACCAGAGTTGTCTGGGAGGTTTCGTCGTGAAATGTCGGTTCCGCGGTCCATTGGCCCTCGTCTAAAGCCGCCCCGACGAAGAGCGGGTTGTCCGTTATGTTCCCTTCGCCGCCTTTATTCCAGTCCTGAATGCAGGAGTAGGTGGGATCGCTTGACAGGAAAACCTGGTTGGCTCCGCCGGCTATGTTCCCCCAGATGATGCAATTGGAGATGGTGGCATAGCAGGTGTGCAAACCACCGCCGGCATAACCTGCTGAGTTCATGGCGATTGTGTTGTTCTGAATTGTCCCGTCGCAAAGGTAAAGTCCGCCGCCGCGCGTGTGGGTCTCGTTTCCCACAATCAGGTTATTCAGGATTGTCCCGTCACAATCTTCGAGTCCCACGCCATAGGTATTTCCGACAATCATGTTGCTCAGAATCCTGCCACCACAGAAAGAGAGCCCGGAGCTGAAGTTGGCGCTGATGGCGTTCTCTTCGATGGTGCCATGACAATCGTATAGCCCGGAGCCGAAGTTGGCCGCGATGGTGTTGTTGCGGACAATGCCATTGCATCTGTTCATGCCGCCGCCCTGCCAGTCGGCCAAGTTGCCAGTGATTGCGTTGGACTGGATCGTGCCATGACAATGACTCAGACCCCCTCCGCGCTCTTCAGATTGATTATTCGAGATGGTGTTATTCTCAATTGTGCCATCGCACCATGCTACTCCTGCCCCGCCACGCAAGGCGTAGTTGGCTGTGATCGTATTGTTGCGTATGGTGGCGCGGGTGTGACGCTTGCTGCTACCGCCTCGGATTCCGGAGCCGTGGTCAGCAAGGCCGTTTTGGATGGTGAAGCCGGAGAGGACACACTCCGCGCTTTCGGAGCCGACGAAGCAGACAACCGGAACCATGCCTCCGCCGTCCAGGATCGTTGAGGCGACCACGTCCAGGTTGTCCGGATCGGAACTGCTGAGAATGACATCAGCGCCGCAGAATTGGAGATTACCGGTGTACGTTCCAGGAGAAACGATAATCTCGTCACCTTCAACAGCCAGACAGAGAGCCTCCTGAATTTTGGGGAAACGTCCCGGGACACCCACGGCGCTCGGAGGAGTGGGGGCTACAGGATTGGCTCCGCGCAGCACTTCCAGTCCATCGCGAAGGCCATCACCGTCAGTGTCCTCAAGCAGGAGGTCCGTTTGCAGCGTCGCCTCGTCCGAATCAGATAGGAGGTCGCCGTCCCTGTCAGCAGTTGCGCCCCACTCATAGCATCCCATGTCTGTTTTCGACCCGGCAAGCCGACAGAAGCCGTCAAGGTCGCGCTGCGGCCAGGCGAACCAGTAGAAGTTCTGGCCACGATCTATGCAAGGGGAGTCGGGCTCAAGATGGCAATCACCAGAGGCCGCATCAGCAAATCGCGGATCGAAGAAAATGTTTCCTTCGCCGCCTTGGGCCCAGTCCTGAATGCAGCAGAAAAATGGTGCGTTTGATCCCCATATCTGGCTTCCTTCGCCATTCGCGACGTTTCCCCAGACGATGCAGTTTCGGATCATCCCCAAGCAACCAATCAGCCCGCCGCCATCGTCTCCGGCAGAATTTGCCAGGATGGTGTTGTTCTGGATGGCCCCGTCGCAGCCACTGAGCCCGCCGCCATCCTCCTGGGCGGAGTTATCGGTGATGAGGTTGTTCTGGATGGTTCCGTCGCAATCATCCATGCCACCGCCGTCATTTCCGGCCGCGTTGTGAATAACGGTGTTGTTGTGTATTGTGGCATCACAGACATATAGCCCGCCGCCATCGTATCTCGACGAGTTGACGCTGATGATGTTGTCGCTTATGACTCCATCGCAAAAGGCTATGGCGCCGCCGTTCCCGCCGACCCATCTGTCGCGGTCCTCATCCCAGTAGCCCGGAGCCGAATTGCCCACAATATCGTTGTTGCGGATTGTGGCGTGAGTTCCGCCATCATCCGTACCCCCGCAGATTCCACCACCAGAGACAGCGCTGCCATTGCGAATCGTGAAGCCAGCGAGGGCGCACGTTTCGTCCTCCGAGCCGAGGAAAGCGACAACGGAGTCGAGCTGGTTTCCATCAATGATGGTGCTGGCGACAACGGCAGGGTCCTCGGGGTTGGTGCTGTGTAGAACGATGTTTTTGCCGTTGAACTTGACGTTCTCGAAGTAAATGCCCGGAGAGACAATCACGGTGTCACGGTCCGATGCGGCCTCTATCGCTTCCCGAATCGTTTTGAAAGGCGTTGCCTGCGATGTGCCGTCACCCGACGCCGCTACGGAAGCCCTCACATACCATACAGCTCGTGGGAGCATGACTGTTGGGTCCAGACCCTTGCGGTACTCCTCGATGTTGGACAACTCATCGCCGTCGGCATCATCACTGCCCGTCTGAGATAAGTCACCGAAGACCTCGACCTCCCAATCGTCCGGGAGCGCATCGCCATCAGTGTCCGGGGATTTCGACGCCGCTTCGGACGTGTTGCCGTAAAACCCCATGTTGACCCGCCCGCCGTTCGGCTCCGGCTCCTCGGAATAGGGAGAGAGAGGATCGCCTGCGTCTATGCAGGGAGACCAGCTTTGCAGATGATAGTCGCCGTTGGCTGCATCCACGAAATAAGGATCGAATGTTACGTTGCCCAAGCCGCCGCGCCTCCAACGGTCAATGTAGCAATACATGGGCATGTTGCAATGGTAAAGCTGAACGCCGTGGCGGGTTCCACCCCAGATGATGCAGTTGCGGATGACGCCATCGCAAAGAGCCAGCGTATCGCCGTACACCCCTACGTTATCCGCAAAGGTATTGCTCTCGATGGTGCCGTCGCAGTCCCTCAGCGCTCCGCCCTGGTCACCAGCCGAATTGTTGCAGATGAGGTTGTGGCGGATGATGGACGTTGACTTGGCTATGGCGCCGCCGTGATCGCCAGCCGAGTTGCCGATGATGGTATTGTTCTCGACGATCCCGCTGCACCGGTGGACGCCTCCGCCATCGTCCTCGGCGGTGTTGTCGGAAATAATGTTGTTTCGGATGATGCCTCCGCAGTACACTAAGCCGCCGCCGTCCCAGGCAGAGTTATTCGTGATTACGTTGTTCTCAATCACAGCACCTGTCCGGTGATCTACGTAACCGCCTCGAATACCGCCTCCGCGGTTGTTCGGATCGTCAGCCACTGCCTTGCCGTTGCGGATCGTGAAGCCTGACAGGACACAGATGCCTGTTTCGCTTCCGACGAACGTGACCACGGATCCATTCTCCCCTCCGTCTACGATGGTCCCGGCAACAATGGCAGGATCGAGAGGATCGGTGCTTCGTAGGACGATGTTCTTGCCTTTGAAGCGGATGTTCTCAAAGTAAGTCCCCAGGGCGACGATGACGGTCTCACCGTCCCAGGCCGCGTCAATGCCCTCCTGGATCGTCTTGAAAGCCGACTCCCAGGAACTCCCGTCGCCGGAAAGAGCTGCCGACGCGTCCACGTACCAGGTTCCAGACCACGTCGGATTTGTGCCATCCTGATATTCCTGGAGGTTGGACCTGCCATCGCCGTCAGGGTCATCCCCCGCTGGCTGGCTCAGGTCGGGAAAGAAAAGCTTTTCCCAGTCGTCCGGAAGGAGGTCTCCATCGCTATCCTCTGAAGCAGAAGCCGCCTCGGGCGTGTTACCGTACACACCCATATTGATTCTTCCGCCGTTGGGCAGGGGCTCGTTGGAGAAATCGGAGGCGGGATCGCCCGCGTCAATGCACGGTGACCAGCTCTGCAAGTGGTAATCCCCCCCGGACGGATCAACAAAGTACGGGCAGGCGGATATGTTCCCGTCACCCCCTCCTTCCCACCCACGGATGCACGAGTAGGTCGGCGTCGAAGAGGCGTACAGCTCCGGTAGCTCGGGACTGAGGTTCCCCCAGATGATGGAGTTTGCTATGACCGCACCGCACTCATACAGACCGCCGCCGCGCGGCGCCGAGTTGCTGGTGATGGTGTTATTTCGGATTGTGCCGCTGCAATGTGCCAGGCCGCCCCCGGACCATGTGGCCGAGTTGTGGGCTATTATGTTGTTCTGGGTCGTGCCGCCGCAATCATTCAGGCCTCCGCCATTGCCCTCGGCCGAGTTGCGGGTGATGGTGTTGCTCTGGATGGTGCCGCCGCAATTATTCAGGCCTCCGCCATTGCCCTCGGCCGAGTTGCGGGTGATTGTGTTGCTCTGGATGGTGCCGCCGCATGAAGCCAAGCCGCCGCCGTTCCCGGCCGAGTTGCCGGTGATGACATTATTCTGGATTGCCCCGTCGCAGTGAACTATCCCACCGCCGTCTCCATCAGCGTGGTTCCCGGAGATAATGTTGTTTTCGATTGTCGTAAGGGTCCGGTTATTCCAATCGCCACCGAGAACGCCGCCGCCATACGGAGCACTCCCGTTCCGAATGGTAAAGCCGGAGAGGACACAGGTCTCGTTCTCCGAGCCAGAAAACGTCACAACCGGGCCAGCCTGGTCACCGTCAATAATGGTGTTTTCGACGACGGCGGCATCCGGCGGGTCGGTGCCGCGGAGAACAATGTTCTTGCCGTTGAAAGCAACGTTCTCAACATAAATCCCCTGGGCGACAACCACCTCATCGCCATGCGACGCAGCAGTTATTCCTTCCTGGATCGTTTGGAAAGCGGTTTCCCAGGTTTTCCCATCGCCAGAGGCGGAAACCGAACCGTCCACGTACCACGTATCACCCCAAGCTGCCCAGGAAGTGCAGATGGTCAGCGCAACTCCTAGCGCACGCAAAATCCCACTCATCACTGCCCCCTTTTCCTTTGACGACTCAATTCTTTCCATCTCGAGTGCTCCTACAAAAGATGCGATGCAAATCCTGCACTTAATTTTGCTCGGTGAAGCCATAGCCGCGCGTCGTACTTGCGCCAGTTGCCCCAAGATCAAGAAAGGAACAAACATGCGCGGGACTGAAAGCGAGGTTCAGGCACTTCCGCCCTAAGAAGTTGCACCTTCCGTTTTGTAGCTCGGTTCTGCCGGCGCCGTATCCCTTCACCAGCGTCGGAATATTGCGGTGAGGGGAACGTAACCGTCAAGGCTTTTCTTGTGATGGCGTGAGAGATTCACGGCATTTCTGTGTTGACAAACAGGGAGAGAATCGTTAGAATGCTGCCGAAAAGGTGCAAAGGAGGCGCTGCCCAGTGCCCGGGAGTCCGGACTGCTCAGGCTCGGAGTGTGAGGTACGAATTGCTTGCAGAAGGGCTCTTTCGCAAACACCCGGGTAGGACTGCTTTTCCGTCTACGCACGTGTTCCCTGTTCTTTGCCCTCCCGGGTCTGGGTTGCGTTGCTGCTTCTTTTCGCGCGTACAATCGTCGGTTGGCCTTTCTTCTCCTGCCCCACGTCCAATTTTCCAGGCATTGCCGCCTGGTCACCATTGGCGCCATTGGCCATTCCTGAATACACCTCCACGACTGCCTCTGCCGCGAGGCGGCTGGATTACCCGAGGTCTTTTCCAACTCAGGCTGCCTCTTTGGTTGGGTCTGGCACCAACCTCCACGTTCGCGTGTGCCCCGACCGCAGATGCCCATATTGCTTATCCCGGCCAAGCCAGGCTCTCCAGCATTTTTCAGGGACACCCACCTCAAACCTATCCTCCTCCCCTATTTCGTCTTAGCGAGAAATTGCTTTGTAACAAAATGCTGAAATTTGCTGAAATTCCTGCCGAGGCCATTTTTTTGAGGAGGCGGGCAACCCCGCCTCGCGCAGGGCCGAATTCAAGCTCTCCCATCGCAAGAAGAATGAAACAGAGCCTCCTTGCTTGGCAGAGAGATATAACTTCACTTTGCTCCAGAACGCCCTTGACTTTGCGCTTCGGGTTTGGGAATATCTGTAGGCCACTGTGCTGCAGACGACTTAGCCGCCGCTACGCTGAATGGAGTCCCTTAGCCGCCCTGAAGGGTAGCGGCTGCTTTCCTCGTAGCGGCGTGAAGTCCCAAAAGGAGAAGTGTCGCCACAACCGCTTGTCTCCGAAAGAAATAGAACGTCAACAGCATACCGTATGCAATAGAACTCAACACCGTGAGGAGGGAGGAAAATGACGAAAATCGCCATCGGTAGCTGGGCTTATGTCTTCGGGCCCTACGAGAGCAATCCCATACCTCTGGAGAAGGTGGTCCAGCGTCTCAGCGAGCTCGGGTTTGACGGCATCGAGCTGTGCGGCTTCAAACCCCACGCCCACCCTGACGATTATCCCACACCCGAGAAGCGCCAGGAGTTGGTCAAGCTCCTCAAAGACCATAACCTGGAACCCGTAGGCATTGCCGCGGACTTCACCGCCACTCTCCCCGCCGCTGAGGGCGAGGCGGCGCAAAGTGCCTATCTCGATAATTTCAGGAGAAACATCGAGCTTTGCGCGGACGTCGGCATCCCCAAAATCCGCGTTGACACCTGTGAAGAGCCGCCCGCAGAGATCACCGACGAGTACGAAAAGAAGTTCGGCCGCATCGTAGCAGCCTGGCAAAAAGCCTCGCAAATCGCTCAGGATGCCGGAATCGGCCTCATCTGGGAGTTCGAGCCGGGATTCATCTTCAACAAGCCTGGTGAGATTACCCGGATGGTCAACGAAGTCGGCCATCCGAATTTCAAGATCCTCCTGGACACGTGCCACGCGCACATGGTGGCCGACCAGGGCGCCAAGCAACCGCCGCCAAAGGAAACTCTCGAAGGCGGCGCCGTGGAGCTGATCGGCATGCTCAAGGGGAACATCGGCCACATTCATTTGATTGACTCGGATAACACGCTCCATGACGACATGACAAGCACCCACGCCCCCTTTGGCCAGGGCGTTCTCGATTTCGACAAGCTCATGCCGGCGATCTTCGACGCGGGCTACGACTCCGAGTGGTGGAGCGTGGACCTGTGCTTCTGGCCGGAAGCGTGGGAGGTCACGGAAGCGGGTCTCAAGTTCCTCCGGGAACTGGCGCAGAAGTACGGCAGTTAGTCGAGACGAGCGCTGCGGCACGTTGTCGCATCTGACACAGGATAATAGGGAGGAGGTCTTCCATGGCTGAGAAAATGAATGCTCAAGTGTTCTACGAACCTCACAACATGAAACTTGAGGAGCGAGACAAGCCGGAGATTGCCCCGCATGAAATTCTCGTTGAAGTCAAAGCGGTTGGCATCTGTGGCTCGGACGTGGCGTACTACTATGGGGACAGTCCGCTGGAGACGCCAACCGGCAAAGGTCCTCTCGTCCTCGGACACGAGTTCAGCGGAGTGGTCGCGGAAGTGGGCGACATGGTTGCCGAAGCGAAATTGTTCTCCCCGGGCGAGAGGGTGGTCATTGACCCGGTGCAGTACTGCAACGCCTGTGAGATCTGCAAGCGCGGCTACGTGAACCTCTGCGAGAACAAGGATGTGCTGGGTGTGTCCGCCGACGGCGCGTTCGCCAACTACACCAAGTCGCACTACACTGGCGTCCACCGCATCCCGGAGGGCGTTCCCTTCGAGCACGCAGCGCTCACCGAGCCGCTCGCCTGCGCGACCTACGGCGTGCGGAACATGAAGATCAGTCCCGGGGATTTCTGCGTGGTGATCGGCGCGGGCGCCATCGGGATAATGATGCTTCAGCTCGTCAAATCATCCGGCGCGGGCAAAGCGGTTCTCGTGGATATTCTTGACTATCGTCTGGAAGCAGGAAAATCTCTCGGCGCAGATGAGGTCATCAACACAGGTGACAGCAACTCTCCCTATTACGTGGAGGACTTAGCTAAGAAGATCGAGGAGATGACCGACGGCAAATTCGCAGACCGCGTCATCACGCCCACCGGCTCGGTGGATGCCATGGAACAGGCTCTCGCCATTACCGGCCGCCGCTCCGTAATCGTCTATTTCGGTCTGCCCGGAGCCACGGACATGATCAAAGTCCCTGCTCTCCAGTCCATCTTCTGGGACAAGGAAATTCGCTTCTCCTGGCTGGCGCCGTTCACCTGGCCGACCGCTCTTCAGGCCTTGGCGGCGGGTCTGGTGAAGGTGGATAAGCTGGTGACCCATAAGTACGCTCTCGAAGACCTCGAACGTGCTCTCGGCGAGGTCAAGGAGCGAAAAGGAAACGTGATCAAGGCAGTCGTGACTGTCTCGTAAACAGGAGAACAGTGTCATGAAATTCGGGCTGAATCTGCTCCTCTGGACGGGGGCGTTTTCCAACGAAACGCTCGACCTGATAGACAAGGTCGCCGACATGGGCTTCGATGGGGCCGAGATCACGTTCATTGACCTCGACCTGATAGACGTGGAGAAAACCGCCGAAAGGCTGAAGGCGCGAGGACTGGAATGTATCGGATGCGCCGTCATGACGGAGGACGCCAACCCGATTAGTTCCGACCCGGAAGTCAGGAAAGCGGCTGTGAAGCGGCTGGAGCGGTGCATCGAGATGTCGGATGCCCTTGGAGCGAGGATTCTCACCGGCCCCCTTTATGCCCCGGTTGGCTACCTTGTTGGGCGACGCCGCACGGAAGACGAGTGGGGCTGGTGTCGCGATGTGTTCAAGGAAGCCGCGAAGAAAGCCCAGCAGTACGGCCTCACTATAGCCCTCGAATTCCTCAACCGTTTCGAGACCTTCCTCATCAACACGTCAGCGGATGCTGTGCAGATGTGCAAGGATGTGGGCGAACCATGCATGAAGGTTCATTTCGACACCTTTCACGCGAATATCGAGGAGAAGGATATCCCCGAAGCGGTGAGGAACACGGGCGAATTCCTCGGACACTTCCATGCCTCAGAAAACGACCGCGGGATGATCGGCTCCGGTCACATCCCTTATCCAGAGATCTTCAGCGTGTTCAAAGAGATCGGGTACGACGGGTGGGCTGTCGTTGAATCCTTCGGCTCAAGCTTCAAAGAGCTCGCTGCCGCGTGCTGTATCTGGCGCGACCTCGTCCCCGATCCGGAGGTATTTGCCACAGAAGCCCTCAAGTATCTGAAGAGCATCATCCCTGCTTGATAGAGGAACCGCCAGAGAAGAAGATGGATTTTGTGGCCCCGGGGGCCGCCTGCGGGCTTGTCCCCGGGGCATTGTTTTGCGCGCTCAAAGCGATTCTTACTGCGGGGGCAGCGAGAGAAAATGATGTCCTCTCTTAAGACCGATCCCCTGGTTTGCCGAGGAAAACTGTCTTGAATTCACTTCATGCAGATGAGAAGCAGGACATGACAGTGTCCCAGTGCTTGTTTCCCCCAGAGGGGTCAATTCGGGCGGTTTCGCGTGATGGCAGGGCGGAAATGTCGGTGGAAGTTGGCGTAGGGGGTTGCAATCGTGGGCGGCCGCGCGGCGCGAGTTCCGACGGATTGCGCTTGACAGCACGCCAGGAAGGGGCATAATAACAGCCGGATAAGCTGAGGTCACGCTTTCGGAAAAAGCAGTGAAACCCCTTCGGGGACATAGGAATGACCGAGTCGAGGCCCTCGTTTCCAACCGCTTTCGGACATCCTAACCGGCCGGGGTGGTCAAGCGCGTCGCCTGTCACACCTTCCGACATTCTTTTGGCACCCACTTGCTCGAAAGCGGCTATCACATTCGAACCGTTCAGGAGCTCCTCGGCCAAAGGACGTCAAAACCACCATGATATATACCCATGTGCTGAATGGCGGAGGCCGCGGTGTGCGAAGCCCGGTTGACAGCGTGTAGGAGAACCTCGCCGCGATGCTAAACAGAAACCATATAACGGCCCTCGGAATGCGACCGAATGGCAATATCCCCGTGGAATGGCGCGACCCATGGCGATTCCGAATCAAGGGCTACGGGGAATTCGCGGCCCAAAAGGGTTATGAGCAAGCCATATAAGCCGTAGTTGGCCGCAAAGCGATGAAAGATTCAGACATCAAGAAACTGTGGGGGTTATCAGCAGCGTTGTGCAATTATCCGGGCTGTCATGCCGATTGCGTTCGCTTCCTAAATGGTGACGTCGCGACGGTAATAGGAGAGATGGCTCATGTCATTGCTCGCAGCCCCAAGGGCCCTCGCGCGGCAGGTAAGCGCCGAGGATCCGATCTCTATCGCAATTTTATACTCTTATGTCCCACACACCACACCTTGGTTGATAAAGCCCCCAGAGGGAAATATCCTGCGAAGCTCCTACGAAAATGGAAGACAGAACACGAGGCAAGCGTCTTGCGGTCACTTCGAGCCCCAAGCTTTTCCAGCGCAAAGCAAATGGCCAGGCACGTCTTGCGTCTGCTGGCGGAGAATCATCAACTCTGGCGCACCCATGGACCCGAGTCGGCGGAGGCAAAGCGCAATCCCCATAGCACAGCAGCCTCAATTTGGGCCCTTCGCAGACTCTCCGTAATTGTGCCAAACAACCGGCAGATAGTAGATTGCATCAAGAAGCATCGCGCATTGTTATCACTCAAAGATTACAGATCATGTGTGGTCTTTATTGAACACGCCGAAGCTTTTGAACGAAACTGCTACAAAAGGCATGATTCGCGCTCAATACCCCGATTCCCGAAGCGGTTTGCGACTCTAATCGAGCGTCTTGCATCACAATGAGTGCATGGGAACCACCATACAGTTCGATTCGATTTGTGGAAGATGTACTCTCCAACCACGACCAAGTCGAGAGTTTTACACGCGATCAAGGCATAGTCTTTACAATCCGTAGGGAAGGAAGGAAACCAACTGTCGTGGCCGTCCTTGTCGATATCTACACGATCGGTCTCGCCGACGTTGTGGAAGCAATTAGGAGATTTCCCGAAATGACATGCCTCGTTACCAACGGAAACTGGAACTCATATACTTCGGAGGCGAAGCGATATGGTTATGAAAGACAAATCGGAGTCTTCAACACATCGGAGTTCTTCGGCGCGCTTCGGCGGAGAGAATCTCACAAGTACATCCCGAAGGAAGCGCGGAGATCAAGAAAGCCGAAATCTGTTTTCTGAGCGTGGCATTCGTGGCGTGTACATTTTTGGCTCGTCGGCTCGTGGGGAGAAAAGCCGCGATGTAGATGTGCTCATAGTTTATGACAAGCAAGAGTGCCCGCCGCAATGCGCGCACGCGACCGCATCACCGATTGTAACCCATCTCCAGGAAACGCTATTTGCACCGATTCATCTAGTGCTTCTTTCTGAAGAGGAAGAAAGAGAGCTGGACTTTGTTAAGAACGAGAAGTGCGTGGACTTCTGGAAATGGATGGCCAGCAAGCGGCTGGAGGCTACCGGCGATTCGCCGGCACCTCAGCCGTAACATTATGTTGCCTTCACCAACTTAGGAGGTTAGATGTCTGAGAGTCCGTTGAATGCCGCGCTCAGGCACTTTGAGGCCGCCGAAGCGAACCTAGTCAAGGCAGAGAAAGTTTTGGCTGAGGTTGAAGCCGCCATTCCAAAGGGGATAGTGTTCGGTGACAACCCAGAATACGAGAGCAACTGTCGCAGGTTCAAGGCCCTGCTCGCCGCGCTACCCAAGATTGACGGCTGGAAGCCACAGATCCTTCTTCTGGAGTTGGATGAAATCGCGCAAAACCGCCTCGACGCACATGAAGTCGGTGACATCGAGTGCATAGTATCCGTCGAACGCCTGATAAGCGAACCATCGAAGTTACTCCGGGAATACCGCTATCGGTTCAACCAGAAGCGACGCGAACTCATCCGGGACGCTCTCATAGACCTAATCGATGCAATCGATGCGAACCTACGCAATCTAGCCAAACTGCTAGAAGGCGATCAAGCTTCAAGCGAAGTTGTAACGGACGACGAATTCGAAGAGCTGAAGCAGAACGTAGCCCAAATCGCCACGCTACTGGGGAGCAGTGTCCCCAAGCCACCCCGCTGGTCCAATCTTCATCGACACATGAGTTTCAGAATGTTCGGGGATCTCCATGACATCATCGAACACGACTGGCCAGGCGTCAAGGCGGGCTTGCGGAGGTCGATGTACGGTGAGAAGGAGCCGGTGCCCGTTGGCATTGAGGATCTCGGCGCATTGCTGAGCGCAAAGCCGACGGGGCCCGTGGCAACAAGACTCAAGTGGGAAAACCTAACTGAAGAAGAGTTTGAACGTCTGATCTTTGTCCTCATCTCAGCCGAGAAGGAATACGAAAATCCCGAGTGGTTAATGAAAACCAACGCGCCGGATCGTGGGCGCGATCTGTCTGTGTACCGCATCTATACCGACCCTCTGGGTGGCACGCTGAGGGAGCGCGTCATCATCCAGTGCAAGCACTGGCGGTCCAAGAGCGTCGGCCCAGCGGAAATAGCGGCGCTAAAAGAGCAGATGAAACTTTGGGAGCCGCCCAGAGTCGACACTCATGTCATTGCCACTTCTGGGCGCTTTACCTCAGATGCAGTCGCCGTCGTAGAGAAGCACAACCAATCTGACAGTGCCTTGCGAATTGAGATGTGGCCAGAGAGCCATTTGGAGCGTCTTCTTGCGAGTAGGCCAGCAATCATCGCTGAATTCGGGCTTCGATAACCAGCAACATAACCCCTCGCTCGAAATCCGTTACGCGGTCTGTTCCCTCCGCTGACACCTTTGCAGAAATCCGTCCACGAACCGGCAGGCGGCCTGATGGTGGGAGCAGAGGAACACCGGCATGCCGAGGTCTCACCAAAGGGGATGGGGAGCACGGTTCGCAGAACGGCACTGGGATGCGCTCCAGAGCGGTAGCGGCCCCCAAGGATCACATGGAGACCGTCGCCGACATAAGGCAGGCGACCCCGCGGTAACCGTGGAGATTGCCCCGATGGCTGGTCCTCCCTGCGTTGGGTGAAATGAATCCCCTGTGACAAAACCCCCGGGACCCAGGACGCGGTAAGGACCGGGGTCACCCGCAGCCCCTGCCCTACTCCTGCGGCTCTGCGATGGCCGTGCGGTAATAGGCGTCATCGTGTTCCTGTTTCCACCCGTCGGTCGGGGCCTGAAGCGTTGGTCTGTGCTTCGCCCACATCTCTTCGACGAAGGCGTCCCAGGCCTGGCCCTGGCGCGCCCATTCTTTGTCGTGGTCGCGGCCAGTCGCCTCCTTGATGGTCTTCACGAAGACGGCGTCCTCTTCGTACATCCAGCGGTCCACATAGTCGAAGAAAGCGTCGTGGTTCCAGAACTTCTCGACGTGCATGAGCCGCAGGGCCAGAGCTTGGGCGACCCAGCCGACGCTCGTGGTGGAGCGGCGATAGCTCTCACTGGTGTTCTGGCCATCTTTCCACTGCGAAGGGGGCGTGTGCTCGTAAGGACCCCAGCCGCTGCCCCGGGACCGGCCCGCCCCGGTCGCCGCGTCAATCCCCGAATGCCCGGTGAACACGACTTTGGCGCCGGTCCAGCAGTTGCCGTACGCGGTCTGCTCATCCTCGCCAAAGCTCACTTTGGGGAAGGACCGGTTGATGTTGGCCAGTTGGTCATCGCCCAGAAGGAGGCCGGCGAAAACGATGGGGAGTTTGCGTCCGCTGCCGTGTCCGCCCCAGCCGGTCCAGCCGGGGTGACCCGCGCGGACCATGCCACCCAGGTCAATGCCCACCTGAACGTAGTTCATAAGAAGCGGTTCCTTTTGTTCGGGCTTCAGGTCCGTGCAGAGCAGCACGGCGGCGATGCCGACGACACGGCCGTACTCCAATCCGTATTGCGGCATGTTCTCCACGGGCTCCTCAAAGCCGAAAAAGCACGTCCCGACCCAGGGCCGCTGCGTAAAGCGGGTGAACTTTTCAATGTTAGGGATGCTCCTGGTGGCGGCGGCCGTGGGCAGCAGCTCTCGCCTCAGGTTGCGGGCCAGATAGATCCTCTGCTCGCGGTCGCAGAACGCCGGCCGGAAGGCGTCCGGCGGCTGCGGCTCGCTGACGCAAGTCAGGACCGCCGCCGTCCGGATCGGGCTGCTATCGTCCACGCCGCGCTCGATCTTGTTGCGGAGCTGCGCATGCAGCACCAGGCCCTTGGGCATGCTGATGGTGGAGACGAGTGAATCGCCACGCTTCATCGTCACGGGCAGCTTCTGGATCAGCGATGGATCGAACCAGTTCCGGACGCCGCTGTCGTAGGCAACTGTCATCCGGGCCGGCGGATTGAGCATGAAGCCGTTGCGGACGCGCTGGTCTTCCGGCCGCTCCTTGTCCATGCGGTCCAACTGGCGTCTTGAGATCTCGCTGCCGTAGAGCGGCCGGGGATCGATCGTCGTGATCGTCACCGGACCCACGACGTACCAGTCGCTGTTGATGAACTGCCCGACACGAGCCGGCCGCTCGAACGTCCAGGTGATGCCGTATTGCGAGACGCTCTCCCGCAGCGGCAGATCTTCGAGCTTCGGGGCAGCAGGCGAGTTGTCCTTGGAATAAATGACGACCGTCCGCCGGATGGACTGGTCAGCCGCGAGGGCCTTCTCGTCGTACGGATCGGCCTCCCCAGGGGCGGGGACGATCTTCACCGGGCCCCCCAACGCAACCGACAGGTCGTCCACCCAGACTGTCTGTTCGTCGCCCCGGCCGGAATCGCCCCATATGGCGATGGCGTTGAAGCCCTGTAACCCGGTCTTGTCGGAGTCCACTGCGTTGACCTCCCGGTCATTGTGAAGGACCTGCAGGCCATCCTCCGCATCGAAGTCGAATGTCCACTTGTGCCAGGCGGGCGGCGCGCGTCTCACGCCGAGCCAGAACAACTGGTTAAACCAGTTCTTGCCGTCGCAGGCCGTGGCGGTGTAACCTTCGGTGCCGCCCAGATAGCTGGCGTAGAGGACACCGGCGGCCAGCAGTTTCCCATCGCTCTGGACCAGCCCCCAACGGGGACCGACCCGGTGCGCCTTGGGGTCCTTGGGCCTCGTGCCGTCGTCATATACCCAGAGTTCGAGCTTGCCCGATTCGTCTCGCTCACGGAGCTTCAGCAGAGCCTTGCTGTTGGGGCCGACCCTGAGCGAGCCGCCGCTGCCGTCGCGACCTTTCGCTAAGTCGGGAGCCACATCGCCCGTGATCGTCCATCCGGCCAGCGATTCTCGGCTGTCAAAGGCGAACTGCCCGGCTTTCTTCTCCGACAGGGCGGAATTCACCGCCGCCTGCTCTAAAGCAACACTCACGGGACTCAAAAGGAAGATTATGCACGACACATACACGGCTTTCCTGCCCATACCCACTCTCCTCATCTGACATTTTGCACTTGGAGATACTCTCGCCCCACAAATGACTACAAGATTTCCTTGTGCCTCGCTGCATTTCCTGCTTGTGACAATCTCGCCCCCTCTCCCGCGTCCACACCACAGGGAAGCAAGGGTCCGCTCCTGACGACCCCATCACGGCCACATGCCCTAAGACTATCTCTTACCCCGGCAGGGCATTATTCACAAAGGAACAGAGTCCGTCAACCTCGATGCCCGGTTTGCAGCCCCGGGGAACAAGCGGGCCATGGGCGGGGCGGATAATCTATTGGAGAGGGTGAGCGGGTAAGGTGAGAAAAATTCTCTGTTCCCCAGACCTGCATTGACAAGGGTGTTGGAGCATAAAGGTGTTTCCAGCAGAAGATCAACTGAGCGTCACTTGAGAAGCCAGTCTGCTATTGCAGTCTCTGGCAGGGTTTCCTCGTCGATCCGCAGTTGCCTTGGCGCTCCCGCTGCTTGATATGCCGAGGTGACAAGCCCGGTCGGGAACTTGCCGTGGGTGTTGTGGAGCAGGAGGCCTCTCGGGACGCAAAGCGCAGCCGCAACTCGTGCTCCGCCCGCCCGCAGAATCCCGGGAATGAAAGTGTCTCCTTCCCAGCCAGCCCTATCGTCGGAAAGACCGTTCAAATCTACAACTATCCGACGTACGTCGGGGGCGACAGCACTCGCCAACAGACACCATACACCGGCGGCGTCCAGTCCGACCACGTTGATTTTCCCGATGTCATCACGAGACCGCAGATAACCGATCGCTGTCAATATATCCTGCACCGGAAGAGCACAGTCGGTCCTATTGTATGTCAACCAATGCTTCTCAGTCTTTTTCCGTTCGCCTTTGTTCAGCTCTCCCACCTGAAAGCAGTCAATAGCGATGACCGCCGATCCTTCTGAGAGCAACTTCCCAACGAGAGGCGACAGCGGCTTTCCCATCTTCATGACGGCGTCTTTCCCCTCCGGGTGGACGATCACGGTCGCGACCTTTTTCCCGGGGCCGCCTGGCGGCATAAGGAGGCCGGCAGGAATTGCCTCGTGCTGCCCCTTTCTGCCAATCAGCAACCTAACAGCAGTGAACTCTCCGTGAGGCGCCTCGGCAAGCTTCTGAACCACGATATCGGCTCTCGCGGGGACGGATGCCGCCAGCGTATGATTCAGAGCCACCGACATCGTCTTTTGGAACCTCTCCAAAGAGGGGGCGTCGGTCGGCTTCAAACTCTCGATCTGTTTCTTTGCTGATTCGACGAGGTAGTCGTTCAGTCCCTCGGCGGTGAGGGCGTCGGCGGGGCGAGGATGGTCGTCTGTGAAGACCCGCAAATCCTCGTCTTTCTCAACTGCGAAAGGTTGTTCCTTCAGCTTCTCCGCGTCGGCGATCCCCAATAGCCATCTCCCGAACCAGGCGTAAACTGCTTCCCGGGAGTTCTTATTGTAGTTGTGGCCTGTGTCGAACTGAACCGAGCTTACCTTGTCTTCCGCGTCAAAGAGCTTGTATATACTGCGAATGTCGGGATACTCGACAGTGGGGTTGTTCTTTGTCCAATCGCCCGTGGCCGAAACGAGGATCAGCGGCCGCGGCGCCATGAGCGACGCGATCTCGACGTTGTACGTGTTCAGCCGAAGAAGGGGCGCGTTCTCGCACTCACAACCTCCCTGGAAATGCGCGGAGATCATGCAAACCGGAGCAGCAACCTTGATCCTGTCATCCACTGCCATCAGCATGAAGGTTTGCGTGCCGCCGCCGGATGCGCCTGTGCAGCCGATACGATTCGCGTCCACTTCCGGCAGGGACGAAATGAAATCCACAGCCCTGATGCTGTCCCAGAGCTGAAGCCCCATGAGGCTGATCCCCCACAACTCATCGTGGAACGAGTGCTTGACCTGGCTAGAGTCATTGTAGCCGACCATGTCGTAGCTGAACACCACGTAGCCCTGTCTGGCGAGGTTGATGCAGCGACCCGGAATTGATCCCCGATCGTCGCTGTGCAGCCGTCCTCGTCCCCAATGTCCGTGAGGGCAGAGGACGCCCGGAAACGGACCCTCCTTCCCTAAGGGACGATAAAGATTGCCCGTCACGAAAAACCCCGGATAGCTCTCGAAATAAACCTTCTCGACAGAGTACCCCTCGCGTTCGATGCGGCCGAAAATCTTCGCGTTGAGCGGCGTCTTCTCCGGCATCGGCCACAGCCCGCAACTGACGAGGATGCGATCCCGCACAAAAGCCTTCTTGTCCATCCACTCCTGCCGGGAGGCGAACCGAGAGAAGGTTCGCGGCGTCCTCAAACCGAACTCTCCACTGGCGCGTGTGTCCTGCAAAGCGGGACCGGTCGCATCACCGTGTCTTCCCTCTGAGGCCAACGAAAGGGCGATGAACGCCAAACAAGCGACCATAAGAGCGAAGACTCTGACGAGGCTCATTTTTCTTAACGACATCTCTTTGCCCTCCAGCTATAAGTGATCTATCCCAGACATCTTGAACTCCTGTAACAGAGACCAAGCATTCGAGCACCCGTTGCCAACCTTTGGAGAAGTCCTCAGCTCACTGCCGGTACCTGAACCGTGCGCGGAACCAAACGGATGGCTTCCTGCTTGCAGACGCTTCGGCAGACGCCGCACCCGTAACACCTGGTCCGATCAATAAAGCACTTCTGCTCCAGCAGAGAGAACCCGATCGCGCCGAACTGGCAGAGGCGAACACACTCACGACATCCGACACATCGCTCTGGATCAATTTCTGCAATATACTCCGCTCGGAACATTACAGGTACATCCAATCCGGCCGTAGCGCGCATAGCCAGACATTCCGCTCGGTCGCAATTGCAAACCGCTCCGATGAAAGGTGTACGGAAAGTCCACACGCTGTGTATGAGACCTTTCCTGTCGAAGGCTCGCACCTGATCCATCGCTTCGCTGGAACTCAGGCTCTCGAATTGCGAGACATCCGGCGCGCCGAAGGAGCTCATATCTACCTCCTCGAACCAGTGCGGTGGACCAATGCTCACCGGGAAACAGTATCTCGCTTCCTGTCCCTTCGCTGCCCAGCGGCATACACAAGCCACCCGGACGATCGTCGTTGTCATCTCGAAGATGCGCTCCACGTCTTCCAGGGGAACAACCTGCCCGTAGTGAACGGGCTTCATGCGCCAGGACAAGAACCATTTGATTAGCCGTGGGATTGTCTTTCCCCGAGCAAGCTGCTTTTCCATTCTGCTAATTACTCGCTGTCCCTCGGTCACCGTTTTGGGCATGAACTCCCGGATGAACTTCCGCCGCTTTAGGTCGCTCAGAAGATCGAGGGAATAATTCTTGATGTTGAGATACCACTTCTTCCCTTCGCCGTGCTTGGTGCAAAATTCGCACATCTGACTCGTCCTCTCTCGGGTTCAAAAGGGGAATTCGGAATCACGAACTTCTTTTCCCAATCAAGCACACCGTTAGCTCGAAAAATCAACGGACAGTCACCATGGGCCACTTGGCCACGGTGTCTCCTGCCAATAGTAGCTTTGCACCTGGCCGTAATCGCTTGCAGGGACACAATCATAGTGCGGGATAGGAATATGGGGCAAGCACATTGTGGCGGACAGGGCCTGGAAAAATCTTCAGGACTGTCGTTTCAAGTCTGCCGGGGGAGTACCGAACAGTGTTGACAAGAGAGAGGAAAAGGTGCAAACTTCTCATGTTGCCCCACGGCGAGTGACGGCAACGTGTGGGTTTGCGCAAAAGGTAGATGCCGATGGCAAGTCCCGTGCTGCGGAAACCGGGTTGTCCCTGTGAAAGAAAAACACACCGTCCTGGTAATTGACGATTATCCCGCCGCCAGAGAGGCCGTGGAATTCGCGCTCAAGGAGGAGTTTGAGTGCCTGACTGCGGACTCGGCAAGGAAGGGTCTTGAGCTTCTGAAGACGAATTGCGTTGATGCGGTTGTCCTCGATATCCGGATGCCGGATATGGATGGCATCCAGGCTCTGAAGCGCATCAAGGAATTGGGGATTAACGCACGTGTGATCCTGTTGACCGGACACGCCAGCCTGGACACGGCCCGAAAAGCGGTGAAGTACGGGGCCTTCGACTACCTGGTCAAGCCTTTCGATCTCACGAACTTGCGGAAGGTCCTCAGGGAGGCCATCCAGAACAAGAGGTTACTCGAAAAAGAGGGGATAGACAGCGAGTTGAAGAAGTACACGGACACGCTTACGGCGAAGTTGGTGGAAGCAGGCCGAACGGCGAGGGCTGGTGAGCAATCTTCCGAGGCTCTTCAGGAGATGAGAGATCCCTTGACCGCCATCCTCGGTTACACGCAGTTGCTCCTCAAGAAGCTCAAGGATCGGCGGATCAGGCGGTTCGGCTCGAAGTCAATGCGCTACCTCTCCATCATTGAGGAGGAAGCGAAGAAATGTGTTGAGACCGCCTCCTCGCTTGTCTCCCTTTCGGAAGAGGGTGGGACTCGGCTGGGCGCTGCAGTGCACCATGTGCTGCACAACGTCGCTGCTCTCCTTCGTCCACAATGTTCCATGAAAGGAGTTGATATCGTGGTCAGCCCGCCGCGTGAGAAGATTATAGTTGATGCGCCGGCTGATGACCTTCACGGGGTGCTGGTGAACCTGGTGTTGAATTCTCTGGAAGCGATCGAGGGGCCGGGGGAGATTCTTATCAGTGGTTACAGGTTCAGGAAGGACGACCCCGAGGTCGAGGCGTGCACGCCCTCGGAGAAAGAATTTGTCAGTCAATCCGGGCAAACCTCGCTTGTTGGGATAGAGGTTGCCGATACGGGGCGGGGCATAGACCCAGAGCATGTTGGCAGGATATTCGAGCCTTTCTTCACGACAAAAGATGATCGGTCCGGTACCGGGTTGGGCCTGTCCTTCTGCAAGGAAAAGATCGAACGGAACGAGGGACACATTGGGGTGGTGAGCTGGCGTCCCGGCGAAACCATCATGAGGATCCTGTTACCGGTCTCTTCGCGTGTGTGAACTGAGGGGGAAACTGAAGGCGGCTGTTCCGCAGTAGCCGTTCTTCCAGTTAAAAAGTGAGCGCGCACTCCGGCGAGATAACACTCGATTCTACTTCACGGCCCATTTTTCTTCACCTTCACGTTGGCAAGAGGACGCTCATAATAAGACCGAGATGGTTGCCCCATTTGCTCATTGCCTCGACGCTTGCTCTGCGATACTATGGCACAGCCGCCACATTTCAGTAGGAGGAGCTGAGTACAGACGGGAGACGAAGCGATCGCTGGATAAACTGAAGCAAGCAAACATATCCGGGGGCGAAAAATGGATTCTTTTCCTGACATAACAGCGAGCACGAGAATTGTAGCGCTGACCGGCGCCGGGATTAGCGCCGAATCGGGCGTTCCGACCTTCCGGGACAAGGGGGGAATATGGGAAAAGTACGATCTGATGTCCGTGGCGACACCGGAGGCCTTTGAAAGGGATCCAAGGCTCGTCTGGAGATTCTATAACGAGAGAAGAAAACAGGCCAAATCGGTGGAGCCCAACCCCGGCCATTACGCGCTTGCTCGCCTGGAGCAGCTTCTGCCGGAGGGGAATTTCGCTCTCATCACTCAAAACGTTGACCATCTCCACAGTAAAGCAGGGAGCAAGAACGTCTACTACATGCATGGCGAGCTGGCAAAAGTTCGCTGCACGAGCTGCCAGGAAGTGCGGGAAACGCTGGAGGATTTACCGGAACTGCCCCGCTGCCATTGCGGAGGATTGCTTCGGCCGCATATTGTGTGGTTCGGGGAAATACCGTTTCACACGGACAAGCTGCATCAGATCATCGAGGAATGCGGTCTGTTTCTGGTCGTGGGGACGAGCGGCACGGTGCATCCAGCGGCGGGCTTCGTCGCCCATGCCAGGAGGAGCGGCGCCATCACCATCGGCGTCAATTTAGAGGTTCCGGAAAATCGGATATTCATTGACCATTTCTACCAGGGAAAATCAGGGGAAATCCTGCCGCGGCTGGTGGAGCACTGGGCTGGTTGTGTGCAAGATTAGCGGACGGTCACCGAGAACGAACATCCCTGGCATTCTCGAACATGTCCCACGGCAGGATTTCGGCGTCCGGAATCATTGGGCACGCCAGTTTCTCAGCCTCTCTCGGAGGCACAGAACCGGCCTCCGCCCACCGGCCCATAGCCCTGGTGCCGCGCGAGAACGCCCCTTCCACATGGGACTGTTTTGGGCTTGCAGCGGTGAAGGTCACGCCCTTCAATTTGGGGAGCTCCTTTCGTAGATAGGAAAGGGTGCTTCTGAGATAATCCAGCGATGCCATTCCAATTCTCTGGTACTCGGTCCGGGGCTTGGGCACAAAGGGAGATACACTGACCTTGACCCGAATAATAGACGAGAGTTCTGCCACCCGCTGCACAATTTGCTCCACGTCATCCCCCTTCTCATCCGGAAGCCCCACCATGAAGTAAACCTTCAACGATGGGATGCCGGACTCTTTGATGATCCTCGCGCATTCAACAAGGTCCCTGTTGGAAAGTTTTTTACCGACCTCTTTTCGCATTCTCTCGGAGCCGCCTTCGGGTGCAATGGTCAATGTCCTGACGCCACCTTTGGAAAGAGCAGCCGCGAGCTCTGGGGTGACTTTGTCCGCCCGGACGCTGGAGATTGAAATGTCCGCCCCTTCTTCCACGAGCACAGAGCAGATTTGCTCGATTTCAGGATGTTCGCCTACGGCGGCTCCCAGCAGACCGACTCGCTTTTCAGTGTGCAGCCTGTCCATGATTGCCCCAATCACCTTGCCTGCCTGCCGCCACCGTGGCGGACAATAGATTGACCGTGCCCCGCAAAACTTGCAGCTTCTCGGACAGCCGCGCGACACCTCGACTAACAACCTCTCGCCGAACACCGTATCTGGCGTGAGAATTTCAGTTATGGTAGGGAACTGTTTAATGTCCGGCGGAGGATTTCTTCGGACGGGATAAGGGACATCTCCGGTAACCGTAACCTCGAGCACCCGCCCCTTCTCGTCAAGCTCCATGTGATAAAAAGAGGGGACGTACACGCCGTGGAGCTGGGCTAAGTTCTCTTTTAGAGATAGCTTTCGTTTTCCTTTGCTTTCAGCGACTGCTGAGAGGAGCTCATCAAGGACAGTCTCCGCCTCGCCGATGACAAACACGTCCACAAAATCCGCGATAGGCTCGGGGTTCAGCATCACCGCCGCACCCCCTGCCAGGATGAGAGGGTGCCGTTCGTCCCGATCCTCGGCTCTGGGAGGAATCTTGGCCCTGCGGAGCACTTCCGGGATGTTTGGGTAGTCAAGCTCGAAGGAGACGGAGAAGGCAACTACATCGAAACTGGATAAGGTGCTCCCCGACTCCAGGGTCACAGCTTCCTCCTCCTCGAAGAGGAAACTCCGCTCACAATGGCCGAGCGGGTTTCGGTTGATAAGGGCATAGACTGTCTGGAAGCCGAGATTGCTCATTCCGAGACGATACGCGTTCGGGTAGACGAGAGCGACTGTGACGTCGCCGTAAGCTTTTTTGATTGTGCCCTTCTCGAAATGGAGGAGCCGCTTGATCTGTTTTCTGGTGCTCGGTCGCAAAGCGCTTCTCCTCACTGTAATAGGGAACTCACCACGTCATCGGCGGGCAGTTCCGCCTCAACGGCCGTTCGCAACATGGCGCCAACTACGCGGGATATTTCTGCCTGCTGTCCCTTGGACATCCTTATTCTCCCGCATCGTTCGAGGGGGATTTCGGCGAGGCGTCTCAAAGCCTGCAACGTTCCCTGGGGCAAGGACCACTGGCTCTCCTTCCCGCACGCCTTGCAGACGAAATGTCCCGATCGCGCGTCGAAGAGCGCAGCTCGTTTCAGGGGTGTACTGCAACGACCGCATCTGTACAGATTAGGTAGTCTTCCAAAGCGTTGGAGGAGGCGTAACCGGAAAGCGGTGGCTACGTTTTCCGGATGTACAACACGCTGAAGCGCGGAGAGGGAGGATGACAGCAGCTCGAAAACCTCGGGATCGGCGTCCTCGTCTGGCTGGGTCCGATCAATCAGAGAGAGGAAATTCAGTCCATAACCTATTCTCGCCAGTTGTTCTCTGAGTCTAAGATTGGAATCAATCAAGTACGCCTCTGTGAGGATATGCAATCCCCCCTTCTTTTGGATGTAAACAATCTCAAGCAGGGAGAGAGGCTCCAATATTCCCAGAAACTCGCTCTTCTTTCTTTTGGCGCCCTTGGCCAGAGCACGAATTTTTCCGTGATCCCGCGTATAGAACGTGACGATCTTGCTCGTTTCAGAAAAGTCTGTCCGCTTCAGGACAAAACCTGTGGTTTTACGAAATATCAAATCTGTTCTCCTGGCATCCCCTCGACAAAAGAAAGGGAAGCGTTACCCGCTTCCTGCTGTCAACTTCCTGCGAACGCACGCGCGTGCTCATGAACCAGCCTGCGGCGTTGAGACCTCCTCCTGTTGGCAGGATGTGTCTTCTTGCTCGTGTCTGGCCTCCAGAACCTTCACACCTCTTTGATACTCCGGCACGACGGCCCCACCGGAGATGATCATCTTGAGTGCATCTTCCACTTTCATATCGAGGCGAATCGCATGCTCCTCTGGCACCATGACAAACCATCCGGAGGTGGGGTTTGGAGTGGTGGGCAGAAAAACGTTCAGGAGCTTTTCTTCCGTCCTGGCTTTGACCTCTCCCCTTCCCGGGGAGGTGACGAAGCCGAGTGTGTAAAGCCCCCTCCTCGGATATTCCAGCAGAACGACGGCCGTGAAGACTGTCTTATTCCGACCCCAAAAGGCCTGACTGATCTGCTTGAGAGCTACGTAGACCCGGTTGACAATGGGAATTCTTTCAAAGAAGGTTTCTCCAAGGCGAAACACCTGCCTTCCCAGGAAGTTTCTGGCCAGCATCCCAACCAAAACCGTAACTCCAACCATGAGGAAAAGGACCGCCAGCCGAAACAGGAACTGACCAGTTTTACCCTTTAGGAATTCCTCGAGAAAGGTGCTTTGCGCCGCTTGCAGGTGCTTCATGAACCACCCGTAACCGGGGCCAGTGACCCTCCCGAATAGCCAAGAGAAGAGGGCGATCGTTCCCAACACCGGTACCAGCACGATCACCCCAGCCATAAAGTTATTCCTGAGCCAGCTCTTGAAACTCACTCTTCACCACCTTTTTTCTCGACCGAGTCCGGCCTTTCCTCAGACAAAGGCATGAGCTTCACCCTGTGGATTCGCCGGCTGTCGGCTTCCAGAACCGTTACAACAACGCCGTTCGACTGAAAGGCCTCTCCCTGCTGAGGCACCTTGCCCAGAGTAGTCACCACGAACCCTCCAATTGTATCATACTCGCTGTTTTCGGGCAGCTCTATCCCGATCTCTTCTGTGACGTCGCTGATGGACATCTTGGCATCCACGATGTAGCCTCCGTCCTTCGTCTCCAGGAAAAGCTTCCGTTCCTGATCGAACTCGTCCTCGATCTCGCCGACGATCTCTTCCAGGAGGTCCTCTATTGTCACCAGCCCCGCTGTATTGCCGTACTCATCAACCGCGACAGCCATGTGCTGCCGGGTCTGTCGAAATTCCCTTAGCAAGTCGCTGACATTCTTCGTCTCAGGAACAAAAGTGATGGGGTGCATTACCTCTTTTAGCTTCACCCTGTCCAGCTCTTCCTCCGAGGAGTATTTCAACAAATCCTTCGCCAGGAAAAGGCCCAGCATGTTGTCAATACTATCCGCATAGACGGGGAACCGAGAGTGACCTGTCTCGACAATCTCTTCGCGCGCCTGTGCGAGAGTCTTATCCTGCTCCAGACAGCGCATGTCCACCCTTGGCACCATCACCTCCCTGACGATCGTTTCAGTCATGTCGAAGATGCTGGATATGAGGACCCTTTCATCCTCTTCCAGTTGGGCTTCTCTGCCCTCCGCATCCCACATCATGGCACCGGGGGAGCGCATCGGCCACGGAGCAAGAGTCTCTACGTTTAGACCCAACAGTTTACCCAGCACCACAGAGATGCGCCGCAGGGCGAGCCTCACTGGAAAAAGTACGAGATTCAATAGAGAAAGCGGGAGAATTGCCAGCCTCAGGCTCGGCTCGCGGCGGGCGTTCATTGCCACGCGGGGTACGAGCTCCGAGAACAATAGGAGACATCCCGTGGCAGACAGAAGAGCGATCGTGACCCTCCAGCCAACCGCCATCCCGGGCGCCACTCGAATCAGCCAGGCGAGCATCAAGAAGGGCGCCGCCACCCTCGCCGCGTTCGCAGCCACCAGCACGCTCAGGAGCAGGCCCTCGGCTTTGTTCATGGACTCTTGTTCGTCTTTTCCTTCCCCTGTTTCCCCAAACAATTCTCTGAATCGGGAAGGGCGTAAGGAGAGAAGGGACAATCGTGCCCAGTTCGAGAAGGCGGCAAGACCTATCGTCAGCGCGAATAGGGTCAATAGGCTCGTCGAGGACAAGCGTCAAACCTCCCTTTTGGTCCATAACTTGAGGACAACGTGCATGGGTTCTGATAATTCCTGTGCTTCGTGTCAATCACTCCTTCGGTCACTCCGAGCGTTGGTGTTGGTCCTCTATCTTTTTTTTATGAGCAGCCCTCTCTCTCCAGCCGTGCGCAACAGTTCCTCCTCCCGCCCCCTCATTTTCGTTTCATCGGAAGGATTCACATCATCGTACCCCAACAAATGAAGAAGCCCGTGGATCAGGTACAATGACAGTTCATTGTTAACCTTCAATCCGTGCTCTTTTGCGTAGTCGAGGGCTCTCTCAGCGGAAACCACCACATCCCCGAGAATCTCGGGATGAAACTTCACATCTTCCCCCTCGCTCATCGGGAACGCAAGGACGTCCGTCGGTCCGTTCCTGCCCAGATGCCTGGCGTTCAGGTCGCTGATCTCGGCGTCGTCAACGAAAACCACGCTCACCTCTTTTTCAGAAGCACCCTGCTTCTCCAAAACGTACTCGGCGAGCGCGGTTACGCTACTTGTCAGCACGTTTACTACCTTCTGCGAGTTCCTGAACAGGACGCTCATCTATTTCGCCCTTGCTTTCCTTTCCTTCTTCGGGATATTTCACCCGCGGGTGGAGAGTGTTCAGGAGGATTCGGCTGAACGTTTCCTCGATGTTGTGAAGGTTTCTTAGGGTCAAGTCGCATTCGTCGAGCTGGCCATCTTCAAACTTCGTTCGGATGATGTTCTTGACCGCCGCACGAATCTTCGGGGTGGTCGGCTTTTCGAGAGACCGGGACGCCGCCTCTGCAGCGTCAGCCAGCATAATGATGGCGCTTTCGCGGGCTTGAGGCCTGGGGCCGGGATATCGAAAATCTTCTTCCTCCATGGTCGCTGCGCTCCCATTGACTTCCTCAGCCCGCCGGTAGAAATAGTAGTCCAGGCTTGTCCCGTGGTGTTGCTTGATTATGTCAAGGAGAGCCTTGTTCAGCTTAAATTTACATGCAAGATCCACGCCGTCTTTGACATGAGACAAAATAATCAAATTGCTCATGGTGGGGTTGAGCGTGTCATGCTTGCTCCTTCCGAAGGCTTCGTTCTCGCTGAAATAAAGGGGCTTCTTCAGCTTCCCGATATCGTGGAAATAGGAACCGACCCTGGCCAGAAGGGGATTAGCGCCCACGGCTTCCGCGGCACTTTCTGCGAGGTTGCCGACCATAAGGGAATGATAGTAGGTGCCCGGCGCCTCCATAACAAGCCGTTTGAGGAGAGGATGGTTGGAATCTGTCAGCTCCACCAGGCTGACATTCGTCGGAATCTTGAAGCCCCACTCGAGCGCAGGAAGAAAGACCGCTGCCAAAAGAATTGACCCCATGGCCACCGCCACACCGCCGGCAGCCTGAATCATCAACGTGATCACCTTGGTGCTGGTCAATGCGCCAATTGCCGCAATCGTGAGACCGTTCACCAGGCCCACCACCGCTCCGGTCCGAATGAAGTCCTTGCGGTGGCGGACAGCCCCTGCGAAGAAAGCTGCCGCCCATCCACCCAGGGCCCCCACCAGCACCGGTGAAAGGGAACTCCCGAAGCCCATCCCTGCAAGGAGAGCCATAGGTATGGTCACAAAGGCCGCCAACTGAAGCCCCAGCATCATGGAAAGAACAAAACTGCCGAACGGAATAGCTACCGGATACCCGAGGAAGACCGATGCGGGACGCAAATAGATCAGCAGCTTAGAAATCCCCACACTCGTCAAGACGGAGAGTGCGATCAGGATGAGACGCGAATTGCTCGAAAAAACGCCTTTGTGGAAACTTGCCAGAAACGCCGCCGAGCCTACCACGAGCGCCGAAACCGCCAGGGCCGTTCCTGCCATGTTAAGCAACCTGGCCATAAGGGAGCGCTTCTCAGACAAGTCCCTCCTCATCTGCTCGATTTGCGCAATATGCCGTGGTGAGATCTCTTCCCCTCTTTCGATGATCCTGGTGCCTTGCTGGACGCTGGTGTACTGCAATGGAACTGATTTCCTTGCCGTCGTTTGCAGCTTCTTCACAGTTTCGGAATCCTCTTGGCTGTACTTCTCCTCGAAGATGTTTGTGAAGTCGCTGGCGATGGCTTCTAGCAGCCACCTGGTTGAACCGGCCATCGGTCCTGGAAATGCTTCGCGAATGCTGTTTCGGAGTTCCGACTGCACGTCGCTCGCATAAACGACATCAACGTCTGTCTGCTTTACGGGGAACGGAACAGGGAGTTCAGAAATCCTGTGCTGGCATGCCTTCAAGATAATAGGCTTCAGTTTCCCCAAATGAGCTGCCGCGTCCGGCATCTCGATAAGGTCCCCGATCTCGTCCGTGTTCCGAAGATAGAGCAGGGTGCCTATGCGTTTGACCAAATCGGCCCTGGCGGACGAATCCTCCTTCGCCTTGTCGGCCGTTTTCAAAAGCATGATCAGCTTATCGAGGTCCGTTCTTATCCGGTTCTCATCCAGCTTATAGACGGACCGGATTCTCTGTGCCGCCTCCTGTCTCAGTTGGTCGGTTTTTGCGTCGTCTCGAAACGTAAAATTGACGGAGGCGTAAGCATCCTCCATGGCCCGCTGTCCCACGGTTAGTCTGGGCCAGTAATAATAGCCACCCGCCCAGATGATCAGCACGGCCAAAACGACGAACGCTACTCCCGTCACGACTCTCGGCAAGCGAGAACTCTCGAAATAGTTGACGAATCGCCTGGTCTCGCCGGTCTTTCTCTTGACGCCGACAGAAAGACCCCGCTTTTTTAGCTTCCTCTTTTTGAAAACCCTGCTCAAGAATTGAAACGCCTCACGCAGTCGCATTGGAATCTCTTCCGCCTCTTTCTAAGCAGAGCCTTGCCCTACGGTTCTTGGGGACGCTTCACCATCGGCTTTTTCCGCCCGCTTCCTATCGCTCTGTTCGTAGGCGCGGACGATCTTCTGCACAAGTTCGTGACGAACCACGTCCCGCTCCGTGAGATAGCAGAACTTGATCCCTTCAATTCCGTCAAGCATGCCGCGGACCTCCATCAAGCCTGAGGCATGCTTCTGGGGAAGATCAATCTGGGTTATGTCTCCCGTCACTACTGCCTTGGAGTTGAACCCCAATCGGGTGAGAAACATCTTCATCTGCTCCAAAGTGGTATTCTGGGCTTCGTCCAAGATGATAAACGCGTCGTTGAGAGTTCTCCCCCGCATGAACGCCAGCGGCGCCACCTCAATGATTCCATCAGCGGTCAGTTTCTGGATTCTGGGAATCTCCATCATGTCGTAGAGGGCATCGTAAAGGGGACGAAGGTATGGGGAGACCTTCTCCGCCATATCGCCGGGCAGGAAGCCCAGCTTCTCCCCGGCCTCGACCGCGGGCCTTGCTAAGATCAGGCGGCTGACCTCGTCGTTAACAAGTTCTGAGACAGCCACAGCCATGGCAAGATAAGTTTTCCCCGTCCCTGCGGGGCCGATGGAGAATACGATATCGTTTTTTTCCATGCTTTCCACATACTCCCTTTGCCCGGGAGTACGGGGGAAGATGTACTTCTTCCTCGAAGGCACCTCAATTCTGTCGGGAAACCCTGCGGGACCCTCTGCCGTCTTGCCCCCGGAGAACTTCTCCAGGGCGGCGAGAAAATGATACTCGTCTATGGGATAACCCTTTCGAGCTTCTTCGAAAAGGTAGCTCAGGAGGGCCTTGGCTCGCTGTACGTGTTGCGATCCTCCGCTGATTTTCAGCTTCCCGCCACGGGCGACGATTCGCACGCCATAGCGTTGCTCTATGGCCCGAAGGCGCTCTTCGCGTGGACCGAACATTTCTCTGGCGCGATAATGTTGCTCGAAAGCAAGCTCGGCCCCTGTTGTCTCCTCTGGAACAGTCGTTTCCATTCTCCTTCCCAAAACCTTAGCTCCTCATTGTTCCCAGGCTGGCCTTCAACAGTACTGGGGCAATTGTACTGGAAGGGCGGGGAGTTGTACCTCTAAGGTAAGGACGTGAGGGACTCACAGCGAAGACCCCATTCGACGTCTCCCAATGGAACTGAGGCATTATAAGCGATGTGACGGTGCACGTGTTGACACATGAGTTAACCCCTGCCTCCCTGTGGGTCTGATTCCGCGATCCTCAGGCAGGAGCGTCGGCCATGTCTTTTAATCAATCCGACCATAAATAGGATACCCGTCCCTTAGAGCCTGGTCAAGGCAAATAAAAGATGTCCATCTTTGCCTTGCCGTCACTCGTGGAGGCGCTCAAACGGGCTGTCGTACACAGATCGCTCGGAACTCAAATCCCGGTGTGAAGTCTGCAAACAGCAGTCTTGCTCAAGTTAGCTTTGCACTTCCCCCCAGAGCGCCTCTATGCCTCGGTCGAGCTGGGAGAAAGTGCCCCTTCGGAGGAAGCGCCTCTGGCTCGTTTTACCCGCCTGACAGCCACAACAGCCTCGATGAGCAGAAGGATGGAAAGGCCGAGAAGCACCAGCGAAATCACCGCCAGCAGGAGGTCATTGCTCCTGGTGTGCTTCACCACCCCGTAGATGAGCGAACCGATGGTTGTGGCGAGCATGAAGATGCCTGGGTACAATGTGTAACGGATGGGCTTGCGCTGGCTTAACAGCCACATCGTGATCACTATCAGGGCCAGCGCAGCAACCAGTTGATTTGATGCGCCGAAAACTGGCCAGATTTTCCTCCATTTTCCGCCCCACGCCAGCCACCCCGCGCAGACCACTGGCAAAAAAGTCGCCGCTATGCGGTTCCTGATCCCGAAAAGCTCCTGAGTTAAGTAGCGCGTGATACGTGTCGCCGAATCCAGGGTTGTCAGGATAAAGGCGTTGAGAATAGTGATCGCCACCAAACCGCCGAAGCCCGCCAGGAACGGTTTGGTGACTGCACTAAAGCCGTCACCGAACGCAGCGATGGGGCCACCGCCCTCGCTCAACGTTTCCATGAGACCCGAATGGCCGCTCAAGCCGCTGGCCACCACCAGGAGAGCCAAAGCCGCCACCAGACCCTCTGCCACCATCCCTCCATAACCAATTCGCCGGGCGTATCTTTCGCTGGCGAGCTGCTTGGAAGTTGTGCCGCTGGCAATCAAAGAATGGAAGCCGGATATCGCCCCGCAGGCAACGGTCACGAAAAGGATCGGCCATAATGGCCTCGGCCACTCCTGTGGCCCCGGCGATCCTTTCCACCCCAAAAAAGCTGGGACGTTTACGGTGGGGTGACTGGCAACCAACCCCGAATATCCCAGGGCCAGCCCGATGAACAGAAGGAATGCAGAGAGGTAGTCACGGGGCTGCAATAAGATGTGAACGGGGGTCACCGAGGCGACGAGGCAATAGAGGAGCAGCACCACCATCCATATTTGCAGGCTCCACCTTCCCAGGTCTACAGGGAAGATGTTGCCCAATATCATCGCCCCCACAAGCAGTCCCAGACCGAGAACCGTCGCGGGGATTTGCCACTTTTCGCCACGATACAACAGATAGCCGGTCAGAAGAGCGACCGGAATCAAGCCGAAAGAGGGGATGACAATTTCATTTTTCTCTACCAGCGTGCTGGAGCAGAGAAAAGCGAATACGGCAATGACCAGAACGAGCGTGAGCCATATGAAGACCGAAAAGAGAATCCTCGCCCGCCTGGACATCAACCCTTCGGCAACGTGGGCGATGGTGCTTCCCCCGTGTCTCACCGAAGCCATTAACGAACCGAAATCGTGGACGCCGCCGATAAAGATCGTTCCCATGACAATCCAGATGATCGTCGGCACCCAGCCCCAGTATGCCAGGGCAAGGATCGGCCCGATAACCGGAGCAGCCCCGGCGATGCTGGAAAAATGGTGGCCGAAGAGGACCGTCCAGTGTTTCGCAGGAACGTAGTCAACCCCATCATATTTCTCGTGGGCCGGGGTCTTTCTTAAGGCGTCCGCCCCGTATAGCTTCTCAACAATCCTCCCGTAAAAGCTGTAGCCGAGGAAAAACAACACGCCGGCCGCAGCGGCGATCACCAGGGAATTCACGTCTGCTTTCCTGCCTCGTTAAGCTACGTTGTAGAAACGGTTCGCCTTTCGCGGATGTGGCCGAAAGTATCCGATTATCGTGAGGACCCTTTCTTTTCCGACCGTCTTCAGGCAATGATAGTGCTTTTGAACCTTCGCGTCAAAGCTCGGATCGCGGATACAGAAAATATGGAAAATCCCTTCGATGAAGAGCTGCCTCGCGCCGAAGAACATCCTCGACTTCCGCGAGCTCGTTTCTCACCAACTCCATTTTGGGCTTGATTCGTTTCAAAAGAGTCCGACGAGTATCACGAAGGCGAGAATGCTGCTCCGCGGAGGGTTTCGGCCCGGACTCGGATAGAAGAATCCGCAGTGCCTCCTCCGCAAGCGGATCACCATTCGTCGCGAATTTCTCCGGATTATGTTCCATCTGCCTGAGCCTTTGCCTGAGTTCCGCTGCCCTTCGCTCCAGAGCCACGGTTCGGTCGCTTGGGGGAAATTTCGTGCGACTGCAAACCACGTACGCCGGGGCCGAGGCACCGTAATGCGCTTGAATGATTCTATCCGTTACCCGGTCGTAGTTCCCTCCCCCAACGCCGTGCACGAACAGGTCCGCTACAAACAACCTTAAGAACAAGGTCAAGCAGACGGCCCGAGGGCGAATCCGCAGCGAGGCAAGTGCCTCGCGCTCGACAGGCAAACCATCACGGGCGCCTTTGTCCGTCAAAATGCGCTGTTCGGCTCCTTCCCCACAGGCGGACAGCTTGTGCCTCGCACCATTCGCGTCCACCCCCCAGAACGGGAGCTCCCACAAGTTGCCTTCACGCTTGAGATCGGGGAAGGGGTTCACAGGATTTCTTATGCGATGGAGGTGGCGGTGTTCACTCAGACTGGAATTGTACGCCACATGGAAGTTTTCGATCTTCCGTATTATGTCGCATGCGTAAGCAAGGAATTCGGCACTCTCGCTTATTGTGGAGATAGAGTTGTCCATAACGTGCGGCGTGGGGTAATAGCCTTGTCGGTACCTCGTCAAGGTTTTTGCCGCTGAATCGCCCTCCCTGTACACCCGCTCGTGCACGGCGAGAAAGTCCCGGAATGACGACAGCATCTCTTCCGCTTCCAGGGACTCCAACAGCTTCTCGATTTCATCGTATCGCGCGTCAACCTCACGCTTCGGCGGCACTGGCAGTTCTTCAAAAACGATAGGGCCGAGGCTTGGAAAAGCTGTGACTTCTTTCAACCCGACCCCTCTGCCACGACGACACGGCATCCTCACCGAGACCCCTTCGCAAACATCGCTGTCAACCACGAAGTTCACGGAGAGATTGTCCTGAGAAAGCTCCTGGAGAACCCGGTGCTTGTACAGAATTCCCGGGCCGTGAAACCCGGGTTGATGCGCCCCAACAACAATTCTCAACCCCTCGGAGACGCCTCGGCCAGCCGTTTCTGCGATTCTGTTCCTCGCCGCTGAACGAAGGTCGCGAAAGGACACATCAGAAATCTTGAAATCGCAGCTCTCCAGGAGGGAATGATTCGATCCTATGAGCTGTGATGCCTCCTCACGCGGCGGGTGAAAAAGATATTCCACGTCGGCTGTAGGAACCCTGTACTTCATGGTGGATCGTCTCGCACGCTTCTCACATTCCTTCAGAGCTTTGATCTGATTGAGCCCACATCTCCCTTTGCCCTTCACAGGAACTCTGATAGAATCGGGTGACGTACGTCCGTCATGTCATTGACCCTCAGGAAAGCGAAAGACAAGGCTATCAAAATCACCTGGAGGGGGAAAGACAAAGCGCCTGGAGTGTGCAGCCCGCAATCGAGAAGAGCTTAGCGCTTAGCCATGCGAACACGCCAAGAATACGAAGAATTCGAAGATAGATGCCTGGCGCCCTACGCTCAAAAAAGCAGGGAGTCAAGGGGCCGCGTCCACCCAGAAAAGGAGCATGACCTCCGAACCGTGTACCAAAGGGACAGGGACAGGATCGTCCACTGCCGGGCCTTCCGCCGCCTGGAATACAAGACCCAGGTGTTCCTCAATCACGAGGGCGATCATTACCGGACCCGCTTGACGCATACTATGGAGGTCGCCAGCATCGGGCGCACGGTTGCACGAATCCTCCGATTGAACGAGGACCTGACTGAAGCCATCGCCCTGGCTCACGATGTGGGTCACCCTCCCTTCGGACACACCGGTGAATCTGCCCTCAACGAGTTGATGGCAGAGTATGGCGGTTTTGAGCACAACGTCCAGAGCCTTCGCGTTGTGGACATTCTGGAGAAAAAATACCCGGATTTCGACGGACTCAACCTTTCCTGGGAGGTGCGAGAGGGGATCATCAAGCATCGTGATCCTCGCTCGCTCTCTGACCTCAACATCGAGGGTCTGGGCAGATTTCCCAGTCTCGAAGCCCAAATCATTGATTCCGCCGACCAGATCGCTTACAACACGCACGACATTGACGACGGCCTCGCCTCCAATCTTCTTTCTGACGAGCACCTCGCCAAAACGGAACTCTGGCGACGGGTCAACCTTGAGTTTCGTCAAGCTTACCCCACCCTCAACAGCGAGGTTCGCATATTTTACAGTGTCCGTAACCTCATCAACTTTTTGGTGTCCGACCTGGCCGCCAACAGCTCGAGGCTGATCGCGCAACACAACATCCGGTCGGCAGACGAGGCCAGAAACAGCACCGTCGCTTTGATCGGGTTTAGCCCTGAAGTGGCCGAAGCCATGGACGAGCTTCGGGAGTTCCTTTACGCCAATCTGTACCAGCATCCTGTCGTAGAAGGGAGAAACGCAGTATCCAGGAAAATCATCGAAAAGCTCTTTCACCTTTACGTCGCCGAGCCGATCCTTTTCGCTGAGCCTTCTCGACCGCGCCGACCTGACGTTCCGGTTCAAAGGATTGTTTGCGACTATATCGCCGGGATGACTGACAGGTACGCGCTGGAGAAGTACAACGAACTCTTCAACCTCGTCGAGCACAAGCATGGAACGTTCCTCCAACGGTAAGAGCAAGAGTCGAGACAAATCTTCGGGCAAGGCGCCTGTCTCGCCGCAACGTCCAAAAGCAGGACAAGAGCGGGCGCAAGGAAAGCCGCGCCGCCCGGCACAGCGGTCGTCCAGCTCACCTGTATCTGCAAGAGGGTCCCGGCGACAAACGGCGTCCAAAACCGGAGGACCAAAGCGGGAGGGGAAAAGAGCTCTCCACCGAGCCAATCCTTCGGCGAGCCAGCGAAGCGCCATAAGGTCTCGTACCAGCGGCGCCCCTGGCGCGTTGGCCCACCGCAGCAAAAAGAAACAGCGTCAAACCGCAAGAAGAACCAGAAGCGGGCCCTCAGGAAACTGGAAGCGGGCCCTGACAAGATATATGTCTTTTCTCAGTCACACGCGCACCCTCTTCAAAAAGACCCTCCGCAACCTCATCCTCTACCCGGTGGCCATCCTTTGCCTTTGCCCCCTGCTGGTTTTCCACAACATTTTTTTGATCGTTCTTTATCTGTTCATCTGGACGAACATTGTCCTGGCTCTCGCGGTTTTCCTCGACGAACTGTTCGACCTGCCACGCAAACGCTGAAGCGAGGGCCCCGTCTCCTGGCTATCCCACGATGGACTTCGCAACCGTAAAGCTCTGAACTCCGAGGGGAACAACGACGGTAATGCCTCAGTCTTTGGGGGGAGAATTTTTTGCAGTTTTTTGATTTTTTTCTTGACAGTCATACCGAAGCATGATAAACTGCTTCGGTATGATTGGGAAGCCTTCCTATAATCAGCTTTTTAGGGAACGCGACCTGTTGCTGAACAAGCTGGGGAGCTGGCCGCCTGTTCTGCGGGGGTCGATCGGTACAAGGGCTACAACAAAGCCCCCTGTCACATCCAACATTGCTACAGTCACCTGTCGCGGGAGGTGAAGGATTTGGAGAAGGAGTTTCCAGATCACCAGGAGGTCAGCAACTTCGTGGGCGACTTCGCCCCACTCCTGGCTCAAGCCATGCACCTGCGAACTCTACCCATCAGCGACAGGGAATTCTACAAACGCGCCAAAACGACCAAGCAGGCCATCATAGATGCCGTCCACGGTCCCGCCCGTCATCCCGGCATCCAGCGGATTCAGGACATCTTTCGCCGAAAGGCCCACCGGATGTATCATTAGGCCGACGATCCCAACATCCCTGGGGACAACAACTTCGCCGAACGGACCTTGCGCCCTCTGGTCATCGCCCGCAAAGCGAGCTTCGGCTCGCAATCCGATGCCGGCGCACGAACCCGCGAAATCCTCATGAGCGTCATGCTGACGCTGAAGAAACGGTGTGATGACTTCCAAGCCCCCTTCAAAAACGCTCTCGATCGCCTCGCCGAAAACACCAACCTCCATCCCTACCAAGTCCTCTTCCAACAAAATCCTTCCCAACCCGCCCATAACTGAGGCATTACCTCCGCCACATGTTCCGTCTTGACAAAAGCCCACTTTAAGGCTATTTTCGTCTCCGTTATCGAAGGGAGACATCCCATCTTTCCGCTTTCTTCGAGGAGGTGAGACCCGCCCGGTAAACTTTTTGGGAGGGGGCTTGCCCCGGCCGGAGATTCTCGCGATAAACGAAGCGGAATGGGTTTTTGCCCGAGGCGTTTAACCCTTGTGTGCGGCCGTGGGCAGGTTCAGAGACCTTTCCATCGAATCTCCTGCGTTCGTGCCGGGCGTAAGACTTTTTGGGAACGCCTCAGTCGGTCCAGCTTGCGAAGCGAGGCGTGAAATTGTTTCGCTCCTCCGGGGGAGGAAGTTCAGCGTGCCATCGAAATCAGCAAGCAAACATTGCCTCTGGATGCGGGGCCCGGTAGCCCTTGCCACGGTCTCTCTATCTTTCGCAGCGGCGGGGTCTATTGAAGTGACTTCGCCCAATGGCTCAGAGCGCTTGCTGGTCGGGGAGACTCACACCATCACCTGGACGGCCCCCGTGAGCATCACCCAAGTGAAAATCGAGTACTCGTCCAATGGGGGGACAACCTGGGGCACTTTCAAGAGTAGCACGCCGAACGATGGCAACGAACCGTGGACTGTACCGAATATCCCGTCAGCGTTCTGCATAGTGAGGGTCGCGGATGCGGCTGATGGTTCACAATCGGACGAAAGCGATGGGGTGTTTCGAGTGGAACCGGCGGGGTCGTGGCCGTTCATTGTCACGAAGACTTCCGGGGAAGTGATCGTCTCCTTCGTCGGGGGCGACTCTGCTGCTGATTCTGAAATCGGATTCGGCTATGCCACCACGACAACTCCCGCCAGCAACCGCCACATCCTGTTTCAAGATGTGCCGGACTACCCCAGCCCCACGTCCGAGCAAAGTCTGGGCTTCTTGCCGGCGGGGTCAGGACTCGACTTCTACGTGATCTCGCTCGGTGTGTCAGCCTACTCCGGAAATCGCCCCAACGAGTCCTTCAGCGATCTGAACAATGACCATGGCTGGGGTGATACGGCGGTGACGATCCTGCCAAACGAAGTTGAGGGTTATTTGCTTCATCTGGACCGAGCGACCGGTGGAATTGACGACGATAACGATTTTCTCATTGAGGTGAAAGTTGTGCCGGTGGGGGAATCGCCGCCGGTTGCGGTAGTTCAGACTCCGTCAGGCGTTCAGAGTGGCGACGTTCGCATTTCTTACACGCTAAAGGACACTCAGGGCGACGCCTGTATGATCTTGGTGCAGCTTTCGGACGACGGAGGGCTCACGTGGCGCCCTGCAACGACGGGCCCGGGAGGAGACGGGGTTACGAACCTGACCTCGTCCCGCACAGGTCAAAACCACGTTTTCGTGTGGGACTCTCTGAAGGACATCGGGGAAACGGACCAGGACGATATTCGGATTCGTATCACGCCCTCCGACACCGAAGTGGGAACGCCGGGGGAGACGAGTAATTTCAGGGTGGACAACGTTCCCCCACCCGAGTTGTCCACCTCCCCAGACTCGCTCGAATTCGAGGCGACAGAAATGGGACCTGACCCGCTGCCTTCGATGCTGAACGTCTGGAACTCCGGAGGTGGCGAGCTGGACTGGCAGGTCGTGGATAACGCTCCGTGGCTGACGCTGAAGCCGAGCAGTGGTCAGAGCACCGGAGAACAGGATACGGTAAACGTATCGGTCTCTGTCGCAGGGATGAGCGCGGGCAACTACTACGCCACGATCACCGTCTCCTGCACGCAACTGCCGGACCAGAGGATATACGTGCCGGTGACCTTGACTGTGATCGAAGCGGTCCCCATACTGTCGGTCAATCCCGCGGTTCTGAATTTCTCAGCATGGGAAGGAGGCGCGAATCCTGATCCGCAGAATTTGGAGATTCAAAACATCGGCGGGCACACCATGGCCTGGCAGGTGGAGGCAACGATGCCCTGGCTGAGGCTCGCTCCGGAATCAGGGAGCAGCCAGGGAGAGGTTGACGTCGTTGAGGTTTCCGTTGACATTGCTGGTTTGACCATCGGGGATTACGCTTCGCACATCAAGGTCACGGCAGCATCGAACGCGCCCAGGTTTATCCCGGTTCTCCTGAACATCACGGAGCCGCCACCTCTGCTATCCGTCTCTCCAAGCGCCATTATCTTTAATGCCGCAGAGGGCGATGATAACGTTCTGCCCAAGCCGATTGTGATTCAAAACGTGGGAACGGGTGCGTTCTCCTGGGAGGTTTCGGATGATGCCCCCTGGCTTTCGGTTTCGCCGATAGCGGGCAGTAACAGCGGCGAAGCAGACACTGTTCTGGCTGGGGTGAATATCGCGGGACTTGCCCCTGGGACATATCCTGCAACGATCACTGTCACCGCGACGGCGGAGAATTCTCCTCAGGAGGTTGAAGTGACGCTGATGATCGCGGAGAGGCCGCCGACTCTATCTGTTTCGCCAGGAGTTCTGAACTTCTCTGCCGTTGAGGGGGGAGAAAATCCACTGCCCCAGAAGTTGACGGTGAAGAACGCCGGCAGTGGAGATATGGACTGGCAGGCCTCCGGGGACATGGCGTGGGTTGTCCTCTCACCTCAGACAGGGACGAGCGCTGGCGAAGAGGACGAGATCCAAGTTTCGATTGATATTGCTGATCTGACAGCAGGTTCGTATGCCGGGCGAATCACTCTTACTTCCTCCAACGCCGTGAACTCGCCCGTTGAGATTCCCGTTCTCCTGGAAGTGTCTGAAGCGCCGCCGCGTCTGGCAGTGTCGCCGACGGAATTGATTTTCTTGGCCACGGAAAAACGAGAGAATCCGCCGCCTCAGGAGATCGAGATTCAGAACGCGGGCAGCGGGGAGCTGTCCTGGCAAGTCTCCACCGACAGTCCCTGGCTTTCCTTGTTCCCCACATCGGGCACGCTCACGGACGGTAGTGACAAGGTTCAAGTCCAAGTGACGATCACCGACCTGCCACCGGATACCTACACCGCAACGATTACGGTAACCGGCACAGCGGACAATTCGCCGCAGACCGTTTCCGTGACATTGGTTGTTAAGGAGCTGCCCTCTGCGATTCTGGAAGTCACGCCGCTGAGCCTCGATTTCCTCGCCGAGAAGGGCGAAGCTAACCCTCCACCGCAAGGGATTCGCATTCAGAATGTGGGCGGGCGAGAGATGGCCTGGCACGTTTTCAGCGATCCTGATTGGTTGACGGCCTCTCCCAACGCGGGGAGTAGTCAGCGCGAGGAGGATGTGGTCGAAGTGTCCGTAGACATCTCATCAGTCCCGCCCGGCGTCCATTCAGGGACGCTGACGGTGACAGCCCCGGGTGCGGAGGAGACGCCCCAGACCGTCCAGGTGACGCTGACGGTTGAAGGGGAACCGCCCGTGCTCGAGATCTCTCCGCTCAGCCTCAGCTTCCAGATGGAAGAAGGCGGCGCCGACCCCGCGCCCCAGACCTTCAGGATTCAGAATACAGGTGGCGGTGAGATGGTGTGGCAGGTCTCCGCTGACGAGGAATGGGTGCTCGTTTCCCCAAAATCCGGGGCGAACATTGGAAGCCCAGAGCTCGTGGAGGTTTCCATCGGGAGCGACGGAATGACGCCAGGCAATTACACGACGATGGTCACCGTCGAAGCGCCGGGCGCTGAAAACTCACCGCAGACGGTCTCGATCAAGTTCACGATCACGGAAAGACCGCCCGTGCTTGTGGTTTCGCCGTCTGCTCTCAGCTTCCAGATGGAAGAAGGCGGCGCCAGTCCCTCGCCGAAGACGTTTGCCATACGAAATGCCGGCGGGCGAGAGATGCAATGGCAGGCATCTGCCGAGGAGAGCTGGGTCCACCTTACACCGGTCTCCGGGACGAACGTCGGAACCTCACAATTCGTGCAAGTTTCCATTAGCAGTGTCGGTCTGGCGCCTGGCAACCACGACGCCACCGTGACTGTCGAGGCGCCCGACGCGGAGAACTCACCCCAGACAGTTAACATCGGTTTATTGATTAAGGTCGTGAAGCCCGAGCTTCATGTCTCGCCGGAAGTGCTCGAATTCACCACGAGAAGAGGCGGGGGAAATCCGGCCAGCCAGACCTTCACGGTGGTGGCGATCTCCCCGAGCGGGATCACCTGGGTTGCCACTGAGAACGCGAGTTGGCTTTCGCTCAACCCCACCACGGATACGAATCAAGGCGAAGAAGATGTCGTCGTAGCATCGGTCAATAAAGCAGGGCTGGACCTCGGCACGTACGAAGCCGACATAATCGTACGGGATGCCCAGAGACCCACCTTCAGGGCTTCCGTGCACGTAATCCTGCGAGTCGAGCCGATTCGTGTGTTGAAAGATTACACGACCATCCAGGATGGGATAGACGCGGCGGAAGCGGGAGATGTGATCCTCGTGCCGGCAGGCACGTATCGGGAAAGAATTCGCATGAAGTCCGGCATCGAGGTCATCGGTGGAGGCGCGGACACCACAATCATTGACGGCGACCAGCAAGGGACGGCGGTGGCTTTCGAGGAAGTGAACTGGGCGAAGCTGGAGGGATTCACGATCACAAGAGGCACGGGCGAGCATTTCGGAAAGGGGGCAGCGGTTGGAGGCGGAGTCTACATCTCCCAATCTTCACCCCTCATCTCGAAGTGCCGTATAGTGAATAACTCAGCGGTCTGGGGAGGGGGAATTTGCCTGGACGCCGGTTCGTCTCCGCTGCTGATTGATTGTGAGATCTCCGGCAACTCCGCCGTCATAGGTGCCGGAATCTTCTGTTACGATGAATCCTCTGCCACGATTACTGCCACCACGATATGGGGAAATCGCGCGGAGTGGTATGGGGGAGGATTGTGCCTGACGGGGACGAGTTCGATTACTCTTGGAAGCTGCGAGATTAGCCGCAATTCGGCTTCGTACGACGGAGCCGGCATCTCCGGGACCGCGGGCAGCCACGTTTCTCTGGTGAACTGCACCATTGTTGATAACGACGCTCCGGAAGGCGCAGCGATGCTGATGGAGGCAATGTCCGAGGTGGAAGCGGCCAACTCCATCATTTGGGGAAACACGTCGCCGATGGTCTTGCTGGGTAGCCACGTGTTCCGATACTGCGACCTTGAGGAGACTGATCTGGCTGGAAACAACGCCAACATATCTTCGGATCCGGTTTTCGTTGAACCTGCTAAGGGAGATTATCACCTTTTGCCGTCCTCGCCGTGCATTGACATGGGATGGAACGAGGCAAAGGGATTGCCGGCAACCGATCTGGAGGGGGAAGAGAGGATCATGGCCGGACTGCTCGGTGAAATCACGGATATGGGAGCGGACGAGTTGAACCCGGCCGTGCCCCTTGTTCTGCTGGACAGTGTTGCGCCCGAACCGAGCGGCATGGTTTCTGTGAGTTACAGGCTGTATCATTTACTGAGCACACCTTGCTCGGTGCTGGTTGAATATTCCAAAGACGCCGGGAACAACTGGCGGAGAGCAACCCGAGCGGCGGAAGGAGAAGGGATATTGGGGTTATTGTCGTCACCCACAGGAGAAACCCACACCTTCGTTTGGGACTCCGTGGCGGACGAAGGCGGTGTGCAGATCGAGAACGTGCTGTTGAGGATAACGCCCCAGGCGGAGGTGCCGGGAACGGCTCGGGTCGGGAAGCCCTTCTCCCTGGACAATGCGGAAGCGGACAGCGACAACGATAAGCTGCCCGATCTCTGGGAGCAAACGATCGCTGACGCCAACCTCGACGACCATATCCTTTCGCCAAGAGATGTTTTGGGAAACGACGATTTTGACGGAGACGGGAACTCCAATCGAACCGAATATCTGGTGGGGACAGATCCTGTTGACGATCACTCGTATCTTCGGGTGTTGTGCACGCGGGAGCTGGACGGGGAAACGGTGGTGTCCTGGCCTTCGGTAAAGGGGAAAATATATCGGATACTGTATAGCGATGGCCTGGAAAACGGATGGCGTGTGCTCAGCGAACCGATGCCGGGGACCGGAGACTGGATTCAGTACCTCGACGTAACCGCGGGAGAAGCGGTCTTGCGCTTCTACAAGGTTGAAGCAGAGTAAGCCAACGAGGACAGAGGAAAACGTGCCGCGCCGGAAGGCGCGGTTCAACGGGGTTCGATGACAATCTCACCGATCGTGGCCGAGTAACGAGTATGTGGCAGATAAGTTGAAGTCACCTCCGCCCGCCAATCCCGCAGAGGAATCCACAGCCCAACCTCAATCCCATATTTTCCGGCCGTCGCGTCGTGCGGGATTTCCGTTTCCTGGCTCAGGATGGGGACGACTCTTTCAGGCTTCTGGGAAAACCGAATGTCCTCCGATAGGTAGTGATCGAGTTGAAAGGGTCTCTCGCCGTCACTGCCGACGAAGTGCACCCACACGATCAGGTCTTTCGGCAACTGCTTTGTTCGGGGGACAGACCAGTAGAGCGACACGCCGATCTTCTCGCCGGGCCGGAACGGCCCACGGCTGATGGCATAGCCGGTCAGCTTCACGTCATTCCTGAAGGCGACGCTTGCCTCGTGAATCTCCACCGTTTCCTTCTGCTTTTCATCCCAGGTGAGGATTTCCTCAATGACTTTCGTGTCTTCGGGACTCAACCCTGTGCCCATTGACTGAATCCGCCGTATCGGTTCGGCGAGGTCGGGCCTGAGCTTGTGGGCGAGGAGATAGTACGGAAGGGACTCGTGGTGCTGATTCTGGTTGAGATGTTGGCGACCGAGAACGAGTAGGGCATTGTAGTCGAGAGGACCAGCAGGTGGAAGTGAATCAGGCTCCGATGTCACGATTCTCAGCAGCCGCTGCATGGCCTGGAGGGATTTCAGAGGGTGAGGTCTGACTTCTATGCGGTCAACAAAAAGGGGAAGGTATCGGGGAGAGCTAATCAACACCCAGCATTCAGCGACCTCTGTCGGTTTCTCGAAGGGGAACTTGACGCCGGCGTAGCCGCCGGCGAGTGAACTAACGGGGAACTCTTTCTCTGAAAGGATCACTTTCATACGACGCTCAACGAGGGAGACTTTGATCGTGGCGTCGGGGTCAGGTTTTTTCTCCTTCTTGTTTTGGTGTGGTTTATTTTTGTTTTGGTGGTCGGGGGGTTCGCAGCGAGCGCGGATTATAGCCTGGTAGCAGCCGGGCTCGAGAATGATGGGCCTGGTGCCGACGCGCCAGGTTCCGTGCTCGGGAGGTTCCGGGTCGAGGGTTGCGGCGGAATCGCCGGAGGCACAGAGGTCCTGAACGGAATGGAATCCTTTTGCGGAGTGCTTATGCGGCTTAAAAGAGAGATAGGGCAGGGCCTCGAGATAGTCCAGGGAGATGCCGAAAGCGGAACGAATGGTTTCAGGGGTCAGATCGCCTTCGAGAGGGGAAGCTTTTTCGAGGAGGAATATTTCGTCGTCCGATGACATCCCCGAGAGAGAAAGCTTCCCGCTGACGTAGGCCATAGCAGCCAGAACGGGGCTGTTGGTTTTCCGAGTCGCCTGCATTAGGAATAGGTAGGCGTCGTCATATTTAGCGATGTTATAAAGCGCGACGCCCTTTTCCTCGCTCGTCAGGGCTACAAGAAGCCGGGCGGCGGGCACGTTGACCGAGGCGGATAGTTTGTAGAAATAGCGGTGCGAAGAGCTGGGAAAGCTCTTCCGCAGGCCTTGCAACTCCTCCCATTTGGCTTCACAGGAGTCGAGGGGGAAGGTTGTGGTGATTCCGCCGAAACGAATGCGCACGCTCCCCGGTATCGAGCCGTTCTTCACGATGACGATCGCGCTATCAATCGGCTTACTGGAAACCAGGATTCGGGAAACCGGCCGGTCGGCGCCGACCTCCACCATCTTCTCATCCTGGTAGAACGTAGCACCGTCTGCGAAAACGAAGTCATTGCTGCTGCGCGATGGGATGCGCTGGTAGACAGGGAGAACGAAACCCTCCGAAAGCAAAGGTGAAGAATCGGCGCGAATGGTAATTGTGGGGTTGCGAAAGAGCGGCAGGGCATCCGCTTCGAGGCCAAAAACCTTCAGCAGGAAGCTGTTCTCAGGAAACGGGACTGGCCGAATGCTGGAGCTAAGAAAGACCGTCCCTCGAAAATCAGCTTGAGCCACCGGGCGATCCGGGGAAAACGTGTAGTCACCGGACTCCATTTTGTAGAAGGAAGGAATGTTCACCTTAGCCCATTCTTTGGCGATTTTTCGTGTATCGAGATGAGAGAAGAAAAAGACCTCCCGCAGACTCGATTTTGAATAATAAAAGAGCGCGGGCGAGAGGATCAGAACAACCGCGATGATGCCCACCGTCCTTATCTTCTTGATTTGGGTGAGCTCGACGAGGAGCGCAGCGGCGAGAAGGAACAACATGGGGAAGAACGCTGCCAGGTAGAATCGCTGCTGCACCGGCTTCGACAGGAATGTAAACAAAAGATAGAAGGCGGGGAAAGAGGCGAGCACAACGAATCGCTTTCCTCGGAAGAAAGCACGAATCAGCCCTGCGAAACCGACTACGATGACAATTGGACCCAAAGAGCGAAGGAGAATCGGAAAGTTCAGGGTACATGAAAGCCACGCTCTGCCGAACAATCCCATCTCCATTTGGGCTTCGGTGAGTCTCGCGCCGGGGATGTACCGGATGAACTGGCGGAAATCGTGAAAGGCCTTTTCGGGGCTGACGAGGAAGCACGGATTTGCCAGCAGAACGGTGACAAAAAACGCAACGGCCATCAGGGCAATCCGGCAAAGCGGTTCTCTCCCAAACAACTTTCGGGGCGGCCAGTAGCGCAGGATGTGCCCCAGAAGGCAGGTGAAGCCGACAATGGCCCCGTGGTACTTGGCGGAGAAAGAACAAGCCACGAGGACGCCCCCGACCAGATAATCGTACCATCGCCCGGTGGTGCAAATCCTGACGGCGAACAGGACGGTGAGCGTGGTGAAGAAGCAGACCAGGGTGTCATTCGTTGCGAAGTGAGCCATGGCCACGTTCATGGGGCTGACCGCCAGAAGCCCCGCCGCAATGAGGCCGGTGACCCGATCAATGTTCCGAGCGGCGATTCTGTAGACGATCAAGATGGCGAGAGTGGAAAGGACGACGTTCGTTATTCTTGCCAACCAGAACAGGGCGATCTTCAGGTCCAGGTGGGGCATCGGCTCACCGGTATGCTCCCCTCCGAGAAGAAGGTGCGAGAAGAAAGAAGTGATCCCCCGAATCCCACGCCACAGCCACTCCACAACGTGAGAGTAGAAGTACGGATAGCCATCGTAATCGAGATGATTGACTCTGAAGAAATACGTTCCCTCCAGAAAATGGCGTGTAGCTGACAACAGGTGGGGCGTGTCGGGATGATAAATCTCAGCCTCTGATAAGCCGTGAGAAAGACCAGCAAGCCTCAGCCCCAGGCCGCACAGGAGGACCACGACGAGGAGCAAGGGAACGTAGCGGCGAAGAGCGGACGGTGGAGAAGGAGGGGCCGGCTTCTTTCTTTTCGCGGTGCGCTGAGTGATGCGGCTGTGCATTGGTGATTTCATGTCAAGAACATGCTGCTATTATGAATGGTCTTCGCCAACCGTCTCAACCGAGCCCGGCTGAGAAGCTCGGAGCGATGCGTGATCGGCGCCCTTTGTTGAGAAAAGACGATACACGAACATCAGGAATCCGACAACTCCATACAACAGAACTGTGGCGACTTGAAGCCAGCCCATGAGGGCAGCCGTCGCCTTGGTGGATGCGACCGCTGAAAAGCCCAAAGGCGTGCCAAACGCCCAGATGGTCCACTCCCGAACGCCAAAACCACCCGGCGTGATGGGTATCATCAGAACCAGAACCATGGCTGGCACGATGATCATATAGTTGAAGAAATAGTACACGGGATCGAGATGCAGGCGCAACGCCGAACCCATCGCCAGGCCCACAAAGAACCAATGGACGATTACATTGAGCTGGAGGACAAGTGCCCAAATAAGGTTTTTGTAGATCGGTGCACGATTTGATCGGTAAACGGTCACGGCGGAATGAAGGGAAAGGAAAATCTTTCTGATTTTGCCGAAGAGGGGAGCGGGTCGGTCAAGCCTGGCGGCAATGATCTGGGCCAGGCGGGGATGAAGGAGAACGAGAAGAGCTACCAGAAGGAACAGAAAGATAGCTGTGCAGATGCCAGCGGCGGCACGAACGCTCCAGAAGGCCGAGGCCGAAAGGCGGGTGGGGTTAATCAACAGGTAGAGAATTCCCACGGCAGCGAGGAACATCATAGCCGCAACGCCCGTAACGCGCTCAATAAACACGGCGGAAACTGCTTGAGCGCCCTTTTTACTTCTCACTCCAGTATCGTAGGCTCTGTAAATGTCACCACCGAGGGTACCCAACAGAACGTAATTGAAGAATGTGGCTATGACGTAAGACTTGATGAGTTCCCACAGGGACGGTCGCAGTCCCTGAGCCAGCAGCAGGATGCGCCAGCGATGGGCACTGACGATGTACCCACTAATGTGAAGCAAGGCGGCAGCAACCAGCCACCACCAGGAGATCGCGCCAAAACTGCGAACGAAATCCTCATATTGAGTCTTTCGAAGAAGAAGGTAGAGAAGAAGCGCCGCAAAAGCCGATTTGATCAGGAAAACCAGAGCCTTTTTTGCCGTGCGCTTTTTTCCAGGCCGCATCAAGGTAACCTCATAGGGTCGCACCGGTTTTTCGCGAGAACGAGGGATCTGCGTAACGGCGCCGTTGACAAAGACTGCCACAATCTACATACTGTTTCCAGCCAAGTCAAAAATAAATTCTCGGCGGCCGGGGCGAAACAACCCGTTACGTTAATGTCGCTCTCGCGGCCGCCAAACACTTCCCATAAAAACTTCCCCCGGTGCATAAGGCCTGGCGGCGGCAAAGATGCCCGAGGAAGGTTTCACTGGCTGAAACGATGAGGATAGCCCTCGTTTTTCTTGAGATTGGACAGCGGTTTGACCCTCTGGGCTCCCAGCACGGGCTGATGTCCATCTCAGCCCTACTGAAAAGCAATGGGTTTCCGGATGTAAGGTTGTTCCACCTCGTTAGAAAGGTTGACTTTGGGCGGTGGCGGAAGGAGCTGGCTGAGTACAACCCGGGTTTAATCGGGTTCTATCTTCCAAGCTGCCAGATTGACGTGGTCAAAAGGCTGACCGCTGAGATTCCATACCGCGATGCTTTCACGATCTGCGGCGGGCCCCACCCCACCTGTTTCCCGGAATCCATAGAGGAGATTGCCGGTCTGGATGCGATGTGTGTGGGGGAAGGAGAGTACGCCATGCTGGAGCTGGCTCAGGCTCTGGAAGAAGGGAAAAATCCGACTCGAATACGAGGGCTGTGGGTTCGCCACAACGGCAAAATCGCTCGAAACCCTCCCCGCCCCTTCATCGAGAACCTTGATGAGCTACCGTACGAAGATCGCGACCTGTTCGATACCCAGCACAGCATTGACGCCTACGGTCTCTCGCAGATTCGGGTTCTGGCTTCTCGGGGGTGCCCCTACCGATGTACCTATTGCTACAACTACAAGCTTGGGGACGCTCAGCCGGGACGCTACGTTCGCTTTCGTTCCACACAGCACCTCCTGGGGGAGATGAAGATGCTCAACTCGAGATTCAGGTTCAAGGAGGTCTTTTTTGACGACGACATTTTCATGCTCGACAAGTCTCGTCTTGCCCAATTTGCGGAGCGTTATCCGCATGAGGTGGGCGTTCCCTTTCTTTTCTCAGCCAGAGTCGAGGTTTGCGACCGTCCGACAGTGATGTTGCTCAAGAAGGCCGGGGCCAGAAGAATTGATCTCGGGGTGGAGACCGGCAATGAAGACCTGCGGCGCAAGGTTCTCAGACGCCCCATGTCCAATCAGCAAATACTGGAGACGGCGCGCGCCGCCAGAAAGGTGGGGATGCAGGTCAAGACCCTTAATATGGTGGGGTTGCCCGGCGAAACGCCGCAAATGCATATGGAAACCGTTCGGCTCAATCGGCAGATTCGTCCCACCATTGTTGGCTTGTCGGTCTTCACACCTTTCCCCGGGACGGACCTCTACGAAGTATGTGTCAAAGAGGGGTACCTGCCTCCGCACAAGGAGATCCCCTACGATGTGGCGTTTCACAAGTGCATTCTGCGAATGCCGCACTTTACGGCGAAGCAAATTCACCGCTGCTACAGTCTCTTCGGAATACGTGTCTTCTGGAAACAGACTAAGCTGAAGGCTCTGGGATACACCATCCTCTATTCCGACATCGGAAAATTCCTTCTTAACAGATTCTCGCAGTGGAAAAGGTACGCCAGGGCGCTCCTCAAAGGCTTTTGAATGAGGGTGCTCCGTTACAGCTCTTCGGCTCCGCCAGGGCCAGGACAGGCGAGCCCAGCAACCGCGTCGCGGCGACGATCTGAGAAAGCCTTTCGGAGAGTTCCGTGAAGGCAAGATTGCTCACGGCCCGGTGGAGAGCCATGGGGATGAAAAACTCCGGTCTTGTGGCGGAGATCGTGTGGCCGTTTTCCAGGAACGCATCGGCAATCTGCCGTTTTGTGAAGCAGAGGAAGGGCCGGGTGTTGCGTTCGACCATCTTCTTCAACCTGAACAAAAGGGGCACGGCGAGGTTGAAGCTGATCAACGATGGGTAGTCAATGAGGACAGCCCGTCGGGCGACGCGGGTTAGCTCGCGGATGAGACGACGCCAATTAGGGACGTGAGAGATCAGGCGAAGGGAAATGACAACCTCGTAGCTTCCATCAGGAAAGGGGAGGTCCAACAAGTTGCCGGTGACAAAAGGGATTCTGAGCGACCGACTCGCCGCCATGACTGACAAACGTTCATTGCAGGAGGCGTCGCTGCCCGCGACAGTCACATCGTAACCGGCCGCGGCAAGGGGAACGGCGATCTGTGCGTGCCCTCCTCCCACGTCGAGCACCCGGCATCCGGCCCAGGGACGCAGCAACTCAAGGCAAAGTCTCTCCTGCACCTGAAGAAAGTAATCTCCCACTGGCCCCGCAAACCTTCGGGCATAGTCTTCAGAAGAAGTTTCTATATCGGGGGCTTCATTCTCCATTTGAACCGTCACTTTCTCGCCCAAGAAGCCGTCCTTTCTCTTAGGGTCCTGTTCTACGCCAAAGATAGCAGAGCAGGAAACTCATAGCAAGCTGATCGAACCGGACAAGAGGCAGGGGAGAATCTTTGACTTGGGCCTGGGCGAAATTGTAAGGTATGGTGACCCATTGGGCGAAGATCCGCCTGACAGATAGTGCTACTCAAATGAGATAAGGCAAATCCATGTGCGGCATTGCCGGGTTAATCAAGGATAGCGGTCCCGACCTGGCCGTCGTGAGGCGAATGACGGAGATTATGGCTCACCGCGGCCCGGATGAGGAGGGATTCTGGGCCGATCAGAAGATTGCGCTCGGTCAAAGGCGATTGAGCATTATTGACGTTGAGTCCGGCCATCAGCCCATGACCAATGAGGACGGCTCGGTCGTCCTGGTCTGCAACGGTGAGATCTACAATTCGCCTTCTTTGCGAGAGGAATTAGTCCGTAGCCGGCACGCTTTCAGGACGCGGACGGACGTCGAGGTCATCCTTCATCTCTACGAGGAAATGGGACCGGAATGTGTCAGGAAGTTGCGGGGCATGTTCGGGTTCGCCATCTGGGATGCGAAAAGCAAAACCCTGATGCTGGCCCGGGATCACTTAGGGCAAAAGCCGCTCTTTTTTCATCACGGGAACGGGGCTTTTGTTTTTGCTTCAGAGGTGAAGGGAGTTCTGGAGAGCGGTCTTGTAGAGCGGCGAATTGACCTCGAGGCGCTGTGGCACTACATGTCGCTGAGGTTCATCCCGGACCGGATGACGTTGTTCGAAGGAGTGCAGAAACTGCCAGCGGCGAGCTATTTGATCTACCGGGATGGAAAAGTGACCGTTGAGCGGTACTGGTCTCTCGATTATCTCAATAAGCTGCCTATGGAGGAGCGTGAAATTGAGGAGCGGCTGAACGAGCTGCTGGTCGAGACGGTGAAACTGCATTTGCTCAGCGACGTGCGAGTGGGAGCGTTCCTGAGCGGAGGAATTGATTCGAGCACCATCGCGGCGATCATGGCGAAGGTCTCCGATTCTCCGATTCCGACGTTCTCTATCGGCGTCAAAGAAAGCGACTTCAATGAGCTCCCCTTCGCAAGGCAGGTCGCCAGGAGATATGGCACCGAGCATCACGAGTGGGTCGTAAGGGCGGACGTCGTGCATTTGATACCGAGCATGGTGTGGCATATGGATGAGCCGTCTGACCCATTCGGTGTAGGAGTCTACCTGGTCTCAAAGCTGACCCGGCAGCACGTGAAAGTCGCTCTCGGTGGGGATGGTGGCGATGAGCTTTTCGCCGGCTACGACCGATTTCTTGGCAACCGGCTCGCCGATTCTTATTGTATCTTGCCGGAGTGGTTTCGGAAGGGAGTCATGCGGCGACTGGCGAAAGCCGTCCCCGATTCCTACGGCTACAAGAGCCTGGCCCAGAAGATCCGCTGGATGAACGATATGTCCTTCACGTCAAGGGGAAGACGATACGCCGAGAGCATGAGCTTTCTCCGTTTCACAAACGAGGCCAAAAATCGCCTGTTCACAGACAAAGCGGAGTCGGCCATGGACCAGCCGGACTCGACCGAGAAAGTCCTGGCCTTTTTCGATGCCGACTGTGTCTCAGAGCTGGTGGACCGGATGCTGTACACAGACGTGATGACGCGGCTGCCGGATCATTTGCTGGTGATCCTCGACAGAATGGCCATGGCTCACAGCCTGGAAGGGCGCTCGCCATACGTGGACTACAAGATGGTGGAGTTCGCGGCCTCCATACCCACGGGATTGAAGCTGAAAGGGCGGAAACTGAAATACATTCTTCGCCGTGTTGCTTCGCGTTATCTGCCGCCGGAGCTTATCGGTCGTCGAAAGCAGGGATTTGGATTTCCGCTGGCGGAGTGGATGCGCAACGAGCTATCCGGTTTCATCCGGGGACTGATGGATGAGTCGCGATTCATCGAATCGGGCATCTTCAATGGAGATGAAGTCCGATCCGTTCTCGACGAGCATATCGGTGGAAAATGGGACCATAACTTTCGGATTTGGATTTTGATCAATCTGGAATTCTGGTATCGTCTCTTTTTTGAAGGGCAATCCGTTGACGATCTGCGTGAGTTGACGGACAGGTTGCTGATGTCGAAATCGAGATAAGAGGAGACGTGGAAGTGGAAGAAGCCGCTTCTCACGCGAATAAGTATGGCGCGCTGCCGCAGATCATGGACGAACAGAAGTCCCCCATCGAGCGGTATCAGCGCATCACCATCGGGAGAAAGGGACTTCTGTTTCTTCTGAAATACGAACTGGTAATGATGCTCTGCAACAGGTTGAGCGGGGCGGCCGGTTTATGGCTTCGGAAGAAGCTCTACCCCGGATTGCTGGGGAACGTGGGCGCGGGGGCGGTTTTCGGTAAGGACATTTGCTTCCGTCACCCCGGACGAATCGAGATCGGTGAGTGCACCGTTGTGGACGATGGATGCGTTCTGGACGCTCGGTCGGGAAAAGCGATAGGCATATCCATCGGCAGCAACGCGTTTTTAGCGAGAGACACGATCATCGCCTGCAAAGGGGGCACGGTTCGGATCGGCGACCAAGTCGGGATCGGTGCCCGTACCACAGTCCACTGTTACACGGGCAACCATGTCCACATCGGCAATAAGGTGTTGATCGGCCCGTACTGTTACATCGTAGGTGCGGGGCTGTACAAGATGGATCGGACCGACGTGCCCATTGCCGATCAAGGTCCCGACCTCCGTGGCGGAGTGACGATCGGAGATAATGCGTGGCTCGGCGCGCGATCCACGATCCTCGATGGAGTGACGATCGGCAACGACGCCGTGGTCGGGGCGGGAGCCGTGGTCACAAGAGATGTCACGCCTTTTACAGTCGTCGCGGGCATACCGGCGAGAGTCGTGAGGAACAGGAAAGAAACTAATTGAGCTTCGGGTTTGCTCAGGAACTTGGATGTTCTCAATGGCTAGCGCGGCAGAAAAAAAGCTGAAGGGAAGGTTCTTTCAGTCCACCGATTACCACACCATCCCCGGCGGGGGGAAGAAGCTCGAATATCTGTTCTCCGTTCTGCTGAGGATGAAAGCCGCTCGCCCCCGAATGAAAGTGCTGGATGTAGGCTGCGGAAACGGCGCCATTGCGTTTGCAGTGGCCTCACTGGGGCACGACGTTCTGGCAGTTGACGTGAACGAGTCCTCCATCGAGCACGCTCGCACGGTCAACCGATCTCCGAACGCTCGTTTCAAGGCTGTATCAGACGATGGCTTCGACTTGAATGACACTTATGATCTGATCATCTGCTCCGAAGTTCTGGAGCATTTGCACCGTCCCCAGCGTCTGTTAAAAACGATGGCGCGGCATCTAAAGGAGGACGGTGTGCTCCTGATCACTGTCCCAAACGGATACGGACCAAGGGAGGTCCTCGGTAGGACGGAAAAGGTCCTGCGAGAGAGACTGCGTTTGGGCAGTGTGATTGACCGAGCACGCGCCGGCGTGAAAATGATGGACCTGGCGACGAAGTGCGCAGTCCACACGTCAAACCCGGATCAGGATCACGTGCAGAAATTCACGGTAGGTCAGTTAAATGAACTGATCGCAGACGCAGGGCTAATTATCATAGAGACCGTAAATTCCATCTTCATGTTCAGTGTCATGCTCAGGACAAACAGCGGGATCGTGGATAGGTTCGATGCCCGTCTTGCCGACTGGTTGCCACGCTTCATGGTCAGCGGCTGGTACCTCCTGTGCAGAAGATTTCCGGGCAGAGACAAATGATGCATGAATCCTACTGTGCGTTAGCTAACATGCTTGCCCGGCGCGATGTCTCTCTATTACGTTAAGGATCTGTCTTTATCATTACCTTTCTTGTGAAGAAAGCTATGGCTGAGAAACCAGCGAAGTTCCCCACGGGCGCTCTCCTGATTGCTTTGGGGATCGGCTTGGCGGCGTGGATAAGTTGGCCGTTGCCCAAGTTTTTGTCTTCGGCAATCCCCTACACCTTTTCCGCGAGACCGGACGAGCGAGTGGCGGGTATGGTCCAGGGCGATCATCTTCAGTACCTCTATCATCTCCACCTGCTGCGCGAGGCCGTTGACGGAAGGATTCCCCCATTCTCGGACCCGTACGAGTTTGCCGGTCCCTATCACAGGGATGCCCCTTACATCTATTTCCCCTTTGCCCTTCCCTATGTACCGTTTTCGTATGTAAGCGCTGCTTTCGGCTACAACGTCCTGGTCCTTCTTTCTTTTGTGGGAACAATGGTAGCCGGATACGGCCTGGCCAGAGCGTGGGGCGCCAACCGGGGCAGCGCAGTATGTGCGGCGATCGTGCTCACCCTTTTCCCATACAGGCTGAATTCTCTGTTCGGCGGACATGCGGCAGGCTCGTCCTTCTTCCTGTTTCCCATGGCATGGTGGGGGCTGGAGAAGAACTGGCAGACCGGCCGGAAGGGCTGGGGGATTATGGCTGCCTTGAGTCTTGTCGCAATGAGCATTCAAGATGTGCACTTTTTGTTTTTCTTCTGCCTGCTCCTTCCTTTCTGGGTGTTGTGGAAGCTGCTGGATGAAAAGACGGTGGAGTTGCCCGAGGCGACGAGGCGCGAACCATCTCGGTTCGCTTCAGCTATCAACTGGCAGGGGATGTCGGCCGCCGCCCTTCTTGCGGCAAGCACTCACTTTCACCAGGTTCGGATGAGGGCTGTCACAGTATTCAGCCCGGCGTTTCTTGGACTATTGCTTTTCTTTTTCCTCGCAGTGACCGGCGTCACCTGGCTGACTGATGTGCTATTGCGTTGGCTGGGCATGAAAGATAGTCCATTCAAAAGGCGCTGGCTGTCGTGGCCGTGGGTTTCGTTCTGGATCATGGGAGCCTATTTCGCAGCCAACGCTGTAAATAGGCCAGCCTTTGGCTCGAAGATTGTCCTCGCATCGCTCGTCCTATTTGCCCTCTGCCATATTGGATTTCTGCTGAGGGCGATTCAGAAGAAACATTTTTCTCCCGGCAGGATTCATGTTCCTTGGAACAGAGTGGTGAGGTTGTGGCCGTCTGCTGTCGGGCTTATTATCTCGCTGATCTATCCACTTTACCTGAAGCTTGTGGTTTTCGCTCGAAGCGGTGTTGCGGGGGGACGATCCCTTTTTGATGTGAGCCTGTTCTCCATCCCCTTTCACAAGATGGTCGTTCGTTCACCGGAACGGGGCGTATACGTCGGCTGGGGTCTGGTCGGCTTCATCCTGATCGGGATGGCCGTCCTGTTCGCTTCGCGGAAAGCCCAACCCGCGGCCCCAGAGAAGCGGCGGCTCCGGATAAGTCTTGTAATGACAGGGCTGGGGATGATTCTGGCATGCGGGGTTCTCTTGGCCACCGTGTTCCCACTTTACAATGTGCTGTTTCGGCTCGTCCCCTTCTTGAGCTATATTCGGTCAACGGGGAAGTATCTCATCCTGACGGCGACGGGTGGAGCAGTGGCACTGGCGCTGATCCTGACCTTTCTCGAACGCACCATCCGCAGCCGGCTCAGTCGCGCGTGGCTCGCTCCACTTGTGGGGATCATTCTGCTTCTCGACTACAGTCTCATCTCCAAAGCAGGTGTCAGCGTGCTAAGGGACAGTGGTCCGCTCTATGAGCGCGTGAAAAACGAAGGCAAAGGCACTCGCCTCCTGGAGCTGCCGATCTGGCCGGGAGATAGCACATTCTCTGCCCCTTACCTCTATGGGGCGATGCTCACAGGCGTACCGACAATCAACGGCTATTCTCCGATGGTACCACTCGGCTACAAACAGAACATCGCCGACCCACTCTATCATTTGAACTTCGGCGTCTTGGGCAAAAAGGAGTTTGATTTGCTCAAGTCGCTGAACGTTCGCTTTGTCAATTTCCATCAGGAGCTGTTTCCTCCCCAGGTCTCGGCATTACCCGCAACGCATTCGTTGAAGAGGCTTCTGCTCAACCCGAATTTGCGGCTCATCGCCGAGGAAGACGGGATGCGCCTCTTCCGCATCGCAGGAGATCAATTCCAGGACGTTTCCACCCTACCCTGCAACGAAGCCCCGTCCATATCCCACTACGTTCCCTACGACGTCCTGAAGCATCAGGTTGGCGAAGAGCGGGACGACGAGGAGGCAGTCAAAGGAAAGGCATGGTACTCGGACGGGAAAGAAGGCTTTCTGTTTTTTGGTCCTTTCCTGATGCTGCCACCCGGTGAGTACGTGGCCGTTTTCCGAGTGAGAGTGCAGGCGCCTCGTGAGGCGGAGGAGGTTGGATACCTCGATGTCTACACGGGGGAGGGGACGGAGGTAAGGACAAGACATCCACTGCGTCCTTCGGACTGGCCGGAAGCATACGGTTATCGGTTCCTGAGAATCCCATTCCGGGTCACCCAGCCTCATCCGGTGCAGACCCGTGGTTATTTCAACGGCGGGAAAGATGCCACAGTTTCACTCGATTTCGTCATAGTTGAGAGAGAGAGACAAGAAGGAGACATCCGCCTGGAGGCGGAGGATTTCTTTTCACCAGGAGGCGGGGTGGCCAAGGACGATGATGCTACCCAGGGAATATGCCTCAAGATAGCCGGAACGCCGACGCCCGGAGAGCCGATTCTTGAGGAAACGTTCATCTTTCTGTCGACGGGCCGATATGAGCTCCGCTGTGCTGCGAGAGGCGCAGGGGAGAGGATCGCTATCCTGCGCATGCGAAGGGTCGGCGCGACTTCGCATTGGAGGGACTTCGATGTCCAGGGCAGCGAGGGAGACCGCTTTCACGTCAGCGGCGCCTCACTGAATCTCGCGACAGGAGGTGTCTACGCCGTCTCCCTCTGGCCAGCGGGGAAAGGCCTCAAAGCCGTGGACTACATCTCATTCTCCCTCAAAACACCAATCTAAAGACCCGCCCTTTCCAAGCTGGATCGACACCCCAACACGCTGTCCGGTCCGCCCAATTATTCAATAACATCTACCGTAACTGTGAGCTGAGGATGTAGGTTGCCGTTCTTGTCTTTCAGCTCGGAAGTTATGTTGTATCTACCCACTTCTTCATTTCCCCATTGTCGTTGAGCGGCTAACGCCATAGACTCAGCGTGCGCGAGAGTAAACTCAATCACGGAAGACTCAGAAGAAGGAAACTCGCAATATGGAAAATGATAAAGGTCTTCATCTTTTGCAATCAAGAACCGACAGTGCCAACGTCCGAAGCTAAGTGTCACCGGCTCTTCGCGATGATTTGCTATTCTGTAGGCGATGCTCATGTTTTCAGTACGTCCGTAAGAGAGTTTGTCGGTTTCTAAGCAGTATTCAATTCCATCCACTACCCGGAAGTCAGGTTCTTTAATCACGATCTTATAGAAGGCTCCGGCATCCGGAACCCTTGCATCTCGTATCCACGTTCCTCCGCTGCTGTAGAATTTCGTGACCTCAATCCACTCCTGATCATAATTGGCGGTCTTAAGAACAGGAATTTTCTCCCAGTGCTGCAGATCAAGACTTCTCAAGACGTAATGCGTAAAACTGGCAGGGCTTTCGAAACTCATGCTCATGACGCCATCTCTGTTGTTCATATGGACAACAGGGAGCTTCACAAATTCCTTGATGTGATACAACTGCGTAGTATAGACAACGCCTCTGTTGTCTATCGCGACTCCCACTGGCCAGGTTGGCCATGTGGCCACGTCCTCCCGAAATGTTGTAATAGAGCCGCCATCCGAATTCAATTTTGCGACCTGGCCGTATCCTGTGCATACATAAATATTACCGTCGCCGTCAAACGCAATTCCCCGAATCGCAATGCCCGGAACCTGGATGTCGGCGATAAAGTCCCCATCGCCACTGAATTTCCTTATAAAGCTTGCACCCGGTACGTAAACATTCACACCGTTATCAACAGCAATACCAAACCGCTGCAAGCCCGTTTTTGGATCTCCTTCTACGCCTGCCTCCCACTCTTTGATGACGCTTCCATCAGAGTCAAACTTCTTAACAAATCCGTCACTCAAGACATAGACATTTCCAAGACGATCCACATCAACATCGCCTACTCTTGAGCTATCCAGATTCCATTCTGTAAGGAAGTTTCCGTCCAGATCGAATTTCTGGACACGCCCATCCAGATCGCTCACATAAACGAAATCGTCTCCGACAGCAATGCCTATGGGCTCGGTAAACTCACCAGCGCCAGTCCCCTCAGAACCCCATCTGCTGATTAGAGTCCCACGTCTGTTGACTTTCGAAATCCGATGGTACCGGGGTTCGGTGACATAGATATTGCCCCGACTATCAAGATCAAGATAGTAAGGGCGAAAATCGGGAGGCGTGTCGTCCCAGGGACCAGCCCATCGCGTCCAATAACCGGTACTCCACCTCCGAAGAAAAACATATGTCTCATCTGTTGGGATTTGCTCCGAGGTCCGCTGATTATCCTGCATACCTGCTTGAGCATACCCACAACGGATCAGCATGATAACAACAAAAGTACAAGGTAACCTTATTACAGTTGTTGTCATTCCTCTGAAGAGCTCGCTCAGTCTCATGGTCCATCTCCGGTTCACTTCTGAGACTCTCCGTCAAGTGGCTCCGCCCCCTGATCTCCGACGATCTCCTGTCACAGGCCCCAGCTACTGCACCAATAGAGACGCGATCCTCGGCGTGCCTCAAAGCTCTACCGAAATGACGCGATAGAATCGTTTGGCGTCTGTCACTATTCCGGGCTGCTCCCGTACAACGAACTCAGAATCTCGCATTTCATCTTCTACTTTCTGGCCATCAAAACGTCGAACCCTTCTTGAGCAAAGTGGTGATCGTTGGTGAGCACTTGAGACACGGATTCAGACTTCATTGCATTCATTGATGTGCAGTCAATCAAGTTATACCCCTTATCAGGGCGTTGCTCGTACAGTTCCAACCCACGCAGGAAAGAGTCGCGGGATTGCGCAAGAACCTTAACATTGGGGTTGGCGAGGATCGCTCGCACCATCTTCGAGGCCTGGCGGCGGAGGTGTTCTCCCCCTTTCGATAAGGCGGCGAGGAACTCAGATAGAACCTCGTCCGTCGTCAGGAGACGGACATTGCCGAGCAATGATTTGGCCTGCATGGCCGACTCCCGCCACTGGTCATTGGGGCGGACGATGGCAATCCAATACACCGTATCAGCAAACACCGTCCTCATCGTTTGGGCGTTCCGTAGAGGTAGTGATCCAAGTTGTCGGTCAGGTCTCGAGGCAATCTATCCCATTCGTCCTGTGGGACCTCACGCGCCAGCTCTCCCAAAACGTCCTCAATCGGGGTAGCGGTAGCGTCATAGGGCAGTTCCCCCACAGGGTGAAATTGGAGCTCTGCTACTTCCACGACGCGCAAAGGCTTACCCTGCGGGGATAATTCACCCTTACCTTTAACTTGAAGACGCCGAGTGCGGTGTTCCTTGAGAGCGGTCGTAACTTCGTCCTCCTGTTCCGGCGAGAACTTCACAGCAACACCCGTGTTCGCGTCCAACCATAGCTGAAAGCGTCCCTGGCGGATGTCTGCTTCTAATACTTCACCGGTGATGTCCACGTTGGCTTGATGCGGTGCCTCCGTGAAATCAGCCAAGCGGGACCGTGATACTCGGGTAAAGCAGGCTGGTTCCCTTCCCACAGGGATCACCTCGATCACATCGTCGTCTGCCAGTTCGCTTCCCCATCGTGCGTATTGAGCCACCAAGTCTTTCGGGCAGTTCTCTGGCACCGGCTCGTCTCGCTGCGCCGCGATAAACACTTTGTGGGCCAGATCGATCGCCTCGTTGATCTCGGTGGGTTCTACGTCAAACAGTTCTGGCGCCTCCGGTTCCTCAATGAAGACTTCTAACGGCGCCACAGCGCTTCCACCCTCGATCCTGCGCAGACACAAGCGGGTCCGGTCCTGGAAACGCTTTGGGAGGCGTTCACGATCCGGATGCGCAGCCCTCCACAGCGTCTTCGCCGTCTCGGCTACTATTCTTTGGAACTGGCTCAGTTCCGCAAGCGCACTGAGATCCAACGCGTGGTCGCGAAAACGCTGGCCCTTGAAAGCGAGCCTGACGACTTCCTTCCACTGTCCTATCATTAGTGCACCTCCTGTTTCGTCGTTTCATCCCCTCGCCACTCAGGTTGCGCTGCGGGTGGCAGGCAATGCCGACTGACTCCCGCTCTACATGCTCTCGGCATCGCTCTTCCGGCAACCGCAGCTTGTTATATAGTACCACTTTCTCTTCTTTTTACAAGCCCATTGGCGAGGCACCTGGCAGCGTACATAACCATAAGGTCCCCCACGCACGACTGCCTGAACTTGCGGAACTGACCAGTTATCTCGCCTTCTCTGCCGCCCCTGGCAGCCCATAAGCCCGATCAAAAGACCTATCCCTTCGCCGGTGAGCGTCTTCCCCTTCCCCACTTCAGGACGTTGAGGGCTGAACTGGCTCTCCTTGTGAATTCGCTGAGCGAGCTTACTTTCAACAGGCGGCGGGCGAGATAGGCAGGCCGGAAGTAGAAGCTCCCGTAAGCTCGCCGGATGATTTGCTGTAGCTCCTCGGCAGGAATCTCCGGCCAGTGCGGTGGTGACATGCCCGGCTGCGGATTCGCCACGAACCCGCGCCTGAGAATCCTTCAAGCATCGGTTTCTCTCCAAACGAATGGCCTACGTGCCGCGCGCGTCTCCGCCGAAGCTACCGTCCGCCAAACCGAACGCGCACTAAAGGTACCCTTCCTTTTTGTACCACTCCGCGGTCAATGCCAGTCCCGTGGGCAGGTCCACTTTCGGCTTGTAGCCCAGCTCTCGTTTCGCCTTTGACATATCGAATGCGCGGTTCTGCCGAAACCAATCTACTCGCCGACGGAACAGCGGCGGCTCGAAGGGCAGAGGCTTGTAAAGCATCTCCACGCAAAATGCCGCTGCGTAAACAGGCCAGAACGGGAAATGCCGGATTTTCAAATTTACGTCCAGCACCTTCGCGATCGCAAGAACTAACTCTTTAATGGGAACATACTCCTCGTCCGCGATCAGATAGACCTGCCCTTTCGCCTCATCCTTCTCCGAAGCCAGCTCCAATGCATCTATGAGGTTGGTGACATAGAGCGGATGGTAGGTCGCGGTGCCGTCACCGAGGAACATGAATTTCCCCGTCTGCACCCTCTTATAGAGCATGTAGAATCGCTCCGGGTCGCCCGGGCCGTAGATCGCCGCCGGCCTCAGAATCGAGACCCACATTCCTTTTGCGACGAATTCCTGGGCGACCACTTCGCCCTCGTACTTGGTGTACTGATAGTAATCTTCGGGGGCGATGGGCGCATCCTCGGCTGCGGGGGGATTCTTCACACCGCCGTGCACTCCACAGGTGCTGCAATAGACGAATCGCTCCACGTTGTGCTTGTACGCTGCTTCAAGGAGATAGCGGGTCGCATTGACGTTGATGTCCCAGTACGCCTTCTTGCCGAGATTGACCTTGCGAAAAGCTGCCGCCAGGTGGTAGACACGCTGACAGCCGCGAGTCAATTCGTCCATAAGGTCCTTCTCCGTGACGCTGGCTATGGTGACCTCGGCGCCTTTCTCGACCAGCTCGTCGTAGAAGAGTCCCTTCTGGTTGTCAACGCAGACCACCTGGTGACCTTTCTCTAACAGCCTCCGCACCAGATGCGTTCCGGTGAAACCTGTACCTCCTGTGACCAGTACTCTCATCTCAGTTGCCTGTTGTTCCTCCTTGACTGTGACAATCGCGATTATCACACCACGCCCAGCTTTCTGTGTCAACTCAAACGTTGAAGAGCCGTCGTTCAATGCCGTAGCACTCTGACCTCCATCTCTCCTCTCGCTGGCGACAACTGACGAAAACAGAACGCCACACCTTTGACATCAACCTCAGTTGACACCCTGGCCAGCAAGTAGCTTCTCATCCCGCATCTGCGGGGACCAAGCATTCGTTCCCAGGGCAATCACCGGAGGAGACCAACCTCAGCCGAAAGCATTGGGTTGACAAAAAGGGGACATTCTGCTATAATACTACCGAAATGACGAATCAGCAGCAGCTTCACAACTCCGACCACCAATCCAAGGGCCGCTTCCCAGGCGCCCCCACCGCCATTTTCTGCCATCCTCCGGCCACACCTCCCCCTTTTGAACCTCGGAAGCCGATTTCCCGCTCGTGTGCACCCCACTTTTCCCAACCAGGTTGGGATTTTTTGGGACCGCAGAACGCAGTCCCATCCTCCTCTTCCCCAGTGACTTACCTGCAAATCTGCCGCCCTAAAAATCCTCAAAAAAGTTGGGATTTTCGCCCCCCCCTTTTTTTAGAGAAACCGCCAACCCTCCGTCCCACACCGCCCATCCTCCCATCCGCACCCGAAACAACAATCCCAACCACCCGCCCGTCATGTCACGGCAGTCCAGCCGAACTTCGTCAGAAAAACGGCTTGACTTTTCGCGTAGCTCGGCGCATTATAACTAAGACGTGTTTGTATGAACTGTATCGCAGCAAGAGCAACAAGAGGGGTGGAGCGATGAAAAGAGCCAAGTTCAAAAAGGCGGCGATCTGTGTCTGCATGTCTCTCACCGCAACCGCACTCCTCATTCTGCAACTCTCTGGGGGGGGGCGAGTTACAGCGACAAGCTCGAATGAACCCATGACCGACGCTGTCCTCTCTTCCCGCGTCATCGCCGAGCATGCCCCCGTCGAGCTGGTTGACCGCAGGGATGAAACCACCAGGGTCTATGAGATCGTGAGAGAAGTGGAGACCACCCATCCCGACGGGGAGACTAGTATTGACCTGGTACCCTCTTATGTTATTGAGAAAAGTTCAGGTCTTTGCTACCGGGACGAAAACGGTAATTTGCGGCCTGCAAACCCTGGATGGGAGGAATGGGGGGGCGGCTTCGTTCTGCGAGAAGCTTGCTATGACGTCGCTACCGGAAGGACGTTAGCAACACCGCTCTCCTATACCGTGAAAGGCGTGGAATTGCTTCTTCGTCCTGCCCATCTTATGGCTTCTGATGGTGCTTCGACATGGGACCTTGCCCATCTTGACACCAATGTGTCTGGGTCGGTGAACCCTGCAAGACCTAATGTCCTCACATTTGCAGGTGCTTTTGGTGACGGTGTGGACCTTGAGTTGGTTGCGGATAAAGACGCGCTGCACCAAAACCTGGTGATTTGGAAACCGATCCTCCAAGCCGATGCGAACGCGTGGATCTATCTTTACACTGATGTGAGCGTTGATGATTTTATCAGGCGGTCTTCCGGACGGATCAACATCGCTGGGCAAGAACTCTCGACCTCAAGCATGCTAACTTCAGCGCCGGCTGGGGAGTTCAACTCGATGGTGTTCTCCGTGCCAGACTTAACCAAGGGAGGCTACAGGCCTCTTCATAGCTTCGGTTGGTCCCTTGTTAAGGACAGCACACCGCAGGGCCAGGGACCGTTGCGTGTCTTTGCGCAGAGAACTCTGCTACACGATGATGTGAGGGGGATCGATTATCTGGTCGAGAGGATCCCGGCGTCCACTCTGGAAAGCGCAGCATATCCGGTCGTATGGGATTGGGTAAGCGTCCCTCAAAGCCCTGTGTCAGGCGTCTGGGACCCGCGATACACGTACCACGTTACGGGCATTTGCAGTGTTGCAAGCGGCGAGACATTGACTATTCTGCCGGGAACAACGGTGAAATTCGAGGAATACAAATACATAAACGTTCCGGCAAACTCAACAATCGTTGCCAAAGGAGAACCCTACAACTACATAACCTTCACGAGCTCGAGGGATGATAACTCGGGGGAGGATCTCACGCCGGGACAGGCCACATCCGGTGCGCCGGGGGATTATGGTGCCGCCGCATTTATCAATTACGGGGCATCGGAGTTCTGCGTCATCCAGTACGCAAAGATGGGCTACGGGGTACACGGGATTTATACGGAACAAACTCACGAACCCATTCGGCACAATATCATTAGGGACTTTGGTTACGCTGGCATTTCTCTGTTTCCTTCCAGCACGAGCTGCCAGAACAACCTTATTGTTCGGGACGGTCCGCCAGATGCAACCGGAATATATTGTTTGGCCCTGGACCCGAGCTGTGACATCAGCAACAATACGATAGACGGGTGCTCAACAGGAATCCACGTCTACTACAACTACCAGCCAATCGTGACCGACAACCTCCTTAGCCGATACGATATAGGCATCTACGGTTCCTCTCTTCTGACTCCCAACTTCAACGCGTATTGGCACACTGTCCCAGGTAGCCAGGAAACGGCAGGTGGGTGCCAGCCGGGCAATGATCACGTCTACCTTAGCGAGTACGAGAACCCCTACGATGATCAATCAGCACTCGGCAGCCATTATCTGAATGCCTATGGAGCTTACTTGCTGGCGGATGCCGGAAGCCGCGACGCTTCTGAAGAGGACAATGCCAAGCCACGGCTCGATCTGGAGGTCTTCGCCATTCGGGCGCCTTTTACGGTCTCCGGCATGATATACAATGATGCAACCTGGGACAAGATCTGCTATACCGCTGGTGGTGAACCTTACGCGATAGACGTGGGCCATGTCTGCATTGGCTACCATCACAACCGGGTGGACCGATCGCTGAGCAGTGACGTGACCGTTAGCGGCAGCGGCGTGTCGCTAACCATAGACCCTGGCGTGGTTGTCAGCATGCGGTGCTCCCCCACCCAAAGCCGCTACCTCAGAGTGACGTCCGGCGCAACAATAGTCTGCGAGGGCATGAAAAGGTATCCAGAGTACGCGCTGGTCACACGCGAACGCCCTGTATCCATGGAAATTGAAAGCGTCCGGTACCCGGACTCACGTAGCGCCTTTGTTAAGATAGAGTCCACCGCTTCACAGAGTTGCCGGGTTGGCTTCACTAAGTTCCAGTGGTCCTCAGGGCTTCTCTGCTATGCCTCACTCGCAACCCCCATGGAGTCAAACATCTTCAATCTCAACTACAGGGGCATCCTGAACTATTGGTGCGAAAACGACTTTCTCGATAACCTATTCCACTGGAACCAGTTCGGTATGCATGTCACGAGAGGGCGTTCCGCCGTCACGAACTGTACCTTTGACGTGAACGGCAAGGGGATATACTTGTATTTGAGGGGTTCCAGCCAGTACCACACCGTGAAGAACACTCTTTTTACGCGAAACGATTATGGCATTTTCGTCAGAGACGGAGCGAGCTGGCTTAACGAGACGTACAACGGTTTTTGGGCTAACACAGCCAACTACCGTCCCGGCCCCATCGATCCAACCGATAAAGACTTGGGTTCCGACCCTGCTGTGAAATGCCCTTACGAATGGCTTGCCGACGACCCGGCCGATCAATTCAGCACATGGTATCTCAAGCAGGATACCGATCTAATGATGGACGCGGGCGACGGCACCGTCAGAGCCAATGGCCTGTATAGCTATACAACTCAGCGCTGGTACGAGAAATACGACAACGATCCGGTCGACATCGGCTACCACTACTGGCATCATCCCGATTCCGACTTCGACGGCCTATCAGACTACTGGGAGGAGCGTTTTGGATTTGACCCAGCCGACCCCGACGACTCAGGTAGTGATCGTGACTACAACGAGCAATGGGGCGACGGACTTACGAACCTCGAGGAGTCGCGCGCCGGGACCGATCCCAACAACTGGGATACGGACGGTGACAGCTTCCCCGACGGGCTGGAAGTGAGGCTGCCCAATGTGTTCGAAAACGGGCCTCTGGAGCATGACAGTGATCCGCCTGAGGGCGTGACAGACGTTTTGTACGTTGACGCCGGTCGTGGAGACGACCTCAATAACGGAACCCACTTCAGCACGCCGCTCCAGACAATACAAGAGGCTGTAGACAGGGCTACAGTAGACGGCTATATCATCTTCATCCTTCCTGGCATATACATGCACCACGAGCTCGAGTGTATCGATGTCACCCGAGCAACAACTCTTGTTGGAAGCGGCCCCTTCCGAAGCATCGTTGCCAGCGAAAAACAGCGCGCCGAAGGGAATGGCGCGCTGTTGCAACTATCCTCAATTCCGTCGTCGGAGTTCCAGACTGTTATTAAGGATCTTGCTTTTGAATGGCGCCTTAATGAGGACAATGAGGACCCCGACATATACCAGGGCAAGGGAGGGGCAATACTCGTCAGCTCCTGTGCCGACGTAAGAATAGAAAACTGTCTGATAACAAACAACACGGCGGACTATGGGGCGGGCATCTGTCAGATCGAATCCGTGGCGACGATCGAGCGCTGCGTGATTGCCGCTAACGGCGCCATAAGCGGCATGGCCGGCGGCGGAATATGCACGGCCGGCGGTTATAATGGCACACCCGGCGCCAACACTACAGTAACCAACTGTGTGATTTGCGCTAACATGGGGGGAGATGGAGAATCCGATCCCAGCGGTGGCGGTGGCATTTACGCGACGTCCAGCAGGCTAAAGTCGGAGACTGGTCTGTATCCCACGTTGTGTCGGCCAGAGATCGCAAATTCCCTTATCGCTTTCAACTGGGCCAGGAACAACTATGGGCACGGGGGCGGAATCCGAATATACAACTGCTCGCTGCCCAGCATCCGAGATTGCATCGTTCGCGACAACCAGGCGGATTACGTCGGCGGGGGCCTCCACATCATGCGCGACGCGGCGGCGGCTCAAGACTTGTATCTTGGGAACTGCCTCATCTCCGGCAACATCGCCGGTAATCCAGGGCCTGTCTTCGTCATGGCGGGGGGCATCTATGTAAGTGGCTTATCGGGTGACGACGTATTTGCCATTAACTGTGACATAGTGGACAACAACGAGAGCGCGGTCATCCGCGCTTCGACTGGTGTTAACTTCGAGATTCTCGACTCGATCCTGTGGGGTAACGAGGTACTGCTTGACTCGAGCGAAAGTTGGGCGCCTAACCTTGTCCAGTATTCCGATGTCGAGCAGCCGCAAGGCCAGACTTATCCCGGCACCGGCAACATCAACGCAATGCCCGGCTTCGTATTTACTCCAAACGGCGGCTACCACCTGTTACACGGTGGCTCGCCGTGCATTGACAGCGGAGACGATGCGGGTAGTCCGAGTTGGGATTTGGACAATGACTATCGTCCCCTTGATGGGAATGGCGATGGCGTCGCCTGGCGGGATATGGGGACTGACGAGGTGAACGCGTTCAGGGTGATTGTTTCCATAGGGAGGCCCGAGTTGGATGCGGATGCGGTGACCCTGACATGGAACTCGGCTCAGGGCGCACAGTATAAGATATACGTGTCCAACGACCTTCCGGGTGAAGGGGCAAGGTGGTTCGAAGGGGCGCTGGTGCCAAGTGGCGGAAACCTGACAACTTGGATGGACGAGGAGGCGGACTCGTCCCAGCGGCCATGGCGCTTCTACAAAGTGGCACAATTGACGGGAGGAGGGGACATAGACAGCGATCCAGTGGGTTTCGTTGGTGTTCCGGTGAGAAGCGACGCCCTGGCCATAAGGAACTCGGCCTTTTCAATTCCCCTCGAGCTGAAACGTCAGGGTTTGAACGAGCCGGAAGGGCCGGGCGCGATGATTACGGACGCGCTCGCCAGGGAGGGAGAAGGTGAACAGCCGGGCAGCGACATGGAAGCTTACGCAGACAAGATCTTCATACTGACAGAGATGAACGACTGGATTCCGTTCGCTGAGGAGCCGCCTCAAACTTACAGGTGGCTGTTCAACGACCCTGGGCTAAATCCTGGGGATCCCGGGAAATATGTTTGGCGGACACAAAGTACCTACCTCCAGCAGGAATACTCGACACCCGGGATCTTCATTTATGTGCTGCCCGATTACGGCGGGACAGAATTCGTTTTCCTGAACCAAAGTCTGATTGGCGCCAGAGTCTGGGTTTCAGATGAGGCTAATGTGGATTCAGCAGTCGTGAGGGACGTGACGGAGTTGTCACAGCCGAGACGCTATCGGATCGAGCTGGACAGCGCCCTTGGCCATGGCTACGCAATGTGGGCGAACGTTCAGTTTGAGGCGGTTGACTCCCTGCGTAGGGGAGAATCGTACGTGATCGAAATTCGCCCCCGTGATACAAATCCCGAACGCATACCATTGTTCGGATACGTCCCGCAGACCCCCGCGGAGGTCGTTCCATTCGGCCATTGGCTGGAGTGCAACGAGGGATACAAAGTGGTTTCCGGGTTTGCCTGGCCGTATCCCGAGGTTACCACGTTGAACGCAATTCCATTCGTGCGCTTTGGAGCCTTCGGAGCGAGCGAGCTCGTGGGAAGGCCTGACCGCATCTTAGTTTGGCCTGTCGAGGAGGACGGTTGGAAGGAGCTATGGCTGCGCGATGATGGCATCTGGATGGACGGTCCCCTTCCCGCTGACCTCAGATTCGTTTCTGTAACTCCGGGCAGCGCGTTTCGCTTTGAGACGTGCAGCGAATACCCTGGGGACCTCAGAGAAGCTGAGAAGCCACGAAGCAGAAAATACATGGCGATCCAACGGCCCTATGATTGAGGCCAAGCGACTAACCTGCATCCGCAACAGGAGGAATCTATGACACGATCAAACGTCCCCTATTCGCTCCACTCCTTGGTCGAAAACTTACGGGTGGTCGCGGTGGTGGCGGTGCTGGCATGCTGCCTCGGAACCCTCCAAGCCGCTGGAGAGGCCGGCGAGTGTGCCCCTTCGTCGGGCGAGGCGTCGTTGCCGGTGTGGCCTGCTACAATTGTGACCATTAGACGAGGACTCGAGTTCACCTTCCCGGGCGAGCCGGGCTTTGAGTACGTCATGTACTGGATCACGGACATAGACGCTTCGTATTGGCACGAGGTTGGAAGGGTTTTTTGTCCCTCACTCCGAGAAGTCTCATTTTTCGACCCGGAGACCTGGGATAAGCGCCGGTTCTACCGTGTCGAGAGAACAAGCGGCATGGTTTTCGTGCCGGGTCCTGGCGGCGGCGTGGACTATAGCTTCTACATCGGGAAATACGAGGTCACCAACGCCCAGTTCGCCGCGTTTCTCAGCGCGAATCCAACTTACGAGGGCGTGTTCTGGCGGGACCTCCAGTTCCGGCTCAAGATCAGGAAGCTCGATTCCAAGCGGAAGTACGTCTACGTTCCACTTCCAGGCTGGGAGGATCACCCGGTGCCTGAGGTGGGCGAAATGATGATCGCCTACTGCAACTGGCTCAGTGAAAGGGAGGGTCTGGAGAAGGTCTACGACGAGTCGGCAGGCTGGGTCCCTCTCCCTGACATCACAAAAAGCGGGTATCGTCTGCCGATGGCCGAAGAATGGTACAAAGCGGCGGCTTGGGACCCCACAAAGGACGGCGTCGGTGGATTCTGGAAATATGGCTGCCGAAGCGATACCATCCGCAATACCCTGGCCAACTTCGATGACGGCGGCGACCCCTTCGGACAAAAGGGGTGGTACCCGAGTAACGACGGGAGGGACCCCGAAACCACGCCTGTGGGGTACTATGACGGCTCCTCGCACCTCCTCTACAGTGACGGCCAGGCTTCCTATTCCTTTATCACCGAAGACGCTCGCAGCTATTACAGCTGCTATGACATGTCCGGCAACGTGGCCGAAGGCGTGCACACCCATGACGAGCCCGACGGCCGCGCCATGGGAGGCTCCTGGGCTGCCAACCCATACGACGCCGTGATCAGACCGGGGTTTCCTATCCCCCCCAACGGGCAGCGGAATACCGGAGGCTTCCGGATCGCCCGGACTGCCGTCCCGGGGCCAGATGGCAACTGAAGCGTCCTCGCGACTCTTTCCCCCGCAATCCGAGTCGCTCGATGCAACGCCCGCATGCGGAGAATGGGGATTTTCGGCTCCTGCCGGATTCGCCGTGCATTGATGCGGGGTTCAACGATCCGGAGCTACCGCAGACGGACATTGCCGGCATGCACCGAATCATGTTCGGCGGCAAGAGCCTTACCGTGGACATAGGCGCCTACGAGTTCTACATCAACGAAGTCGAGCCCGTCCCCGGCACGGGACAGACCATCTTCACCTGGAGCTCTCTGGCGGACAAGACCTACTCCATCTTCCACACCGACGACCTGCTCACCTGGCATCTCGTCATTGACAACTTCCCTTCTGCCGGCAACACGACCACCTCCTGGACTGATGACGGCACCCTGACCGGCCTCCCCCCATCCCTCGCTCCCCGCCGCTTCTACCGCCTCCTTGAAAACCCGTAAGGGCCACCAACAGCGCGGGGAGTTGGCTGCGAACCGCAGCGGCCACAGAGAGGGGGACTTATCCTACCGGCGGCGCCTTCAAAGCCCGGCGCGTTGATGGGAAGTCGGCTGCAATGAGAACGAGGGGAGTCAGCGTGGCGCGCCAGGGAGAGACAGAGACACGCCATGTGCCAAATGTCTTGACTGGCCAGCCACAGACCAATATATTGTGGCAATTTTCCGCATAGGGGAGAGACGATCGCTTATGGGAATGACGATTACCGAAAAGATACTCGGCGCTCACGCAGATATTGATCGGGTGGCTGCGGGCGATATGATCATGGCGACGGTGGATATCGCTCTCGGCAATGACATAACTGCGCCCATCGCCATCGAGGTTTTTGAAAAGACCGGGGTGGAGAAGGTCTTTGACCCGGAAAGGATCGCCCTCGTTCCCGACCATTTTGCCCCGAACAAGGACATCAAGAGCGCCGAGCAATGCAAGCTGATGCGGGAGTTTGCTCGGAAGCACAGCATCACGCATTACTGGGAACAGGGCGAGATGGGGATCGAGCACATCCTTTTGCCAGAGCAAGGCGTGGTTGTGCCGGGAGACGTGGTCATCGGCGCCGATAGTCATACATGCACCTACGGCGCGCTGGGGGCCTTTTCGACTGGGGTGGGAAGCACGGACCTTGCCGCCGCGTTTATTACGGGCAAGGCGTGGTTCCGCGTGCCGGAGAGTATGAAGCTCATCTACCGGGGGAAGAGGAACGAATGGGTTTATGGCAAGGACCTTATTCTGTTCACTATCGGGCGGATCGGTGTGGATGGCGCCCTGTACAAAGCGATGGAATTCAGCGGCCCGGCGATCGAGGAGCTTCCCATGGCCGACCGCTTCACCATGGCTAACATGGCTATCGAAGCCGGGGGCAAAAGCGGTATCATTGTGCCCGACAAGATCACGGGGGAATACCTGAAAGGGAGAGCGGAGAGGAGCTACACTGTCTATGCAAGCGACGGCGACGCGTCTTATGCGGAGGAGATTGAGTTCGATGTCTCAAACATCGAGCCGCAGGTGGCGTTTCCGTTCTTGCCGGAGAACACGAGAGGCATCAGCGAGGTCGGCGAGATCAAGATAGATCAGGTCGTCATTGGCGCCTGCACGAACGGACACCTGGAGGATATGCGACTCGGCGCGTCGGTTTTGAAGGGCAAGAAGGTGGCCAAATACGTGCGGGCGATCATCATCCCGGGAACGCGGCGAATTTACATGGAATGTCTGAAAGAAGGTCTGATCGAGATTTTCATGGAATCGGGCGCGATCGTTTCCACGCCGACGTGCGGACCGTGCCTGGGAGGATATATGGGTGTGCTGGCGGAGGGAGAGCGCTGCGTCAGCACCACGAACCGTAATTTCGTGGGAAGGATGGGTCACCCGAAAAGCGAGGTTTATCTGGCCAATCCGGCCGTGGCCGCCGCAAGCGCCATCACAGGCAGAATCTCCAGTCCGGAAGAGGTGATGTGACCGGAGGTCGCGGAAGAGGTGGGTCAACGCCAGTGAAATTGGCGATGACATGATTGAAGGGAAGCGAATGGCAGGAAGAGTATTCAAGTTCGGAGACGATGTTGATACCGACGTCATTATTCCGGCAAGATACCTCAACACAACCGATCCGAAGGAGCTCGCCTCACACTGCATGGAAGGAGTTCGTCCGGACTTCATAAAGGAAGTCAATCCGGGTGACATTATCGTCGCTGGGAAGAACTTCGGGTGCGGTTCCAGCAGGGAGCATGCGCCGATAGCCATCAAGGGCGTGGGCGTCTCGTGCGTTATTGCGAAAAGCTTTGCCAGGATTTTCTTCCGGAACAGCTTCAACATGGGGCTGACTCTTCTGGCGAGCGAGGAGGCCTCGGAGAAAACCGAGGAAGGGGACGAGCTGGATATTGATGCATCCTCTGGAATTATACGCAACAGGACGAAAGGTGAAGAGTACCGGGTTCACCCGATCCCCGAGTTCATGCAAAAGCTCGTGGAGGCTGGAGGGCTGATTCCCTACATCTTGAAAGAACGTGCACAGCCCCGCCTGGGGCGGGGCTGACTCCGCTTGAACCGGTAGAAACAAACAAGTTCTCCAAGGAGCAAGGTATGGCTAAGACGTACAAGATAGCGGTCCTTCCCGGAGATGGGACGGGACCGGAAGTAATTGCTGAGGCGATAAAGGTCCTCAAAACCGTCGCCGCCCGCAACGGCTTCAATCTCGACCTGCACGAATACGATTTCGGCGGGGAGCGGTACAAAAAGACGGGCGAGGTTTTGCCCGATTCTGCGGTGGAGGAGCTACGCGGCTTTGAAGCGATTCTCCTCGGCGCCATCGGCCATCCGGACGTTGCGCCGGGTATTCTGGAGAAGGGAATCCTCCTGAAGCTCCGCTTTCAGCTCGATCAGTACATCAACCTGCGTCCGGTGAAGCTTTACCCGGGTGTGGATACTCCCCTCAAGGACAAAGGGCCGGAGGACATTGACTTCGTCGTGGTCAGGGAAAACACCGAGGGCCTGTATTGCGGAGTTGGCGGATTCCTGAGAAAAGGAACACCGGATGAGGTCGCCGTGCAGGAGATGGTTGCTACCCGCAAAGGTGTCGAGAGGTGCATTCGCTACGCTTTCGAGTACGCGAGAAAGCGTGACAGGGAGAAGGCCGTGATGATGGTCGGCAAGACGAACGTCCTGACTTACGCCCAGGACCTCTGGTGGCGGTGTTTCCAGGAAGTTGCAGAGGAATACCCCGACATAAAGCCTGATTACGCGCACGTGGACGCCACATGCATGTGGATGGTGAAGAACCCCGAATGGTTCGATGTTCTCGTGACGAACAATATGTTCGGCGATATTATCACCGATCTGGGAGCGATGATCCAGGGCGGAATGGGGATCGCAGCGGGAGGAAATATCAACCCGGAAGGGGTTTCCATGTTTGAGCCGATCGGCGGCTCCGCGCCCAAATACACCGGGAAGAACGTGATCAACCCCCTGGCCGCCATCTGTGCCGGGGGCATGCTGCTTGAGGTTCTGGGCGAGGAGGAAGCCGCTCAGCAGGTTGAGAAGGGCGTAATCAAAGTTGTGAGTGAGAAGCTGGAGAGCCTTGCCGCCAGGCGGATGGGGTACTCAACGACTGAAGTGGGCGACATGGTCGCCGATTACGCCGCTACGCTTTGACCGGTCCTCTCTCTGCCGCTGGCAAGTGTTACATGCGGCGGGAAGCGGCGAATGGGATGGCGGGAGGCGGTTGTCGAAGACTGGCTCAATCGCCTACATTCAGGAAGAAAGGCTCTGTGACGGCGGGGCGGCTGGCTTTGGGGACGTCGGCCTTCAGTCGCAGTCTCACCTCCTGTTGGGAGTCTGATCCAATATCTGCCGGAGCATCCCAGACAAACGTATGTTGTTGTCCCGAAGGCGAGGAAACGACCCCGGCGGGAGCGTCTCCCGACGCTGCGGGGGTCGCGGGATGCCAGGTTCTGCCGTCATCCTCGGAATACTCCGCCGTAACCGGGCAGGAAATGCTGCGTGAGCTCCAGAGCATATACGGTACGGTCACCATGAGGTCGGGGGCGACAACTATCTTCTCCGTGACCTGAATGAAAACCATCTCTGGATCGTGCTCGTCAGCGCCCATATCCGTGATAGGTACGTCGTGCACAGCTATGACTCTGGGGTCGCCATCGAGGTCCTTCTCCGGCATGCTGGAGACCTCATTCGATCCACTGTCAATGCAAGGGGAGTCAGGGAGGAGGTGGTAATCGCCATTTCGCGGATCGAAGAATATAGGCTCGGCCATGATGTTTCCGGCCACATTGTCGAGTTCTGGATGAGAGACATTGCTGTACTGCACAATGGCATCGCCCAGGAGGATCAGGTCATCCGCCTCGCCCCAGATCACAGAGTTGAGAATGGTCACCGAAGAACCGGCCTCGGCCAGTATGTCGGCGCCTTCCTCGGATGAATTGTCGGCGACAGTGCAGCTTATCAACTGCACGTCACAGCCCTGGGTGGCATAGACCCCGCCCCCGCTGAGGTCCGCGATGTTGTCGTAGAAGAGGCTTCCGGCGAAGGTCAGACTGGAATTCTCAATGCCACAAGCCCCGCCGCCAAACCAGTAGGCGCTGTTCTCGGCGATGATGGTGGTGGTGAACTTCGCTGAAGCGTTCTCGTAACAGAAGATGCCGCCTCCGTCATCTGCTATGTTACCCACGATGATGGAGTCAACGATCTTGGGAGAGGACCCTCGATCCGCACATATGCCACCTCCCCAGGCAGCGGAGTTGTTGATGATGCGGCACTGGGAGATCACGGGAGAAGAGTCTATGCAATAGATTCCACCTCCTGCTGGCGAGGAGCTCCCGAAGTTGCTGCCTGTTCCGTTGACGATGGTGAAGCCTTCCAGGCGAGCGGAGTCCACGTTTTCAAAGCTCACAACCGTACCCAGCCCTGATCCGTCAATGGTGGTGAAGTCCATCCCATGGGAGCTTCGGACCTCGACGTTCTTTTTTACGGAGATATTCTCCTGGTACGTCCCTGGGAGAACGATCACGATGTCATCGTCATAAGCGGCTTCGATTCCTGCTTGAATGGTCGGATGATCTGTGGGGACTTCGATGGGCCTGATGTTGAGAGTTACAGTTACGGTTTCCTGGGTATGGGGATGATCAATTGATCTCACCGTTATTTTGCCCTGGTATGTGCCCATATCAAGACCGGACTTCAGCGCCGAAACCGCAACCTGGCAGCTTCCAGAAACTACCGTGCCCTCCGAAGGATTGACCCGAAGCCATCCCGCACTGTAATCCATTCTCCAGTTCAGCGCTCCGTTGCTGGAGATTCTGATTTTCTGAGCGGGCGCATCCGGCCCGCCTTTCCCTGTGGTGAACACAAGATGAGAGGGCGATACAGCCATGTCCACAACGGCCGTTCTGATCGTTAGCTCGACCGGGACAGTCACAGGGGAATTCGTAGCGGCTTCACTCGCTATGATGATTGAAGTCGTATACGTGCCCGGCGTTAATCCTGCGATCTGCACGGAAACCGATACATCGTTCTGATTCCCCGTGCTGGTTCCCGAGGTGGGGCTGATGCTGATCCATGCCTCGCTCGCTTGAGCCTGCCACGGTAATGTCAATCCTCCTGCGTTCCATATCTGGATGGTTTGAGCAGGAGGATCGTCTTTCCCCTCATCTGCCGTGAAGATCAGTCTCTCCGGCTGTACGGCGATCTGTGGACGGGACTCGGCAAGCGCAAGACTCACAGGGATCAACTGAGGAGTGTTCGATGCTCTCGGGGCAACAATGGTGATGGTCGCCTGGTAGGTTCCCGGGATCAGCCCTGTCACGCGGGGCGTCACCAGCAGTAGATCAGTCTCGCCCGCACTGCTCCCCGTGTCGGGCGTCACGGAGAGCCACCCGGCACTGACCCAAGCTCGCCAGGTCATATCCCCACCGCCAGTGTTCCTGACCTGGAGAGTCTTTGCATCTGGATCGCCTTGGGAGACGAGAGCCGAGAAGGCGAGCGACTCAGGGGAGACGGCAACGTGGGCAAGAGGCTCTTCGACAGTCAGCGTGACGGGCACAACGGAAGAAACGCCAAGAAGATCGGAAGACTCGATCCGTATCTCTGCGTCATAAGTCCCCACTGAAAGGCCTGAGATGTCAACCTGAACCGTTACCTGATTTTTCTCCCCGGAGCTTTGCCCGTTGTGGGGTGAGACGCTGAACCACGCCCCGCCCGGGGCGGGGTGGAGTTGCCACGTCAAGGTTTCCTCGCCGGAATTCCAGATCTCCAGCACCTTGGCCACGGGATTTTCGCCATCTTCATGAGCCACAAAGTGGAAGGACAGCGGGGCGTAGGAAAGTCTGGCGGGGGGAACGTTGTTTACTGTGAAATTCTCGGTTTGTGCCGCCTGACCTTCGCTCCGATCTGAAGGGGTGATGTGAACCCTGACTTCGTCGCTCGTCTTGTAGCCCATATCGTAAAGCGAATCCCAGACGAAGACATGCGGTGTGCCTTCGGGTGAAGCGGCAAGCCCTTCCTCCCCATCTCCTTCGGCTGCGGTCTTTGCCGCACTCCAAGTGCCGCCGCCGTCCACAGAGTACTCAACAAGAATCGAGCAGATGTCGTTTTCGGCATCCACCAGCCGGTAGTTGATGGCAACGTCCGCCTGCTGCGGACCGACTGGCGTGTCAACCTCGACGCTGGGGCGCGCGTTGTTCCGGACCGGGAAATCAGAAGTCTCAGCGGCGCTGCCTTTTTTCGGATCGTAGGGGACGATCTTTAGCCGAACCGCATCCTCATCCACGCCTGGCATATCCTCCGCCGAGCGCCAGATCAGGGAATGGTCTTCACCTTTGGGCGAGGAGCTGAGAGCCTCGACGAAAGAATCAGGAGAAAGGGTCGCGCGATGCCACGACCATCCTCCATCGCGGGAATAGAATACTTCCACCGAGCAGATATCCGATTCGAAATCCATCAGTTGAAAAGTGACAGTCACGTCACCGGAAAATTCGTGCCCCTGCGGCGTGTCCACGTGGCACAAAGGAGCGGTATTTTCCCGCGGGGGCTTGTACTGTCCATCATCTCTTCCGATTGACCCGTTGGAGTGAGCCCAGACAGTCACCGCGCGCGGGTACGGCGGAGCATTCGGGTCGGAGTTAGTTGTCAGATAGTCCGCCTGATACCAGTTGCCCGCGATCCGAGAGATCTCATCGTAGATGGCCTGAAGTCTCGATGATTCCGGTGCGTAGTAATATCGCCCGCCGGCGCCTTCAGCTAAGCTTATCAGTGCGTCCTGAGCCACGGAGCCGAGGCCGATGACGAATACCGGAATGCCGACGCGTCGTGCGTACTCGGTGATTTGGTGAAGGCCATGGCTGCTCGCGTTGTCAACACCATCGGTCAAAGCCACAACAGCGCGGCTGCCGCTCCTGATGATGGATTCGTGAAGAGCGCGATAGACGGCGCTATAGAAGGCTGTGTCCCCAAACCCATCGAAGGGCGCATCCACCGCGGAATGGAGTGCCTCTTTATCGGAAGTGAACCGCTGAACCAGGGAAACCGTCGTCCCGAATTTGATGATCGCCGCGGAGTCCTCCGGTTTGAGCTGGTCAATGAAAACGTTCGCTGCCTGGTGAGAATCTTCCAGAGGTTGGCCTGCCATGCTGCCGCTGTTGTCCAAAACCAGAGCCACGGACACGATGTCCTCTCCGCCGCTCTCCGTTACGTCCAGCGGCAGTTGTCGCACATTGTCCTCCCAGATAACGAAATCCGCGGAGCCAAGGCCGTTGACCGAGTTTCCATCCAGGTCGAGCACAGACACTTTGTTCTTGATCGTCGGGAACTCAATCGCCGCGTTGGCGCCGCATTCGCTCATGACCACCGTAAGTTTCGGAGTGGGCTGCGTGGGATCGGTGTCGAAGGTGTACTCCACAGAGTTTGGCGCCTCGTCCTGGTCGGGATCGCCGAACCCATCCTCAGAGAGGTCACCGAAGTATTGAATCTCCCAATCGTCGGGCAAGCCGTCACCATCCGAATCGCCAGTGAAATGGGCAACGATGGTTCTGGGCTGATCCATCTCCACCAGGATTGTGGGCGCTCGACCGGTCGCATCCCCCGACCATCCCGAAAAGATGTAGCCATCGTTGGGCATTGCCGAGATTGTTGCCTTCGATCCTTCCTCGTACCACTCCTTGCCCGGGACGACAATGGTCCCCAGTTCCTCCGGCGATGCGGATACTTCAAGCCGGAACTCCGTGTTCCAGACCCAGGTCAACGATGAATCGTCCTCGATCACAAACGAGAAGGAAGGTTCTGTGCCTGTTGCAGGAAGGGAGCCGGTCCCGGTCCAGCCCTCGCACGTGTGTGTTGTCTCCGTGCCTTCCAGGACCATCGCATCCACTGCCGCGCTCACGGTGCTTCCAACTGCATAAACGCTCTCTCCACGCGGAGGGGTAGGTGTTCCATGATCTGAAATGACCGTGAGTGTCGCCTGCGGCTCATGGGCTTCGAAATCAAGGGCACCTGACGCATCATTGAATTGATGCATGCCGGGAAGGAACGTCCAGGCGTCCCCCTTCTTGGGGATCGCTTTATAACCTCTTCCAGCCCAGAATCCCGATTGACTGAACCTGCCATCGCCGGCTGTCGTTACAGGCTCGGGGGTGTAAGCCGATTCGTCGTCAGCGGCAAAGATGATCTGGACATCTCCAACTCCCTGTCCCGAACGATTCATCACCCGGCCGGAGACTGTAAACGGCGCCCTTCCCAGGAAGACGATATCGGTCATAGAGGAATTGAAATCGAGTTGTTGGGGAGCAAAGGCCCAGCCGGTTTTCTGCGGGATTGCCCTGTAGGAAGCTCCGGGAGAAAAGTCCGACTGCGCGAACGTCCCATCATTCCCTGTCAGCACCGGCGGGGGAACATTTCTTGACCGCCTCGTGGAACTGAAGATGATGTTCGCCCCTGGAACCGGATCTCCTTTTTCATCAAGGACCTTTCCGGAAATGGAGTACGGCGAATTCTCAACGAAGTGCAATCCCGTGGCCGGACCGGAGAATTCCCGGTAGGCTGGTGAGAAGCCTGTGCCCCTTGCGGAAGGGATTGCCCAATAGGTGGCTCCTCGCGCGAAGCCGCTTTGGGACCATGCGCCATCTTCGGCAGTAGTCACGGCAGGCGGAGATGTGCGGGCGCCACCACGTGGAGAGAAAACGATCTTGATGCCCGGAAGACCATTTCCATCAGCGTCCGTGACTTTTCCAGAAACCGAGTATGGTCCGGCGCCAATCACTTGAATCTCGCCTGGCGGGCCATCGAACGACATCCATGACGGTGAGAAGACCCAGCCGTCTCGCTTGAAGCCAACGCCATAATCGGTCCCCATGGAAAAACCTGTCTGGGACCACCGTCCGGTTTCATCAGTAGTCAGGGGCGGAGGACGAGAACCACTGCCGCTCCTGACCCAGAAAGAGACCGTTACGCCCCCCACACCTTGCCCCGATTCGTCAACGACCCTTCCGGAGACGCTGTAGGGCGGTGTTCCGGTGAAATTCTGGTCCGCTGCTTGCTCTGAAAACTCACGAAGCGAGGGGTCAAAAACCCATGACCCTTTCGATGGGATTGCTCGGTAGGTACTGCCCTGGGCAAACCCCGTTTGATACCAGTATCCCTGGGCATTGCTGACCACAGGCTCCGGGAGCCAACCGTGATCCGTCTCGAAGGTGATCGTCACACCGGCTACACCATTTCCCGAGGGATCGGTGACTCTTCCTTCGGCGGAATATGGCGGCAGCGCGACGAAGTCCAGATCGCTCGCTTCCCCCACGAACCGGCGGCTGACAGGGTCAAAGACCCAACCTTCTTTGCCTGGGATCGCCACGTATTCTGCTCCACCGGAAAATCCGCTCTGCAACCATGTGCCATCGTCGCCGGTGGTCACGGCGCCTGGCACCTGCCCGCTGCGATCCGGACTCGAGAACGAGATCGTGATTCCTGGAACGGGGCGGCCTGAAGTGTCAACGACCTTCCCCGAGGCGGAGTAGGGCGGCGAAGCCACGAAGTCCACGTCGTCAGCCGGCCCGGCGAAGTGACGGAACGCGGGATCGAATGCCCATCCACTGTTCCAGGGCATTACACTGTATTCGCAGAGACCCCAGAAGCCGCCTTGCACATACTCCCCGTTTTCATCGGTGGTGACCAGCAGTGGAACTCCGACACCCGGTACTCGCGCGGAGAACTTCAGTACGACCCCCGATACGCCTTTCCCCGTAAGATCGGTCACTCGACCTGAGATAACGTACGGCGGAGCCGCAACGAAATTCACATCGTTGGACGGCCCGCTGAAATCGCGTGCGTGGGGCGTAAATCCCCACCCGGCTTTGGAAGGCGTGGCAGCATAGCGACAGCCTCCTGAGAAGCCAGCCTGCGACCAGACACCGACTTCGTTCGTCTGCACCCCGCCGGGGCGGGGCTCTTGTCCATTGGCATGGCCTATCATCCGTTGGACTTCGGTGGCGGTGAGAGCACGATTGAAAATGCGGAGGTCATCAATATATCCATCAAAACGTCGCCCGCCACCCTTCCAGTTGCCGATGCAGGCGTCGCCGGCGGCATCATCCATCTGCGATTCCGAACCGCGGACCTGGTAGTTGTAGGAAGTTTCCTGTCCGTCTATGTAAAGCCGAATCACCTTTGTGGCATTGTTCCATGTCATGGCCACGTGATGCCAGGTGTTGAGGGGGATACCCGTAGACGCCACGTGTGATAGGGTCTCGGCCCTGTTGGACTCGCAGCCCACCCCGCCCAGAAGTTGCACCATACCCATCCGCTCATAAGCGGTCCCAAAACGCACATATCCGCCTGCGGGACCATACTTCCAGAAGATCATTCCGGCGTCCGCCTCACCATCGCTCCGCGGGCAGACCCACGCCGCCAGAGTGAACGTGGCAAGGTTATCGAGCTTGGAAGCACTGCCAATGTTGACGATGGCGCCGTTCTGGCAGAAGTTCGCCGCCAGGGAGCCATCTCTCGTGCTCGCCGCATATTTGAGGTCTTTTGCTGTGCCATGATTGCTGCCGATTCTGTCATCAGCGGAACCCTCGAAGTTGTAGGCGGCGATGCAGCCAGCGAAGTCAGCGCCATCGTCGTAATTTCTTCTGAAGGCCACTTCCACACCCCCGACGCCCTTTCCCGAGGGGTCGGTGATCTTCCCGGAGATGACGTACGGCGGGCTTGCCAAAAAATCAATCTGGGTTGCTGTCTGGCTGAAGCTGCGAGAACCCGGACTGAATCCCCAGCCCTCCCTTGAAGCGGTGACCTCATACTCGCATGAACCCCAGAAGCCTGACTGGGTCCACGTCCCATCCTGCCCCGTCGTAACTGAAGCGGGGATCTCGTGGGCGCCTGCTCCGCTCCAGAGTCGGTCGATCTGATCGGCGTCCAAAACGCGATTGTAAAGGCGAAAAGCATCAATGTAGCCGTCAAACCGGCGGCCTCCTCCCTTCCAGTTGCCGATGAAGGCGTCCCCGCCGGAATCGTCCTTCTGCGATCCCGAACCACGGAGCTGGTAATTATAGGATGTCTCTTTCCCGTCGGTATACAACCGAACGACCTTGGTGGCGTTGTCCCACGTCATAGCGACGTGATGCCAGCTATTGAGGAGAACTCCCGCAGACGCCACGTGCGACAGGCTCTCAGCAACCCCCGACTCGCAAGCCACACGTCCAAAAAGATGGACGCAACCCGCTCTCTCGTAGGCCACTCCAAAACCGATGTTCCCCTTCGCGGCACTGAGCTTGGAAAAAATCCTTCCAGCGTCCGCTCCACCGTCGCTAAGCGGGAACACCCACGCTGCGACGGTGAACTCGTTCAGGTTGGCGATGTCCGGGCCATTGCCGGTGTTGACAACGCTCCGCTCCTTGTAGAAATAGACAGCCCTGGAATAGCCCGCCCTGCTCTCGACGTATCCGACATCAACGCCGACTCCATCGTTTTCCCCGAGCGAATCGTCGCATGTTCCCTCAAAATCGTATGCCGCCACGCATCCCCAGGGCTCCTGATTGAAGACCTTCTTCAAAGAGAAGTTCACCTCCACTCCTTCGATGCCCTGACCCGATTCATCCGACACTCGCCCCGCGACGAAATAGGGCGGCGTTGCTGTGAAGTTCAGGTCATCCCCCGACTCGCCGGCCACACGGTATGTGGGATCAAAAACATAGCCAGGCTTCGAAGGAGTGGCAACACACTGAGAACCGTAGCTGAAACCCGATTGCGTCCAGAAACCATCCTCATCGGTTAACACAGCAGGTGGCGCAACACCATCGCCCGCGACGTGCGAGAACCCAATCTCCGCCCCAGCCACGGGTTTGCCCGAAACGTCCAGGACCCTTCCAGAGAGGGCATAGGGAGCAACCAGCGTAAATGTTAGGGGGATCCCGGCCGTCTCGATGCTGAAATCGCGCCATGCGGGCGAGAAAGTCAGATCATCTTTTTGAGGCGTCACCCGGTACCCCGCACCGTTCGTGAATCCTTCCTGAGAGAACTCCCCTTCCGCATTCGTCGTGACAGCCGCTGGGACGCCCCCGGTCCCGCTCACAAGCGAGAACAGAAGCGTCGCCCCACCCGCTCCTCTGCTGGCTCCGTCTGTAACCTTCCCGAAGACTGAAAATGGAGGCCGACCTATGAAAACGGCATCTTCCGTTTCCTCGCTGAACTCGATTCGGGGCGGAGCGAAAAGCCACGCCGGTTTTCTCGGCTCAGCCCTGTATGTGCTCCCGACCGAAAACGCCGATTGAGAGAAACGCCCCTGGTCGTCGGTCATCACCGGGTCGGGAATATCTCCTTCACCGTCGAGTAACGCGAAAGACACCACCACACCGGCAACGCCGTCACCCATCGTGTTCTGCACCACGCCGGTGAAGGAGTAGCAGGCCCCATCTTCGCATGAAGCGGCGACCGGTAGACACAGAACAACCAGGAAGAGAATAAGATACGCGTATATTCGACATCCGAATGTCGGATGACTATTCTTCTTCAAATCCATCTACTCTCACGTCCTTGCTGTACTCTTTTGCGCTACCCCGGAGAACAGGCTGAACATTTCTGGAGAGAAATGCGGAAATCTCCGCAGAATTGTGCACGCTAATGGCGGAGCTACGACATTTCCGCACGTTGGCGGCCTCTCTGTTCGCTCCTTTCCGAAGCACGATTGCAGAGAAACCCCCACATTCTGCCGCACAAAGACACATCGGAGATTGCAGAATCTCTGGCGATGGGGCGAAGATGAGGCAGCCTTCAAGAAGAGGGCTAAGGAATGGGTGAGCTGTCCCTAATCGGTTGAGAGTCTGATAGTTATGACCGCGCGGTGCGCTGGATTCTGGTGCCCACATCTTCTTGTTACCTTCGGGACCGATGACTCCTTTCTGTCGCTCCGGCCTCCGATATACGCATACTCCGTGCCACGCCGGGCAGATTTACAGCCAACACCATTCTCGACGTTTCCCCACGAGAAACCTCCGCTTTCTTGACCGAGGACGAATATTGATTTGTGGCAACTACCGCACGCTTACCCGTTGGATGTTGATTGCATTAAACATTGTGGACAACCTAAGCACCGACTCGGCTCCGTTGAAACGTGGACACGAATCCAGAAAAAGAAGTATTATCCTGTTTGTCATGCGGCAAGATTAGAGGCGATCACCATGCTCGACTTTTTGTCGGCGAGTGTTTATGAGTTCATCATGTGTGCGTTGGAGGATGCCTCACTTCCTCCCTACAAGGGCAGCACACTGCGAGGAGCCCTGGGGCATGGTTTGAGACGGGCGACGTGCACCACTCGTGACAGAGATTGCTCCGCGTGCCTGCTCAAAGGGAAATGCGTCTATTCGATCATCTTCGAGTCACCTACGCCGCCGGATGCCGAACGCATGCGCCTCTATCCAAGCGTTCCCCATCCTTATGTTCTTGAACCTCCCGAGGGCGAGAAAACGGTTTTCCGTCGCAATGACCTGTTGGCGTTTCGGTTGGTGCTCGTCGGAAAAGCACAAGAGTATTTCCCGTACCTTGTCTACTCCGTTATTCAGATGGCCTCGGGAGGATTGGGTGCTGCGCGGGCCAAGTTTCGGCTTGAAAAAGTGCGGGGACTGAAACCCGGAATCCGCAAGAGGCCGTTTGTACTATTCCGGCAGGAAGAAAACTGCCTTCGCCCAGCAAACACGGCAATTGGGGCGAGAGACGTCAAGAGGCTTTCGCGGCGCTACACTGGAGCCCGAGAGTTGACCCTCAGGTTGGTCACGCCTCTGCGGGTCAGAAGCCAAAGGCGGCTGGCGACTGAAATTGACTTCGTCCTTCTTGTGAAGAACCTGCTGAGAAGATGCATATCGCTCCAGCATTTTCATTGCGGAGGCCCCCCAGACCTGCCAGTAGCTGATCTTCTGAACACCGCAAGAGCCGTTAGGGTGAAGGAGTCTCACCTTGAGTGGCGTGACTGGCAGCGGTTTTCGTCGCGTCAGCAGCGGAAAATGAGCCTTGGGGGGCTCGTTGGGGAGGTTACCTTTGCGGGCGAGTCTTTTGCTTTCCTTCCGCTGCTCCTGTGGGGAGAACTCCTCCACGTGGGACGAGCTACAGGGTTCGGACTGGGGAAGTATATCCTGATCGGCTCGGAAGGGGATGTTGAACAATGACGGTTATCTATCTGGGCGAACAAGGCGTCTCGCTTGGCGAATCTGAAGGCCTGTTCGCTGGGAAAGAAGGTTCGGACACCCTCGGCGAAATTCGGGTAGAAAATGTTAGCGAATCTTCCATTGACACATGATGATATGGAACGCTATCGTATCCTCATTGGAGAATCATCGAGATGGCCCTCATGAGCTGGGACGGTACCGGAGAATTCCTAATTATCTCATTGGGAAAGGAATACGTTGCGACAATGAGCGTGTTTTTGGCGTCAGAACGCTCAAAATTCGCCGGGAACGGGGAGGGTACCGGAAATGGCATGCTATCTCCTCCATTTCCAGAGACTTGCGGGGCCTCCGGTCACAAGCAGCCCTCATGAAGAAGGGATTGACACGTACGTTCCCATGTGATCTCATAATGCGGCATTCTATTATCAGAATCAGCCCTCATGAAGAAGGGATTGAGACGTCCACCCACTGGTATCCACCTCAAACCCACCATTGGGCAAGAATCAGCCCTCATGAAGAAGGGATTGAGACGCAAATAGCAGCAACGAAATGCGTAGTAGGGTTCTATCGTAAGAATCAGACCTCATGAAGAAGGGATTGAGACCTCCTTTCAGTTTTCGGGTTTAGCTCGCCGTTCCGTAAGAATCAGACCTCATGAAGAAGGGATTGAGACGGAACCTCCCCACTTTCTCCCGGCGGACAGGTTGGGTGTCACAATCAGCCCTCATGAAGAAGGGATTGAGACGCCAGCGGCTCTGGTCTGCCCGTTTGATAGGGCTGTCTAACGTCAGAATCAGACCTCATGAAGAAGCGATATACCGAGGATTGGCGACTGCGGATTTCGGATTCTGGACATGGCCGAGCGAACGGGGAACGCGGGGGCGTCTCTTGTAGGCATCATTTTCTTCTTGCGGTGCAGGATGCAGCTCTGGTATAAGCGAGGCATTCCTGAGGGGGAGTATGAAGACGCCGGAAGAAAACCTTAGTGAGTCCAACTCGCTCGTCCTGGGTGCCCTTCTTCATGACATCGGCAAGATGATTGATTGGCGGGCCATAGGGCTGCAGCAGTGCGATTCCGCGCGACAGCCCGTGGAAGGTGAACCCCACGATTTTGAGAAATGCACTGAGTCGCGGTGGGGCATAGGCTACTCCGCGGCACCCTGGGAGGGAATCTTTCGAAAGAACGAGGAACTGCGACGGGGGCACTGGCCTGGCTCAACGGGTTGGGCGTTGGTCAGAGTTGCGGATCAACTAGCCGCTGGGTTTGGCCGGGCATTGCCTGAACAGGAGCTTCGAGGGGGGCCGCGCTTTGGACGTTATTGTTTGTGGACGGGTAAGCAGGAACAGGATCCGCGCCTGCGAACGGAACAGGATCTACGCCATGTCATAGAGTTTCTTAACGAGTCGCCCTCCTGGGATAGGGTAGAAGAACGATATGGCGATGTTCTCCTCAGGAGGCCCGAGACAGCCCGGCCAGGACTTAACGTGACTTCTCTGCACAGTCATTGTGCCATTTCCGGCAAGGTGTCGAGGGTATTGGGCAGGGTGTCTTTTGAGGGTGTCAGACCGCATTCTGCATGGAGCGAGGTTGAACGGGCTTCTCAGCGAAGCAAGCTGACCGTCGCCCACTTCCGAATTCTGTTCCCTCAGCGTCCGTTCAGAACCAGAGACCTCAATGTCTTTGAAGAGAGACGGAAGGCACTGGATCAAGCGATCGAGTCACACGCAGATTGCGTGCTCTGCCGTTTCGGTTCGGAGTGCATCTGCGTTTTCCCCACTGATCAAGAGTCGCTCAGTTTCGCGCACGAATTCCTGGATAGCGGTTTTCAGGCGGAGCGCCGCCAGTACACGACACCCATCGCGGAGCTCATCGCGCACGGTCTTCAAGCCAGACTTCCGCGCTCATGGGAGAGGCTGCATGGCTCATTGCCCGATCAAATCGCCCTGCCATTGTGTGAGGGATGCCAGATGGCGCGTGGCACGAGGCGATGGCCCGCGGAACTGTTGGTTGAGCGATCTGACATCTCGGAGAAAACGCGCGAGGCCGTAGGAATGAAGCCTTGGTCTGCGCTCGGCCTCGAAGACTTTCCTTCTGAGGACCGTGACAAGGTTGCGCCCTGGCTCGAGGAATGGGCCCAGGAGGAGTTATGTGGCCGGTGTTACGAGCTACGCCGCCGAGCTTCCACGCTCTCCAGGCTATCCCGCTGGTCGAGCGGCCGTGCAGCGTGGGTCCGGATCAACTTGAATATCGATGCTCTGCTCGCCTCGTTAAAAGGCCTTCACCAGGCATACATCAGATCAACGGTCAGCGGCGTGCGAGAGGATCTCGTGGCCAAGGTGGACGTGCGATACCCCTTGGTGGCGGACTTTCTCGATGACTATGCCCTGTTCGTGAAAAGCTTTGCGGAACGCCTGAGCTTGACAGTTGGCGAAGCGAACTTTGAGGAAGTGGATGAGGACCTCTGGTGCGTTCGCATAGAAAAAGGCCAAACTGTCGTGCAGGTTCTTTATGGCTACAACGAGCTTCTCTCCAGGGCTTTTCCGAGGATGATAGCTGGGCTGGACAGCGTAGAGTGTCCAGTACGGCTGGCGATTTCCGTTTCCACCATCCGGCATCCGTTTTTCTCGCACTGGCAATTTCTTGAGGCGCCTGGCGCAGAGGTTTCGGCGCAGGTCGTGGGCAGCGGCTTGGCTCTGGTGTCCAGCAGGCATTTAGGGGACGTCCTTAGTGCATTGGGGGGTGGAAGACGTGCTGCTCTGCACCGTCTCCGAGAAATTGCTCGCACGTCGAAGGCTCTCGCCGAGCTCGTCCTCGGCGATAAGTTTGACCGTTACAGTCGAGACTTTGCCAGACTTCGTCAGCTATTGCCTCTGGGCCTCGACTTCGAGAGTCTTCTCACTTTGACTAAGCTGGGTGAGGGTTGATTCGTGGCTGATGCGGCTATGGAGAAAACGGAGTTTCTAAGGTATCGGCTGGGATCAGATGCTTTGTGCCTCGGGGAGCGTGTTCGTGGCGGGCTGTTTCGGCCTTGTTGCAGGGTGTTCCGCTATGGGACGCTCGTGGGGGCTTTGAAGGCGAATTTCGGCGAGACCGAGCCGATTCACGCAGCAGGGCGCTTCGTGCCGCGCGGTCCAGATACGAACCGCTTAGAGGTTTTGACGTACGCGCCGCGGAGCCGGGCTCGTGTGTTGAGCAAGATTCCTCTGAGCATCGAGTACGTCGCTAATGTGAGTGCCGAACTCTTCGTTCTTTCGACCGGGTTCACGCAAACCTGGCCTTCCGAATTCACGCTTTCGATGGGCGCCATGAAATCGAAAGGCTTCGGCCACTGCCACGTGAAGTTGTTGGAGGTTGTGGCCTTTTCCCGTCCCCGGAAGGGAAGATTAGCCATGCGCATCCCTGAGGAAGGCGAGGTCGAGAATGCTTTTGGGATTCGGAACGTTCTTTCGCCCTTTTATGGTTATCTGTTCAAACCCACATCGGCAACCTCGGGCGTCTACGTGCGGTCGCTTTTCGAAGGAAGCGAGGTAGTAGCGCTCGAACCCATCTTGGAACCGGAGTCACGCTATGGATGATCCCATTGAAAAGCTATTGGAGAGTATACGTGGCATGGACGTCGTGCAGCGGACCATGTTTACGAAGAACTTCATAAACAACGTCGGGGAACTGTTCGAAAGGGACGGGTTCGGGGTCACTCGCGTCTACCTGCTGGAGAGACGCGAACGCCGCCAGCTCTCTAACCAAGCGAATGCCCTTATGAGGGTACTCGACCTCATGGAGTCTCGCCCGGAGATACGCCAGAAGCGCTCGATAGGAAGAGCGATCTTCAAGACACTAATTGCGCTAAAGAAGCACCGTGTCCCCAGCAAGGAGAAAAAACGATGATTGCCAAGAAAACCTATTCGGTTATCCTCACGACATTGGATCCCTTTCGGGTCGGCGGTAAGAGCGATCCGCTTTCGGAGGCTGAAAACCCGGTAGCCGGGGTAGGGGGACGGGTTTGCGTTCCCGGTTCCACGCTTAAAGGCGCTTATCGTGCAGAACTTGAGCGTTGGCTAAACGAACAATATTACGATACACCCAATAAGCGCTGGAAAAGGGATGCCATTGGTCTCCAGCCATGTATACCATCTACGAAGCGATCAGCGGATGAGGATGGACTGGTGAACAAGGGCCGATTTCGGGACTCCGCATGCCATTATCCTTGCGACATCCGGGACCGTGGAAAATGCAGAGAGGCCCATTCGATCTGCCCCGCGTGTTACCTTCTTGGTGCACAACAGCTTGTAGGTTTCACCACGGTGCCATTCCTCTTCACGGATACTCATTACGAGGAGCTGTATTCGGCACGTCTCGAGCGCACCACGCGTACGGTGATGAAGGGGACCAACAGGCCGTATCAGCTGATTCCCCCAGAAAGCAAGTTCGGGGGCGAACTCGAAATCATCATTCGGGACGAGGTCCTCGGATGGGAACTTGGCCGTCCGCGGCCTCTTGGAGAGGCTACCGCAGGAGACCTCTGGCTGGCAGATGGATCAGGATGGAGCCAGGAAAGAATCCTCAAGGAGCTCGTGGAAGACCGTTTGAAGGGCATTGGAACGCTTGGAGGGTACCGTTCTAAGGGCTTCGGCGGGGTGAAAATAGAACTCTCAGAAAAGCCTTCCTGAGCTACCGAACACCCCAGGTTCGAGTTCGTGGCGGTCATGTAGACTCCGCACGGTCCCCCACCCAGCCCGTAGACGCCAATCCGCCAGAAGCAGGCCGCAAGGCTTCTCTTTTCAAACAGTTTTCGAGCCGTGTGGATTTCTTCCCCAGTATTGCCTCCTTTATCGTTCCACGGGGGACCGCGGCTTCGGAGGCGAAAGGCGTTGACAGGGAGCGGTGTTTTTGTTACATAATTTACGTTTTACCCAGGGACAAGGGGATCAAGCCCCCTCTGTGGATGATGCCGGGACTCAAACAGCTTTCGGAGCTTGAAGACAATCTTCCAGTGAAGGAGGTTACGACTCAGTGCCAGTTACAAGATCAGCCAAGAAACGGATGAGGCAAGACGAGAAGCGAAGGTTAAGGAACACGTCGTTTAAGTCGAAGTTGCGGACTCACCGCCGGAACCTGTTACGGGCGATAGGTGAGGAGCGAAAGGAAGATTCGCGGGAACTGCTGCGGACAGTCGCCTCTCTGTACGACAGGGGTGTAAAGAAGGGAATCTATAAGGGGAACACTGCCGCGCGCCACAAGTCGCGTCTCGCCAGAAAGGTCAATGACCTGTTAGGTCTGGCCGCCTCGACTCCATCGGGCGAGCAGCCGCCCAGCTCTTCAGCGGACCAACTTTCCTGAGCCGCGTTTTGCCGAGCAAACAGCGGTTTCCTACGGAGCTTAACTGAGTGGCCGCGGCTGATAGCTACAAGCGCCCTGTCCTTCATCGCTTGCAGAGGGCGAGAAGGAGCATTTCAGTGATTGTGCGCTCGTCAAGCTTCTGGGTTCGCATGCGCACATCCGCGCTCATGATGAGCTCCAGGGATCGCCGCAGCTCTGTGATGCGAAAGCCGCCGACGGTCCTAATAAAGCTGTCGAGGCGTTTCGGGGGGACCCTCAGGTCGCGCTGGACATCCTGGCTGGATTGGCCCGCGTGAAGCATCTCCTTCGCCCGCCAGATTCGCTCGAACTGTAAGCGAAGGATGGCCATGATCTTAGGGATTCTGCTGCTTTCCCGCAGCAGATCAGAAAAAAGTGTGAGAGCCAGGGTAGCGTCACCGGAAGCCACCGCGTCAGCCAGAGCGAATTCCGTCTCAGTTTTGCTTCGGCCGAGCAAAGCCTCCGTATGGGTTTCATTGATCTCAGCCGCATCTCCCACCAAGCAAACCAGCTTTTCAATTTCGATGGCGAGGTTGGTGATGTTGCTTCCGACGTTCTCGCGGAGACTCTCCACCGCTGCGGGGGTGATCCTCTTCTTATCTCTCGAGAGGATCGCTCGCACCCACTTATCGAACTCCCAGTCCGGGGGGGAATTGACGTCAATGAGCCGAGCTTTGTCCCTGGGGATGGCGGGATGGGACGTGGCGCGATACGAGCGCGGGCTTGTATCAGTCAGCACCAACACTGCGGCCGGAGTCTGTCCGGATAGGTAATCTTTGAGGACAGCCTGCTCTGCTTTAGGAAAGTTCTGGATGTTGTGGACAACAACCAGAGACTTCTCTCCGAAAAAAGGGTGGGTGGAAGCGGCGGCGACCGCTTCGGCGGGCTGACAATCCCCGGCGTAGAGGACCACGCAGTTCGTCGTTCGAGTGTCGTCCGCCCCGAACATCAGGCTTTTCAGCCTCAAGATGATTTTGTCAATGAAAAACGTCTCGTTCCCCCAGAGCAGATAGGTCCCGCTCGGTTCGAGAGATGAAAGGCATGACCGGAAGTCCTGGAGTCTCATAGCGGCGGATACCTGTGTGGGATGGACGCGAATTGCAGGGAAGCGACCTGAGAACGCTCTACCAACCCTCGACGATCGCCTCGACGATATCGTGGGCCAGGTCTTCCATCACCAGCGGAAGAGCCCTTCTTTCGGAGGAATAGAGGTCCGCCCCCGCCTGAAACTCGTAGTTGCCGGTAATGGGCCTGTTGGCCCAGAGCTCCTTTTGCTCGTGGATGTCCGTCAGAGTGGCTAAGACCCCTATTGTCAAACGGTATTCCTGAGGGCGAACTCCCTCCGCATAGCGAATAGCCGTCCGCGTGTAGTCCACGATGGTGCATTGTAAGAGAAGGTCCGGGTCCTGGTCCGCCACCCGAAGGGTTCTGTCCACATTGAGTTGCTCGATCACGGCGTTTGTGGCCAGGGGCTCAATGTTGGGTTGATTGGTCGCGTTCTTGAACATGGGGACGCTGATGGTCTTATACTTCTCAGGGAGGAGCGTCCCCGCGCGGTAACCTGCACATCCCGCCAGCATTGAGCAAGCAATTAAGAGAACCAGTAGCAGCTCAAGAGGAGAACGAGATTTCACGTGCTTCTCCTTGAAATGCGGCAAACTGAACGATGTGTTCTTGCTGGCAACCTTTGCATCTCGGAGGCACAAAGCGCAATCACGAGCCTGTCTCCGAGGTCTGTTGTTTTAGAACGCCCTGTTTTTCGAGGCCTCTGATTCTTTCCTCGGCCTTGACAGCCCACGAGGATAAGGGATGCCGCTGGAGCACCTCCTTATAATACATCAGGGCGCTTTGGAACGCATTTTTCTTTTCGTAGAATCGGCCGACTTCGTAAGCTCCTTTGGCCTTTTTATCATCCAGAGAAACCAGCTTTTCCCGAGCTTCTTTAACGAACTGGCCCTCGGGGTACTGTTCGACATAGCTTTTGAAGTTGGTGTTGGCCAGCGATATAGAGTTCTCGTCGTAACGGGCTCGCAGCGCCTTTTCGAAGTAGCATGTGGCGAGCTGAAAAAGAGCGATCTCGGCAGCAGAAGTCGTCGGATAGTGCTCCATCACGAACTGATAGCTCTCCATCGCGTCGTCGAACCTCTTTTTTCTCTGCTGCAACTCCGCGGCATTGAGCTTTGCCTCCGCGGCGAGATCACTGTAGGGAGCCATTTCCACGATTTTGCTGAAGTATTCGATGGCAGCGCCCCTGGCCGTGAACAGCTTGAGCTTGATGAGCCACAACGGTTTTTTCTCCCCTTGGTAGTAGCGCTCGGCGATGGCAAATTGACGGCGAAGCACTTCTTTCGGGTCAGGGAAGGAGGGATACTCCTCCAAAACGCGTTGGTAGACCTTGAAGGCTTTATCGGGCTTGTCCAGTTCTTCGTAGCAGACCCCCATTTTGAACATAGCGATGGCTGCTTCCGGGGAAGTCGGGAAGTGCTTGACGAGTTTCTTGTGCTCTCGCAAGGCCCCTTTGAAGTCCTTTTTCTTCTCGAAGCCCTCAGCATATTGAAGCTGCTTCCGAGCATTGTCCTTTGTGATATCGTTGACGTTGAGGAATCTTCCCGATTCCCTGGTCCAGATCCATGCCGCGTGTGAAGTAGAGCACGATAAGATGGATGCCAGGAAAAACATCAAAAGAAGAAAACAGCTTCCACTTTTCATTGTTCCATGACCCGATTTTCTTTTCCGCTGACGGCCTGGAAAGAAATGCCCCAGGCAAGATTCCCGACACCCTCTCATCGTCGAGACAGGACAATAAGAAGATGCAGGGGTCTATCGAGTTATTCGGCCGCACCCGGCTGGTGTTTGGCTATCATAACAGCATATATTTTTGTCCAACGCAAGAGAAAGTCAACCTGCGGCCGTTGTCCCGTTGCCGCAACGTCCGATTGACATTTCCTTAGGGGCAAGGTATTTAAGGGCGGAGGCTTGAATATTTGTGGTAAGAGGCCGTCTAAGTTTAACGACCGGAAAGCAAGAAGATGGGAGAAGAGAAATCTCAGACTTCGAGCTTGTTCAGAAAGCGGCCGAAGGCGACGAGAGCGCCTTTGAGGAGTTGGTGAAGAAATACCAGCAGAGAGTCTATACAATCGCTTACGGTGTCTCCCACAACCAAGAGGACGCCCTGGACATTTCTCAGGAGGTGTTCATCAAGATACACAAGAAGCTGAAGAACTTCCGGGGAGCATCGAGCTTCTATACCTGGCTTTACCGAATCACGACAAATCTCTCCATTGACTTCCAGAGGCGAAATAAGAAGGTCATAAAAGTTGACTTCGATGAGAAGATTCTGGAGGAGCCGGTGCCGGAAGCAAGAAGAGGGGAAGACAAGAAGTACGATCCCAGCCAAATCCTGGAAAGGAAAGAGATTCACGGAGCCATTCTGAAGGCCATCGAGACGCTCCCAGAAGATCAGAAAACGACGGTGGTGTTGAGAGAGTTGGAGAATCTATCGTATAAAGAAATTGCCAAAGCGATGAATTGTTCTATCGGGACGGTCATGTCGCGGCTTCACTACGGCAGGAGGAAGCTGCAGGAGCTGCTTGCACCGCTTTTATCTTAGACAGCAGAGGGAATGGGTAAATGACGACGTGTCCTGATCAAAAAGACCTACAGAGATACGCGGACGGGGAGCTGAAGGCTCCCAAGAAGTCTCGCGTAGCCGAGCACGTTCAAGGGTGCGAGCTGTGCGCGAGGGCGATCGAGCAGCTTGAACGCGTGGGGAGGCTTGTTTCCGGCGCGATAAGGAAGGAAACCGAGAGCCACGATCTTTCGGGGCTTTGGGGAAGAGTCCGTAAGGAGATAGCCTCGCCGGCGCCGCAGCCGACGACATGGGAGCGGCTTATGGGTCTGCTCTGGAAGCCTACCGCGAGAGTGGCGTACGCGGCCCTTGTTGTCTTAGTTACCGGGATGTTTGCTGTCAAGGCGCTCTTGCCCGGTGTGGGCCGGGATGTCAGGATGATGCAGGCGCAGGTCAAAGCAGTCTACGCCTACGATCCAGATGTTACTGTCAGCGTGGTTATGGCCTCGGAGAGCAACTCCGCTGTGGTTTTGATAACCGGGTTGGAAGCCACCGAGGAGAATTGATGTCGAAGGTCAAGAATAGTATTTCACATGGCAATAGGTTCTTGCGGGATTCAGTCCTCGCCATCTTACTGGCTCTGGGGATAGCGGCGTCAACCAACCAAGCGTCCGCCGCGGAATCTGTCAAATTCAACATAACCATCGCTGGCGCATCTTCTTCGCCTGGAGACGTTGACAAGAGGCTGATCTTTGCCAAAAAGGATTTGCTGGGCACTGGCTACAAGAGCTTTGCCTATATAAGAAGTCACTTGGTCATTCTCACCAAAGGCAAGGTGGAAAAATTCTCGGTCGCCCCGGGGATCTCGTGTGTTATGCAACTCGAAGGTGTACTGGGGCCGAGGAGCAATCGAGTGCAATATTCCCTGACCTTCTATGCGAGGAAGAAGAAGCCAACCCGGATCAAGTGGGCTGTCTCCAAAAACGGTAGACCGGGCATTAATTGCTTGCGGCAAGACCGTGGATCAGCTTATGTAGTCATCGTCCGCGCGCTCAAGTAGTGCGCCTGTCAACACCTTTCTGCATTCATGCGATCCTATCGCCAAATCCTGTGGGCGGAGTACCGTCCTGACCCAATCTTTATGTTCGGCCTGCCAAGCCCCATTTCCTGTCGAATGCCGGGCATCCGCAGAGGTTGACGATTCCGCCGGGCAAATCAGGTCAACACTGCCACGTTTTTCATAAGGAGTATCGAATAAGAGTCGAGTAACACTCGTCTATCTTTGTGTAGCAAATGGAGAGGAAAGCCGAAACAGAAAGGAGATGGTCAAGATGAAGAGAACAGTGATTTTGCTGATGGCATTGGCCATGGTGGTGGTTCCTCTCCGCAACTCCTTTGCTGGAGACAAGGAGTGGGCCACCGCAGGAAAAGTCATGGCTGGTCTGGCCGCGTTGGCGATTCTAAGCGAGGTGGTGTCGGACCACCATGTGGCATATGCGCCCGCTCCTCGGCCTCGAAGGGTTATTTATGTGCGTGCGCCGAGACGAGTTTGGGTCGAAGGAAGGTACGTAGAAGTCGTCCGAGAGGAATGGATCCCGGGGCGTTTTGAGCGAGTCTGGGTACCGCCAGTACGCGATCGCATCTGGGTTGCAAACCCCCGTGGAGGGTACTGGCGAGATACCATCGTCCGACCCGGTTACTACAGGAAGGTCTGGCGTCCCGGACACAAAGTGCTAAGACGTGAGCGCCGGTGGGTGCCGGGACACTGGGAAAGAATTTAGTTCTGCCCTCTCCTTTGCTCTTGGGGCCGAGCGCCGCTCGGCCCTCGTTTTATGCGCATGCTCATCAAGCGGCAGGCGGGCGTTCCCTTTCGTCGTTCTCCCCCGGGCGCAATGCAGCGCGCTCCTCGACGCCGTCACCGCCAGCGAATCACCAATATGCCGGGACCTCCCGTCTGCGGCGGGAGGTTTTCTCCAGGAAATAGATTTTGCCGTTTGTCTTTCCGAATTCGTAGAGCTGGCGTGTCAGGTCAACGTCTCTTCGGCAATACTCTTCGAGCTTATCCATCTGCCCAGCCCTGTACCAGGCGACCGCTTGGAGACCATCCGCCATTTTTCCAACGCCGAGCGTCGCCCGCACAAAGCCCTCCAGGCTTACCCGGAAACCCAGAACAGCAGTTGTTCGCGCAAGAATATCGAGGGTGTTGACCTTCTTCAGATCGCGCGGCGTGTAAGGCCGAAGGACGACGTAATCGAACCTGATCAGATTGAATCCTATCACGAGCTCCGCGGACAGAAGCTCGTCAACAAGAGCCTCCACATCTCGCTCAAAGTACGTCGTGTACAGGCCGGTGCTGTAGTCGTAGACCACGCCCAGCGACATCTCCAACTTGTCGATATGTTCCCTCCCACCGACCTCATCAAACGTCTTCTTCGTCTCCAGATCAAAGACCAGCTTCTTCATACACTACGCCTCGCCATCGAGTGGACAGCCTACTTCCCGATGCAGAATTTTGAGAATATCTTGTGGAGGATTTCCTCATCCGTCGTCTCACCGGTGATCAATCCAAGCGCATCGAGAGCCTCTCGAATCTCCACCGCCGGGAACTCCGGAGATAACCCCTCCTGGAATGCCTTCAATGCCCCGTCCAGAGCTTCCTTTGTTCGCTCAAGCGCATCCCTGTGCCGAACGTTTGTGATGATCGCCTGGTCTGCCGATGGGATGTCTTGCGACCAGACATTGTCGGAGATATGTCGCTTCAGCTCCTCGATCCCCTCCAGCTTGAGAGCAGATGTCTTGACTTTCGGCGCACCTCCGAACTCGTTCGCAAAGACCTCCTCGTCAGTTCCCGGCGCGAGGTCAATCTTGTTGACCACGATGATATGCCTCTTTCCCTGGGCTTCTTTGAAGATGCGGCGATCTTTTTCCGAGACTCCCGCATCCGCATCCAGGACGAACAGCACCAGGTCCGCCTCCTGGAGAGCCTGCTCGCTCCGCTTCACTCCCTCCTTCTCGACGACGCCTCTCGGTTTCCGGATGCCCGCCGTGTCGAACACGTTCAGAGTGATTCCCTGGAGAATCAGCGACTCCCTGAGCACGTCTCGAGTGGTCCCGGCAATGGGTGTGACAATTGCGACATCCTTTTCCAGAAGCGCGTTCAGGAGAGTGGACTTCCCGACATTCGGCTTTCCGGCAATGACCACATTGACTCCCTCAACGATCTTCGCGCCGTCCTCGAACGTGGAAAGGAGATTTTCCGTTTTTTCTCTGGCAGAGGCGAGCTTCGCACGTAGCTCGTCTTTGGATGACAGCTCAATGTCCTCCTCAGGAAAGTCTATTGACGCCTCCACCACTGCCGCCACGTCCACGACCTCCGACCGGATTGCTTCGACCGCGTTATGCAACTTTCCCCTCAATTGCTGCGACGCCACCCGGAACGCCAATTCGTTTTGCGCGCCGATGAGCTGCTGAACGGCTTCGGCCTGGGAGAGGTCAAGCTTCCCGTTGAGGAAGGCTCGCATCGTGAATTCACCGGGGTTTGCCGGTCGCGCACCGGCTCTTATGGCGGCGCTGAGGGTTTTGTGGAGAACGATTCGCCCCCCGTGGCACGATATTTCGACGGTGTCCTCGCCGGTATAGGTTCGCGGCCCGCGCATCACGATCAATAGGACGTTGTCAATGATTTGCCCCTCAGCTTCGACAAGCCCGTAATGGACAGTGTGCGTCGGCAGGCTCGAAGGAAGCCCCTTCTTGCAGCGGAAGATTCTGTCGGCGACTTCCAGGGCATCCGGGCCGCTTACGCGAACGATTCCCAGACCGCCCTGTCCGACGGGGGTCGAAATCGCCGCGATGGTATCGGAAGTGTTGATGGCAGCAAGCCGTTTCATGGATCACGTTGGATTGACGAACAGTGAAGCACGCAACGTATCAACCGGGTCGAACTCACGACGCAGCAACGTATTTGTCAAAAGTTGAGGATGAACCCTGTATTGGCGTTGGTCGAGGTCTTGGGCACATCCTCGGGCGGGTTGTTGTCATAGTCAACCGTGAAACCCGCCACCAGTGAGAGCCTCTTGGTCAGCGTTGCCGTGATCTGCGAAACGGACCGGTAGCGGAACTCATCGCTCGAGGACAAACCCGGGAGGACCTCCAGCTCTTCCGAAAACTCCGCCCCTTCACCGAGCTTCCACTTGAACCGTCCGGCGACCCTCCCATACCAGTTGGACTCTGTCTCCTTTTCGCCGGAGGTCAAGCTCTGCCGTTCCCAGATCATGGTTGTGCCTGCTTCTCCCTCCAGGGAAAACCTGTTCCCGGTGATGAGTTTCCGACCCACGCCAACACCCGGAGACAAACGCAAGTCAATGAGATTGATGCTGTCTCTCAACACACCCACGTCCCAGTAGAGGTACACGCGATCCGTGAAAAAGAGGTCGAATTTTCCGGAGGCTTCCTGTGCGTCCACGTTCTTTTCTCCGTCCGTCTCTCCGTATCTGGCGGCGGCATTGAGGGTCAGTCGAGTCTTTGCTGATTCTCGCACAGCTTCAGCGCTGACATTGGCGTTCTGGGTGTCCTGGCGGCCGGAAGTGCTTGCGTAGCCGAACTGGACATTGCCCTCCCACTTCTTGGGTGGCTTGGGCGTCTCTGGTTCCACGACAGCCGGTGCCTCCGGTTCGACTGGCGCCGGAATTTCCGCAACTTCCTCACTAGCCGGTGGCGAGATGCTCACCACCGCATCGAGCGGCACGGCAATCTCGCCCAAGAGTTCGCTCGTGAAGCGGAGTTCGCCCTCCTGGAGCCTAATGTCAGCGACATGCAGAACATCGCCGTTCTTCAGCTCGATCTTCCGGGGGCCGTCAAGCCTCATCGAAGCGATGTCGTCCAGAGTGATTGCGGTCCTCTCGCCAGACGGATCAACGATCACGAGCTTTTCCTTCTTCTCCAGATACAAAAAGCTATCCGGCCCACCGAGCTGCTCGCCACCCTTCAAATCAACTACATCGGCGCTCGCGCTGCCGAAATCAACTGTCAATCCCAGAATCATGATCGCTCTGAAAAGCAGAGTCCTCCTCATCACACACCACACAGGATAACCTCCCATCTTCCTGTTCCCGATGCCGCTGCTCGGAACATTCCTCCGGAGATCTCTTGTTGGAAGAACAGACCAATGCGAGTATACAGTCTCCCGGCTGGCGAGGCAACGGTAGATCGGCTGCGGCGCGCGATGTTCCCTGCGTCCCGCCAGCGAATGGGCGTTGCGGCGGAGGGCTTGCAGAGGTATACTCCGCCGTGAGGTTTTTCCACGAGGCCGAGCCTGCACGCAAAGGCAATAGACACCGCGGATTCATTTCCATGTCGCAACGAAAGCCACTCAACTCCGTTCTGATCAAGCCGGCAGGGGCCGACTGCAATATGGCCTGCGAGTACTGTTTTTATCTCGAAAAGTCGGGAATCTATCCGAAGAGAAAAGTCCACCGCATGAGCATCCCCGTCCTCGAGGAGATGGTGCGGCAGGTCATGCAAACTGGCGAGCCGATGGTCTCCTTCAACTGGCAGGGCGGCGAACCGACACTCATGGGTCTGGACTTCTTCAGAAAGGCCGTGGCTTTCGAGCAGCAATATGGCCGGGACGGCCAGGCAGTCGGAAACGGTTTCCAGACCAACGGAATCCTCATTAACGACGAGTGGTGTGAATTCCTGAGCGAATACAGCATCCTCGTCGGTCTTTCCCTTGACGGCCCGGAGCACGTCCACGACCGTTACAGGCGAGATCGGGCTGGCAGACCGACCTGGGAGCGGGCCATGAAAGCCGCCGAGCTGATGTCGAAGCACCGGGTCTCGTACAACATCCTCGCCGTCGTCAACGACTACTCCGCGCAGTCCCCGAAAGAGGTCTACACGTTCCTGACGCAAGAGGCTCTCCCATCCAGCGTCGAGGAGAGGTTTCTTCAGTTCATCCCCATCGTGGAGACGGACCCCGAGACAGGAGGGGCGGCCCCATTCTCCGTTTCCGGCGAAGTGTTCGGGAAATTCCTCTGCGAGATTTTCGATTGCTGGCTGGCGGATTTTCGGGACGGCTGGCCGACCGTTTCCATCCGGTTCTTCGACACTGTCTTTCACTCCTACGTGGGCATGGAGGCGCCCGAATGCAGCAGCATGAAGGAATGCGGCCCGTACGTCGTCGTCGAGCACAATGGCGACATTTACTCGTGTGACTTCTTCGTCGAGCCGGAGTGGAAGCTCGGCAACCTCATGAACGACAATCTCGTTGACCTCCTCAACAGCCCGCGGCAGCAGGAGTTCGGGCGGATGAAAGCGACCTTACCGGAGCCCTGCCTGAGCTGCCGCTGGCTCAAGATCTGCCGTGGCGGCTGCACCAAAGACCGCATCCGCGATGCAAAAGACAACAGCCTGTGTCACTTCTGCGCCTCGTTCAAGATGTTCTTCGAGCACGCCGATGCAGAATTCCGCCGCCTGGCAGAGAAGTGGCGAGAGACGCACTGAAGTCGTCCGCTCCCCGCGCACAATGCGTAAATCGCAACCAACCTCACCCGCACCGATATGCAACACGCCATTGTCGGGTAGAAATGCGCGATAGGCGGCTACACGCTTGCACGGGGGAAGATAAGTATTTCAAGCCATCCCTTCCCCAGTATCGACGCCCACAAAGGAGCGCGACCCTCACCCTTCCTCGACGACATTGAACCCCATCAGGACGCCGAGGTTCTTCATGCTCTGGACATGGTCACCGTAGAAGACCACGCGATGAAGCAGCGTCATCACGCCGCCTTTGAGTACACCGGCGCCCCACTTGTGGAACATGCTGCGAGCATCGGCCACCTCAGTGACGAATTGTGTGCGGCAGCCCAGCTCGTCGTGAGTGACCTCTGTGATCTTCCCGATGGAGATGAGCATCGTGTCGAGGTTGATGAACTTGGCACACGTGACGAGCTGCCCGATACGATTCTCCACATCCAACGACACACCTCGCTCGCTGTCGCTCTGGGTGCGGATGGTGAAGGGGAGACGGTCGCCATTTGGCCCATCCATCTTCGTTGCGGAGGTGCAGTGGAAATGGATCAGCGCATTTTTGGCGGTGTCGAAGACCGGGTCGGTAATGAAACCGGGTACGCCGAACGCATAGCTGAACATGAGCATGGTCAACGTCGAGTCCATGTCCCCCTCGCAGGCGCCTACGAGACCGAGGTCGTTTAGCTTGCTGAACGTCAGGCAACCCTTTGCTGGCCGGCCCATACAGCCTGAGCTCGTAATGGCCTGCGCCCGTTGCCTGATCATCATGTCTTTTACCGCCAGGTAGAAACGCGCCGAGTTGATGATTTCATCTCTGGAGGGTTCGACGATCCTTTTCGCTTTGCTGATCCAGTATTGTTCCGCTTCCGCCTTAGCCGCCTTGAGATCAACGGCCTGGTGTGCCTTGACGGTCTCCTCGATAGTAACTGGGACAAGCTCCGCCCCTAACTTCTCCTTGACCTGCTCAGCCGAACAAGCGGCAGCCGTTCCCAGGGGGCCGTGGACGACGATTATGCGGGTCTGCCGAAGCCGCGGCGCCACGCGCATCAGCGCGGCGACGTTTTCAAGCTCGCCCCAGTCACTCGTCGGAAGCAAGGTGACCTTTTTCCCCTCCTTCTGCCACAGGGGGAAATACATCCACCCATGGCCGCTGAAAGGCTGGGAAAAGACGGCCGTTTGCAGTCCCGCGTTGATGATTTGGTCCATGGCCTGCTTCGGCGCGCCTCCCCCATGGCCGGACAGGTGGAAAAGCAGGACCCCGTCCGCCTCACGAAGGTTCTCAACCACCTTTGCCGCATCGCCAGGCGGAACAACGTCGCCGCCGATGAACCTGACGTCGCCAAGCTTCTTCTCGACGCCTGTCAGGTATTCCTCGAATTTGGCAATTTCCTCTGTCGGTCTCGACAGATAGATGCCACCCGTCCTGCCCACGTAGACTTTGTAGATCTTCACTGGCGGCATCTTGGGCGGCCATCCTTCACATTTTGCAGCAGTCGCTGACCAGCTTCCCAACTGTTTACCCAGTAGCATAGCTCCAGCACCGGCCGCGCTTGCCTTCAAAAACTCGCGTCGGTTTAGCAAGTCCTTCATGATTTCACTCCTCTTGGACTACGGTTTCGCGAATAATGCCGACTTAGTGATACAACTGACCTCTAATGCTAACCCAAATTGTCACGCCCCGCAACCCTGCGTGCGTAGAAGCAGCTCTGGGGAACAAGGGGCCATACGGGAGGCGGTCAAGGCATTTGAGACGGGGAGCGGGAGGTGGGCGAGCGGAGAGCATGCCGGCTTGTAGCGCTGGGGAGCAGCGGTTATAGTAGCAGCGGCTTGCGGCGAGGCCTGGAGCAGGCCCCAGCGGAAGACTCAGGAAGTATCGAGGCGGATCTGACAGCGTGCGGCTCGGAGGAAAGTCGCGCTTGAGGGCCGGGGCGAGTCTGGCGAAGGCTTTGAGTTCGCAATCCTGCTTGACCTTTTGGTACGCAGACAGCGTGGCGGGGTTGGCGCCATGGGGCTGTGGCGTAGAGACCTCGGCGGCGGGATTCTCGATGAACTCGGTGCCCACGGACAGGGCTAAGCCGCAGGGGGCGACCAGCTTGGCCTCCAGGAGGGGATGCAGATAAAGAGTGGTGCTGCCGCGCTGCTTGCGCTTGGCCTGCTTGGCCGCCCGCCGCAACGCCGCCGTCCTTTTCTTAGCCTTCTTGACGCCTGGACTCATCTCGAAAATCCGGCACGGTGCGGGCCGCTTCCATCTCGTTGATCAGCTCCAGCATCTGGGCATTGAGCCGAACGCAGGCCGCCCGGGCACGGCGGAAACGGCGGTAGTTGTGGGTCAGCCGTTTCACCTTGGCCAGGTATCGACGCGGCACGTTCCGGGTGCGGGTTTTGCCTTCCACGCTGGCCGAAAGCTGCCAGCAGGTGTGCTTCTGACCCCGCGCGCACTTGCACCCCGGCTTGAAGGTCAACACGTAGGACCAGTGATACTGTTGACAGGTGTGCAGCACGGGGCCGCAGGCGAAGAGGGCATCGCCGCCGATACACAGGCGGGTCTGAGGAAAGTCGTGATTGAGGGCCGGGGCGAGTCTGGCGAAGGCTTTGAGTTCGCAATCCTGTTTGACTTTTTCGTACACAGACAGGGTGGTTGGCTTGGCGCCATGGGCCTGGGGCGAAGAGGTCTCGGCGGCGGGATTCTCGATGAACTCGGTGCCCACGGACAGGGCTAAGCCGCAGGGGGCGACCAGCTTGGCCTCCAGGAGGGGATGCAGATAAAGAGTGGTGCTGCCGCGCTGCTTGCGCTTGGCCTGCTTGGCCGCCCGCCGCAACGCCGCCGTCCTTTTCTTAGCCTTCTTGACGCCTGGACTCATCTCGAAAATCCGGCACGGTGCGGGCCGCTTCCATCTCGTTGATCAGCTCCAGCATCTGGGCATTGAGCCGAACGCAGGCCGCCCGGGCACGGCGGAAACGGCGGTAGTTGTGGGTCAGCCGTTTCACCTTGGCCAGGTATTGACGCGGCACGTTCCGGGTGCGGGTTTTGCCTTCCACGCTGGCCGAAAGCTGCCAGCAGGTGTGCTTCTGACCCCGCGCGCACTTGCACCCCGGCTTCCCGCAAGTGCGTTGCACTTCGATGAGCGTGCCTTTCAGCAGGGCCGGCCGCTCCAAGAGCAACCGTTGGACCGCCTGCCGTTGCCGAGCCAATTGCGCAATGCCCTGCCGGATGCGGCTGATTTGTGATAAAGCACTCATTCTTCTTATATATTATAATAGCATAATGCACATAAGAATCAATGCAAAAAAGAGAAAAAATCAATTCTTCGGCATCTGTTCGCCCAACGGCTCACAAATGCCCCATTTTCCTCGCAATCTCCGCCATCTTCCGTTATGGCAAAACTTCAGTCATTTGAGTGCGGCTACGTTTGAGTGGCATGGGGACTTCGCCAACAAGTCCGATGCGGCCCTTTGGACTGCGGCAGCCACGCTGCCGCTTTTCTGTGAGGGAGCGAACCTCCCGCGCTCCATAGTCCCCCTTTGCTCGCCTTCGCGTCTTCGCGAGACCTCTCCCTTCTGCTCCCCTTTCTTTTCTCGCCAAGACGCTAAGCATCTTCCCTGTTGGATTATTCGATTGCATCCGGTCCCTGGGCATCGGCCCGGGTATGCGGCCACACGATCTCCCAAGCCCTGAAGGGGCGGAATAACCCCGTTGCACGCCCGTTGCGCTCGGGCCTGGGGTTGACCGGACTCACGGCCTGACCACGATCAATGACAGATTTCGATGCCACTCACCAGCCCCGTCACGCCTGCTCCCAAAGCCCATTTTACGCACTTTTTGTGCACAAAAACCGGTCATTTGTTCGCCGTAACTCCCTGCGACAGAACCAATAACCTCCTTCCCTTTTAAACCCGAAAACGGGCGGTTTTGCCGGTATTTTCCAGTACTTTCTCGACGAGAAGGCATACTGGAATGCCCCCACGATCCCGCGAACCGCAGCCTGCCCGTTCGTGCGCTCAAGGCAATGCTCAGATAGGGGCGTTGGCCCGGGGGCTCACTTCTTGCACACATGGCGGCCAGGGAGAACGCGGAGCACCCAGAGAGAAAGCGGCTTTGTCTGGGACGAGAGAGTGCAGTTCGCGCTTCGCCCAATTTTTGGCATGATTATACCACAAATGCTGCCATTTGTCAAGCAATCGCTTCGTTGGCCGGGGCGATGGGTGGAGCGTGGCGGCGGAGGTCGCTGTCGCGCTCGGAGGGCCGACCTCAGTCATCCTCGTATCTCTTGGCCGGCTCGACGAGCTCGCCGCCGAGTGCTGTGATCATTGGCAAAAGGAAGGGCGAGATGGCTCTTGTCACGTAGTCTATCTTGGTGTAGATGTCGTCGTCTTCTTCCTTTGTATCGCGGTCGGCTGAGTTGTGAAGCTTCAGTAAGGCCATGCCGACGAGGACCATCCCGTATTGATATATAGCAGCGTGTGCGAGAAATCAATTTCCGGAGAGCCGGTGGGGCCGTGTGCCCACAATGGTTGCGATAAGGTGCGGATCTCATGGGAGCGCCACATGAAATAGTGGCTTATCTTGGCTACGCCTTCCCACTGCTTGAGGTTTTAACCATTATTCGGACAGACTCCTAAGACACAATCAGGGGCACGTTTTCTGTTGCCGAACCTGCCAATAGGTGAGGCAAACAGCTCGCTGCTTGCTCAAGGGTCCGACGTCCACCGGGAGGCCATAGAACAAGGCAGCCCCCGTGGTCCGCACGGGGGCTGCCTCTTTCCTCCTCTGGTGCGGGCTTACTGTGCGGCACGCAGGCGGTAGTAGCCCTCAGGCCCGGCCGGGATGGTCACGACGGCCGTGGTCCCCGTGACCGGCCCGCCAGGCAGGTCCGCCCAGGTTCCCGTCAGGTCGGTTGTGTGCTCGATGTAGTAGCTCCCGTCGGGTTCCCAGTCCAGAGTCAACTGGTCTCCGACCAGGCTCAGCCCGATGATTCCCGCTCGTATCTCCGGCTGGATGCCGGAGACCCGGATGCTGTCCACCGCGAACCAGTAGTCCCACTCCGCATCGTAGAAGTGGAACCGAAGCTGGATGGTCTTGCCATCGTACACCGACAGATCGTGCACGTCCGTACCGCTCAGAATCGCCGGATCGAGGCCAGAAACCGAGTCTAAGTCCAGATGGAGCAGGTTGATCCAGTCGCCCCAGCCGGTGGCCGCATCGAACACACTGATGTCAACCTCCGCAATCTGGGGATGGTCGGGGTCGATGAGGTAGTTTTGGTAGTTCCAGTTGAAGTTCAGCCGCAGTTTGGTGTAGTCGCTGGTGTCTATCTGCGGGGAGATCAACTGCTCGTTTATCGGGGCGTTTTCTCCGGACCAGTCGCTGTTGGAGATCATGTACCCGTCCTCCATCCCCGCGATGTCCGGCTCTACCGCTGTATTCCACAGTTGCCAGGCTCCATCGGGGTAGCCCGCTGTTTGTTTGGTCCACCCGCCGACCGCCGGGTCGAACACTTCCGAATTGGCCGTGTAGGAGTCGAAATTGTCTTCAAAGATGGCCACCCGGGCCGGCGGAGTCCAGTTGTAACCAATGGCTACCACATCGAAGTCGAGCTGCCCGGATGCTAACTGCACCCGCAAGGTGTGCTCGCCGGCGGTGGTCTGGACCTGATCCTCCAACGGCGCCCAGGTGAACACGTCGTATGCGCCCGTCCGGTAGCTGACTGTCCCGATCAGGTCCTCATCCCAGTACGCGGCAATCGTTCCGCCGTCGGGGCAGGCCACCCGGAACTCCAACTTGATCCAGCCGGCTTCCGGAACGTCGAACGTGAACCGATACCAGGTCCCCACGTCTATCCACCCGATGCACGTGTGGAACACACCTGGGTCGTCCCCCTCTTCGCGGGTCTGGATGCCCACGCCGCTGCCATCGGCCCGGTTGTCCAGCGGACGATAGGTTCGCGTCCCCGGTCCGCCCGTGCTGGGATGGTAGTAGTCGTACTCCTCCGGGGCGCCAATGGTGGTGGCATCCGGGGCCTCAATCGCCTCTACGGTCACGGTATCGTTCCAGGGGTAGCTCCCTGCGCCGTAGTTGAAATCCTCGGCTTGCCGAATCTCCATTGTGGGCACAGATGCTTGAGCCGTCGGTGGCGAGGCGGGTCCTTCATCTCCGATCACACTCGTGGCGTACACCTGGTAGCTGTAGCCTTTCCCAGCCTCAACCCATTTGTCAGTAAACGAAGTGCCTGTAAGCCCGGAGGCAATCTCCTCCCATGGTCCGCCGTCCACGCTCCGCTCAATCCGATAGCTGGCCGCGCCTTCCGTTGCCGGAGCGCCCCAGCTCACGTGCGCCGCCTGAAGCATCTCCACAAACACGTACCTCGGTGCCGTGGGGACTGCATACACTGTGTTGTCCCCGTAGATGTCCACGGTGGTCACGAGGAAGGAAACCGTGCCGGCGAAGTTAAGGGCATCGCTGGCGTCTCCCGGAACTTGGACGGAATAACCGACTTCGGTCGCGCCGCCTCCTGTCAGAGCCCATGTGACGGTATTTTCTGTGGCAGTTCCGCCGTGGGTAACGCTTCCGGGGACCACCGACAGACCCGTCGGAATGTTCTCCGTGACCGTGACGCTGGGGGGCGGGTTGTCGGGATTGATCTTGACAGAGAGCGATACATCGGTGGCGCCTCCGGGCTCATAGCCTCCGGGCAGAGTCCTAAATGCATAGGCATCGGTTAGGACATGTCCCTCCTGGCCGTTGAACTTCAGGTCGCCGAATATTGCGGTAGCCGTTGCGGCGTCAGTATGGCTGGTGAGGCAGATGCCCACGTAGAACGGTTCCTCGAAGGCGACGGTGTACTGGGAGTGGCCGTCCCAGGGCGGTTCACGGAGCCACTGTATCCCATCAAAGGAGTAGTAGCCGGTGAATACATCTCCGCGACGTTCAAGCTTGAGCCAGACGGGGCCTTGGAAATTCCAGGTATCGTTCTCGTAATTCTGCTTTCCGTCATCGCCCCCGCTACGGGTGGCGCTTGCACCCTTGGCAGGCCTGTACTGCTGGACGATACCGTTGGCCCACGATGCGATCAGGTACATATCCGCAGAGTTGGGGTCGAGGTCCTGCCTGAACATGATCCCCACCTTTGTCCAGTCGTCGGGCCACGATTCTCCGACAGGCGGTCCATCCACTCGCGCTGAGACGCTGAAATCTCCGATACCCTCAGGGATTTCCAAGTACGCGAACCGGAACTGGTCGTTGGTGCCCCATATATCATCGCCGTTGGCGGTTACGGCGTAGGTGCCGGTGGCAGGATCGTATGTAGCATCTCCTGCGATATCAGGGGTCCCGGGATAAATATCCTGGGACTTGAGGTTCCAGGGATCGCCCGCCATATCCCCCCCCTCAGCAGGAGCAAAAAAGATGGGGTTGTTCACGTAGACGATGGTCGAATCGGTGCTCTGGCCGCCCACCCCGTCCTGCACCGTCAGGTTGAAGATCAGCTTGTCGGTGTTATCCCATATAGCCGGGGCGGTGAAGGAAGGCGTGGCGGTGTTTGCGCCGGTGAGGTCCACCTCTGTGCCCTCGGTCTGAGTCCAGGAAAAGTCGAGCATTTCGATTTCGGAGGTGGTGACGGAGCCCGTCCCGTTGAGGGTGACCTCGCTGCGTTCAAGGACGCGTTGATCCGGGCCGGCAACCGCGGTGGTGACAAGATTCCTGACCGTGATGGTTACGTCATCAGTAAGCGTATCCGTGCCGTCTCCGGCTGTAAACTGGAAGGTCAAGGGAGTATCGGCGTCCACGCCGGGGGCCGGGAAGGTGGCGGTGAGCTGATTGGCGCCAGTGATATCCACGTGCGGTTCCCCTGTCTGGACCCACTGGAGTCCGGTCAAATCCCCGCTCGTGGAGAAGGAGTTGCTCCCATCGAGAACAGCTTGGGCTCTCTCATCAAAGGTGGCGTCAACGCCGTAAACGAAGAGCGGCCCCCCGAGCTGATTTCCGAAAACCTCGAGTTCAGAAATGGAGGTGTACTGCTCTGCCGCGGAGCCGCCGGGAGTGCCAAAGACCCTTATTCCTATTCCTCGAACAGTCATGAACGAAATATCGTATCGGGTGAAGGGGGTGCGGCCGGACTGCGAGTTGGTGAAATCGTACGCCGGCGTAATCGCGACTCCCGTGGCGTCCTTCCAGGTGGTCCCATCCTGCGTGTACTGCACAGTGAGGCTCGTGAACCAGCCGCCGTTCGAGGAGAGCTGACCGGTGTGATAAACGATATGGTCGAAGAGGAGGAGCTGGCTCCAGAGATAACCCCAATGATCCTCGTCCTTGGGGTCCCCGTCGCTGCTATCCATATCATCGTCTGTCAGCGTATTGTTCAGCCCTGCAATGGGAGAAGGCAGAACCGAAGACAGGTACTCGGTTGGCTCCCTCGTCCCTCCCAGGGTGTCGGGGAGAGCCACATTCGGCATCGCCGTGTAGCTCACTTCCGCTATCGCTGTTGGCTCGTCAGAAGCTCCAAACTGATTCCAACCTCGGATGGCTCTCGTCCGCGTCTCCCCCTCGACCATACCCCCGCTTAGGTAACTGGTCTGCTGGATGGTCTCGAGCACCACGTAGGTGGAGTCCGCTTTCAGGAGGATCTGGTACTTTTCCGCGTCAAAGATGGGGTCCCATTCCACCTTGAAGCCCAAGCCCTGGCCCGCCACTTCGAGGTCCAGCGGCATGACCCGCGAAATGGTGGGGGCGAGCTTGGGAGCATTCGGGGCCATGACTTTGATTTCAACTATATCGGTGCTCGGTCCCTCGCTCTGGGAAACCGCCGTGAGCTCAAAGGTCAGTAGAAAGCCAATATCCACTGCGGGCGTATCGAACTGGACGGTCTGCGAGTCTGCATTGGGCTGCAAGTCCGCCGTGAAAATATCTGTTCCGCCAATCTGGTCCCAATGCCAACTGGTCTCGTCCCCGAGACCGGAGCCCGCAAGCGTGACCGTTTGGCCTGCGGTTACCGTCTGATCCGGCCCGGCGCTGGTGCCTTTTACACGCCACACCTCGAGGATGCAAAGGTCTGCACCATTGTCGGTGTCGGGGCCCACGTCCTGCTCAATGGTCATATAGCCCTGGGTGATCGTGATCAAGGGGCTTTCAGCCTGAATCCCGGGCGGGAAGATCGGATCGGCGCCGATGCCGTCACCGGGGGGGGGGATTTTGTCCTGAAAGACGACCGACCAGTACTCGTCGGTAAGGTGCACGGCGTTCTCAATCAAGATATACGGTGGATCGAGGTCGCCGTCGCGTGCCCGAATTGTTGAGCTATGATCGTCACTCGCGTACCCGCCGGCAGCCACGACCATGTAGTTTCCGTTGTCGAGGTCAATCCGGAAGGTAATCGAAACCTCGTCACGGGACGGGGCTTGATTGAGCTTCACGCCAATGAACGAGTTGTAAATGTGGTCGTCTTCCCCGTCGAGGGCCGTGCGGTCATTCGCGCTATCGTCCACACCGACGGTGTCTGTATAGCCCCATGCCTGTGCCTCCGAGTAAAGAGGGACGTTGCCCCCGTCCTGGTCCAGGACGATGGTGTAATTCACGGACGGTTCATTGTAAGTTGCCCGGGTAATATCGTAACAGCCGAAGCCAAACGCCCTTACCAGCTCGTGTGTCCCAAGAGCTGAACTTGACAGCCCCAGGGCCAAAGCTGTGGTGAGAAGGAAAACGGTGAAGATTTTGGAAGTTGTTTTCATCTTGGCACCCCCATGACAGGTTGTTTTGTATGAGACCTTTTGTCCCGATACGGTGAGCGTTCGGGAACACCTTGTTTTTGCCAATCACAGAACCCGGACAGCGCCAGGTGATGAGACCAGAGCACATCACGGGTGACAATCGGAGAGACATCTGGCGGCAGGCATGAACCTCCCGTTGACAGCAAGCTCCCAGGAAATTTGGAGAATACGAAGACACGTAAGAGCTAATAGGCCCATTCCGAAGATAATGTATGAGGTTCTGTCCCGAAGCCACCCTGCATTCGCACGATGACTGTTGACAAAGAGCAAACATGGCCTGTGCCACAACACACTCATAGCATATATAACAACTGTATCGTTACCGCGCCTCAACACTCCTTGTCAAGCTTTTCTCGCGTTTAATGCTGTCGAGCGGTTGACGGAGAGACTCGGCGGCCTTTGGACTTCGAGCCGCTGCGGTGTTCGAGCTGCCGGTCTTAAGGCACTTCGTAGACAGCGAACCACCGTTGACTCGCCGCGGGAAGACCTCCGATTTTCAACGTCGTCTCCTCTCCCGGGTTTAGCCAACTGTTGGGGACGGTCAAAGAAAATATTCCGCTTGAGTCGTCATTATTCGCGCCTCGCATCCGATATTCAAGAACTGATCCATCTGCACCTCCCCATTGTGCCGACTTCACAGTCACAAACAAATCCAAAACGGGTCTGTCATCGCAGAGAAGGGTGAAAACGCTGTTGGGCTGTGAGACGCATCCGCATCCACCGATCCAGGTGAAAGTCGTCCAGCCTTCGGGAGGCAATGTTTGCGGCACGGGCTTTGTGTTCCACACGAGCGGAAGAGCATGTTCAACAGCGCGTGTGATGTGGATTGTCCGCCATCTCAGGAATGATGGATAATTCCGCCTTTCGGCAGACTGGATGACTCTCGAGAATGCGGTCAACTCGGGCAAAGAGATGGGTCTCCCTGCGCCCGCATCTACACGCGAACGTTCGGTGGTGCAAGATACCACGACCGATAAGGATAGAAAGGCAAGAAGCTGTCTCATCGGCATTGCGATCCTCATCATTGGCTTGAGCCGGCCGCCCCCAGGTTTCAGAGAATGCGCCTCGCCGGCGGGGTCTGTTACACAGCTAACACTCTTTTCACCCGGTCAAATATACTCCCCTCCCTCATTGCGATATAGAGAATAATTCACCAGTTTGCAGTGATTCATCGGCAAGAGTCCCTCGTGTCGGAGGAGGTTTTGTTGAGCTGCTCCGCCGAGTCTTCCCAAAAAACGTTATTCACTTGGGTGAGAAAGCATGGTAAGGTTGTGCACGCTTTTGCTGGTCTTTTGACGTGTCAGTGCAGGCACATTCGGGTGTTTGGGCACTCTTGAACATCGTCCTGTAAGAATGAACGAAAACGGAGAAAGGAGTGGCTTATGATGAAGGGACTGATTGCTCTTCTATGTGCACTTGCTGTGATCGGGCAGGTTGCGGCGGCGGAGCAGGCGAAGCAGCCTCGCAGGCTGCTGTACGTGGTGCAGACGAAGGGGTTCCACCACGCCAGCACGGAAACGTCTCTCGCTGTGGTTACCACGTTGGGGCGGACGTCCGGGGCGTTCACCACCACGATAACGGACGATGCCTCGATCATTGATGCTGACTTCCTGAAAGATTACGACGCCGTGATGTTCTTTACATCGGGGGAGCTTCCGATGGACGCATCGCAGAAAAAGGCTTTCCTCGATTTCATCAAGTCGGGCAAGGGATTCATTGGCATTCACGCCGCCACGGACACATTCAAAAGGTGGCCCGAATTCGGCGAATTGATCGGCGGGTATTTCGATGGGCATCCCTGGACGCAGGTCGTTACGGTCAACGTTGAGGACCAGCATTTCCCCGGAATGAACTTCCTGGGGAAATCGTTCCGGTTCACGGAGGAAGTTTATCAGTACAAAAACTGGTCTCGGGACAAGGTGCACGTTCTCATGAGCCTGGATAACAGCTCTGTGGACATCAGCAAGGGAAAGCGGGCGGACAAGGATTACGCCATGGGCTGGTGCAAGAAGTACGGGAAAGGGCGTGCCCTGTTCAACGGACTGGGTCATCGGCCGGAGGCGTGGAACGATCCACGCTTCCAAAGGATGCTTTTGGATGGAATCCGCTGGGCGATGGGTGACTTGCCCGACCGCGTTCCGATAGAAAAACCGAAAAAGTAGTCAACTGAGCGGGCGATGGTTCACTTGCCTCAAGTGTGAGCGGCTGTGGCGCGATCGTCCGTGCGCCGTGGAGTGCTCTTCTATGCCGGTCGTGCGCTTCATACAAGAACAAAACCGTATGGGGGCGAAGGGGATGACCTTCCAGAGGCGTCCCAATCAATTGCATTGCGTTCTTTGCGGAGCGATTCTATCCCTCGTTCTGGTCGGGCAGGGTCAGGCGGCTCTCTCCGGGAGCACGGAGCGCATTCGGGAGATGATCGGGAAACACGATTTCCCCGGAAGCAAGCCGGAGATGGATGCGCAGCAGCAGTTCATCGTGTTCTCGCCCGACCAGCGTCTGTCCAGGGAAGTCCTTGACCTGGTCTTAAAGCTCAAGCTCAGAATCTATCGCTTCTTTGGCATATCGAAGATCGCGGATCAGCCCGCGTTCGTTCTGATCTTCCCCACCAAAGAGCGGTACGGCTTACGGGGCACGGGCGGCGCAACCATCCAGTTCAAGTACCGCAACCGTCACGTGCGACTTCTCGCCTCCTTTCTCCAGGAACACCTGAAAGACCGCATCCTTCCCCACGAGATGGTTCATTTTCTGATCGCGGACCTCTCCACGATCGGAAGCGGCGTCGAAGGCAAGCCTCCGGAGCTTCCCATATTCATCAACGAGGGCATCGCCGAGTACTTCAGCGCCTCGCCGGGAAGGCGATTGCTTTTCGAGAAAAGCCTATGGGAGAGCTATCAAGCGAGGAAGCTGGAGCCTTTCAAGAAGATCGTCACCTCCACCGCGCACTGGGTGGAGGCACTTACCGGCGGGGAGAGCTCCTGGGCGCAGCGGGCGCAGGGGTACAGTGTGATTTCTTTTCTGGCGTCTCTGCCGAACGGGAACGTGAAGCTCAGAAACTACATCTTGAGCTTCGGCACTTCTGCCGGGCGAGTCTCGCGCGAAGAAGCATCCCTGCGGGCCTTCGAGATGGCCTATCGGCAGGACTATTCCTCGTGGGAAGGACTTCAGAGGCGGTGGGTGCAGTACATCCGGGACAGGGAGATTGTGGTCTTGGAGGGCGAGGCAGCCTCGGTGGTGGATTCCTCCGGCGAGAAATGGGAGGTGAAGAAAGTTGCCAAGAAGAAACTCTGGCTGAGCGGCGAGAAGGAGCTTATCTTCCATGCCAGCAAGCCGGGAAGCTTTGTGTCGCTGCAAAGCGATTTCACCAGACCGGGCGCCTTCGACGTGTACGGCATTTACATCCAGAGTCCTGACTCCGGCCGATTCAAACTTTCCGTAAACGGGAGAGAGTTTCCCTCGGTTTTCGAGGGCTACGACAGAAAGGAGAAGCTCTGCAAACCGGTCTATCATGGGAAATCCTTGATTGGCCCTGGGCCGCTGACAACTCGGTTTTCCGTCGTCAACAAGAACAGAATTTCAGGTGGCTACGAGGTCGGTATAGACTGCCTTGTTCTTCGCAGAGATCGGCGCCTGGAGGAAAAGAACAGGGCGACCGCCAGGAGATACTTACAGGCCGGAGCCGACAATTACCGACGCAGGGGATTCAAGGAAGCCGAGGCGAACTTCACGAAGGTGCTTAATCTCGTGCCGGGCGACGTTACGGTGCTCGAATGGCGAGCCTACTCGAGAATGGCTCTGGGGCACCTCGATGAAGCAGAACAGGATGTTGACGCCGCAATCAAGCTCGCTCCACAGAATGCGCGGCTGAGCGAACTGAAAAAGCGAATCGAGGCGGCACGGGAAGCGAAGTAGGTTCAGTGAGGACCGCGCACGCTCGGAATCCTCGCTATCTCACGTCATCCGTTTCTACGCCACCCACCTCAAGCACCTGTCCCTCCTCGCCCACCGAGGCGAAGCCAACGCGGCGGTCACCGACGAAGAAATGGACCAACCAGACTTTCCATTGCTCCGAGAACTCGGCCTCCGCCCGAATGTCGCCGAACTCTTTCAGTAACCCCTGAACGCGCTCATCGGCGCGGGCGGCATGAATCGCGCGTTCGGAGGTTATGCCGGGTGGCTGCTCAAGAAGAGGACGTTTCGTGTCTACCACGAGGTCAACGATCTCCGATTGCAGTACACCCAGCCAGCGATAGCTGCTCCGATATGTAGTCCCTGGCTTCGAGGTTGGGCCGTTGTAGATGAAGCCCTTCGCCCCGGCAAGGGCATAGGCGCGCAAAATGCCTCTCGCTTCCTCCTTCGAGCGAAATGGCGGCCAGCGGTCCCAGTAACTCTCCACAGGCGGCTCATCATCAGTGCCGCCCTCGGCAATGCCTCGTCCACCTTCCGCAATGAAGAACCAGCTTGTTTTCTTCTGCCGCGATTCCAGCATCGAAATCGCCCGCCGGATCTGGCGCCGGGCATGGTCGTCCTCCGGTTCCCTGAACCATACGTCGAACCCCAGTCCGTCGGCGACAGCCGCGCCGGCGATGGGCGCCGCCGCGTTCCATGTTTCGGCAGTCTTGAAGCAGACCGGCAGGTCGCCGATCAATCGTTTGGCCTCGCGGGCGTATTCCCCCAGCAGTTGGCCGTACTGCTCGGCAGATCTCCGCTCCGGCCACCGCCAGACATTGATCTCGTTCCAGAGCACGACGGCACGCACGCACTCCTTCCGCACCGCGGGAGCATAATACTCCCAGACCTTGATGATCGCCCGCTTGACTCGAGGATCAGACAATTGCGAGCCATCAATCCCTCCCTTCGGCTCTCGCCAGCGCATTCCCGGTTCAGGGCCTTCGGGAATATGTGGCAACGCCATTGAGAACTGGACAATGCAGGTGCCGCCGGCCTTCGTGATGGCGTCGAGTTTGGCCGCGACATCGCGTCTATGCTGTGCGCGTGTGTAGTCTCGTTTCTCGATGAACGGATCGAAGTCAATCCAGAGATTGAACGTGTTCAGTCCGAACTCATTGCCCGGTTCGATCCCGAAGCCCCCGAAAGGCACATACGGCTTGTCATCCCACCACATCAGGTGGTTCTCATCAATGCGCCATTTGTGCCCCAGATACTCGCCCCTGGTTGTCTCCAGCTCCCCTTTTTCCTGTTCGAGCTCCACAGCCTCGTGTTCCTGCTCTTCTATCTGCTCGGCTTCGACCTCCGCTACTCTGCCATCTTTGCGGACTGTCGCCACTCCGACTTCTCTCCCGCCCTGGATAAACTCGATGATCCACACGCCGTGCTCATCGCTGAAATATGGGGAAGGTTTCGCCCTCGGGTACCTCTCAAGCAACTCCTTTACCCTTACGTCCTTGAGAGCTGACGCGACGGCCTCGTCCGAGCCCTTGACCGGCTTTCCTGGAGTAGTGACCGGAAGTGTCATTCCTCCCTCATCACTGATGGCATAGCACTTCAGCTTGCCGCTGGTTATCTCTCCTGGGCCTCCGGAATGGCAGATGTACAGCGTCCCTTTGGCATCTACCGAAGGGCAATTGTCGAACTCGCCGCCCGCGCCAAATTTCCACTTCAACGTTCCATTCGGATTGACGGCGTAGACTAATCCAGCATCGGTGCCGAAATAGACGATCCCGTCCGCTCCGACGATGGGCGAGGAATCGCTCCCCCAGGGCATGCCCCTTTGCTCCGGATCGAAATGCCATACCGGGAACCTCGTCTCATAAGACCATTTGACCCGACCGTCCGGCGTGATCGCCGTCAGCCCAGTTCTGATGCCCGGTTCCACTTGAGCGTCATCCGTCACCCACGAGGTGATGTAGATGGTTCCGTCGGCGGCAATCGCAGGGGACGTTTCCATCGCACCGACAGTCACATCCCATTTCTTTGTCCCATCCGGATTGATGGCGAATAGCCTGTGATGGTCCTTCTCCGGCCAGGGAGGCGTACACACGTAGACAGTGCCATCGTGGGCCACCGCGGGGGCCGCCGCGATGCTGGTGGTGGTTTGGATGTCAAGCTCCCATTTTGTCGAGCCGTCCTTCGGGTCCAACGCTCGGAACGTGTCTCCGCCGACATAAACTGTCCCATCGCCGGCGGTCGCAGCAGATAGAAGACTCCCTGACCGGCTCAGCAGCCTTTCCCACTTCATCGTCCCATCCGGGTTCACGGCGTGGAAACGACATTCCGCCTCCTTGTACTTCCCCTTCACCGTACCGAAATAGATCGTGCCGTCCGTTCCGAGCGTTATGTGTGTGGCAACATCCGCCTGACCGATAGGGAACTTCCACTTGAGGGTGCCCTCCTCGCCGAGAGCATACAGGTGCCTCCTATAGCCGGATAGGGCATAGCCCTCCGTGCTGGAAATCTGAAATAAGTGCAGCGCATCTCCGAAATAGAGCGTTCCATCTGCTCCTATGGCCAATCCAGCCGTGATGGAGGGCCGAATGCCTCCCGCCTCTCTTATTTCTTCTTTTTCGGCTTCCGGCCAGTCGGCAGGCAGGGTCACTCGCACCATCGGCAATTCAAATCGCCACTTTTCCCTGCCATCCGGATTCAGAGCAAAGAGCACGCCGGAATGAGTGCCCACATACGCCGTCCCGTCGGCGCCAATAACGACGTTGCTTCCCCAGCCCGGCAGGGCAAACTGCCATTTCAATTTATTGGTCTGCGGCCCTTCGTAGGGGCTTTGCCCCGTCTTCGCTCCGTCGTACGCAAACTGACGCCATTGCGGTTTTGGCAGAGGTCTGGTCTTTCCTGTGTGAACCTCACAGCTTCCGTTGCTCAAGCCGAGAAAAGCAAAGAGCAGAAGGAGAACAAGGCTGACAAGTACGTGAAATAAAGACTTTTGATTGTCCATTGTTGCCTCCTGCCGAAGTGGGTTGTGCCTCACTTGCATTCTAACAATCCCCAGGACGTTCACGGAGAAAATTATCACGCAAGAAGTAATCCCTGAGCTATGGGTGGGTTAGGAGGGAGTTGACTGGAAGAGGAGGAGGTGGGGAGCAAGGCGAGGGTGTTAGGCGAGGTGGTCGAGGGCATTTTTGAAGCGGGCTTGAACGTCGCCGAAGCGTTTTTTGAGAGTCAGCAGGACGCT